>Ga0210241_102012_pt1 | contig 12999 bp, 8 predicted proteins | sample ChrtobMetP5a_8mM_FD_155488 | JGI IMG/M metagenome (GOLD analysis project Ga0210241, IMG submission 155488) | Chrysochromulina tobin associated microbial communities from unialgal haptophyte culture, Seattle, Washington, United States - P5a_8mM | ecosystem: Host-associated > Algae > Haptophytes >...
CCGAGTGTCACTTGATGACGGGCCCGCTGCTCCCGAGACACATCTTTGCCTAGGTCGATGACCCTCCTGGCGTGCTGGGGGGGGAGACTGAGGATGGCATTTGTTGAGTTCGGCATAGCATGACTCGTCGCCTTAGCTAGAGACCGGTTTGGTTTCTTTCTAACAAGTCGATTACCCCTCGAAAAAAATCACTTCCGCTTTCGCACTCAGGGGCGACTCAACTCAGGCGAGCCTCCTCGTACGCTTTCCTCTCTCCGCAGAAGGCGACGTGGCCGCCCTTTTTCAGCAGCAACACGTGCGTGACGCACGGCAGCACCTCCTCGTAGTGGTGAGTAATGTACACGAGGCCGGTGCCGGTGGCGGCGCACACTTGCTGCACGGTGGCGAGCAGCCGTTTGCGATTGAGCAGGTCAAGGCCCTGCGCGGGCTCATCCAGAACCAGGATCCTTGGGCGCGCCACGAGCGCCGCCGCGAGCAGCACCATCTTCTGCTCGCCCTGTGAGAGTGCACGAAATGGACGCTGCAGCAGCCCATCGTCGAGCCCGAGCCAGCGGTAGACGGCGGGGATGAGGGCAGCATGCGATTCCTTGTCCTCACCGTCCGCAGCGGGGGCTTCGACGAGGCTGCTGGCAAGCGTCTCGGAGCTCGCCAGGCTCAAGTGTACCTCTGTGCTGAGCCATCCGACCCCTCTGCGTCGCGGGGCTGGTGCACGAGCCCCCTCCTGCTGCGCCTCCCCCTCCGACTCGACGGCCAAAGGGGTATGCGAATGCGACTCGGATGGTGGGGGAGGGGGGGGAGCGCCTACGTCAGGAGGAGCAGAGACGATCTTGGATCGTGCCAGATCATCTCCATGGGATCTGGCCAGATCATCTCCAGCACCTCTCTGCCTCAGAAGCATACGCCTCTCCGATGCATCGCCTCTGCTGTAGGCCGGGTGCAGGAAAGCTTTGGGCTTGTTGGCCGCGAGGCCGTCGGGCGTGCTCGTCGGTACAGAGGCTGACGCCACCGGCCGCGTCCACGTGGTCACCTTGTCCTTCTCGTGCCGGTAGTAAACGCGCCCGTTCTTGTCGCTTGTGTGCGCTGTCCATCCTTCGGGCAGCTCGGTGGCCGATGCCGCTGCAGCGCTGCCCGCGCTTCCTGCGCTGCCTGTGCTGCCTGTACTGCCCGTGCCGCCCATGCTGCCCGTGCTGCCCACGCCGAGCACGCGCAGCACGCCAGCCGCCCCTTGGGTCGCGAGGTCGGGTCGCACTAAGAGTCGGCTCAACGTACTCTTTCCTGCGCCATTGCCGCCGGCGATGAGCCAGTGCTCCCCTGGACGGACTACCCAGTCCAGCCCCTCGAGCAGCACATGCTCGCCCCTCTGCACACGAAGGCCACGGGCCTCGACCAGAAGCGCTCCGCCCTCGCCACCGCCGCCCTCGCCAACGCCGCCCTCGACACCGCTGGCCTCGCCACCGCCGCCCTCGCCACCACCGCCCTCGACACCGCCGCCACCACCGCTGCTTCTGCTTCTGGCCTGCGGCGCTCTCCACACCGCAGCCACCTCTTCTAGCGTGGGCGGCGGTGGCAGCCGCAGCATCGCCCCATCATTTAGGCCGAGGGCCAGATCCAGCAGCGAGGCGGCGGCCATCCCCTTGGGGCGTCGGACGGTGTTCAGCCCGCCGCCGGCGCCGAAGAAGCTCACCGTCGCGACCTCGTCGACAATCTCCTCGGCACGCTGGGTGATGAGAAGCACCTGCTCAGAGATGTGATCAATGGCGATCAGTGGCGATCAGTGGCAATCAGCGGCGGTCAAGGCACTCGGCACGCAGGGTGGCGAATCGTCGCACCTGCGTGTGCGCCGTCGCGGACGCGCTCACACCCTGGATGAGCAGAGGGCTGAAGCCCTTGAGCGTGGTCGAGATGATCTCGGCGAGCATCGAACGCGAAGGCACATCGAGCCCATCAAACGCGTTGTCGAGCACGAGCAACGACGGACGGCTCGTGAGCGCGCGGGCGATGAGCACTTTGCGTATCTCGCCCGTCGAGAGTGTTGCAACTGGTCGGTAGAGCAAATTGTACAGACCGAAGCGCACGATCAGAAACTTGGCCGCCGCGCTCAGGTGCGAACGTGTCGAGAGTGCTTGGTACACGGTGCCGCCCTCGGCGAGCAGCGCCTCGTGCGATTCAAAGGAGACCAGGCTCACCGACTTCGGCGTCCAGCCCTCGCGCCGCTCAATCCGACCGCGACGCACAAAATTGTCACGCTCGCTGGAGCCCAGTGCTTGCGCAATCAGCGTCTTACCAAGCCCATTGCGGCCCAACAGCGCGTGGCCGCCAGCAGACACCGGCCCGACTCTCAGGTCCAGAGGCGCTGTGCGTTGGGAGGAGCCGGCGAATGCGAGTTCTGCGCCGTCCAGTGTTACCAACGGAATTTCCGGCGGCCCTTTACTCACGCTGGTAGTGACGAGCGTGCGCTGGAGACATGGTCGGGTGAGGAGCATCGATCTCGATGCGCGGACGGCGCTCACTTGACCTGTCACCATGAGAGTCCGATGAGGTCGCGCGGGATTTCGTCAGTGTCCATATTCATTAGCCTCTTGGCGTGTGTCTTCCCAACGTGGGGAAAGTTTGGCAGGGCGAATGCGATTGTTGTCCGCCGCGGCGCGGCGGCGGCGACGTTTCGCAAGTTTTGGGGGTCACCGACGGCGTGTGCTTGTCGTCGGCTTTGACGTGGCAAGGTCGCAGCGTCGAGCGCTCCTACTCAGGGACAGTCCATCTCGATGCCTCGCCGCTCCATCGCGGTGGCTTGCTGGCTGGTGAGCGCCGCCTCGGCGGTGTTTCTCGAAGGCTTCGACCAGAAGGATGTCGACTGCGCTGCGTGCATGGCCGTGGGTGACGAGCTCACACGCGCATTGCTCAAGGAGAAGGCATCGCAAAACCTCGACCTACAATCACACAGGGTGCGCGCCCCCGCACGCGCCGCAGCGCTCGCCACACACGGCGCGCGCGCCATGTCGGCTTTTTTTTCTCACTCGTGGGCGTTCCGCGGCGCAACCTGCTCCTCTGCTCTTCTCGACAGGATCGACGTGCGGGCAAGGCCGCAAAGATTATCGATTACAAGATGAGCGAGCTGCGCGTCATCGAGGTGATGGAGAATGTGTGCCCTGCGATGGCAGACTATGGTCATTTCAACACCCAGCCTTTCCAATCCGTCCTCATCAAGAAGGACCAGCCCAGCCGGGGCACGCCGTACTTTCAGCGCGTCAACAATGGTGGCGGCGACACGTCGATCACCATCAGCGGCACGGGGCTCTCCGATCTGAACAGCATCACCGGTCGCCAAACGCGCGACGAGCTCCGCCGGCACTGCGACGCGATCCTCGAAAACAACGAGGAGGATGTCACCGAGCTCATCCGCGGCGGTCTCGACGAGCCGGAGACGATCGGCAAGAGGTTGTGCATCGACACTGCGAGCCAGTGCACCGAGCAGCAGATCAGCAAGATCCCGAAAGAAGCGCGGCTCGCGGGGCTCAAGCTTCCGGGTATGGAGGAACCGGAGATCGAGCTGCCGCCGGCGCCGAAGCTCAAGAAGACGAACAAAAAGTCGAAAAAGAAGAAGGCGGGCAAGGATGAGCTCTGAGCTATGGTATGCTTATCAGTCGTAACCGCGTGAAACGAATTGTTGGTAACATTGTATTTGATGTGTAATCAATCTCGAAGCAATCTGCGCTCGCGGCTCCACCCCGACGCTGGCGGGGGAGCGACGATGGCCTTGTGGAAGCTGCTGCTTGCGCTTGCCGGCGCATGCGTGCACGGATTCGGCGTGCCGACAATCACACCTACGCCTTACGTGGTCCAACAGATGGCCTTTGCGTCGGAAGCCGTGCAGAAATCGTCTTGGGACGCACATCGGTCTCTCATCTTCCCATCCATCAGTCTCGCAGCAAATCAAGACCTGAGCGCCATCAAGCTTCACGCGCCACTAAAGAAGACGGACTATCCTCTGCTGAGCTCCCAGGTCGATGAAGAGACGCTCAACGTCGACAAATTTCTGAGCTCGCTCCCTTTGCTGAGGGAGAAGCTGGCTGGGGCGACGCCTGCTGCCCAGCCCATTCTGTCCTCCAGAGGAGCTGCAAGAGGAGTGGATATTTACGAGGTGCCAAAACGGGTGGCGAGTCCCGTTGACTTGGACAAGGAGCTCGAGACGATGCGCGAGCAACTAGCGGCGAAGCAGGCTGAGCTACAAGCAGTCGCCGCCGCGAGGTCTCGTGTGGCGGCTGCAGCAGCGGAGGCGACCGCGGCTGAGAAGGCGGCATCAGAGGCAACGGCTACTGAAGAGGCGGTAGCGGAGCCAGCGGAGCCAGCGGAGCCAGCGGAGCCAGCGGAGCCAGCGGAGCCAGCGGAGCCAGCGGAGCCAGCGGAGCCAGCGGAGCCAGCGAAAGCAGCAGAGGCGGCGGCTGCCGAACCGGCACGCATCGAGGATGCACACATCGATGCAGCACGCGAGGCCGAGGCACGCGAGGCCGAGGCACGCGAGGCCGAGGCACGCGAGGCGATGGCACGGCAGCTTTCGGAGCAAAAGGTGCGTGAGCTCGAGGCTGCACAGCGCGAGGCCGTCGAGGCGGAGGCGGCCGCAGAGGTGAAGGTGAAGGCGGAAGCCAAGGCGAGCGCAAATGCCGAGAAGGCGGCGTTGGAGGAGGCGCGGGCAGCAGCGGAGGTGGAGGCGAGGGCGAGGGCTGAGGCTGAGGCGACGACGGAGGCGGAGGCTACGGCGGAGGCCGCGAGGAAAGCGGTGGCGGCGAACGAGGCGGCGAGGGCGGAGGAGCAGCAGGCGGCCGTTGTGGAACGGGAGGCGCGCGAGGCAGCCGATGCGGCGGCCGACGCCGCGGCGAAGGCGGAGCTCAAAGTGGTGGCGGCCGAGGTGGTGGCACGGGAGGCGTCGGTTCCGGAAGAGGCTCTCGGGGAGGCACAGCGACGGATGATGGAACTGGAGGCGGCCCAACTGCAGGCGGTGCAGGCAGAGACGGCGCGGCTCGAAGCGGCGGAGGCGGCCAAAGTAGAACGGGAGGCTTCCCTTGAGGCGGCGGAGGCCGAGGCGAGGGCAATGGACGAGGCACGAGCGGCGCAAGCGCGGGCGGTTGAGGAGAGTCGCCGAGCTGCCGAGAGGGCCGCCGCCCAAAGAGATGCAGCCGAACGTGCGGCTGCGGAGCGTTTAGCTGCGGAGCGGGCGCGAGTGGAACGCATCGCAGCCGCAGAGGCGGCGGCGCAGGCCGAGGCGCGTGTACAGGTGAAGCTCAACGAGGCGCTCGCCATGACCAAGGAGGCCCAACTGGCGGCCATGAGCGCCAGGGAAGCAGCCACAAGTGCGCGAGCGGCGGCGGAGGAGGCTAAGGTGGAGGAGCGGCTTCGGCAGTTGCAGGCGCGCCTCGAGGGCAAGCTTGACGAGCTGGGCGCGAAGCTCGAGCGGCTGGATGCGGATGAGCGGGCGGCCGAGGCGGCGGCGGTTGAGCGGGCAGAGGCCCAGGCGCGCGCCGAGGCGGAGGCGCGGGCGCGGGCGCAGGAACAGGCGGCGGCCGAGCGGGAAGAGGCCGAGCGGGCGGCGGCCGAGAAGGCGGCGGCGCAGGCGGCCGCGCAGGCTGAAGAGGAAGCGCAGAACAAGGCGGACGAAGAGGCGAGGGCGAAGGCGAAGGTGGAGCGTCGGGAGAGGGCCAAGGCACGTGCCGAGCAGTCACGAGCCAAACTTTCGGAGAGGCTCGTGAGTCTTCAGCAGGCCGTCCTCAAACCCGCACTCGGGGCGCTCCGCGAAACGTCCCCGGAGCTCGAGAAGAAGCTCACTGAAGAGGTCGCACCGCAACTCCAGCGTGGAGTTTCGTCAGCCGTCCAAGCCACACAGCGAAGCCTGCAGGAGGCTGAACCCCCGCTGCGACAGTTGGCTGGCCAGCTCGACACGCTCAAACAGTCCACGGTGGAGGCCGGAAAGCAGCAGCTGGTCCCGATTCTCAAAGATGGCGTGCAGACGGCGAACGAGGCGCTGCAGAGGGCATTGCAGCCGCTCACCGATCAGATCGAAGACGCTTTGGACTGGCTCGGCGCGCCGACGGCGCTCAAGACGGCGCTCGCCCGTGCGTCCTGGGTCCTGCTCTTGCCGCTACTGTTCACACTGCTCGAGGCGCTCAAGCCGGTGCTGCTGCCCGCTCTCGCTGCGCTCGTGGTGCTGCTCGGGCTGGGGGCCGCCTCGAAGCTCTCGCTGCAGTTCCCACAGCTAGGCGAGCCGCTTGACATCTTCCTTAAGGCGAGTGCCTTCGTCGGTGGCACCGTGCTCGTGGTCTCCACGCTGCGGAGCGCTGCGCTCTTCCTCTCGGGTGCCCGAGAGCCCGCGCGGCGGCGGCGGCTGAAGGCCAAGGGAGACGCGGAGGAGCTGGGTGAGGAGGAGCGCCGAAGGACCCTCGTGCGCAGGATCGAGGAGCGCAGGAGAAGGCGTCGACTTTAGTGATGGCGCGCACCGTTTGGGCTACCGTATACATCTTACATGGCTGTCTCCACCGACATCTCTGGCATAATCATCATCGGATTCCATCGGACAACAGACATCCGGAGGAGATCCAGGCTTAGGATTAGAGTGTTCTACATTCTAGTTCACACTTTATTCACACCTATGCGGCGTCACACCATGCGACATACCCATGTAGGCATGTAAAGGGTTCCCTATTGGGCTATCGATGTCGGCATCGTCCGAAGTGGCTCTGCCGATCCTGCTTACCGCCCTATGCATGACGGCCATCGGGCTCCTCAGTGTTCTTCTGCGCCGCCGAACCTCGCTTGGCGCTGCGTCTCAGCCTGCGCCAGCATCGCGTAGCCGTGAGCTGAGCTGCAGCGGGCGTTGGGAGAAACGTGAGGATGACGGCTTGCGGCTGCACCCGCGCACGGCGTTTGGCTCGTGGGGACGCGGAATGGGCGAACTCATGAACCCGCGTTTCCTGCTCTCTACGGCCGAAGGCATCCTTGTGGCGGACAGCGGCAATAACCGGCTCCAAATCTTCTCAGCGGATGGCGAGCCTCTGCGCATCATCTCCGGAGGACGGCCCGGCCATCCGACGGGGCTCGCCTCGGACGGCATCCACGTGTGGGTGGCGGACAGCAGCAACTGCAGCGTGACCAAAGTCCGCCTCTCGAGCGGCAGTCCCGAGCTCCGATGCGGCAGCTATGGCTCGGCGGCCAACGAGTTCAGCGCCCCAGAGGGTCTTGCGCTTGCGCATGGGGTGCTCTTCGTGGCCGATGAGGGCAATCAGCGCGTCGTGCTGCTCGACGCAGCCACTCTCACCTGGCGTGGCGCCTTCGGCTCCCCGGGTCGCCAGTGCGGCGATCTGTGGAACCGGGGGTGGAACCCCGTGGGACTCACCGTTATTGATCAGGAGCTCTACGTGCGCGACACGCACAACCACCGCATCCATGTCTTTGACGTGAAGGGTGCCGTGGAGGGCGCCGTGGAGGGCGCTGTGGAGGGCGCGCGTGGGCCGGGTGCGTGTGGCGCATGTTTGCGCTCCTTTGGTGGTGCAGGCAGTGCGCCCGGCCTCTTCGATACGCCCACGGGCATGGTCCACGACGGGCATGGCCGCCTACTGGTCTCTGAGGCGGGCGCGAAGCGCATTCAGATGCTGAGCACGCACGGCGTGCCGCTGCAGGTGCTGCCGCTGCCGCACGCAGGCCGGCTCTTCGGCATGTGCGTGCGCGGAGGCGTCATCTATGTGGCTGACTATGAGAACCACCAGGTGCACGTGCTCGACCTCAAGCAGGCACCGTTGCCGCTCAGCCCGCCCGTTTCGCCCGCTCGTCCAACAGTGTCTCCTCAGAGTACGGTTGACGCACTATACCTCACGTCATGAGGCAAGCGGACTACGCAGGGCCGTCCATTGCGCACTGGATTCGATCAGCAACATGTGCCACCGCTCACTCAGGACGAGCATGACGCCGATTACATTTCATTCAACGCATGCTAGCGCGACTCGAAGTTGCTACATCAGGAACCAGATCAGTCAAGAGTCAGTTACCCGTATGGTTCTCCTGTACTACAATTGTACTGTATCGTGGAGCCTGTGTTTGGGGGGCCTGGGCCCGCAACGTATCGATCGACCGAGGCACCGTCGATTGGTTTCAGAAGAGGGGCGAGGGATACGTACACCGAGTACGAATCACCGACCCTACACCGCAAGCGGGCGTGGTGCATGCACGTGACACGTGGCAGCACACAACACCGTTACACGGAAATTCCCCGTCCCCCCTTGCAACCAAAAACCAAGCTTCTGGACGTGCGTGCTCGATCGAGCCGCCCGCGCGCGATCATGCAGACGCGCCGCGGAGCACAGAAGCGGGGTCGCGATTCTGGAGTACAAGCCGGCCCACCACGAGCAGGTGACCCTGCCGTCGGTGCCCAGGTCGAAACTCTAGCGGGCGACGAGCACATCTCCGACGCGCACGCGCAAGCTGCAGAAGATGAATCAATCGCCCCCTCAGCAGGGAGCGAGGGCGGAAGCGCCAGCGAGAGCGCGCAGCCGATCAGCGGCATCGCGCCGCGCGATACCCACGATGACGAACGCCCGAGCGCAGCGCCACCCGCGCAGCAGCCGACCCCGGTCGGCCGCCTTATCAGGGTGTTCACCCCATATGGGGACCTCGATGGCACCATCGACCCCAGCGGCGCAGGCGCGTGGCACAACATCTGGGACGACACGCCGCAGCCCGGCCAGCGTGGCTACCAGCCGGGCAGCTCTAGCGCCTCGTCGGAGTGGCCATCGTCGGCGCTCGAGCGCAGCATGTTCTGCAACCCCCCGGGCCCTCCGCCTGCTGCGACTACGACTCCCGTGGAGCCGTCGCACGGGATGGGCGGCCAGCTGGTGCCATTCGGAGTGCAGCAGCAGAGCCGCCTCCACAACACCAGATCCGACTCCAGCGTCGGCATGCCCGGCTCGCGGCTCCAGCACATCATGCAAGGGCTGCGCGAGTCGAACCAGGCGGAAGAGCTCAAAGCGAGAGCCGAGCAGGTCGCTCGTGCCATCGCAGGAGAGCAAGAAGAAGTACGGCGAGCGCTGCTGTCCTACCCCGAGGGTCACTACGTGTGGAACACGATCCGCGACAAGCAGCCGAGAAAGCCAGCACTACCTAGCCGAAACCGCCTCTACATCGCTGCCAATACGGCACGCGACACCATCCCAGCCTCGGCGACGTACCTGCTGCACCAACAGCACCTCGCCGAACAGCCCAGCACGCATGCCGCACAGCAACGGGCTCTCGTGGTGCCCACCGGCCAGCACAGCGGCCTCGAGCAATACCAGCCCATCGGCGTCGCAGTACCCATGGAGGCAGCGCTTCAAGGCGACGGCCGCTACGTCGCCTGGGCCAAGGCCAGCTGCGCCATCAGCGAAGCGGTGCAGCTACTCATGCCGGCTCAGTTGGGCAGAAATAAAAAAGGCGGGCCCCTCATTACTGGCAAGATGAGAGACCAGGCGAACAGGACTCGGGCCGCATGCCAGCTCGCCTCAGCCCTCTCGCTGCAGACGATTGCCGGCATTTGGGGGAGAGACCTCATCAAGACGGCCATGCGGCTCCACGACGACGAGCCCTACAGCGTGAACTGCGCCGACGAGCTCGTGACGTTCCTCGCCCGATGGGGCACGTCCACGCTCAAAGGCGCCCTCTCCACGCTGACGCGCCTCCGGGCATACGCCGAAGCAAAGGGAGAGTACGATGCAGCCGACAACGACACGTACCCGGCGCAGCTCACTAACAGCTTCCTCGACGAGGTCAACGTCAAGGCCGTCGACGCCGCCAAAGCGTACAGAGATAAGGCCGAGGCCGAAGGCAGAGTGCTCACAGCGCAGCAGCAGAGGCGCGACGGGCGCACAGCCGCCAAAACCGCCTTCCGTTCCCTGCGCTGGCTGCTCGACAACGTCAAGATGGCCACGGCGGCAGACGACGCACTCGTCTGCAAGCGCAAGTTTGGTACAACAACCTCCATCCCGACGCCGGCGCTTGAGCCACCACATTACGCTCAGCTCTGCTACCTCGCCACGCACCACCACAGCCGCGTCGTGCGCGGCACCGCCGCCGGCTTCGCGCTCGTGGCTTCGCAGACGTCGAGGTTCAAACAAGCGCAGGCGTGCGCCATCCTGGCCGAAAAGAACGGCGTGCTCTACACGTGCGTTCAGGTGGACAAGTCCAATGAGCCGCACAAGCAGTCGCCGCGCCCGGCCTTCGGGCCTATCCTCGACGCCTACGGCTCGCGCGGCGTCATCGACGAGGTCTATGACGCGCTCCGCGACGTCGAAGACGGCTGCTTCCTCGTCCGTGACAACGACTCGGCCTCCGGCGCACCTGTCGAAGGCTGCGCCTTCACCAACGGCCCCATCCTCGGCGGACGGGCCGACGCGGCGCTACAGTTTCTGCTGTCGCTCCCGCCGCTCGCGTGCAAGCCGCCGTCGCTACTCGAGTTCAAGGTCCACTCGCTCAAGCCCATGATGCTCAAGCACGCCGCACGCATGCTTCTCGGGCCGATCGAGCGGCACGGCCTCGGGCGTTTCTCCGGCAGCGCCGCGCAGAGCGCCACGCTAGTCCCAGAACCAGCAGAGCTCAAGAAACACAGGCTCAAATGTGCGGTCCTGCCGGACAGATACGCACAGAGCACCGCCTTTGCAAGGGACGCACGCATGGCCGTCCGAGTGTCGAAAGACATCCAGAGACTGGCGTCGGCGCACACCATCGAAGAGCTAGCCGCCATGGACTGGGCCGAAGGGCCCGGCACGGACGGCGATGACGCACCAGATGCCGAAGCCGCCAACGATGCAGAGCCCGCGCCCGCACAAGTAGGCCATATCGAGTTCACGCGCAGAGAGCAACTCGAAATGACTCGAGTACACTACGAGTCTGGCCTCCTCGATGGCGTGGACAGCGACTACGGGCACTCCCCCTGAAGTGCAGACGATTACGGCTACGAGGCCAGCGGCACAGAGCCGCCGCGCCGCCCGCCAGAGCCAGCCCCGCCCAGCACCCGCTGCAGCGCCCTCGGGCCTCAGCGCAAGCCAAGCACAGCACAGCAGCCAGGCCGAGAGGGCTCAGGTAGGCGATCGCTTGCGATCCCTCTGCCTGCAGCCCGGCAAAGCACCAAGTGTGCCGAGCAGCTCGTAACAAGTACGCAGCATGAGCCTCTCAGTAGGCGAAGAACAGGCCAGTAAGCCGGTGCGCTTCCCTTAGTCGGAAGCACACCGCAGCCCAACCGGCCCCTCACTAGTCGAGGGGCCGACGACGGCGCACGCTCTCACGAGCCGAGCGCGTTGCAGCATGCAAACCAAAGCCTCTCACCCGTAGAGAGCAGCACAAGTCTCTCATCAGTCGAGAGCAGTACAAAGTCAGTGAGCCTCTCCTTAGTCGAGAGCAGTACGGTAAGCCTCTCCTTAGTCGAGAGCAGTGAATCGACCCATGAGCGCGGCCCACAGCGTAACGGGCGGTACATTGAGGATCAGTGTGGATAAGAGGAACAGTGGTAAGATACAGATGCCCCTCACGAGTACTATATATGCAACGTGAGCCAGCGGCCCACGCAGCAGAAAAGTACCAGTAAAAGGGGGGGGCTGAGTGAAGTACCTTCCCTCATCCACAATGGTGTACTCATGTACATGCGCACGGTTACAGAACCCCGAGGCACCCTCCATAGTGTGTGTGCCCCGGTCGGGCTCCGCCGCCCCTGTGCGCATACCTCAGACAGCCGCATACCAATACGGCGCCATCTGAGCAATCCCCAAAAGATCGTCAATACCGTTACAGACTACCCCGCGACGGTGCATCGGCACTATCGATATCGTGGAGCCTGTGTTTGGGGGGCCTGGGCCCGCAACGTATCGATCGACCGAGGCACCGTCGATTGGTTTCAGAAGAGGGGCGAGGGATACGTACACCGAGTACGAATCACCGACCCTACACCGCAAGCGGGCGTGGTGCATGCACGTGACACGTGGCAGCACACAACACCGTTACACGGAAATTCCCCGTCCCCCCTTGCAACCAAAAACCAAGCTTCTGGACGTGCGTGCTCGATCGAGCCGCCCGCGCGCGATCATGCAGACGCGCCGCGGAGCACAGAAGCGGGGTCGCGATTCTGGCCACCCACCCACCCACGAATCACAACAGAGGGAATCAGCGAGATATCAGCGAGATATCATTAGGCTATCAGCGGGATATCAGCGAGATATCGACGAGACATCAGCGAGATACCGACGAGCCAGACAGACGGCAGGACCGACGGCCTACGCCTCCTCGTCATCGCCATCCTCCCCCCCGTCCGAGGGCTTCTCCTCGTGGGAGAAGCGGCACTTGCCGTTGCACGTGCCGTTGGCGAAGTTGCGGCAGGGCGGCCCAGCCGGGTTGCCGCCCTCCATCCGCTCGAGCAGGTCGCCCTTCTTCTTCTTGACGTCAGCCGGCGGCTTCTTGACTTTGCCGGCCGCAGCCGCCGCCTCAGCAGCCTTGGCGGCCTTGGCAGCCGCCTTCTTCTGCCGCTTCGACGGCGGCGCTGGCGTATCGAGAGTAGCACCGCGCTTCATCGCCGGAGGCGTCGAATGGGCACGCGAATCAATTCGAGCCTCGAGCACATCGAGATGCTCGCGGATGGCACACGAGAGAGTCTTGAGCGACGGCGCCTTGACAACCGACGACAACTTCTCCTCGAACCAGTCCGCGAGGGCCTCCGCCTTGTCGCGGGCGAGCTTCTGCATCCCGAAGCAGGCCTTCTTGAGGGCGAACACGTCCTCGAGCGCGATCCAGCGGACCGTGCCAGAGACGACGCCGTGCGAGTTCGAAACAAAGCCCTGCTTGCCGATGTCCGCATCGCCGAACAGCAGCAGAACGGACATCATCTTGCGAATCAGGCAGTCGTACACGTCCTGACCGCTGCCGAGGTGGACCTTGCCCGGCAGCTCCTTCTTCTTGGGGTCGTCCAGCACCTCGCCACGACGACCGTTGGCAGGCTTCGCA
>Ga0210241_102019_pt1 | contig 12974 bp, 4 predicted proteins | sample ChrtobMetP5a_8mM_FD_155488 | JGI IMG/M metagenome (GOLD analysis project Ga0210241, IMG submission 155488) | Chrysochromulina tobin associated microbial communities from unialgal haptophyte culture, Seattle, Washington, United States - P5a_8mM | ecosystem: Host-associated > Algae > Haptophytes >...
CGCGCGATGGGTCGGCCCCGGGTGGCATTTACGCGAGGGGGATCTGGAAGCCGGTGGCAGGGGGTGGGAAGGCTCACCGGCCGGCAGGGCCCCAAGACGACCCGAGGAGGCCACAGGTGGAGATCTGTGGCGGCAGAGAGGTCCGTCGGGATGCTACCGAGACCCCCTGATAGTGAATGGCTCACCTCGGTGCGCGACGGGTGGGCTCCGGGTGGCGTTTGTGCGAGGGGGATCTGGAAGCCGGCGGCGGGGGGTGGGAAGGCTCACCGGCCGTCAGTGTCCCAAGACGACCCGAGGAGGCTTCAGGTGGAGATCCGAAGCGGCAGAGAGGTCCGTCGGGATGCTATCGATACCCCCTGATAGTAAACGGCTCACCTCGGCGCGCGATGGGTCGGCTCCGGGTGGCTTTGTGCGAGGGGGTCCGGGTGGCCGGCGGCGGGGGGTGGGAAGGCTTTAGGAAGGCTCACCGGCCGGCGGTGTCCCATGACGACCCGAGGAGGCCACAGGTGGAGATCAGAGGCGGCAGAGAGGCCCGTCGGGATGCTATCGATACCCTGACCCTAACCCGAATCCTAATACCTAAAAAAAGTCAAGTTCGATCGCGGCGAGCACGCGCGCGCGGCTGTCCGCAAGTCGTGTCGCATTTCGTTTCACACCGGCATGCAACACGTCATCATTAAGCAACTTAACGATCTAACCTCTACCGACGTTTGGCCAACTATCTCCTTCGAGAAGGAGCTTAAAACCTGCCTTTCCTTGCAGTGCGTTGCGAATCAAGGCCCTAGCTTCCTCGCCCTCGCTTCCTTGCCCAAAATCGGGCCCAAGACATGTGGACAGGTCGATGCTCGTCAGCGCGCCATTCACGCTGAGGGCATCAGCGAGAACCTTGACACCGGACAAGTCTGGCAAATCGGAGTACCAGAGGTCGCCGTTATTAAGGAAATCAAGGACGATGCGTCCACCTTTCAATCTTTGGCCAACTTCGAAATAATCGTCCCCTTCAGAGTTAACACCTTGATATCTGTTGCCTCCTTTACAATAATCTTCGTCTTCATAGTCAACGCCAGAGCCGCCTTTGAAGGTGTGCGTGATGGTCCAACCACAGAGATTGTTGGACGAGAGATTGAGACTCATCAGCGCGCCGTTGACGCGCATGGCATCGGCAATCGCTGTTAAGCCCTTTGCACAGTAAGTTCCGCGGTTGTATTTGGAACAGTTCTGACCTGGCCCGCTAACCAGCCTTGCGGCGTCCAACTCGACGCCGCACAGCTCGTTGTTGCTGAGGCTCAGCTGCGTGAGCGTCGCGTTCGTCTGGAGCGCCTCGCCCATCGCCTTGCCGCTCTCCGCGCCGAGCTCGTTGCCCCCCAAGTCGAGCTGCGTCAGCGTCGTGTTCGTCTGGAGCGCCATCGCGAGCTCGCAGCCGCCCGCATCGCCCAGCTTGTTGTTGTTGAGGCTCAGCTGCTTCAGCGTCGTGTTCGTCTGGAGCGCCTCGCCCATCGCTTTGCCGCTCTCCGCGCCGAGCTCGTTGCCCCCCAAATCGAGCTGCGCCAGTGTCGTGTTCTTCTTGAGCGCCACTGCGAGTGCGCAGCCGCCCGCATCGCCCAGCTTGTTGCTCTTGAGGCTCAGCTGCTTCAGCGTCGTGTTCGTCATGAGCGCCTCGACCACCGCCTTGCCACTCTCCGCGCCGAGCTCGTTGCCCCCCAAGTCGAGCTGCGCCAGCGTCGTGTTCTTCTTGAGCGCCACTGCGAGTGCGCAGCCGCCCGCATCGCCCAGCTTGTTGCTCTTGAGGCTCAGCTGTGTCAGCGTCGTGTTCGTCTGGAGCGCCTCGACCATCGCCTTGCCGCTCTCCGCGCCGAGCTGGTTGCCACCCAAGTCGAGCTGCGCCAGCGTCGTGTTCGTCTGGAGCGTCGCAAACACCTGCAGGCCCTCGCCATCAGTCAACTTGTTCTCTCGCAGGCTGAGCGACGCCAGCCCACGCATCAACTCGGCCACCGCAGCGACCATCGTCGGCCGATCTCCCCCAATGAGTTTCTGGCTCAGGTCGAGCTCATCACCGGCCCCGGCTGTCTGCTTCAGCCCCTTGCCAAAGGCGTCGCCCATCTCGCTGCCGAGCGTGACCGCATTGGCCCAAAACGCAGGCCATTGCCACGGTGGCGGCGACCCCTCAGGGAGGCGGTACTTTCCCGAGCAGATGGCGTTTACTGCAAAGTACTCTTGGAAGGAGAGGTGCGCCGACTGCATCTGGAGCGGCTCGACCTGCAGCAGGCTGAGAAGAGGGAGCCTATCCTGTCCCACGCGCTCGCCAACCTGCGCGACCGCCGTCCGCTCCTCATCACGCAGCGCCTGGACCGCGCCGTCCAGGGCAGGAAGGCGCTCCGCGTCCGCTCTCGCCATCTGCGCCCGGCAAGCAGCTTCATCCAGCCCGGACGATACGAGCTGCCTGGGCTCCAGCCACCCCGTTGTGGCGCCGTCCGCCAGCTTGACCTTGTATGGCTTGTCTGTTTTGTCGTCCTCGACGATCACGCCACGTTGGCCCTTCCGCTCGCCGTCCAGCAGCTCCACGTAGTGGCCCTTCTCCGGCCGGCCCTTGAACGTCTGGAAGGGGTTTGCCACCTTCGCATCCAGGTCGGCGAGCGTCCCCGGCGGCGCAAAGGCGCCCAGCGCCGCGCGGAGGAGCTGCACCTCGGTGATCACGCGCGCCTGCGCCACGTGCGCCTCGAAGAACACGGCTTCCAGCAGCGTGCGCACTTCTGCCGTCACGCCGCCGCCGCGCGCGAGCATCGCGTCCGATGCGAACGCGTACAGCTCGGCGACCGTCTTCGGCATGCCCAGCCCTTTGCGGATCTCGAAGACCGACGCGACCATCGAGAGCATCAGCGGGTTGGCCGTGACGCGATGCTGCATCGTCGTCGCAGCAAGATCCGTGCTCGTTGGCATGCGCTCGACAAAGGTCATCAGCTGCCTCACGTCCGCCGCATTCCCCAGCCGCTGCAGCAGCGCCTGCTCCTGCTGCGCCTCGGTCAGCGGCGCCAGCTTCAGCAAGCGGAAGCCGGAAAAGCGCGCCTCGTCGACGCCCGCTGGCCGCGAGGTGCAGAGAATCACGTGGCCCTGCGGTGCCAGCACCTCGACGATATGCTGCTCAATCTCGGCGCGCTTGGCGCCCGCCTCGTCGAGCCCGTCGAGGAGGAGCAGCGCGCGCCGCGCCATCATCGCCTGGCGCAGCATGCGGTACACCTCGGGCCTCTCAGTGAGGCAGAAGTACGCGTCGATCCAGTTCCAGTGCGACGCGAACGCGTCAGGTGCATCGTGCAGCTTCGCCTGGAGCAGCTGCACCTTGATCACGATGGGCACCAACTCGGCGCAATTGAGCGCCAGGACCACCGCCTGGCTGATGAGCGTCGTCTTGCCCGCTGCGGGCGGCGCGGTGAGCAGCGCGGCTCCCGGAGCAGTGATCGCCTCGCCGCGGCGTCGTACAGCATGTAGCGAGTGCAGCCAATCGCTCAGGCCGTGCACGCCGCGCAAGCCATCCAGATCGGCATCTCCCATCACTTCGATGGCCACGCACTGCTGCAGCGCATCTAGCCGATTGCCGGAGAGCGCATCGAAGATCTGCGTGTGCTGCTTGCGCAGCTCCCGCGTCCACCACTCGTGCATCGCCTTGAAGGCGACCTGCGGCAGCTCGCGCGGCGCGTGGTTCCATGGGTGCAGCGCGAGCGTGGCTGGTGGCTCGCCGCTGCTGCCCTCCAAGAAGGTGAGGCCGTGGCAGAGGCCGTCGCCGCCCGCCGTGGCCACATCGGCATCGCGCCAGCCGCCGGCCGTACGCACGGTGAGCGGCTGGCCGGCGGCGTAGCGCCGGGCGCCGCTGGCGCCGCTGGAGCGCAGCGCCGCAATGAGCGCGGCCTCGAGCGCGACGGGCTGCAGTTGAGACGTTAGCCTCTCGACCGCCGCACGCACCATGCCGAGCGCGGCTTGGAGCTGTGTGGGATCGCCCTGTTGTGCTTTGAAGAGCGTCGCCGCCGCATCCACGCACGACTGCACGGCGCCACCCGCCTCGCGCGCCGCGTGCGCGATGCTTTGGCACCGCGCCGCGCCGTCGGCAATCTCGCGTGCCCGCTCGCCCACGGCGCGCAGAGCCGACTCAGACTCCATCAACCGAGCATCGTCCGCCAGGCGACGTGCAGGCTCGGCGAGGTCTCGAAGCGCACGCGCATCGCCGACGAACGCGGCGTCCCAGCCGGCGGCGGGCGGCCGCCACGGCAGTACCGCCTGGCTGCATCGGTCGTAGGCGAGCTCGGCGTCATCACCGCCCATGACGGCGGCAGCGACGCGTCCCCCGGTCGCATCGACGACGCCAAAGCGCGGCCCGTCGCCCGCGCTGTTCCCCTGCCAAGAGAGTAAGAGCAGCGGTTGTCCCTCGGCGACGCGCAGCGGCGATGCGGCGGGCGCATCGACCTGCGGCAGCGGCTCCGCCGGCGCGGCCGTCGCGCTGCCGGACGCAAGCATCTGAAGCGATCCGAGTGTGTTTGTCAGCGCACCAACGGTGTCGTGCACGTACTTCGTGTACAAGCCAACAACAACCACGGGGTGATCGCCCTTGCTCGTGAACTTGGAATTTTGGATCCGCTCAATGTCGGCAGCAACATTTAGCTCGCCCGCCTCAACCTCAACGGGTGTCGCGTCCGCGTCGCTGCTCAGCGCAAAGACCTTCGGCTGCAGCTGATCGAGGTGCACCTGGAGCGCGGGGTAGGCCGTCAACCGCTTCATCAGCTCCCGGCTCAAGGAGTCCTCACAGCAGCACCTGGGTGGGACAGTGTGGCAGACGCGTGAGGGATGAGAGGGGATCCCATCACATCTGTGCAGAATAGAAAGGGCAGCGCTCACCATCCACGAGAAAAGTACGGCGTCTCGTTGTAAAGCGTGTCGAGCCCCTCGCAAAGGCCGGGCCAGGCACCCGCGTCCTTGGCCGCGACGGCAGAGGTGTGCGAGGCAAAGCGCACAATTGGGGGGCTGTGGTTGAGGTGGCAGCTCTCAATAGTTCCGAACCTGATGAGTGCCGCGCGTACCTTGTTCTCGTCTAAGTTTGCGCTCAACTTGAACAAGCAGACAACGCCATCGAATTCTGCTGGCCGGGGTGGGATCTCCTCGATCTGGAGCACGGTCGTTGCAAGGATCGATGCATACAGCTGATTCATCGCCCCACCCTCGAGTGCAAGCTTAAAGGAAGCAGCCTGCTCCGGTGTCCTTGGTGCCTGATACAGCGATCCAAAGTCCCAGAACAAGGCTTCAATTCGGATTACCATCCCCATCAGAGCGCGTCGAAGCACGCGGACGCGCGAGCCGTCCGGATCCGGATCGCCTGGACTGAGCCAGCCGTAGGTAAGCGCGCCGATGCTCCGATCTCCACGCTCGACGAGCGCTGCGGCCTCTTCACAGCTCAGCAGCGGCGACGGCGAGACCCCGCTCCTTTCAATCTCCTCGAGCGCCTGCCGATTCGGCATCTTGAAGTTGGCCGGCTGCATCAGTAGCCACTTCACGGATAGCAACCGAATCGCTCCTTGCAGAAGGACTTGTATGAGGATGGTGTCGAGCTCTGTGAGCGCCTGACGCAGCTTTGGCGGCAGCGGTGTACCCGGAGCTGCCTCCGGCACGTCAAGGCCGAGACTCACTAGTTTCCTCTTGTGTTGTTCGCCCACATCGACGAGAAACACCGACCGCTCCTGCGCCGATGCACCTTCGTAGGCAGCCTTGATGTCCGCGTCTGGGCTCTCGTCGGTCAAAGCAGAGGCACCCGCACCCATGCCGCCTCGGACACGCAAAATCCCCGCCAGACGCTCCCCTGCCGCCAGCTCAATCACGTCAACAATGGAGATGCCGTTCTCGACGTTCGTCGGCTCGGCCACCGCCCCTGCCGACGCCGCCTCTGCTGACACCGCCTCTGCCGACGCCGCTTCTCCCTCCGTCGCCGCTCCGGCCGCCGGCAGCACAACTTCCCTCTTCTTCCGCCTACGGTTGGCGGCCCTGGCGACGAGCCTGAGGATCTTGGTGCACGAGATGATGAAGACATGCACGGCGGAGGTAACCACGAAGAGCCAGAGGCGAGGATTCGTGAGGAACCAATGCAGAACTACGAGGATAGAGAGCGCGCCGTCCTTGTCGCGATTGAACGCATTGAAGGCCAAGAGTTCCTCGATGAATCGAATGGCCGGGTCGATGAAATACCACACGGAGGCACGCGGCTTCGCCCAGTGGCTTTGCTTCATGCCATCGAGAGAGCAGTTGTGAGAGGTAAGCCCCATCGCAGCCTCACGCGTCCACTGAGTGCCATGGGCTATGAAATCGGCGATGAAAGAGCCGCTGCTTACCGTGGCTGCTGCCGCAGCAAGCGACGAGTTGTCGCGCTGCTGCAGGGATGAAAAACGGGCCTGAGTGGCATTATCGGGGAGCGGATCGAGTCGAGTGGAGACCGTCATGAGCGCGAGGAGAAAGCTGTACGACATGAGTGTCGCACGCAGGGCCGTGGATTGTGCCCGAGTCGGTGCACTGATGTCTGAGAGACGACGTGACTTCCGCGACGTCGCCCCTATTCATACTTTCCCAGTTCACACAACATTTGCTCGCCCCGTCACTGTTCAGGCGGGCGACACAGAACGGCTCTCACTGTTCCCCCCGCGCGAGATCACGCTCCCTCGTGATCCGGTCGGCCTCTTCGGTCTCTCTCCGAATCGTCGCACTCCCTGCGTGCGGCCGATGCCGCGTCCCGCGTCAACGGTCCTTTACATTCTCCCTCTCTGAGAAACGCGATCCTTTACGTTTTCCCCACAGGGGAGTCAAAGATAAGCCAGGCACACCGGTCTCCTCACGCTCCGCGTGTGGAGCCCCCATTCACAATGAGAAAGGAGGGCCTGGAGCGTGCGAGAGGATCCCAGGATGAGAAAACTTCTCGTCTTACAACAGGCGTTTAATTTCCTATAGGTTAAATGTTTAACTCAGATCCCACCAGATCCCACCGGATCCCAACTAGATCCCTCCAGATCCCTCCAGATGGAGGGGCGTGTAGTCGAAGTCAATGCAATCCTTTCGCACCAAGACCTTCTCTTTTGTGTCCACCACCATGATTGCCAGCCGGTCTTTGTACGGGCACATGTACACACACGCTCGACTCACTACGATTCATTATGAATGATGAGTACCGTCGTCAATCTTCATTCCATCCGGGGGACCCTCGAGCAACCGATTCTCAGCGAATCCCCCTGCGGCCCGGGCTCACACTATGATGGCTGTGCTCTCGCTCCCCCCTCCCCTGTCTTTCTCGAACTTGACGAAGCTTGGGCATTATGTAGCATGTCACGCAGCTCGGGCGGACGTCGATGAAGATGGAGATGCAGCCGTAGATCCCCCCGTTTGCTTTTAAGATTCTCTGCGCTCCCGACGCGGCACGGCACAAGCTGAAAGAGGGGACCATCTTTTTCGGGGGGGGGGGGGGTATGGCAGGGTGTAAGGCGAGGGCGACAGGGTGGACGGCATTCTTTAAGCTTTCTCCCCGCTTAAGGTATAGTCCGCTCGCAATTTTCACGATCAACCCACGAAGGAAATTCCTAAGAGGAACTCCCCAACACGCAACAGGACACTCATGGCTGCGGAGCACTTACATGTGTCTGTCTCCGTCGGTTCAAAACACCTGGGGAGCCGTGCTCCCCAATTTGTGCGACACCTGACACATTCCACGAGCAAATAACAATGGTTGTTTCTGCGTCAGATTTGTCTTTATCTCGCCGGGCAAGGTTACAGTCAAGGGCGGTTCGGCCGGGGTGAAGGTATCCACGGCGAGCTATAGGAACCAGAGCGCGCAGGGCGCGTTCCCGCCACCAGCCGGGGGATACGGTGGGGAGCGCTCCGGCAAGGGGGGGGTACAGGCACGACCGGAGGCGCCGATATGCGCGCATAGCGCGGAAATCCGCCGACGGATCGGAAACTCCCAATGCGGAGACCAGAACCAGCCGGCGCGCACCCTCGTACGCTGCGTAGCGCGTGCAGTTTTTGGTGAACCCACAACCATCCCCATCACCACCAGTATCCGTGATTCAGACCGTGTTACTGTGTGGACCATAGGGGGCTCGCGCCATGGCGCGAGCTCCCGCGGCATTTTGGTAGCATTTTGTACCATAGGGGGCTCGCGCCATGGCGAGCTCCCGCGGCATTCTATAACATTCAATCCCTTAACGAGCTTACGTTCGAGAAGAAGGGATCCAAAAGCAATGTGTGCAGGCTAGGTTAGGGTTAGGGTGCGAATCGTAAGAGATGCTCTATACTTACGACGACGCAATCGAATGAAACCGGATGCCAACCTGGGGCAGCAAGCGAACACAGGATTAACAGGACCCCTTGGCGCTTGGCCCCGCATCTCGGTACTCGGCATGCAGCACGACATGATTACGCCCGGCCACCTTTCGACCTGTGTGCACAACGGCCTCTGCGCGCCCGCTTCCCCTTCCAAGAGATCGCCCCTATATCCGTAATTCCTCGGAGTCTGTAAATTCCTCGGAGCTCACGCACGTCACCCCCTGCCCTGAGGAACCTTTCTGTGTATTCAAGTCTCTGTCGTCGGCCCGGGAAGTGAAAAGGGCAGCGCGAAAAGTGCTGATCAATCCATCGACCATGTTGGCCGCTCGCAGGTCTTTGTCACGGCACGTCTCGATCTTCCCTGAGCCATGCCGTTCGAGTTCCACCGAGACGACGTGGATGGTGCGTGTCGGCACGGACACGTGTTGGGTGGGCATCGGCTCCTCGTTGACGGTGAGGCGCTGCAGCAGCTTGAGGTCTCGCGACCTGCGCGCGCGCACGAGGTCCTCCGTCGTGAGCTTGAGGTGCTTGGCGCGCTTCTGGTCAACCTCGACAGCGATCGAGTCCTCAAAGTCCAAGAGCAGCTGAACGACTTCCTTCCTGTCGCTCCCGAAGAAAACGATCCGCTCGGAGCGCAGGTTCTTCTTGCACACGCGGAGGAGGCGCCCCGGCGACTGCGCGACCACCTCCACCACACGCGGGGCGCCAATCACGTCGATATTGATGAGCTTGGAACCGCTCGCCTCCGCCTGCTTGAGCTCGTCCGAAAGCTCCCGGCCTCGTTGCTCGCGCTTCTTGAGGTGCGCGAGCACAATAGAGGCGGCGGACGCCTCAAAGGTCGGCCACCCGCGCGAGGCGTACGGCCGCAAGTTGTACATTGGGTACACCACGCGATCCTTGCGACGAAGCGAGCGTACGTAGCACGTGATCCTTGCGACGAAGCGGGTAGCCGCGCTCGTTTGAAGCGGGTAGCCGCGCTCGTTCAGCGAGCGCACGGCGCGCGCCGCCCTCTCGCCGAGGACACGCACCACTACCACACCCGTCGACCCCTTCTTCTCGCAGGCCAGCACGCTGTTGCCGAGCAACTTCTGCAGCTCCTCGAGCGACTTGTCCTTGAGCGACTCGTCTTGAACGACGAAAACGGTCCCCGTGCGCTCAGAGACGAGCTCGCTCGGCACAACGTCGTGACCGAGCTTGCCAGGCGGGTCCGTGAGCTGCAGCACGCAGGTGCCTGTGGCGGACGCGTAGAGGCTGCCCATGACGGAATAAGCGCGCTTGAACTTGAGCTCATTCTCGAAGACGTGCTCGCCCATCAGCTTTGGCTCCTTGCCGCCGCACATGCGCGTGAGCTTGGGATCTTGACGTGCTGCTTTCGCGTCGTCAGCCGTGCGGAAGCGTACGTAGCCTTCGGCAGATGCTCCCTCGTCGAAGCGGTACGCGCCGTTATGGTAACGCCCGTGGAAGAGCACACTGACGTGCTTGCTCAGGCCGAGGCTCTCAAAGTCCGCAATGGAGGCCAGCTCCCACTTTTTCCCCTCGCATAGGGAGACGAGCTCGTCGACGCCAACCTGCGCCTCGTTCTCCGTGGCGACGCGCTCCCTCTCAAACTTGAGCACGGTAGGTGGACCCTGACGCGCCTCGGCGCCTAAGCGCCCGATGATCACCTCCGGGGCATACCACGACGGCCACGCAAACGACTGCGGGATGCAGGCAAAGTCCACGAAGAGACCGTGGTTGCCGTCTCCGCCCCCCATCACCTGTAGGAGGGAGCCGCGGATCTTTTCGAGGGTGAAACCATCGGGGTCAGGCATGCCAGGGATACGCCAACAATAGCTGACGACCTTGACGCCGCGTCGCCGCCGCTCATAGAGGGCCACGGCGTGCTTAGGCGGCAGGAAGGCTTCGGGCGGCATGTTCTGGCAGTGTGGCAGAAAGGGCTTTCCGATGACAATTTCGACTCTCTCGAGCTCAGGGAGCTGAGCCAGCCTGTCGCGAACCGTCTCGGCCTTGCGGCGCAGGTTGGCTGCGGTGAGCGTGGCGGCCTCTTCAAACGTGCTGAGGTGGAAGCTGACGACAACTGTACTCTTGAGCGTCACATGCCCAAGGGAGGACCAATCCTCGAGGTGCACCTCCGCCAGGGCAGCCACCTCCGGAGGAGAGGGAGGCGGCGACGGCGAAGCTGCCGAGGCCGTCTCTACCGTGATGCAGATGGACGAGGTCCCGCAGTGCGTCGCCAACCGTCGAGTCAGAACGCTCGTCGGCTCGTTGGAAGCGAGGCGTGCCACCACCTTGGTGACGCGCGGCAGTTGCCCATCCGAGCGCGAATCTAGCAGCCAGTTAATGTCGATCAAGCGCACTGCACCATCTCGGATGGCGGCCACGATCGGCTCGTCAATTAACTGGATCCCGGTCTCGTCAATCAACGCTTTTCGAATTAACTGGCGCTCGCTCGCGATGCCGACGCCGACGACCAGCACTGCAACGAGCACGGAGGCGCCGAGCAGCGCGCCAAGGCCCAGCTCGAGCGCCAGCCGCATGGGCCCGTCCTGCACCGCGCCGTCGTGCGTGAGTGCGCCGTACACGCAAGCGCCGACGATGGCGAGGATGTCGACGGCGTAGAGGAAGGCCTCGAGCCAATGCTGCTGACGCATCGTGTACGGCTGACGATGGGCTTGCAGCCACCAGAAGCCGCCAAGGACCGCGATCGCAAGCGCGGCAAAGACGTAGCGTGCGGTCCGGTGCGCCTCGAATGGTGAGAACCACATGACACAGTCCATGGCGAAGGACACGAGGAAGAGGAGCCCCTGCCGCGCCCACACGACGAGCTGCCACTGCGAGCGGAGCGGCCACCGCACGCCTCCCGAGTCGTCGCTCGCGTACCGCTCGGTCAGGTAGCGCACCGCTTCCTCCGCGCCGCGCGCCTGCTTCTGCAGCTGCACAGCCTTTTTCCTCGCAGCCCTCGCCGCCTCAGACTGAGGCTTCGTAGCCCGAGTCGCATCCTGAGTCACATCATAGGGGTAGAGCCATCCGCTCACCTCCCCGTTGTCAAAGGTGACCTTGTAAAGGTCACCGGTCCCATCGTCGGTCGTGATCCTGCCACGCCTGCCATTCACGAGAACGTATTCACCCAGCCCGATACGGCTCGCCACCGCCGCCGCCGCCGCCGCTTTCTCCGCCGCCCCTCGGGCCTCGCGCAGCAGCCAGTGGAAGCGCCGGAGCAGGAAGAGCAGGAAGAGCGGAAGGAGCGACGCCACGAGGCGGGCGATGATCAGCCGAGTCTGGTCCTCGTCGTAGCGCATGAAGAGTGACGCGCTCACACGGAGGCCGACAGTGAAGAGCAGGCTAAAGAGCACGCAGAGAAAGTATCTGGCGTCGTCGGCGGCGGTGTTTGCCTTGTCGGCAGCGGCCTTCACCTTGGCGACATCGGCGGCGACCTCCTGCGCCACCGACCAGGCTTTCTGGGCCTCTTCTCGCTTAAGCGCCGCGCGGGTCGCAGCCTTGCGCCGCCGCCACGCGACAAGCCAGGCGCCCGCGAGCAGCAGCAGCACGACGGCGATCTCCGCGTAGCTCAGCAACGACTTGAGCACCGGGTCGGTCAGGATGCACGGCAGCGGGATGTAGCTAATGAGCGGCAGGTTGATGCTCGCGAGGATCTCCTGGATGACGAGCGGCCAGCCAAGCTGCAAGCGGCCGATGATGGTGAGCGTCTGCAGGTGGCCCACGAGGATCATGATTGAGGCGACGTGGGTCTTAGCGTACTCGGGGTACTTGCGCACCAAGCGCGTGTACGCGGCCACGAGCAGCGCGAAGAGCAGCACGACGCCCGCAACGGCGCCGGCGAGGCCGAAGATCTCGAGCGACGTCGGGCAGCGCACGCATCCGAGGCCGTTGAGCTCCACCTCGTAGCGCTGGCCCTGGCGGTTGAAGGCGCTGCAGCCAATCGGCGGGATGCCCGAGCACTGCTCCGCGCCGAGTGTCGAGCAGCGCGGCCAGAGCCGGTTGATCGCGACGGCGGAGTCGGCGGCCGTCGGATCGTGAAAGGCGTTGTTGGCCAGCCGCAGCGGCGCCAGAAAGTCGAGGCGGTCGAGGAGCCACTCAGGCACGGGGCCGGAGACGCCGCCCTCGTCATCCCACGTGCGCGTCTGCGTCAGGTCGAGGTAGGCGAGGCGCGGCAAGCAGTCGGCGGCGGAGGGGAGGCTGCCAGTGAGCGCGTTGCCCGAGAGGTCGAGGTGCTGCAGGAAGGGCAGCTCGCAGAGCGCGCCGTCGAGTGGGCCGATCAGGCTGTTGGACGGGAGCAGCACCTTGACGACGACGCAGGTGGCGAGGTCGAGCGCGGTGCCCGTTACGGAGCCCGAGTGGCAGGCGGCGCTGCCCTGCGTCATGAGCACGCCGGTGGCTCCGCCGCCATCGGCGGTGCACTCGTCGTCCCCGCGTAGGACAGGCAGCGCCTGGGGGCAGCAGTGCACGCCATACCAGCCGTCGACGCACGGCTCGCCGGACAGCCATTTGAGGTTGTTGCGCCACGCGTTGCCGCCCGTGGACTCGTAGAGGAGCGCGAGTGCGCGCACCATTTGCGTGGGCGGCATCGAGGGTGGCGGGGGCGAGGGCGGCGGGGGCGAGGGCGGCTGCGAGGG
>Ga0210241_102037_pt1 | contig 12806 bp, 10 predicted proteins | sample ChrtobMetP5a_8mM_FD_155488 | JGI IMG/M metagenome (GOLD analysis project Ga0210241, IMG submission 155488) | Chrysochromulina tobin associated microbial communities from unialgal haptophyte culture, Seattle, Washington, United States - P5a_8mM | ecosystem: Host-associated > Algae > Haptophytes >...
CTGCTGCGCGATCTCCTCGCGCAGCGACTCGGTCTCCTGGCGATGGCGCTCGCTTTGCTCATGCTGCCGCGCAATCTCCTCGCGCAGCGACTCGGTCTCCAGGCGATGGCGCTCGCTATCCTCTTGCAGCACTGCATCGTACGCCTGGGAAGTCAGCTTGGCCGCCTCCATTACTGCGTTGAGGGCCTCCTCGGCCGACACCATGCTGCCTTCGCTGAGAGCCGGCACGGCAGTCGCTCGAGGCAGGTGGCCGATGGGGATAGCGATGGGGATAGCGGCGGCTGCAGCGAGCGCCGCGGCGGGCACGACGACGGCGACGGGCGCGGTGACGGGCGCGGTGACGGCGGGTCCAATGATGGCAACGGGTGGCGCGTCTGGCAGCACGGTGCCTGCCGCCCCATGATTCCGCGCCGCGGCGAGTCCAATGATACTAGCACCATCAGGTAGCGTGGCTAGCGCTGGGGGCGGCAGGTCACAAAACCATCCTTCTCTGGAAGAGCGCTTGCCTTCCATGACCTGCTTGAACACGTCAACACCATCTGTGATGACATGCTGGAGCTTAAGCTGTCTGTGCTTCGCAGCAGCCGTGCCGAAGAGCGGGATCGCCTCTTGAAGGCCTGCGTGATAAAACCACGAGACGTCTGCCAGATTGTAGAATGTGCCGCGTGTCCCATCTGAAGCTTCCCATCTTTTCTTTCGATCATTTCCAACCTGGTCAAAACCCAACAGCTGCGACAGATTCGCCTTAAGGTGTCTGTCCACGCTAGCCCCGGCAGCTGTGCGAGCCGTGGCGTACTCGTTCAGCGCCTCCTTATCAGCAACGCGAACGAGTGTGAGCTCAGGCGTGACGAGCTCCGGCATGCCGGCCTTCGTTCCACGATCCGCATAGTGACGAAGCGCCTTCGTTCCACGATCGCGTCGTTTCGAACACGTCAAAGTTTTCGCCCCCCCCGCGCCTCCGGGGAGCCCATTCTAACTCCAGGGAGTCTCGACACACCTCTAGACACCTCCTTGGGCAAAAAAAAGCGTCATGTCCTCAGCGATATGGCAGGTGCTAGACCTGACCTTAGAACCGCTCGAGCGCTCGAGGCATCAGATGCGGCCGCGCGCTGTGATGGCAGGATCGCACCTGGGCCATCACCTCCGCCACGATCGCCCGGCTGGCTTCCTCTGCGCCGCCGGTCGTGCTCGCGACGGCGGACGGTGAGCGCTGTACCGTTCGCGGCTGCGCGGGGGGCTCTATAGTCGCGGCGTTGCTGCTGCTGCTGCTGCTGCTGCTGCCAGCGCCTTGAGCGCCGCTGTGAGTGCTCGTCAGGCTGCTGCAGCAGCTGCCGCCGCCTCTGCCAGCACTGCTATCAGCGGGTCTCGCCGACGCATTCTCGGGCAGGTGTGGCGACGAGGAACGATGGCAAGCACGCACCTCTCGCATGACGCGCGCGACCACTTCCATCAGTGTCACCTCGTCCTTGCCCTCATGGCTCACGACGGCCGGACGCTTGGCGAGAGCCGGGCGCTTCGCCGGCTTCTGGCTCGAGGCGAGCAGTGCGCCGGGTATCGCAGGCGAGATGTGGTCCTCACGGCTCGCGACGGCCCGCCGCTTGGCGACGGCCGGCCGTTTCTCAAGCTTCTCGCTGCCCGAGCTGAGTAGGATGTCGGCGGTGGGGATGAGGCAGAGTGGCCGCCTGGAGATCGGGTGCCGCCCACTCTGGCCGGTCCTAAGGGAGCGCATCGCCTTCTCAGAGGATCCGCTGGGGAAGCTGCACTCTGGCCGCGTCTTGCCCGGCTCTTGCTGCACAAAGTTGAAGAACATCCTCTTGATCCGATCGTTGCCGGTTGAGGGCGGCGCGGGAGGCGCTTCGCTCGGTTGCACGATACCACCGATGCTTCCGTACTCATCTATTTGAAAGTCTTCGTCGCTCGTGGCGAGGCCTGGCATCGGCGCGCACACTCGTTTTGAGCCCGGCGGCGATAACATGGCAGTGGATGAGCGCGGCAAAAGGAGAGAACTTACAGCTCCGAACTGGAGTGAAACCGGCTGAAACTGCTTTTGGGCTTGACAGAGTTCGTCAAGTCAAGTCAAGTCGAGTCGAGTCGAGTCGGAAAACTTGACTTGACTTGATCTTGATTTGCTCGATTTCATCGCAAATCGGACTTCTCGCATGTTAGTCGATGGGGACGCCGCCGCCCGACGCGGCGATTTCGAGACAGCCCGCAGTCTCTACGCGCGAGCGGTGCCGGCCGAAGGGTCGCACGAACGTCTTTGTCATGCCACTGCGTCGCTCAACGATCGAAGTCAGGAGGCGCTCGCGTGCACGCGCAGCGCACTTGCCTTGCTGCCGACGAATGAGTTTCTGCTCGCACTCGACGGTCAGGAGTCGGTCGCTGCAGGCGACTTTGCGCGTGCAGCAGCATCCTTCGCACGTGCCGAGCGGCTTAACCCTGAGAGCTTTGATCTCAGGCTCAACCTTGGCATCGCGCTGCTCGGCGCAGGTCGTGCCTCTGAAGCTGTGCACCCTCTGCAAGCCGCAACGGCCCTGTCGCCGAGCGACCCCGCAGCCTACACACAGCTAGCGCGTGCGCTCGAGCACAACGCGGTCAGTTCTGCGGATGCCCGCGCTCATGCAGCCCGCCTCGCGCCCACGGCCGCGGCGCACGTGGAGGCAGGCAACGCGCTTCTCGCCGACGGACGGCCGTCAGAGGCCGTGGCGGCGATGAAGCAAGCGCTCCGGCTCGATCGCAAGGCAAGCGCGGCTTACTTTGGGCTCGGACAGGCGAGCATGGCCCTGCATGCGCCGTGCACCGCGCGCATAGCGCTGCGCCGTGCCGCCAAGCTTGCGCCGCACGATGCGGACGTATTGCATAGGTCTGGCGTGGCCTCGCTGTACTGCAGCCGGGCCGAGGCGGCGACGGCGACGACGACGACGTCTCCGCCGACGCCGCCGACGCCGCCGACGGCTTTGAGGTTCGAAGCTGCTGCCGCATGGCGGCGTGCCATCGGCCTCTATCCTCGCAGCGACTCTCTGACACTCCTCGATGCTCATGAGCAGTGGGAGGCGGCGGCGGCAACAGCGGCGGCGGCAACAGCGGCGGCGGCAACAGCGGCGGCGGCAACAGCGGCGGCGGCAACAGCGGCAACGGCGGCAACGGGGGCGGCGGCGGAGGTGGCGGTGCTCAAGACGGCGCCGCCGCCGATGGGCGAGCGGCAGACGGTGCTCAAGACGGCGCACGCGAGCTCGCTGCGTGTGGCCGTAGATGACCGAGGCGGCAGTGGCAGCGACACGAAGGACGAAGACGGGGAGGACGAGGACGAGAAGGACGTCGATGCTCACGATGACACTGGATCGAGCATCAAGCGCGTTCCCGCGTCCGCGATCGCACTGACCGTCAATGCTACCTCTGAGGCTCCTGAGCGAAGGTGGCTCGCGCGTGCGCTCGCAGTCTACCGCCGCTACGGCGCCGTGATCATCCGCGATGTGCTGCCGGCACACTTGGCCGACGACCTCGCGAGCCACCTTCGCACGCTGCTCAGCAGCCAGGGCGCCAAGAGACTGGAAGTCAAGTCAAGTCAAGCCAAGTCAAGTCAAGCCAAGAGAGTGGAAGGCCGAGTCGTTGACCGTGACAGCACACATGACGGCGCATCAGGGACAGAAGGGCTCACGGATTCGGTGATCTTGGAACCATCATCGGATGCTCGCCGCGGTGGCGCCGGCTCGACGGGAGCAACGGGCGCGGCCTACGAGACCACCAACAGCACATTCGCGCCGCATCGGCGACGTCACCTCGCCGTCTCATTGCAAGCCCCCTCGGTGCTCGCTGCCTTGCGAGCCGTTGGCCAAGTACTCCACCCTCTCGTGTGCGCAGCACTGCTGGGGACAAGCTCTGGCGAGTGCGGCGACGTGGCGCTGCGCCTCGTGGAGAGCGGCATGCTCGTCTCGGCGCCTGGCGCTGTAGCCCAACCAATTCATTCAGACACAAACGGCGCTCACTGGCCGTTGGAGGCGCGTGCACTCAAGTGCCAAGTGGGGGCGATGGAGGTTACAGCGCCTATGGGGCCTCTCGAAATTTTCCCGGGCACCTTCGCCCACTCTGCCAACGCCAACGCCGCCTTCATGGCTGTCTCGCTCGCGGCGGGGGCGCAGCGGCCCTCAACGTTAAAACCGGTGGCGCTGCCGTTGCTCAAAGGGGCGGTGCTGCTGTACGACACGACCTTGTGGCACCGCGGCGGCGCCCACCGGGCCCACAAGGCCAAGCGGCGGCGCATGCAGTACTACGTCACGCTGCTGGGCGAGCGCGGCGAGCCACCCGCGGGGCTGCCCTTCACAATAGAGCCTGAGGAAGTGGCACGGTTCAGGTTGACACAGAACGGCGTGACGCGAGTCTAGATAAAAGGCGCGTGCGGACATCAACTCTGGTTGCTAAGAACACCGTACACGCTCTGTACGCCTGGGTACCCTCGCCACCTGAGGGTACGCTGCCATCTGGCGTGTACTTACTTCGATTACTTACTTGTACTTATTACTTACTACATCCTGATTGCTAAGTGCCAACGCCTTGTCGAGCTGCTGGCTAGAGTCGAACTTGCTGATTGCGGGCGGCACACCCGGCCGTGGCGCAGATCCTGGCGCTGGCTGCGCCGGTGGCGATGGCTGCGCCGTCGGTGGCGGGGCAGCCTTCATCAGACTGATGGCCTTGTCCATCCGCTGGCTGGAGTCGTACCTGGGTGGTGGTGATGGTTTGGATGGTGATGGATTGGAGGTCGGCTCGGGAACGGTGTTGGTAGAGCTTTCGCTCTCGTCCTCTCGACTCGAGTCCTCCCGAAATGAATTGTATCGCGGCATGGACAGCGAAGAAGACCACTTCGAATGAAAGACCCGAAACGCGAAGTCAAGTCAAGTCAAGTCAAGTCAAGTCGAGACTCGAGAGTCCGAAGGACGCAGGAAATTGTGCTTTCCCCCCCCAGCGTTTTGCTTCTGCGTCAATCGTTGAATTTGCGCGAGGGGCCGATTGCAGGTGCGGGGCGGCCCCAAACCTGAATGTCCACAGCTGCCCCAACAAGAAATCAAACCCGAACAGACTGTAAAAAGAGCAAACACTTCCGCGGGGCTGTGGGATCTTGAGATTTTGCTCGAAGGCCTGAAACGTCTCCGCGAGTGCATTCCGCCGCTCCGCCGATTCGGCTCCGATATGTCAATGGCGGGGTCCCAAGCGGGGGACGCACCTGTTCGGAGTGCAGTTTTCGCGTCTTCCTCGTCGTCACGCAAGCTGCCGTGGAACGCTTTTTATGTCCACGGCGATGTGCCTGTGCCCTCCCCTGCCACTTACGCTGACGGACCGCTCCACTTTCGTTCCATTTCGAGCCCTCGCGCGCCGAGCTCCAAGAGCTCTGCTGCGTTCGCCTCGTCGGTCGATCGCTTCGCAAAACCCCGCAAGGCGGCAGATTTCACGCCCGTCGGCGGATTTCACGGAGGGCACGCAGGGCGGCCGTCGGCGGCGTTTGTGTCGACGTCGGCACGCATGAGCCCGCGCGGAATGCCCACCCCGGGCCCAGGCGCGTACACACCGACGGATCCGACCGCGTCGCGCAGCGCCGGTGCCATCACTTCTGGCAAGTGCGCCTCCTTCCATTCTTCCTCGTCTCGTCGGCTTCCATTCGGCACGGACCTGGGCACGCCGGGCCCCACAGCGTACCAGAACTCGAGCGCGGCCGACTTCCGCGGCACCAGGGGCGACGTGAGCCGCGCTCCCGCCAAGGGCGCCTCCGCGATGGGTTTCACGTCTCCTCGGTTTGGGTCTGGCCACTACGGCAGCCCGCGCCACAGCACGCCGGGCCCAGGCGCCTATGGTGGAAAGGGGATGGAGCGGCTCTCGATGGCCTCCGCGACGAGTGGCATGCTACCGTCGTCTGCTGAGCGACGTCTCCCGTTGACCGACATTCGTGTGTTCACGCCAGGTCCCGGAGGATATAAAGAGCAGCGCCCAGGTATCGGTGATAGCGGCGTGCGTCGCTCGGCGTCGTTCGCGGACCGCTCGAGACGAATGGCTCCCAAGTCGACGCTCAGCCACGGCCCGCATGCCTACGCGGATGCGCACTACCAACGCGGCGCGTTTGCAGTCGCGAACGCCTTGAAAATAGGGACGCCGCGGCCGCTGCGTCGATCCGCATCATTTTCGTCTGGCTCGACGCGCTTCAAGTCGCAAGGGCTGCACGTTCCCGGGCCGGGTGCGTACGAAGGCAAGGATGGCATGGGCTCGCCGCGCCGCTCGAGCCTCGCGCGCTCCTCATTCGCCTCCACCTCGGCACGTACGCAGCTTCCGTTCCAGCTTCAAGGGGCGACCGCGACTCCGGGAGTTGGCCAATATGAGCACGCGCAACCCATTCGCGATGCAATCACAAGTCGGACGGGGCCGAGAGGGCTGCGCCGCTCGGCCTCCTTCGAGTCCCGTGCGGTGCGCAACCTGGGTGGCGTCACCAAAGCGGCCGCCGCTACGCCCGGGCCCGGATACTATTCTCCGCGCGCTGAGGGAGGTGGACGCGCGGCCGCCTCCGCCACGCAGCGCTACTCGCTGAATCGGATGCCACTCTAGGCGGCATGAGGGTGTGCACAAGGGGTCGTGCCTTGATCTCGCTTGATCTCGCGGGTGCCGCCGCAAGCAGCGACAATGCGTGTCCGGTTATTCTTGCATCCAAGCGCATGTGGCCGCACGCACTCAGAGGGCGCCGCGCGCCGGATGCGCGGTGCGCCGGGGCGGGCGCGTGCCCGCCGGCCGCTGGCGAGCCCGGCCGTCTGCCGCGCGTCTCAGCCCGCGAACCGGCCCGCTCGTCATTGTGTGAGCGGGTGTGTTCGCGGTTCGTCTCAGGTTTTTCAAAGTCTCAGTATGGGCGTCCTATCATGAACTATGGTCCTCATTCACTGCTCCCGGTGCCCTCTGCGCCCTCGAAAGCGCCTCCGATCGCCTTAAGCGCTAGCCGTCGCTTCGCTTCGAATGCGAGTTCGGCGGAAACATACTCGATCACAGGCCCGCTGCCCTTGCCCAGCGTCGTGAGCTTCATCGCCTCGAAGCGCTTCTCGCCGGGCAGATGCGCCGTGGCGGCCAGCGCGGCGAGCGTTCGTCGGCTATCGTCCGCAGGCGCGAGGCAGCCGCGCAGGCGGAGGACGCGGCCTACACAGTCGGAGAGTGACCAGGCTGACGTCGCCGCGACCGCCGCGGCGCCGTCGTCGCCGCCGCCGCCGCCGGTGCTTGCGAAGGGCGTGGCCGCGGCCTCGCGCTCGCTCGCCTGCGTTAGAGGGCCTTTGAAGCTGGCTACACCGTCCAGGCTTTGGCAAAGTAGGGCGCTCTGCTCAAGCGCGGCGAGCGCCGCATCTCCCTCCACGTCCAAAAGCGAGCAGCCGTCCTCTGACGTTAGCAGCAAGCCGTCATCGTCCTTGCATTGCACGGTCATGAAAGGCATCTTCTGCACGACCTCGCCGGGCTCAAGGAGCCCGATGCCGATCACCTCGGCCATGAGCGAAGCGGAGGAGCCACCGAACTTGTCGACATGAGTGGACGGTCGTACTGAAAGGATTTTGATGCGCGAGCCAATGGGCATCACGGCGAAGCGCCGTTCGCGCATGGCGGAATCATCGAGCACCACCTGCCCGTAGGTGCTGTTACTATAGGCCTGAGCGTGCTGGAACACCTCCAGCGAGGACTTGTCATACACGTGCATGGTTGTGTGCTGGCCAGGTGCGACGAGCCGGTCGATGGGCACTGGTATCACCGCAAAGCCGCTGATCGGCGAGGGTTTGGGCTGCAGGCGGTTGAGGCTGTATGCAGACACGAGTGGAAGAGCGAACACAACGACCAGCATGCGCGACATTCTGTGTGGAAGGCCAGGAGAAGCGACCCAGATCTCTCTAATAAGGTCTTGTACTTTTCAAATCCAGAGCGCGTGCGTGCTCACCACGCATGAGAGCTCTCCCCACAGGCACTCGGGTTTCGCGATTCGCCGTCATCGGCCCCGATGACGGTGACCCTCGTCTTCTTCGCCCTGCTCGGTTCCGCACAAGATTACCTACTAGGCCCAACTAGCCATGGCCAGCAAATTGATGACGAAGCGCATGGGCGTGGTTCTCGCAACTTACACACCGTGTTCACTTCGGAGTGCAATAATAAGCAGTTTGATTGGTTCACGGCGGGTGTGTACGAGTCGTTCCGGGTGTCAGGCATGCGCGGCAGCATCACGCGGCTGCTCGCATGCTCTCAGGAGGACCTCAAGAAGTACAAGGGCCTTGACCTCGGCCCAACGTTCGTGCACCCCAACTACCGGCACAATCCGCTCAACAATGACACGTCTGCCTCCTACAACAAGCCCGCGTCGGTGATGCACTTCTCGCGCGAGGCCAACTTTTCGGAGGAGTTTGTGCTCTTTATCGACGCCGACATGGTGCTACGCCGGCCCATCGACCCTGTCGCGCTCGGCGCCCGTAAGGGCGTCGTCGTCTCAGAGTACGTCCCGTACATGATCGGCACCTCGAACGGGATGGCGGCCGAGTTCCTGCCGGCAGAGGCGGTGCCGCGTGCGAAGCCTGTAGGCTGGTACCACATCTTCCACCGCGACGACCTCAAGCGCATCGCGCCGCTGTGGCTCGAGTACTGCGGCCGCGTGCGCTTGGAGCCGCAGCGCTACTGGTCGATCAACGGCTCGATACCCCACAACATCCCGACTGGTGACGTGTACGTCGAGTTTGGCAAGGCGCCGTGGATCTCCGAGATGTACGGGTACGCCTTCGGTGCCGCGCTCGCCGGCGTCGAGCACATCATCACGCAGGGCATCGTGCGCTACCCGGGCGAAGTGCAGGATAGCGGTCAAGGACCCCGCATCCTCCATTATGGCATCGACTTCACCATCGACAGCAGCTACAACTGGAACAAGATGTCGTACCAGAAACTCGACCTGTTCAGCTGTAAGGGCCTATTCTTCGGCCCGCCACCCGCAGGCAACGGCTTGCCGCGCCACGAGGCCATGCGCTACGTCGTGAATACGCTCAATGCTGGGTTCTGCAAGTTCTATCACTCGTCTGCCCATTGCGCGCCTGGATCTGCGGCGGCCGCGGTCGCGTGCCCGCCGACGACCCGCCCTTCCGAGGCGCCGTGCCCCGAGGGAGCGAGCGCCGCAGCGTGCTGCAAGGACTCGCAGCCCATGTGCTGGCAGTGGGCTCTCGATGAGCAGTGTGAGCTCAATCAAGGCTTCATGAACGGCGCGTGCCCTCTCGCGTGCGGCAGGTGCGCCGCCACTAGAGCCGTGATGGCCTCTGATGGCCTCTGATTGCCTCCCTCATCATGTTGCAGGTGCGCCGCCACTAGAGCCGTGCCTGTCTGATGGCCTCTGATGGCCTCTGATTGCCTCCCTCATCATTTTGCAGGTGCGCCGCCACTAGGGCCGTGCCTGTCTGATGGCCTCTGATGGCCTCTGATTGCCTCTCTCATCATGTTGCAGGTGCGCCGCCACTAGAGCCGTGCCTGTCTGATGGCCTCTGATGGCCTCTGATTGCCTCTCTCATCATGTTGCAGGTGCGCCGCCACGGGCGTGGCAGGGCAGCAGCTGGGCGTAGCGGTGGTAGCGAGCGCGGCGGATTCGCGCCTGGCCAAGGCAATGGGCGGCCTGCAGGCTCTCAAGTTGACAAACCAGCAATTGGGGACGCCAAGCGCGGCGGTGGAACAGGCGGCGGCGGCGGCGGCGGAGCAGGCAGCAGCGGTGGCGAAGGCATCGGTGTCCAAGGTAGCGGGACTAGACGAGGAGGCTTTGAGAGCGACTGCCAGGGCGACGGGCACTGGAGGCGGCGCAGCCCCCGCCACCATTCACACCGATATCGCTCCCGTCCATTCACAGAGAATGGCTGGCGCCTCAATCGCCCCCGCGACCGTGCATACCGATGTTGCGCCGGGCGATCACTTGGCGCCCGTGCACACACGCCATGACGTGGCGCCCGTTCACGGTTTCCACTTGCCGGCCATCAGCCACGCGCACGGGCTCCTCTCGCCCTCGCATGCCCCGAAGCCACTCGCCGACAGGTATCACGCGCGAAGCACCTCGCCCTCGCACGCACCGGCGCCCATCACCGGGCACGTGCGCACGTCGAGGGCACTGCATGCGCCGGGTGCTCAGGCGGGTCCGGGCGCGGTACACCACGACGCCATCTCGCCTTCTCGCGCACCCCAACCCTCCGGGTCGCTCCAGGACGAGCTGCGGCTCGTCGCAGAGCATCACAGAGGCGAGTACGCGCCCGGCAAGGTGCCGGAGTGGCTGGAGCGGCAGGCTGGGCGCGGGCTGCACGCACCTGCCAAGGTGGCTCACGATCGGGACGCTGCAGCCGAGGCGCGGCGCACGGCATCCATCCGAAAAGTCTTCGAAGAGGAGCGCGCGAAACGCTCCTGGGCTTCCGAGGCGGCGGGCGCGGCGGACGCGGTGGGCGCGGCGGGCGCAGTGGGTGCGGCGGGCGCGGCGGCGCACGCGTTGAGGCTGCACGCGGCGGCGCCGCACGGCACGCTGACGTTGCCTCATGACGCTCATGTCGGCAAGTTGGCGATCCCTCAAGACGGTAGACCTCACGGCGGGCACCACCTGTCGTTATTGCCTCACCCTCATGGGCGAGCGGCGAGCGATGCGGCCGTGGCGGCCGCGGAAGCTGAGCACGAGCTGATGGAGGAGGAGCAGCACGGCAACCGTCGTGCGAAGCTCGCTCTCACTGTGGTCTCGATCGTTGCCATTCTGCTCGTCCTCGCCCGCTGGCTGCGACGCAAGCCGCGAAGGAAGGATCCCTTCCGCAATTTTTGACGATTCAGTTACCGGTACACTGTCTGATTGACGCTACACGCTTGGGCCTTGGCTGATGACACACACGATCGACGCTTTGCAGATGACAGAGACCGAGAGAGCCCGACGCCCCCATTGATCGTAATCGTTACGCTCGGCGGCAACGAACCCCCACCGCCTGCACGCCCGCGGGCGCGGAGGACGCGTGTCTCGGCGCACGGCGGCCGGCGGTCGCGCGGTGGGAGCCTGGCCTGGCCGAGGTGGATCGGAATCCCCGATGGCACGGAATTGCTGACCCCGCGAGAACGTATTAACGACGCGTCCGACCTCGATCGGATCCGGAAAAACGAACAGCTCCTCCAATAGTACTCCAACTCCCGCACGCGCCACACTACGTAGCACGGCACCGTGCACTCTCCGGTCTCCACACACGATCCGTATCCTAGTCCTTCCTCGCGCTCACGTCTCAACATACGCAACATCGTCTCCTCGCATCTCCATTCGCTCGCCACGTCCTCGGCTCAACGCTCGTCATGCCGGCACACGCCATCATCGCACACACGACTCAACCCTTCGAGAGCGCACGCGCGCACACGCGCGCACCCTCGCAGAGCGGTTTTAGCAGCACTCGTCGCATCATGTCCAACAGCAGGTCGTCATGCAAACTCTGCATCATGCCAGCACAGCAAACGCAACAGCACCCATGTCCATGTCCACCAAAACGTAGGCAATCAAGCAGGCCATTTCGTACTAGGGCCCCGCACTGGCAGCGCCCCCCTCAGCGCGCCCCACAGCGCCTCTCATCATCTCTCATCATCTCATCATGCAGCATGAGGCCATCATGCCACGGCGCCTCTCGCGGCGCCGCGGGGGCAAAGTCCTTTCAGGCCAATCCAAGTTTCAGTCAAAGTCGAGGCTGGGATCGTCGCAGAGCAGCGCAGACAGGTCGCGCAGCAGTGCCGAATCCTCCAGACCGAAGCTGTCGTGCATTGCGAGCTCGTGGCCTGCGAGCTCCTCCGCGGCTGATCCGCCGTCGCTAGGCCGTTCTGACCAGTGGGTCGACCAAGGAATCTTGCAGGCCCCGTGGGCGCCGTCCACTAGCTGCTTGTGAGCACTCGGCGGCCGGATCTTGCCCGGCGGCGTCGGCGCGGCGGGCACGGCGGGGGCGCCGTCAGGGCCGTTGCCGAGCAGCGCGCTCAGCGGCGAGAACGCGAGCGCACGCGCAGTGGCGGGCAGCGCGCCCTTGGCGCTCGGGGTCGGGAGAGGTCCAGAGGGGGGACGCGGCTGCAGCCCGCCGCTCGGTGTGACGGTGCCAGCCGTGGCCGTAGCGCCTGCACCGCCTCCCGGCGGGGTGGTGGTGACCGCGGCGGCGCGGGGCGGCGACGCGGCCTTGCCTAGGGGCGAGGGCGGCAGGGGCGGTGGCGTCGAAATCGGGCGCGACTGCGGCGGCGGCGGCGGCTGCGGCGGCGGTGGCGGCGCGGCCTGCGGCGCAGGCGGCATCGCTCCCTCGAGTGACGCCGAGATAGTCATCAGCCCTGCGCGCGGGGCCGAGCCTGCGCCAAGCTCAGCCGGCAAGGGCGGCATCAGGGCCACCGGCGCCGCGTACACGGACGGGTCATACGTTGCAGCCGAGAGCGGCCGCAGGCTCGTCATCGAGCCAGTCGAAAGGGACGTTGGCAGCGCCCCCTGCGTTGGAGTCGCTCGCATGCCGAGCAGCGTCGGAAGCGGCTGCGCAAGGACGCCCGCCGTCGCCGCAGGCGTTGTCGCCGGCGTTTTGGACGGCGGCAGCGGCGGAAGCGGCGGCTGCGGCGGGGACACTGACACGGCTGGAGTGGTCGCCCGCCGAGGATAGATCGGGAGCGGCGCCACTAGAGAAGTCGCCGGAGGGGGCGTGGGCGGCAGCGGGGGGTTGCGTGGCGGCGGCGGCGGCGGGTTGGGCGGCAGCGGCGGGGTCATCATCGTCGTTGACGCCATGACAGCGGACGGCATCGTGGGCGGCGGCGGCGGGGTG
>Ga0210241_102041_pt1 | contig 12796 bp, 7 predicted proteins | sample ChrtobMetP5a_8mM_FD_155488 | JGI IMG/M metagenome (GOLD analysis project Ga0210241, IMG submission 155488) | Chrysochromulina tobin associated microbial communities from unialgal haptophyte culture, Seattle, Washington, United States - P5a_8mM | ecosystem: Host-associated > Algae > Haptophytes >...
CCTGAACAGTGACGGGGCGAGCAAAAGTTGTGTGAACTGGGGAAGTAGGGGGACGTCGCGGATTGCGCGTCGCCTCTCGGTCTCTGCGTGCTGTGTCGCACGCCGAGCCGTGGATTGTTGTCCGAGTAGGATGGCTGCCTTCGATGTCGATGTTTGGCTGGGGGCTGAAGTGACAATCAAAGGCAAGGATGAGACGCTCCCGGATCGCGTTCAGGAAGCGCTCAAGAAGGGCTTCGAAGAAGACCTGTGGACTGAGGCTGATGTCCCTGATGAGGGCACCACGCTCGATGAGGCGGACATGCTTGTCCGTCTCGCTTTGTTCGGAGCTGCGCACGAGGATAGCTGCAAGATCCTCAAGCAGGAGTGCTTCAAGACGGACAAGATCCGCTTTGCGCGCTGGTTCCGGGCTGGATACGGTGAAGAGGTGACCCTGGATGCCACCTTGGCACCAGTCACGGTGACTCCCGAGTTCGCGCTCGACATGGCTGCTCAGGGCATGACTTCGCCAGGTGACCTGTTCGGACTCGAACTCGCCCTTGCCGTGGGCCGCCCTGTGGCTGCTGAGGAGACTCTGGGCGCGGCGTACGGTCGCCCGGCCTCGTCGATGGTCGGGGCCAAGGACTCGGCCAAGGCGCAGAAGCACACCGGCGGTTGCAAGATGCTTGACACCTTGCTGTCAGAGGCGCGGAAGAGCGGCGACAAGATCCCGGTCATGCGCCACTTCCAGGATCTTAGCTATCGCCTCTCAAACTCTACGATTATGCCGTACAACGCGAAGGCGGCGGTGCGCATTCTCACGTTCGTCAACAAGGCTAGCCAGAACATACGCGAGGACCTAGCGTGGATAATCTACATGCAGGACGTCCGGACGCAGTACATGGGCAGAGGCCTGCCCATGAAGGACCTTTTTGACGTGGAGCTCGCAATGTCGGCCAAGGAGCAGTCGGTCGAGCTCCAGAAGAAGGGCATAGCGCCCGGCTCCCGCCCTCGGCCGCTCTCTGAGCTCGTCTACGGCGGAGTGTGTGGCGATTCGGATGTGGGCTCGTTCGGCCCGGGTCTGGGCCCATCGGCCGGCGTGGCGCCGTCGGCCATCGCGGACGCGCTGGCGCTCGCTCTCCGTCCCCTCCAAGAGGGCCTGCTTCTTCTCTGCACTCGAGTCGAAGGGCTTGAGCTCGGAGGCCCGCCGAAGACACCAACGGATCGCAAATGCTGGCACTGTGGCTCGACGAGCCACATTGGGGCAGATTGCGAGAAGGAAAAGAAGAAGCGAAAGGCCGCGCTGGCGGCCGCTGCGGCCGCGGGTGGATCGGAATCTTGAGGTTCTGAGTGTGGAGTCGCTTCGGCTCGGCGTCGGTTGGGTGTGTACGAGAAGGTCGACGAGTTCGGCTCTCTCTCCGCCCGATCTGACGCGGTTTCGTGAGTGGCTCTTTCGGCGGTTGTGACGCCGAGTTCGCCTGGCCGGGTGTGTGGGGGAGGCCAGGCGAGGGGGGAGATCAGTCATGTTGATCTTCTGGGGAGCTGAGGCTCTTGGTGTGAGATTGCCGGAGGCAGTCGTTCCGCTCTGTGTGTTCAGCTGGATGGTACTATGACGCCCGCCCGGGAGATGGGCCATGGGCTCCCTCCGGGCGCGGTTGAGACGAGCCCTCCAGCGGGGTGCATGAGAGAAGAGTCGATGGGAGCGACGGGCTATGGCATAGATGCACAGTTATCTGGAGAGCGGCGCTTTATGAGGCCGATGGTTCCAGAAGACGCTTGGCAGGGAGTCAAGCGTGCGACCAACCGACAGTACTTTCGGTCTGGGTCGAGCATGGTGGGTTCGGTCGGTGTGGGTGGACGTGGAGCGTACGACCTCTTAGTTGGGACTACGCCCTTTTTACTTTCACCAGCCGCCGCGCCTTTCCATGGTGGCGTACTTTGCAGCATCCCCGAGGTGGGGGAGGACTACGAGCTGGGAGACGCAGGTTTTGTCTCACGAGTGATCGACTTTCCGGTGATCGATCTCGAGGTGGGAGTGGAGGTGGCCGCTGAGGCCGGTGCCGTTGCGGTCGTCGCGCCTGAGGTGCTGGCGCCAGCTGCGACGGTGAGTGACGAGCAGGGAGAGCTCGAGGTTGGTTTTGGTTCACCCGGGGCGTTCGCCGCCCAGGGTGACCTGGCCACACGGGCAATAGATTGGTATCGGCACTATGTGAGCCTGCTTCGACGTCTTTCGTCAGGGCACACGCCGGTGGCTATCGTGAGCTATTGCGGCCAGGGGAGCACGACAGAGGGAGTCAGGCGTGCGGGCGGTTCCTCCCACGGTTACGACCTCGGAGATCAGCCTCGATACGTAGGTCGCTTTGGCGAGGAGACCTTCTCGAAGGGCGATCCGACGAGCGTCTCGGAGCTGCGCGACCTGCGGAAGCGCACGAGATCCTTCGTCACACTCGTCACGCCTCCGTGCAGTGCGGGCGGAGCTGTCGAGGATCCGTTAGTCACGAAGGTACGGGATGCGTGCGTGGGCGCAGGCGGATTGTACGCGCTCGAGCTCGCGGTGAGCATCGAGGAGGCGGCTCAGAGCGAGGTCGAGATGAGACTGATGACGGGCGCTCTTTTCGGCCTGCGCGTCGACCGGCCGCGGCTGTATGAGACCAACTTCGGCTTCCGTGTTGACCAAGCGCTGGCCGGACCGGGGCGGGAGCTCCGTGGTGCCGACGAGCGGTATCGGCTCACGCTGTGTGAGTGCCCGGCGGCTATGGGCCTGGATGAGGACCACATGGACCAGCAGGGTTTGACGAGGTCTGCACCACCCATTTACGGAGAGTACGTTTTCGGCCAGGCGGCGATGCAGGAGGTAAAGAGGCGCTTCGGCTTAGAGGCGATCACGTTCGACGAGTACTTAGCGAACCCAGAGCGGAGCCGGCGGCTGATGAGCCATTGGCTGCGTGGCGTGGGCGGCGCTTCGCCTGACCAGGGAGTTGAGTTGGTTGCGGCGAGTGCCGCGGGCGTTGTTTCCGCGGGCGAGACGTTCGTGTCGACGTCTCCGAGAGCGCAGGCAGGGTCGTCCGACGAGCCTCGACCACCGCAGTACAGGCCCCTCTACCTCGAGGGGGAGGAGGCGCCGGTGGAGGCGGCCACGGAGGTCTCGGTAACCACCGCGGAGGCGCGAGAACTGTTCTACTCTTGGGCGGGCGATTTCGACGCTTTCTCGGGGCCAGTTGCATGGTGGGAAGCCATGACTGCCGTGAAGCCGGTCGAGCGTATGGGCGTGGGGCCGGCGTTGGCGAAGTTGCACGGGCGGAACTCACTCTTGTTCCTTCCGCCAGGGCAGCTAGCGAAGGCGGTGCCCAGGATTCTGGCTGTGGTTCGCGCGGCCAGGGGCACTCGCGTCACCGTGCAGGCCTTCGGTGCGCAGGAGGAGTCTGATCTGCGTGCTTTGGGCTTCCGCCTCGTAAGGAGAATACGCCGAGGGAAGCCGGGCTATGCGGTCGAGGGCAGAGATGCTACCCTAGGCAGATGCGGGTCTTTCTGGGCGCTGGGCGACGCGAGCTCGCCGCAGGTGGTTGCGGTGGACTATGCGCTGGCCGAGTCCGCCATGGATCCGAGGGACAGGCCAGGAGCCAAGGGAGAGCCGTCGTCGGCCAAGACGGCGCGATCATACGCCCCACTCCCGTGGGAGAAGGAGAGGTGGGACATCGGGCTGCCGCCCGAGATCGACGAGATCATGGCGCGCCGAGGTGTGGGCATTTACCCTTGGGAGGAGGTGAAGCCGACTGAGGTCCCGTTCTACAAGTGGGAAAACTCAGAGGGCATTCTCAAGAGCATCGCCGAGGCTGACCGTGCCCTGTTGGCGGGCGCGATGGAGTACGTGCCGGCGCACCGCTTGCCGGAGATCCTCGAGTCGTCCACGATCTCGCCGTGGACTATTGTCGATCAGGGCGGCGGGAAGTGGCGCCTATGTCACGACTACTCGGTCGGCACGAACCGAGTGGTGCCCACTGCGGCGTTCTCGCTGCCCAGCGTCTGGGATGTTCAGGCGAACATCAAGCCAGGATCCCACTTCGCCAAGTACGACATCCGCGACGGGTTCTGGCACGTGCCGGTGGCGGACGACAGCCGTCGCCGCCTGGTGGTCCGACACCCGGGCACCGGGAGGCTGTTGTGGTGTTCGAGGCTCCCGTTTGGCTACGTGGAATCGCCTCGCCTTTTCTGTGCGATGACAGAGGCAATCATCGAACGCTTGAGGAAGCAGGCAGCGGGGCTCGGCATCCACTTCCACGTCTTTGTGGATGACGTCCTATGTGTAGGTGACACGGAGGAGCTCACTCGTCGAGGCATGGCCATGCTCGAGGCGGAATTTGCTGCCCGGGGTATACAGTGGGCGCCGCACAAGAGGCGAGGACCGTGCCGTTGCATCGAGTTCTTGGGCCTGTTGCTGTGCAACGTTGAAGGTTTGCGCGGGATCACCATCACTCGCAAGCGCAGAGATCGGCTCGCCGCTGATATCGAGAGTTGGTTGGCGCTAGAGCCTGAGGAGGGAGGGTTGAGGGTCGAACCCAGGGAGCTGGCGAGCTTCTTGGGAAAACTCGTCTTCGTCTCGCAAGTTGTCCGCGGAGGCAGAACGTACATGCAAGGCATGCTCGGCCAGCTGAAAGGCTTCGTGGTGGACTGGCAGCGTGGAAAGGTGAAACCAGGGGTGGGCGCGTGGCAGGATCTCGAGCTCACCTCGTCGTTCTGGCGCGATCTCCGTTGGTGGCGCGATCATCTCGACGCCCGCAGTTTGACCCCATTCGAGGTCGCACCAGTGGCCGCCGAGGCGGTCCTCGCTGGGACCGACGCCAGCAACTGGGGCACAGGCCAGGTGCTCTGGCTCGATGGCGCCAGAGAGGAGGCGGTGCTCGCCTTCACGCACGCCGAGCGGAGGCGGCCGATAAATTGGCGGGAGCTCCTCGGCATCGTTCGCGTGTGCGAGGTGGGAGGAGAGCGACTTCGTGGCAAGACGGTCTTGATCGAGACTGACAATATGGCTGCGAAGGGCGCAGCAGTGAAGTTCTCGTCGAAGGCAGTCGACATGCAAGAGCTCGTACGGCGGCTCCTGCGCCTGAGCGAGCGTTACGGTTTTGTCCTCCGAGTGACGCACACACCGGGCAGTAAGCTCGATCGGCCAGATCAGACGTCGAGGGGAGACGCCGTGGAGGAGCCGAGGTTCCGCCTTAGGGAGGATATTTTCGAGCGGCTCAGCGAGCGCTACGGCCCGTTCACCAGCTTCATCGGGGCAGAGCGAGAGTTTGCTCGTCGCGCTCCTGAGAGCGCGTCTCCGAGTGCGGGAAGGCGCCTGTGGGTGCACCCGACCTCCTCGACGGTGGGCTCCGCGTTGAGACGGGTGCAGGAGGCGATGATCGAGGGCATGGGAAAGAGGCCCATCGCCCTCGCTCTGGTGCCGTCGGATGGTGACCCTGCGTGGGCCAAGATGCTTCGGCATGGGCTCGTTGTGGGCAGTTTCGCAGCGGGCAGCCCGTGCCTCTCATCACGAACGCTTTCGGGTTGGTCCGAGTGCGCTAACCGCCGTCCACTGTCCCTCGTCCTGTTCCCGCGTGCGGCAGGTGCCCGAGTCCGCCAGGTGGAAAGGAGATTCGAGCTGGAGCGCGCGGCTCTCCTGCCGGGCTCTTTTGTGTATGCGCTCGCCCAGGGCGGCGGGGCGGGCAGCCTTTGTCAAGTGGTCGACGATGCCGACGGTGACCTCGTCGTCGAGTATTGGCGGCTGGACTTGACCAAGGCGGCGCGTCAGGTGGCGCGTGGTCCGGTGTTCATTCGCGAGAAGATCAGAGACCGCACGCCGTACGAGGCAAACCCGGCTGAGTTTTGGAGCGTGGACCACATCGTGGGTCCCAGTTCGTTCACGGGCAGCGGCCTCGTCGAGAGACGAGCGTTTGACTTCGCGAGGGCAAATGTGGAGATCGCGCGCGAGGGAGGAGTATGGCGACCGGATGGAGGTTGGGCGGGGTCGGCTTCGGCCTCGCCCGGTGATCAGCGAGGAGAGGTCTCGCCGGGCGAGCCATCGTACGTTGATTGGGCACCCGTCGGTGATTCGAGCGATCTCCCGGCCGTCACCGCGGCCGAGGGGCTCGAGGCAGTCGCTGGCGATCTCGCGGCCGTTTTTGCGCTGCAGTGCGCAGTGAACCGCGGGACAGAGGGCAGGCTGGTGCCGAAGGGCAAGAAGGTGGTCGGGGGTCCCACAGAAGGGGAGTCCGGCGCCTGCCGACAGCTCTGCCAATACGGAGGAGGAGGGATCGTGTGTGGTGGCTGCCGAGTCCCTTTTCGGGTGGGCGAGACCATGGAGGCACGCGGTCTCGGGCTGGTCCACGTGGCAGGCGCCTGCCGCGAGGCGTGCGACCGCACCACGGCTGACCTGGCGGGTCGGTCGGAGATGGCGGCGAGCAGGCCCATCGTATACTACGGGCTCTACTCGGATGCGCTCGGCATCAGCGCTGTTTACACGGATCTGGACGAGGTGGTCGCGGCTACCGACGACGACGGTGCGGGCGCCCCGTACAGCATCTGCAGCAGTTTCGCCTCCTACGAGGAGGCACTGAAATTTGTGCGGGTCACGACGGTTGCTCGGGCCGCGGGTGCGGGCGCAACGGCGGGAGTCATCGCCCTGGCTCCGCCCGTGATCAAGGGCTCGGGCGTGAAGCGAGCCCACCTGGTCGAGAAGCTCTCGGACCAGCGTTTGGCGATGATCGACCGATGCATCGCCGGCCAGTGTGGCATCGAGCATGACGAAGGGTCCACTTGCTGCCTGGGTGGGTGTGGAAGGCGCCTCCACATCACTACCTGCGCTCAGATGGGCAGCGGGTACGCGGCGCTTGGGAACTTCAAGTGCGTGAGCTGCCGGCTGGCCGAGATGGTCGTCTCCGGCTCGGTTGCGGAGCCCAGCGAGGAGATCGAGAGGGTGGTGAAGCGCACCATGGTCTTGGAGCTGAACCAGGGCAAGGAGACCACGGCGGCCGGCTTCGCCGACTACACGCGCCTTGAGGAGCGCTATGCGATGGGCATGGGGCGCATCCTCGACGGTGCCGACCTCCACCTCCCGAGGCACAACGCCGAGTGCTTCAAGAACTTTTTGACATGGATGGCCATTGACGCCGACCGGGCGCGCTCGATCGAGTCCGTGATGAGGATGGCGGGCACGATGATGGCCAAGCTCGGCTTGCCTGACGTGACGAAGATCGGCAGCGTGAAGGCGCACGCGAAGGATCTCCTCGAGGGCATCTGCATGGAGCACGAGACCGCCACGACGGCGACCCCGGCCATGCTTAAGTGGTGCATTGAGACGGGCATCGACGAGCGCTTCAAGGGCGCTTTCGTCTCGAAGAGGGAGAAGGTCCAGTTTCTTTGCGAAGGAGTTGGAGGATGCCGCATCGGCGAGGTCTGCGGAGGGGGGGAGTCGCACGGCGTCCTCGCGAACAACCTCGCGTTCCTCGAGGACCCGTCGGTCGCCGACCCGATGGCGAGATCGGTGGTGGAGCTGAAGATCGAACACTCCAAGACGGGCTTCTCGCGTACCTTGAACCTGGCCGCGGTCACGGGTACAAGCGAGATCCGGGTGGCCGACGCCTTCATGGACTATTGCAAGGAGGCAGGGTTCAAGATGGTGACTACCGTGCAGGCAGGAGTCAGGGTTACCAGACCCGATTTCTGGGTAGTTCGGGTCAGCCTTCTTGGCCTCGACGAGACCGGTCTCATCAAGCTCCTGAGGGTGCTGGAGAAGGAGAAGATGCCTGAGGTACAACAGCAGCTGGCCACGACGAAGTCCGAGGCTCGTCGACGCCACATCGCGACCGGCTCGGAGAGCCAGCAGAAGAAGTACATCAACGTCGCGGCTGGAGACTCGACGAACCGCAAGTTGAACGACCTCGCCGGGCGCCTCACAGCGTTGGGCTACGTTGCCCAGCTGGTCGATGGCCCGTTGCTAATGTCCACGACGGGAGGACTCAGGCAGACGCCTAAGATAATGCCGTACAGTACGTCGTCCGCCTCGGCCCCGACGAAGGAGCTACTCACGAACGCGTGGCTCGCGGGTTTCGTAGACGGGCTGAGCCAGGACGACGACCTCGATCTCCCACCGGGGCAGAAGCCAAAGTGGTCAACCCACTCGCTCCGCAGGCTGGCGGACACGGTGGCCAGGAGATACAGAAGCGAGACCGGCGTCACCGAAGACCAGATCGACATCTACTTCGGTTGGAATGAGAAGATTTTGTTGAAGGCGATGCAGGTGCATTACGCCTCTTTGAGCATCAAGGAGAGAATGATGCTGGCTAAGATCACGGGCATGCTGTGATCAAGGCCGCCAAAGGATGGTATTACGAGCTGGGGGTGCTTGAGAGCTGGGGTGGGTACGCTGGCCCGCTGCCCACAAGGTGGCGGGCCGGCACGGTCTTTCGACCTGTACCCCAATGCTATTCTATTAACAGATGTTCCTCCCTACGACTGGGCGAGCGGAGCAGCGGTGCACTCCAGCGATGTTGGCTTTGGAGGGTACATAGTCGAAAAAGACTGAGGCGCGAAGGCCGATCATCTGAAGGTAGAAGATGTTGACCATCTTGGCGAGCTCGGGCTTGCCGGAGTAACCGTGGACGAGCGCGGAGAGGGCGACGGTGTTGTCGATGAAGTGAAGCACCTTGCGCCCCTGGATGAGAGAGCCGTACGTGTTGTAGGTGGACACGGCGGCTAAGGTCTCGAGTTCGGCGATGTAGGTCTTCCGATCGGTGGCCCAGGAGGATAGGAGAAGGGCCCAGTTGGGTTCGGCGTGGGCGAAACGGACGGAGCCGTCGATTGGGTCGAAGACGACAGCGCCGAGGGCGCCGCGGAGGCGGCGGATGTCTGAGGTGTCGGAGCACTCGGGGGCGGAGGGTCGGCGGCGGCGCGAGAAGGAGGCGTCGCTGTAGATGATGAGGGGGGGCTCGGAAGGAGGAATGAGGGAGATGGAGAGGCGTGGGAGCGCAGGAAGGAGGGCGCGAAAGAAAAGGAGGGAGTGGTGCAACTCGGAGTCGGGTAGGAAGACGTTGGACGAGTCCCTATATTGACGCTGCACGAGAGGGAGGGTGGCTGCCCGTCCGACGGAGGCAAGGGCGGCGGAGAGTACGAAGTAAAGCTTGCCGCGGAGGCGGGAGGCCTCGTGTGGGGTGAGGACGCCGGCGCGAAAGGCAGCGTCGAATTCGTGCAGAATGAGGTCGACGCGGGAGGCGTTGACGTGGAAGTGGACGGCGGCGGTAGGCGTGCTAACATCAGAGAGGTCGGCGACGACGCCAAGGAGGGTGTTGGCCCAGGCTGGCTCGGCTGTCTTCTCTGGGTCGAGCTCAGGGGCTCGCGCGAGGGTGCCGGGCGGTCGGCGGAAGCCGGCGCCAAGTTGGAGGACCAGGGTTTCGAGGACGTCGAGACCGGACCTGCCGCCGAGGGAGAGGTCTGGGATGATGAAGTCGTCAACGTAGTGCTCGACTGGGACGGCCGCGAGCGCACGGGCGGCGATGACGAGGAGTTCGCCGAACCTGTTGAAGTTGACGACGGAGGCGGCGTGGCCGAAGGTGTGGCCTGGCAGCCAGTAGTATTGAGGTCGCGGGGGAACAACCGTTGGGTCGAAGAAGCCGAAGGTCGTGAACCACGGCTGGGAGCAGGGGATCAGGCGGTAGGCCATGGCCAGGTCGCTCAGACTGAGCGTCATTGGCGGAGTCGGTAGGGGAGGGTCGGAGGATTCGGCGACCACGGTGACGGCGCGGGCGACGACGGCGGGGTAGGAGAAGCTTGGGGAGGTGATGGTCTCAACGAGACGTGTGGCGGCATTGGCGCCGTTGCCCTTCGCATCGTCGATGGCGCGGATCTTGCCCTTCTGGCGGACGCCGAAGCGACGGCAGGGGCGCGGCACGGTGGCGAGTCGAGGGAGGTGGGGAAAGAGAGAGGAGACGGAGTCGTGAAGGGCTTCGACGGAGTCGAAGGGCCCGACGACCACGCCTTTGGAGAGCTCTTTGCGCGTCTGGATCGCAACGGCGAGATCGGCTTCGCGGGCTTCGTGCGAAGCAACCCACTGGCGGTATTCAAGGTCGCGGTGGAGACGACGGGACCATGTACGAGCGGTGGAGTTGAAGAGGTGGAGACGGGCGAGGTGGTCGTCAAGAGAGCCGGGGTCGATGGGTCGGTATACGCCACTGTCGGGAATGGAACCAACAATGGGGAAGCCGTAGACGAAGCGCTCAGGGAGGGAAGTGTCCAGCCAGCCGAGTGCGTCGATGATGGCGGCCATGAGGGCGACGTGGACGCGGCCGGAGATTCGGTGGACGGAGGGAGGCATGAGAGAGGAGATGCGTGTGGAGAGATTGCGGAGGCGTGCGGAGATGTCAATGAGGGCGGCGAGGATCTCGCGGCGGGCGGCTTGGAGGCTGGCGCCGAGGCGCACTGCAACGGAGACGGCTGTGGCAACGTCTGGCGGGAGGGAACTGGCGCGGAGGCGCTGGTCGAGAGGGAAGCTGAGTACGGCTGCGGCGTCCAAATGAGCGCGGAAGCCTTGAACGACCGAGACGCGCCGTTGGTCGGGTGGGAGGACAAGGAGGCCTCCCATCGGGCGGTCGGCTGATCGGTGGGAGCCGCCGTGGCGAGAGTAGGATGGAACGGCGGCGAGGGCGAAGAGTCGCAGGTCGGCGACAGCGGAAGAGAAGGTGGCTCCGTCGCTCTCGGAGAGGAAGTGGAGCGGGAGGAAGTCGAGGCTGGATGGGCAGGCGAAAGGGAGGAGGACGGAGAAGAGAAGGCGCATGGATGGCGCGGAGAAGCGCGCACGCGGTGCTCACAAACTTGCGAAGTTCGGAGAGCCGAAAAGAATCGGGAGTTGCATCCAAGAATGGAAGGGGGGGTAACGGGCAGTATGCCCGCGGGGGCGCGAGGTCAGGTCGGGAGACCGGCTTTCGCGAAGTTTGCGACGTGGAGAATCGAATTGGAGAAGCGAGCGCTCGACGAAGGCGATGGCGGCTCCGGGCGGTGCGGTGGCGGCTCCGGGTGGTGCTCCGGTTGTCGCACCCCTTCGATCAATCGTGATCGAAGAGGAGTGTGAAGAGATCGTGGCGGAGACAGGGTTGACGGAGCTCGCGGATGCGATCGGCTCGCTGGAGGGCGTCGGATCAATGACGATGGACGTTCTGAAGAGCGTCGGCGTCGGCGGTGCGTCGGGCGTGAGGCTCCTGGACTGCGTGGGCGCGGAGGAGACGGCAAAGTACCGCACGGCGTACACGAAGGAGCTCCTCGCGGTGGACCCGAGGCTGGCAAAGCTGACGCCGGCGCTCGGTAAGACGATGGTGGCTGTGCGCACGGCGAACTCGATGAAGGAGATGATGCGGCGGTTGGCTGCATTGTGCGAGCGGCTGAAGAAGGAGGAGAGAGGAGGCGCGGCGGGGGATGCGGCGGCGATCCAGAAGGGGACGCTCACTGTGACCACGCAGTCGGAGGAGGACCGCGAGATGACGCTGGTCGGCTTCGATGCCGAGGCGGTGAAGACAAAGTGCGAGCTGCTGAAGGAGCATACCTCAGGATGCAGCCGTACGAGAAGGCGACGCTGAGTCAGATGAAGCGCATCGGGTACTGGGTGGTGAGCGAGAAGTGCTTCCCGGACCCGAATAGGTACGCGTTCACAAAGCTGGCGGCGGTGAGCACCGACGGCAACCTCGTGCAGTTTCGGCGGATGCTCATGGGCTGTGTGCTCGTGACGGCGGGCGTGGTGGCGCCGGCCGACAAGCGCGACGACGGCGCGGGCGCCAAGGACCTGCGGTCGCCGTACAAGTCGCAGTGGGCGAACGCGAACGTGGCGGAGGATCTGCTGGCGCAGCTGGAAGAGAAGCGCGACGTGATGTCGAACGTCGAGTATGGGCACGTGTGTGCGGCATTGGCGACGGCGTTGTTCAAGGCGACGAGCCTCGGGGGGGTGACGCTCTCGTTGGCAATGGCGCAGACGATGTCAACGGTGCCGCAGATGGTGCAGAACGCGATGGCGCTCGGCGCTCGGGAGAAGAAGCTGCCGCAGCCGGGTGGGGAGCTGACGGACGCGCAGAAGAGAAAGAAGAAGAAGGAGGAGGAGAGGCGCAAGAGGCAGCTCGAGGCGCTCGGAGGGGAGGAGGGGAGGAAGAAGCAGAAGGGGGGGGAGACGCCCGGGGGGGGCGGGAGGTACGCGGATGAGGAGGGGGCGCTCGGGCCGAACAAGCTGCCGCGGAAGGCGGGAGGGAACCCGCTGGGGGACCGGTGCAAGTACCTCGCGGAGGGGAAGGCGTGCCCTTTCAAGACGTGCTCGTTCAGCCACGCCGCGTGAGGCGGCTGTGGGGAGAGGTCAAGAGATGAAGGGCCAGGCGGTGGGAATGCTGCGCATGGGGCGGGAAAAAGAAGAAATGCGGCAGGCTGAGGCCTGGTCGCGGGCGCGACGCCGGGTGGAGGCGTAGGCGATGGGATGGCATCGTAGTCGATGCCGGCCAGGAGGGCCGAGTCCGTCCAGTGGCGGAGAGGGACAGCCATTCGTTCGAAACGAAGTGGCTTGAGAAAGGGATGTGTGAACGCGCGTCCTGGCGGGCGCGCCTGTGTCTAGGGGTGGTCGGCACCGGACGTCGCCGTTGCGAATTGCATATAGTATGCTTCGGGCCGTAACCCCCCAAACACAGCTCCGCGAACTATATGAATTCGCAACGCCGCCGCCGGCGGCGACGCGTATGAGACACGTGTGAAGTGAGGGGAGTGTGTGAAGACGCATGAGATCGACACGTACTGACTGTCACGGTATCCTAGGGAAGGACCA
>Ga0210241_102044_pt1 | contig 12748 bp, 8 predicted proteins | sample ChrtobMetP5a_8mM_FD_155488 | JGI IMG/M metagenome (GOLD analysis project Ga0210241, IMG submission 155488) | Chrysochromulina tobin associated microbial communities from unialgal haptophyte culture, Seattle, Washington, United States - P5a_8mM | ecosystem: Host-associated > Algae > Haptophytes >...
TCGTGTTACCTCGTTAACCTCGTGTCGAGGTCTGTCGAGGTCTGTCGAGCTGTCGAGCTTGACAGCTTGACGCCCAGGCACATGCAGTCAGGGGGGTGTCTGTCAAGGTCTGTCGAGGTCTGTCGAGTAGCTGTCGAGCTATCCTGTCGAGTAGCTGTCGAGTATCCTGTCAAGGAGCTGTCGAGTTCCTGTCGAGTTTCCTGTCGAGTTGTCCGGTCGAGGCCAGGGCTCAACGAAAACGAGCCCGACCAGGCCCGATACTGATCTCGATAGACGATCACGACCTAACGGGAAACAGCTCGCGATTTAAACAGATTTTTACTCTCTCTCAACCTGTCAAAACCAAGCTTGCAAGAACGCCGCGCTCAGGCTAACCCGTAACCGTATTCGCGGAGATCGAAATTCGATTCGTCTCGCAACCTCCGGTCGCGGAACCTCGAGCCACAAATCCCCTGAATCCGGCAGACGACCAGCCTAGATCACACGCGTGCAGTCGGCCGCCGGGCGCCAGCACGAGATAGTCTCCGCGGTCCGCACCACACGAGTCACCCATCCATCTCGTCGCGTATGGAATCTTGAGGGTACCCCCGCACTCCAATGTCCCCGACTTGACTTGACTTGACTGGACTTGACAGTCCAATCTCCCCAAAAGTTGGGTGGACCATCTGTGCGATGCTCTTGATGCCCGCCTCGAGGATGCTCCCCTCGGACCCCTCGACTCTCAGCGTCTCGTCCACCCAGACCTCGGTGGGCCCCTCATCGGTCTCCAGGCCGCCCTGGGCTTGGCACGGATAGCACACCATGAGCGGATAGTGTAGCAATCTCGCCGGGAGCTCCTTGATGACCCCCCAGCGACCCGCCTTGCCAGAGCGCCCTTTGCACAGTGCACAGAACATGTAGCCGACGCACGGAGGCGTCCAGCCATCGTCCGGCCACTCGAGGTCAGCTAGGCCTGCCGTGGGCGTGGCCAGCACGCCGACTGGGCTCACCTCGGCGCCCGCCACGGCGCCGACTGGGCTCGCATCGGCGCCCGCCTCCTCTGCAGCTGCCTCGTCCTCGAGTCCCAGAAGCTCGAGGAGAAGCCCTGCCTCAGCCGTGTGCAGACCGCGCGCTATGTCGATCAGTGAGAGCCCAGTGGGCAGGGCACGCCGGAAGAGGCTTTGCGGCCCGTCCGTGCCATGCCGGGTGCGGTCACGCTCCACAATCCGGGTGAGGTACGCCTCGCAGTCCGCGAACCGTTCGCCGCCGTCGTACAGGCACGCAAGCGTCGAGAGCTCGACGATACCCCAGCCGCTCCAGGTGGTATTGTGGTGGATGAGCATCGCCGCCACGTCTGCATGCCCCTCGGCCGCTGCCACATCGGCTGCAATTTTGCCTGCCTCGTTCCGCTGTGCCGCATTCGCGCCGATCCGGAGCAACTGGCTCACGCCTCGTGCGCTGCCTTTCCGCGCGGCGAGGTGCAGCATCGTGTTGCCCTCCCCGCCCTCGGGGCTGAGCATGAGCATCGCAGGCAGTGCCTTACTTTCAAACACAAGCTCGCAGTCTTCTATCCACACGCGAACGAGGACGTTCCACGCTCCATCAAAGTCGCCGAGCTCGCAGAGCTGGTAGCACTGCTTGAAGACTGAGCGTGACAGGTCGACCGGATCGGGACTCGGCATCTCTGGGGCCTCTCCGAGCGTCTCGAGAGCCTTGGACGGGGCCCGCTTCTCCGAGCGCTGCAGTCGAGCCGCAGCGATGGCGGAGGCGCGCGACATCAAAAAGCTGCGGACGCCACACGAGCGAGGCCGCCGAAGACATCAAAGAGCTGGCGGACGCGTGTCAACGCATAGAAAATAAGGTCAGCTTAGGTATCGTCAATTCTTGCCCCGTTGAATTGTGGGTGGGGGGCCGCATGCAATCGTCCGTTACACAACATCAACAAGACGTCACCCCCGTGCCAATGAATGTCGAGGAGGAAGAAGGAGCTCTCCAGCCCCGCAGGATCCTTCGCCGTCAGGAGGCATTCCACACGGTGATGCGCCAGAACTCGATGGAGTTCGACGAGGCCAATCAGGAGACCCGGCAGCACTCGACCGATGGCCTTAACTTTGCTGAGTTCTGCGCGCTTGTGCACCAACGAGAGGATGGAAAGTTCACCGAGAAGGAGCTGCGCGAGCGCTTCCGCGCGCTTGACGTTTCGGGCAGCGGATTCATCGAGAAGCACGAGTACCTTCGCTTTTCACTTCGAGACGCGCTCGCCCGATCGGTAACACGCGTCATGGACATCTTCAGCGCCTGGGACGAGAACCACGATGGCCAGGTGTCGGCTCTCGAGTTCCGGAGGGCGGTGCGCTCGCTCGGCTTCTCGGACGTCAGCGACACGGACATTGACCAGATCTTCCACGAGTTCGACAACGACGAGAGCGGCTCGGTCTCGCAGCTCGAGCTCGAGCGCAAGCTCAAGAAGTACGCGGGCGTGCTCACCGAGCAAAAGTATAAGCTGCGCCGCAACGCGGGTGGGCGCAAGGGCGCGGCGCTCGCGCCCTCGGTCAAGCTCGACCGCGAGAGCGGCCGGCCGGTCCATGAGCTGCTGCGCGATGCGCTCTCGGACAATGCCGTGCGCGTCATCGACCTCTTCCGCGACTGGGATGAGAACCAAGACGGTCTGATCTCGAAGCACGAGTTCGCCAAGGCGATGGCGCCGCTGGGCATCCAGGTGAGCAAGGAAGAGGCGGGCGCGCTCTTCGACGCTTTCGACCCCGACAGCAGCGGCGCCATCGAGTACAGGGAGCTCGACCAGCTGCTGCGCCGGCGCGTCGACATCGGTGCCGAGAAGCGCGCCGCGCTCGCCCGCGATGCGCTCCCGCCCAGCATGCATGTGCTCACCACGACGCTCTCACTTCCCCACAGGTGCCGAGAAGCGCGCGCGTCGGCTCGCTCGTTCACATTCACAGAGATCCACCGGCCTGAGCATGGCGCGGGTGCTGCCGCAGCCGACCATCCCTGTGCTTGCCAAGGTGCCCTCGGTTGCGCTGATGCACCAATTGGAAGGTACGCTCGGTGGGTGTGCGCTCACGCACTGCACCGACTTCGACCCGACGACCTTCACAGCGGCGGGAACGTTCATGGGAGCAGCTGCCGACAGGAACGTTCATGGAAACTTCCATGGATCGCTCAACCCGAGCGCCTCGATGAGCGCGTCGATGAGCGCCTCGATGAGCGCGTCGCGCGGCGGGCGCGCCTCACGCAGCATGCTCGGCGCACCCACCATCCAAAAGGGCGACCGCTTCAAATTCCACTACTCGTACGCCGAGGTCCCTCGCCCCGTTGGCCAGCTCCTCGTCTCCAAGTCGCTCCCATCTCTCGTCTCAAGCGAGGTGGCACGCTACACGCGCGCCACCGCCGTCGAGCAGTACCTTCGCACGCGCACGACCGCACTGCTCGTCTCGCCGGACCTCCCGACCAACGTCTTCAATTGGCCCGCTGTACAGGGCGTGCCTGACCTCGACCACCTCGCCCAACTATGGATGGCGCCTCGCATAGGCCCCGCGTGGCGCTACCAACCCAACCAGACGCGCATATGCCTGCCGCCGATGAGCGCACGCATCGAGCTGCAGGCACAGAAGCACGAGCCGGCGGGCGTGGGTGCTCGCTAATTGGCCGCGGACTGCTCGTTAATTGACTTGGGTGCTCGTTTATTGCCTAAGCTCTCGTGGGTGCTTGTCAGGCGGCCGCGGCGACTCGCGAGCCAGTGGTAAGCCAGTGGCGGAGGACGGAGAGTAGAAGTAGGCGAAAGAGTGCGCGCTTGCGAGGTTGAGCTTGACGTCGTGCGAGGGGGAAGGGGGGGGATGGGTGTGGAACGCGCGCGCCCGTCGCGCCCGCACCCCACCGTGCGCTCGGGCGGCCGGCGGCACTGTCTCCTGTGAGTACTCCTGTGGCGCTGTCGGCTGTGCGCGGTTCTTATCTCATGTCTGCAAGTTCTTTTCTATCATAGTAACAGTTCTTTACGTCTTTTTAATACTCGTAGCTCTTCTCAACACACCACGACGACGACTCGACTCGACGAGACTCACGCAGACAGGGAGCTGCTGCTCTCGTCCGGCGCCATGTACGTGCTCGGCGGCACCGCCGGTGGCGCCGCGAACGACGGAACAGAGCCGCCGCTGTAGGCAGAGTGCGACTTGAGATGCAGGCCAATGCTGGCGTGGTCTGACCTCGCGGTAGGCGGTGGCCCGCTGCCTGCGTCGGTGGCGGCAGTGAGCCGCGACACGTTGCCAACTTCGGTGACGGTCGATGCGTCCGTGCCCATCACGACGCCCATCCTCGCCGGCGCAGATGCTCGTGCTGGCGGCGGTGGCGGAGTCGAGATTGGCTTCCGTTCGGCGGCAAACTCGAGCCAGGCGCTCGGTCCGGCGCTCGGCTTCCGTTCGCTTCGCGGCGGCGTCACAGTCGGGGATGCAGTTCGCGGCGGGGTCACCGTCAGGGATCCAGAGCTCTCGTCGGAGTCGGACAGCTCGTCAACGGTCGGCATTCGCTGAGAAGAGTCGACATCCTCGTCCAGCATGAGAAGCATCGCTTCGACCGAGGGCAGCCCTTGGGAGGTGGACATGAACGTGCGGCTTCGGCTACGTTCGAGTGTCTGAGCTCCCGAGAGAGCTCTGAACGCCCTGATGCTGGCACGCTCTCTCAAGGCTGTGGCAACGATGGATAGCTCGGGGCCCGCGCCTGAGCAATCCATCCGGGCGCGCGGATACATGCCATCGTGAGGGCCATGCCTCATCCCTCCCTTGCGCTCGTGCGCCTCAGACTGGACGAGTTCAAGGAGAGCGACCGTCTCTGCGTGCTGCTGCTGCCGTGCGAGGTCGAGCGCCGTCTTCCCCTTGGGGTCTGTCTGCGAGAGGAATACGAGCAGCGCCTCGTTCACTGCGGCCTCGCGGCCCTCCCGCTGGCTCTGTAGCTCGCTTTCGGACGAGTCGCCTGCGCCGTGCTCTCGCGCCTCGCGCCCAGCACGGCGCCCCGAGCCTTCGGCAATCGTCGCTTTGGCCGATTCCGCCACAGCCTCTAGGAGCGTGCCGACGGCATTGTACTTGCCGAGCATGCAGCCGAGCATCAGAGCGTTCCAGCCGTTGTAGGTCCTTAAGAACGGGTCGGCCCCGTGCCTGAGTAGCACGGTCTCGACAGTCACGGGCGGCGGCGGCGGCGGCGGCGGCGATGGGGGAGCCTCTTGGGTGATCTCGTCCGTGACCTCGTCGTCCGTGTCCTCATCTTTGGTGGCTGCAACGTGCTCGGCCGAGTCCTCGCTTGGGGATGGTTGTTGGGGCACAGGATTCGTAGGCGAAGAGGCACGCGACGCTGGCTCGCTCTCAGCCCCGTTTGTGACGGCGAACATGAGAGCGGTCCGACCGAGGGCATCCGTGGCGTCGACCTCGGCACCCGCCTGGAGCAGCACGAGAGCTGTGTCGGCTCGGCCGCTCATGGCCGCGCTCATCAACGCGGTCGTGGCGTGCACATTGACACCCTGATCAATGTACATCTGCAAACGGGGTGAGGAGCATAGCTCGCGCACAACGCTTGCGGAGCCGTACTCGGCGGCGTCGCACAGGGCGAGAGCGCGCTCGATAGCGAGCATAGCGCACGGGTCCGATTCGACGGCATGGACCGTAAGCGTTGTACGCCAGCTCCAAGAGGGCTCGGGCGCCGCGGGGGCTACCGCCGGTACCGCATGCGCTTTTCCTCGACGATGGCGATGAGAAGGCTGTGCAGCTTCGGGGCCCTGTTCCCTGAAGCTCGTGGCTTCGGCCTCAGCATTGGCCGACTTGCGAATGCGCGACTTTGTAGCTTTCGTCGGCTTGGCGCTTCGAGGCGTATCTTTGGCGAGCTTGCTTGATCCGCTCTTCTTGTCCTTCCTGCGATCGGTTTTGTTTACATCATCGACCTCGGGCAGTTGTTCGCTGGATTTCTTTCTCCCGCGGAACAATTCCTCCTCGTCGTCGTGTAATGGTAGCGGCAAATGTGGTTTGCTGGTGCCGCCGCCGGCTTGGTGCGCCTCCTTCATCGGTCAAAGATGGTCGGTGAGGTCGAGCAAAAAGGGCTCGGTCCGAACATGCAGGGTCAAATTCAAGTCTCTTCCCAAAAGATGTTGAAAGATTGCGCATGCAAATGAGAACGGAGGCGGGTGTGGCGGAATGTGTTGGACTCGCAAGCATCGGCTGTTTACCGGCATTTCGACGAAACAAGACTGTTCCAAAACTTATCGAGTGCGAGTTTATGTCGGTGGGGGGGGCTGCAGCCGTCTCTCTTCTCACCGTTCGCCGACGGACAAGATCCCCACGAAGATGCCGCCGCGCACGCCGCGCAGCCTGTCGCCGCGCAGCGCTGCCTTCACCAAGATGTTCACCATGATGGACGCCGACTGCAACGGTCAGATTGATGAGGCGGAGGCAATGGCCATCGGCCGCAAGCTGTCTGGAGGCAATACTGAGATGGCCAGAGCATTTTGGCAAGAGCTGCTTGCCGCAGCAGACTCGAACAAATCGGGCACTGTCTCGTTGGACGAGTACCTGCGGTACAGCCGTGACAAGACGAAATCATACCCGATCGATCAGGTCGTGAGCTCTGTTCAGATGAGCCTTGCACGCCTTGAAGAGATGAAGGCGCGCGATGCGCGTCAGCAGAGCTACGAACCGCTGGCGAAGCGACCAACCGACCGAAGGGAGATGGCCGAGCGCGTCTTCCGCTACGCGGATTCCGATAACGACGGCTTCCTCCAGCTGCATGAGCTGCTCAAGCTGTCGCGCAGTGACGAGGAGGAGTTGCTCAACCTGCCGCAGCTGTTCACAATCATGGACATGGAGGGCTTCAAGCAAGGCAACGGCAAGCTGTCGCTCGATGAGTGGCTGACGATGGCAGAGGACATGAGCGAGCTGAGCGACGAGAAGTTCGAGCAGTCCATGCTCGCCGTCATCGAGAGTGCTTTTGGAGCGCCGGGCGCCGTCGCGGTCTTCGATCGCAAGCTAGAGCGCGAAAAGTCGGACGAGATTCGCGCGCAGCGCGCTCGTGGTATCTTCCAGGAGCTGCTGGCCGCGAGCGGCGACGGCGCCAAGAGCGTTGACCTCGTCGCGCACTTTCAGCGCGCCGAGACGGCGCTTGAGAATGAAACCACGTTGGGAGAGGATCAGGCTAACCGGCTCGCTTTGGCCAAGGCCGAGTTCGATGACATGCAGTCGGAGACGTGGGCAGGCGCGGATGGGCGGGTGAGCGAGTCGGCATGGGTTCAAGGCCTGATGCGCGCGTCCGAGGAATTGGGTGACAACGACTTTGAGGTGCGCTGCCGAAAGATAACGCGCCACCTGCGCCTCTCGCCCGATTTTTCGATGCGCATTCAAAAGTCGATGGAGATCTTCAAGGCCATCGACCTCGACATGGATGGTAGGCTCGAGCTGCACGAGGTGCTGCGCCTCATCTCGTACAAAAATAGTGCCAAATTGGCCGAAGCAGTGCCTTTGTTCTTTGAGCACCTAGACAGCGGCGCCAGCGGCTCGAAAGCGAACGATGGCTACATCACCAATGTCGAGTGGCAGAGTGGCTTCCTCGGCTCGATGGCACACAAGACCGACTTCGAGTTCGTGGAGTTGTGTGATGGCATGCTCGCCCATCTCGCGAAGTCGCCTCTCGCTGGTGTCAAGCATTGACATGCGTTGAGCACCGGGCAACGACATCTCTCGAGGTCTCGAGGTATGGTTAGCCCCGCGGGGCCAGTCGACCGCTGCCATCCACCTTGTGGGATGTTCTTTCAATTGCATGCAGGAACCCTTCAGAAGATTAAGTCGCAGGTGTGATACCCATTCTACAAGAACCCGCGCGGCGTTTCACGTAGACGTACCCCCCGCCGCGTCCCGTCACATGTGCTGGTGGCGTGTGCACCAGTGTGCAGTGACCCTCCACAACGCAAGCAAGAGGGGGGGTGAGGAAAAGTTGCCAAAATGTACCGCATATGAATACATGTACCAGAGTCTAGTAGCCGAGATATCATTTTCATTAATCAGAGTATCAGCATTCCGTGTGGTGGTTATTACAATGGCTGGAAATTCTTTGTAAATAGTCTAACTTGATACCGTACGGTACACTCTGTCTGGACGCATGCGCATGGGAGACCGCTCCGCGCTCGGCTGTCGGCACAATGAGAGATACTCGGACACTGACGGTTCGCGAAAACTCTAGTGTCTATCTTCTCTCTCCTCTTCGACAGGCCATCACCTGACTATGTGCCCGGGAGATATATAACCACAGGGCTAGCCGCGCATCCCTGCCGCAGTCATCCCCATGACCTGCAGACGTGAGACGTGGGCTCTGCGCATGCTGAGTGTTGGGGAGCGCGTGCTGGCAGTAGCGTGGCGAGGCTCTGGCTGGCTGTCACGGCAGGAATGTGCTTCGTCGCGTGAGTCCGACCGAAGCCTTCACACGTGGCCTCACAAGAAGGCGGCGGCGTTCACACGTGGCCTCACAAGAAGGCGGCGGCGTTCACACGTGGCCTCACAAGAAGGCAGCGGCAGCGGCCAGCACTGCGCCGAGGTAGACGCCCTGCAAAATAGCAGGGCGCCTCCCCTCCCTTTCGCTGCTGTCCCTGCTGCGGAGAGCGCTGCGTGCCGCCTCCGTGCGCCTCGCGAAGCTCTCGCGCATCCGCGTCAGCTGCCCGCGCCCCGGACGTGAAGGATTCCTGATTGTGTACTCCTCCATATCGGCCTCGCCTGGCGTGTACTTCTCCTCGGCCTCGGGATCATCATCTTCCTCGACAGTGGGACGAAATGCGGGCGCGGCGGGCGGGAGTGGCGCTGCCGCCGCCTTGGATTTCGGCTGCGTTGGACTCGGCTTCGTCCATCGGCTCTCTCGCGTGACTGTGTTCCAGTAATATGTCCGTCCCGACCTCAGGTCGACAGCCTCCTTCCACTCGCCCTGAGCGGCAGCCAGCGAGGACGGCGATGCACTGTGCAAGCCGGCGGCAGCAGGGCCACCCGCGTCCGCGAGCGCCACCACCGTGAGCGTGAGCACGACCGTCATCAGCGTGGGCATTCTGAGGACCGGAGAGCAGCAACTCTAAGAACGTTACATAGCCCAGGACGACGCGTAATTTGAACTCGAGTAGGCCTTGCTGCCAGCGCTGTTTAGTCAATTTAGGGTCGAGACGGTCTCGCGATTTCCAACGGGGGCGAGGAATCTCTACAGTACTTGTAATGCTCGCCGTCGTGCTCCTTTCTGCGGCCGCGCCGCTGCCGCGCTGCACGGTGGCGGTCGCGGGCGCCAATGGCCGCGTTGGCTCCATGATCTGCCGCGAGTTGCTTCGCAATCATCCTCAGGTCACCGTGCGTGCGCTCGTGAGGGACGCACAAAATCCGTATGAGGGCTACGGGCGCCTTTCGTATGAGGTGGGCGCAGAGGACGGGAAGATGGACTTGCGACCCGCGTGGAGTCGTGGAGAAGATGGCGGCTTTGCGCAGCCAGCGACGATGGAGTTTGACGAGAAGGTCATGGCAACCTATGGGCTTGACCGGCTCGAGATCCGCGAATGCGAGCTGCGATATGCTAAAGATGTGGAGGCGGCGCTGAGCGACGTGGACGCCGTAGTGTACTGTGCGACGAGCTTCAACAACTTCCGGCAGCGCCTTCCCGACCGCCTCGACGAGGCCGCGGGCAGGATCGCTCAGAGCGGCATGGCCCTCTTCGAGCTGCGCTTCGGCGATGCACTGTTTGGCAAGCAGCGAGGCCGAGGAGACGGTGCCGAGAACAGCGACGCGAGCAAGGAGCGCCGCGCCGAGGCACGCGGCAAGACGGCCGATGTGGAGGGCCTCGAGAATACGCTCAGGGTGGTGCAGAAGTCGCGCGCCCGGCGGGCGAGCCTGGCGGCGCTCACGGGCGGGCAGGCGGGCGGCGTGGCGCGTGTGGGCGTCCCATTTGTACTCATCTCAGGCAGCGGAGCGCTCGGGTACGATTCGTCGCCGTACAGCTCCGAGGTGCGCGAGAATGAGTTTGGCTTCCGCAAACGCACGGCGGAGAGCACGCTGCGCGCATCCGAGCTCGGCCACGTCATCGTACGCAGCGCGGCTATCGACGACGTTCGGGTGGAGGAAGGGCTCCCTGTGCGTACGAGCGAGCAGGTGGTCATCGCCGAGCAGCTTGTGGCGGCCGGTGGCAAGGCCGCCGAGGAGGGTGCCGTTGGCGTGCGGGATGATGACGCCAAGAAGCGGCGTATCCATCCGCGCGATCTTGCCCGCTTTGCGGTCCGCTGCCTGGTTGATGAGCCGGGGGCCGACGGCGGCAGTCGCACTGTCGAGGTGCACACCTTCGTGCTTGGAGAGGAGAAGAAGCCGAAGTAAACACTGCAGCAAGAAATGATCCTCTTTAATCGAAAAAACCTGAGGCTGGCCACGCGTTTTGCATCTCGGCTACCTGTACCTCGCTGGCCACGCGTCCGCCCCGCAGAGCGCAGTTACTGCATGAGTTACTGCGCCGTGTGCCCTGGCGCCGCGTGTGTGTAGACGCGGGGGGGGGGGGGGGGGGGTAATCGACTCGACGCGAAATAACTGACTGACTGATTGATTGATACTCCTAAAGACTGGGCTGTGAAAGCGTGAAACACGTGTGAAAGCGTCGCTCATCGGCGGTCGCTAAACTTGACCGCGCTACACTTGACTTGACTTGACTTGACTTGACCTAATCGGCGGTTTCAGAGGTGAAACTCTCTCCACTTGTTCGCAAGGCCTTGTTGTTTGCGACGCCGATCTGGAGGCGCCTCGGTCGGTGCTCGCTCGGAGTCATGCTCACGGGTCATGCTAACTCGCCGAGCGCATGGCCAAACGCGAACGTTCTGCGCGTGTCGAACTCGGAGTTCCAGAAGAATGACCCGTTCATCAAGACGATGGCACGGCCGATCACCACCCATCTTTGGGCAAAGAGACACGCGGAGCCTCAAGACACGAACGTGGGCGTGGGCCCCCATCCAGGCAGCTACAACACCGAGTACAAGTCATTTTCCTATGATTCGCGCCTTACACTGCAAAAAACAAGCAAAATCCGGCCAGGTGAGTGCGTGAAGGCTCATCGCCACCGATTCCCGGACCGGATCCCGCATCTCTGACGCGCGACGCGGCCGCATCTCGCAATGGCAGGTTTCGGCTCCACGGTGGGACAGCATGCCAACTTAGTCGGCGAGTTCGACAACGGCACGCCCGGCCCTGACAGGTACAAGCCGAGCTACCCCCGGCCCCGGCCCTGGGAGATTCCCTTGGAGATTCCCCCAGCACGGATGGAGCCTCCTCGCACCAAGGACCTTGAGCGCACCACGAGCACCGCCAACATGCATGCGACCCATCGTAAGTCGAAGGGCAAAGTACGACTGTCGCCCATCGAGCGTGTGGAGACACCCGCGACGCTCTATGCCGTGCTCGCCTCCAAGCAGGACGAGCGCAGCCTGGAGAATGTGCGCCAGAGCCTCGAGGTAGAGCAGGCGGCCAAGCGGCGGTTGGTCCTGCTGCGGCGAGACCTGGAGCGGGCGCGCAGTGAAGCGTCACTGAGCGAAGTGAGAGACCGGAACCGCGCGGCGGTGATCGAGGCGAAGGCGAAGATGGAGTACCTGCGTGGCGCGCATCTCAAAGGGGTGGTGACCAAAGTCACGCCGGCCACCGTGGCTGAGATGACAGCGCTCGCACTCCAAATCGTCGAGTTTATGGAGCGCACGGAGGTGGACCCGGCCAACCGTGGCTGGTTTGTGCTCTTCAAGCGCATGGACGCCGACGAGAACGGACGCATCACGTACGCCGAGCTGATAGAGTATCTTCGCAAATCGATGGGCTTCGATGATGAGAGCTTACCCGAGGTCAAGGTGCAGGCCGTGTGGAATGCGATCGATCTGGACGGTAACGGCTGGATAGACACGGGCGAGTTCGGGCGCTTCTTCAGGATGGGCGAGCAAGCGCACGCGCCCATGATCGCCGAGCGCCGGCGCAAGAAGCTTCTCGCCGAGGCGCGCGATCGCGCCGACGAAGCTCGGAGGCTTGCTGAGCAGGCAGGAGACGTCGAGGCGATCCGAGCGACGGCGAGCGCGATGAGGTTGACGAACCAGGCGCGCCATATCGAGCACTCGCTCTCGGAGCCGCGCCTCGTTAAGTCGCGCGGCAGCCTCGCGACGATCGACGTCAAATCGATCCCATCGCGTGCCAGTACGGTGCGGGGCAGCGCCATGTCGCCTGGCATGTCGGCGAAGAGCCTGCCGCCGATTACCTAAGTCAAGGACATCGCGAAGGACGCGAGGGAGAGAAGAGAAGAGAAGAGAGGAGAAGAGAGGAGAGAGGTCAAGCAGCGCCAGGCAATGACCAATTATGTCCCTCCTCTAACCCTACCCTCCGAAAGCGGGCTCCAGAGCTAGAGCCTTCTAGGGTACCCTCTAGAGGCGACTGGGTCCACATGTATACGTGTACAAGTGCCTTAGCTAAGGCACGTGCCTCTTGCGTGTAGAGGCCCATCGCGCCCACATGTTGTTTTGCTACCTCCACCCCGTGAAACTTACATAAAAATCGGTGCAAATGGGAAATGCTGTGCGGTAATGTAGGTTTCTGTGAAATCACACACCCACCTGCGAAGTCACAAGACCCCTCAAACCCTAATGTGGGATGACCCGCAGCTGGGACGACCCAGTCAAAACTGGGACAACCCAGCAAACTCGGGACAACCTACCCAAACTGGGACAGCCCACCCACGCGGGACGTCCCACAGG
>Ga0210241_102071_pt1 | contig 12529 bp, 10 predicted proteins | sample ChrtobMetP5a_8mM_FD_155488 | JGI IMG/M metagenome (GOLD analysis project Ga0210241, IMG submission 155488) | Chrysochromulina tobin associated microbial communities from unialgal haptophyte culture, Seattle, Washington, United States - P5a_8mM | ecosystem: Host-associated > Algae > Haptophytes >...
TGATGAGGCGCATGCCGGGGGGAAGATCACCATACTCTTGACGGCGCGAGCGCGTGGCGATAGCCAAGTGAGCAGAAAGGCGCGAGCGATCAGTGTGATTGGTAGCGATGTGTGTTGGGCCAGCAGCGTCAAAGGTCTTGATGTCAATCAGGAGGTGGGTGCCTGCCCTGTCATAATCACGAAGGATGATGTCGGGGGCATGGCGAACCCCAGCGCCAATGCCCTGCATCCACTGGTCAACCGCACGCTGGCCACCAAGGCCTCCACGCTCGGCGGTGACTCGCGAGGCACCAACGATTGCATCAAGGAAAGGGATAAGGGCCTGGACGGTGGGATCGTGAGCGGTCGAATGAAGTCGGAGCCCGTGAGGGCATGCCACAAAATGCCTATCGCCAGGGCCGACGAGGATGTTGCCATCGGGCTGGTCAATCGTGGCACAGGCAGAGCAAGTCGTGATGTTGCCACTTCCTTGGACAGGCGGAGGAAGAAGGAGGTCGAGGGCAAGGGCAATCGGGAAGTGATTGGGATTCTCAAAGGCGAAGAAAGGAGTTTCGTCAGCGTCAGAGGTGGGGATAGGAAGGCGTCGAAGCCAGGAGAAGGGCCCTCTGGCGTTGCTGCCGTCAAGCAGGCGGGCTCGGCCGGTGGGAGTGGTGCGCTGGTCGTCAAGGAGGGAGAGGAAAGCGTGTGACTCTACCACTGCCGAGGCTGCGCGATGCGCGTGTGGGTGGCAAGCAGAGTCAAGGCCATCGAGATCGTAGAGAAACGAGGGTGAGTCAAGGGAGTCGTCAATATCCTGGCGCGGGGCTCCGCCGAGAGGGACGGTCGCGGGGCTGAGGCGTCCGTCATCAAGGCGGGAGTGGAGCTGGGGGAAATGTGAGTTGATCGGAAGGAGGTCCTGGTCTGGATGAAGGCCCACTTGCGTGAAGGAGGACATGATGCGCGTGAAAGCATGGTGGATGTGATGCTGGTACGCGCCGCAGCCTGCCGCTCGGTGGGCGAGGTTGCGATCCTTGAGGGGGAAGACCCATGTTCTGATGTAGTGCCACACAGCTGCCATGCTCCCATAGTAAGCCACGTCATGGTTTGAGGCCGATTGATCATTTGGGTCGATGTTGACGTGAAGGAGGGTCCCATGTCCTCCGAAGCGGCCAGCCAAGGATGAGAGGCGATGATGATCGATGTGAACCGGGGTGAAGTTTGGGCTTTGGATGGTGTCGAGGGGGAGGAAACGAGCTTCCCTGATGCGTGAATCGAAGGTTCTGAAGGTGGCCGTGCAAAGCCCGGGGCGGACCGTCCGAAGGAGGTGTCGAAGGCGTGGTGCGATGCAGAGGCGGATGAGAAGGTCGCGTTCATCGGGGGCAAAGGCTCCGGACTTGGCGGGGTCTTTTTGGAGGAGGAGGCGATCGAGGATAGGGATCAGGTTCATGGCTCTCGTGGCGGAGGCAAGAACAACAGCTTCGACATAGGCGTCAGTGCCGACAGGGGAGCCAAGGACAGGGTGCCCGGCGGCTACGGTGGACCCGTCTCCTCGGAGGAGGGCGTCAGCCTTCTCTTGGAGGGTGGCTAGCCTGGGGTCGCCGAGGAGTTCGATAGCCGGACGGAGGATCCCCGTCACCCGCTTCCTGGTGGCCGGGTCAGAAAGGGAAGGGCCATAGATGGATTGCTTGCCAGGGCCAAGCTCAAGGCCTATGGAGATGAAAGAGCAATCATCAAAGTCGGGGGAGTCTGAAGGTGAGATGGGGTCAGGAGAAGCGAGGAGTGGCAGAATTTCGGCGGCCACGCTGGGCGGGCATAGGATGTGGACGTCATCGGCGTAAGCGATGAGCTGCCCTCGCTGGCCAAGAAGGGAAGAAACAAGGCAGAGGGTGGGGTGGAGGCCGAGCGCAAAGTATTGGGCGCCGAGCGGGTCGCCTTGACGGGTGCCTGAGCGACTCTGAATGACCTCGGGAGTTAGGTTGTCACGCCTAACATCTCGTTCACAGCAATGTAGAACTCGTTCACACAAACCGCCGAAATACATGCGCGGAATTGGCAACAGAAAACTGCTCCCGGACTTAGTTTTTGCTAACCCGGACTAGAAGGTGTGAAGTCCATTTTGAGCAAAATCGTTTTTCGATGCTCAACTCGGACTTGATCAGCACTGGGGAGGCGATACTCTCTCTCTCTCTCTCTCTCTCTCTCTCTCTCTCTCACTCACTCACTCACTCACTCTCTCTCTCTCTCTCATGTTTCTCTCCGTCTCAGCCGCGAATTTGACAAAAATATGCTGATGTGACATGAGATGTGCTATGTGATCCGCCGTCCCGGCGCCGATGCTCTCTGATACGAATGGTTGGCACAGTGTGCACGAACAATCGTGCACGAACCGGTCGAACCTAAGCCTGTGTGAGGTATTGTGCCCGGCAGAGCTCCAATGCTCGGCAGAGCTCCACGCACATTGCCCACTGCAGCCTTGCGGGAGACGGCGCGACGAATGCCACAGTGCCGACGCGGCTCGTTCTTTCGAGAGAGGCGCCCGCGTTGTAACTAGTGCCACGAGAGGAATGATGCCTCCGGCGGCTGCGATGCATGCTGCGTTGGCGCTCAGTCGATCCCGCCCATGGTCTCGCCTCCCCCAGGCGTCGTGGCGGGCGTCGTGGCGTGCGGCGCAGCAGCTGTCGCCGAAGCGCCCCGCTCGCCTGCACTCGTCGTTGTGCATCGCGATGGAGTGGGCGACAAGAGGGGGGGAGGTGAAGGAGGGGATGGGGCCGGTGGTGACGGTGGTGGCGGCGCGGCCACGGAGACCACGATCGGCAGCTCGGCCACGGGCGCCGTCCCCACGACGGCGACGCCGAGGTTGCTCAAGGGCGCGCTGGGACTGCTTGCCACCAGCGCGCCGCATCGTACACTCGCTGAGGCCCACCTGATCTCATCTGGCAGCGCTCCTGCGTGCATCCCCGGCAGTGGCCCCAGAGGCGCCAAAAAGGACATATCGGGCACCGAGCCCGTAACGCCCTGGTGACCGTCACCCGGGCCCACCTCGAGAGTCGGGCGCTGTGGCGGGCGCAGCTCACGCTGCGCTACGCCAAGCAACCCTGGGTGACTGGTGCCCGCCGCCGCAGCGCCCGCCGCCGCAGCGCCCGCCGCTGAAGCGCCCGCCGCCACAGCGCCCGTAGATGCTGTGCCCACCGCGACTGTGCTCACCACGGCGCTGATGTCTGGCATAAGGGCGGCGTTAGGGACGGCGGGAGTCACATAGCCGTAGCCGAGCTGAGTGGCAGTGGCCTGCTGCTGGAACGCGGCACGCAGGGCGGGCATGCCACCAGCGCCGAGCGGCTGGGCCAAGTGCAGCAGTTGCTGAAATGGCAGAGTCGCCAGGGCCGGATGGCAGTGTTGCGGGTAGCATGAGCCGTAGGACATCTGCGGAATGCGCGCCAGAACCAGTTGCGCCCCATCCTGGAGCCCCGCTATGAAAGCCGCTTGCATGGCCGCCTCGTGAAGGTTGGATGGCTGCCTCGTGAAGGTTGGTTGCGTGAAGGCTGCCTCGTGAAGGAGAGAGGGCGCTTGGTTGCCTAACATAGCCGCTTGCAAGGCTGCCTCGTGAAGGAGAGAGGGCGCTTGGTTGCCTAGTATGGTAGACTTGTGAAAAGCGTCCACTGAGTAGTTCCCTGTGAAGCTTCCTGAGGGGATGGGACCCAGGGGAGGCTCCAAAACTGTGGCCTTCGCGTGAACAGAGGGGATAGCACCCAGGGGCGGCTTTACGCCCATGGCCTCCGCACTTAGCGCCCGCTCTTGCGAGAGCTTCCGGCGCCGCACGAGTTCCGCGACGTTATCTCCGGTGACACGCTGACGGACCCGCCTCATCTTTACCAATCGATGCTTGCACTCGATGCCGCGCGAGGTACATTGTGTGCACTTGCCCGTGGACAGCATGATGCACTTGAGACGGTTGTCCGCGCACATATTACATGCTTTGCACGAGCGCGTGGTGTATATGGCGCCATCTTCTCCCACAATCAGCGAGTTCGGTGCTGTGGATACAGTGGAGGACACTGTCGAAGCTGGCGAGGGCATGGAGGCGGAGGAGCTTGAAACCACAGAGCAGACGGCCGCTGGCGCGCCGCTACTTGCGGCTGTTGGCGCGACGCCCACCATGGACGGCTGGCCGGTCATTAATGGAGAACTGTTCACGTTGTCAAGGACTTCCATCACTAGCGGCGCATTCGAGAATGTCGCCTCGTCCGGGGCACTCAGAGGAAGGCCTGCTCCTGACTGAACCATGTCTGTGTTGTCTTTCGCGAGCACCGACGGAGGAGAATCGTCCGCAGCCGCAAACTCCCTTGCTGTGTGCTTGCGAAACGATATGTGAGCTGAAACAGGACCTGTAGCCTGTTCATACTCCTCCGTGATGGTCGCCTCCACTTCCGGCGCTGCCCCTGCTGCATGTATTGATGAATCAGACGGATCCTCAGAGCTCTGATCTGAATCTGCCATTCATGCGGCAGCACTGTTCCAGCCCTCAGATGAATCGGGCCCTCGGCCACTCGGCGTAGATCAACGCCGCGGCGCGAAGGAACGCGGTAGGAGTGTGGTCGCGACCGCTGGGGCGGAGGCGACGTGCGGGGTCGCGGCTCGGGATCCGCTAGTACGGATACAGGACTGTACCCCGGGTTCCGGGTTCACATTTCCCTAATGAGCCTCGTCAAAACCCAAGTCGCCCTTCGCCGGAAATTTGTGGAAAAGTGAATCTTCGAGCATTTTTTCCTGAAGAAGAGAATCCCGGTTCTGGTTTCACGAAGATGATCGACATCTTGCCGAATGCTTCTGGGCATCGCCGAAAACGAACTCTCTTCTCTGAAAACGGTCGTCGAGTTGGGTCTTGGGAGTTCCGAGTCAACTGTCAACACTGTACACTCGAACACACAAAAGCCCATTTAAAGACAGAGAGCAGAGTCGAGGACGCTCTTTTCGCCGAGGAGACTCTGCACACCCGCAGCGGCCGTGCGCAGGCGTCAAGGCCATGGCCCAAGGCATGTGCGGCCATTGCCCCGGCCATGGCCCCGGTGTGTGGGAGATGTTTTGGTTTCCTGGTGGTCTCCTGGTGGTCTCGTGGTGGTCTCGTGGTGGTCTCCTGGTGGTCTCGTTGGTGGTCTCGAGGTTGCGATACGGGCGACCGAGATGGGGCGACCACTTACGGGGAACTTATGTGCGCTTAGGCCGCGCGCGCACGTCGTTCGGGTTGACGCGCTTACCGTAGCCCACCTTGGGCATGGCGCTGCCGGCGTTGGGGTTGCGGACGGGTCGCTTGCTGCCCGCCCGCCCAAAGTGATCCTCGAGAGAGTAGTCAGGGTCGAAGACGTCTTCCATTTTCGCCTTGCCCTGCCGACGAGCCTTATCGACAGCCTCTGCGAGCTGATCTTCGGCGAGGATGAGATTGTGCGCGTGCCGACCCGCCACCGGCATGGGCAGTGGAAACTTGGTGCCCCGTGTGTTGGTCGAGCGCACCCGCGCGGGAGCCTTGCTCTCCGGAAGGAGCCGCTGCTGCCCGCGGTCATCCACAACTGCCTGCAGGCGCACAAGCGACATGTTGCCGCACTTGGAGCAGAATTGCGACTCGAGGGAGCTCTGCTGCGTGAAGCAGCCCGAGCAGCGCATCACCCACTGCTTGACCGAGCGCAGGATCATGCCGTCGGCGCCAAGCAGCTTGAGATTCATCTGCATGAGGACCGACTGCATCGCGTAGTCAATCGTGAGGCACGCGACGGTAGTGCTCGCATCTGGAGCGTACGCGTAGCGCTGCCCATCGCGCTGCTGCATCGTCTTCAGGTTGTCGACAGTGATCCATGGCTCGGCGCCCTCGTCGTCCAGACCGGCAGGCCGGCTGCTCTCGAGACCATCGCTCGAGCCGGCGCGCGTGCCGCCGCTGCCAGCGCCGCGAGGGCTCGCGACCGCGGCCCCAGCCTCGGCGGCCCGCAGGGCGGCCGCCTCGGCCTCCTCGGCCTGCCGTCGCGCCGCGCGTCTCGCCTCGAGCGCCGCCGCCAACTCGGCGGCCGCGGCCGCGTCCTGCTCCTTTGCTGCGGCACCATCGCTGCACCCCATCGAAGAGCCTCCCGCCGCGCCTCCCGCCGCACCTGCCGCCGCGACCGCCACCGAGGTGGCCGCCGCCGTGCCGCTCACGTCAGAGACGTCGACGGCCATGCCGCCAGCAGCATCGCCCTCTGCATCACGGCTCGCGATCGCTGCCAGCAGCGCCGCCTCCGCCTCGGCCGCCTCCTCGTCGTCCTCCTCCTCCTCCATACCTGTTCCAGTGGCAGCCGCTGCCGCAGCCGCAGCCTGCTCGGTCACCTCCGACTCGTCCAGCTCGTCCTCGCCATCGTCGGCAATCGCCGGCTCATCCTCCATGCCCTGGGCCGTCGAAGACGATGGCTCATCGGCGGGCGGGCGCCGACTGCGTGCGGCGCCTGGCGGCAACGGCGTGGTGCGCAGGTGTTCGACGCCATTCTTGGTCTCCTTCTCGAGGAGCCACGCGAGCGCTAGCACGCGGATGTCGATGGCCGAGAGTGCGGGCAGGTCACCCGTGAGCTTGGCAAACTTGCGGATCACATCGAGCGCCTCTTGGCTGGGCTCACGCGTCTCGAGCTCGAAAGGCAGTGAAGCGAGGCGCTCACGCACGTGGCGATCGCGCAGCTCCAGGAGGACCTCGGGCACAGTGACGTATCGCTCGGCGCCGATCGTCTCAAGCCGCACGCCCTTGATGAGCGGGCCCGAGTCGATGACTGCGTACTTCATGGCCACGTCGCTCCTGTCCGCAGAAACCTCCCCCCCCCCGCCTTTTTTAGATGCGTAAATACAACGGTTTCGGTTGGCCCCGTCAACTGAGCCTTCAAATTTACTGTCAAAATATTAAGTGTGGACTACAAAAATGGCCGACGCCGACGACGCCTCGAAGAATGTCCGGCTCTCGAGCCTGCCTCGTTCGTTCTTGAAAGCGAGACCCGGTTGCGCCGATCCGACGCCGCGCGCTGTGCTCAGTTCTGTGGCGGTTCCCTTTGGCTTCACGGGCCGCGTGGTCCTCATGCACGCAGCGAGGGTGGCCATCTTGGAGATGACCTCCGCTTCGGCGGCGATGGCGATGGTGGCGCATCATGCGCGCGTGCCGTTGATCATCTGCGGCCGGCCGGTAACGGTCGGGGCGAGCGACGACTTCGTGCGTCCGACAAAACCTGTTGATGACGCCGAGGCCGCCTCCCAATGCGAGCGGTGCATCATGTCGCTCATCACTGAGCTCGAGCGGCGCGAGCAAACAGCCAATGCCGTCCGTCGAAAGGAGCGCCATCTCGCGCACCTCGCGACAATGCAGCGCGTCTTTGCCGGCCAGCGCTTTGCGCGCGGCACGTGCTGGGCAAGCGTGCTGCGCGGGCGCGCGTGCGATCGATCGGGCTGTGCGCTGTCCCATGGCGAGGCATCTCCGGTGCGTCTTTGCTGCGCACCGCCGCGGCTGCGCAACTTTGTCGAGCGCGAAACGTACCCGGCCGAATACCGCGAGGCGAGTGACGAGAAGGCCGCCGTCAATCGGCGCCTGGCCGCCCGAGCCGTCGAGCATTGCGTGACGAGCCGCCGGTGCCTGGTAATAGACTGCCCGGGGGGAAGCGCACCCTCTGAGTGCCGCTGAGTGCCTCTGAGCGCCTCTGAGTGCCTCTGCGTGCCTCCCTCATCAGGTACTCGACGGCCCGGGGGGGTGCAGCTCGCGTGCGCTGCTGGACGAGGCGGCGCTCGGCACACGGCCCGAGCTTGTACACGCGCCGAATGTGTGTACGGCTACGTACGCGACCCTATGCGCTCTGGGCGTCTGCACGCCATTTCTCGGCTCGTTGCGTGCCTTTCTGGACTCTCGTGCATGCAAGTGCAACGGGCACGTGCAGCTGCAGCTGAAGGCTCTGACGACCGTTCCGACCTCCGCTCCCGCTCCCGCTCTGAGCGAGTGCGGGGGCGTGTGCGGGGGCATCGTGGTGGGCGGCGAGGGGCCACCCACTGCGCCCGAAAGCGCGGCGTTTGGAGTTGTGTTCGCCGACTATTGCTGTAGCCTCTATGCAGGCTACCATGCGGTGGAACTCTCGCCGGTACGCGACCTTGTGGCTCTCTTCCGACCCGGCTACCTCGCAACGCGCGCGGTGCTGGCTGTCACGCTTGCGCGCGCGGACGAGGGTAAGGCTCGCTTCCCGCAGCAGGTGCGCGCAGCGGTGCGCGCAGCGGTGCGCGCAGCGATCCAGACGAGCGCCGTGACGGGCGGCAGTTGGGAGCGCGAAGGTGTCGATGATGGCGAGGGTTTCGTCAATGGCATGGGAGCCGATGACTACGGCGGCGCAGACAAGGACGGCGAGGAAGACGACGGCGGCGGCGACCGGGCAGACAAGGACGGTGAAGGCGAAGAGGACGGTAGGGACGGTGAGGGCCACGTGGGTGCCGAGGGGCACGAGGACGAGGACGACGAGTTGCCTAATATGGGCGGCGAAGAAGAGGGGGACCAGGACGATGCCAACGTCCTGTGCGCCGCCGTCGCTACCCTTGCCAGCCACGCGGGCTTCGAGTGCACGCTGTGCGATGCCTTCGATTACACGGGCACCTTTGTGCGCGTGTGGACTCTCACGGCTGCTGCAAAGGCGAGCGCCCTTGTCGATCACGGCGACGGTTTCGACCTCGACGACGACGACGACACCGCCGACGCCGCCGCCGACGACGACGATGCTGCCACACCTGTCGCCGTGAGCGCCGCCGACGTCGGGGATGCCGCGCCGTGGGTGGTGGCGGGCGGCCAAATGGCGGTACACCTTGCTCCAATGGCGGCGGTGACCGACCGTCATTTCCGCATGCTCATTCGAAGCGTCTCGAGGAGTGTGATTCTCTGGAGCGAGATGACTTGGGACCGCGCCATCGTCGAGGCCGCCGCAACGTCCCCCGCCGCTCTCGAGGCGCTCATTGGATTTTCAGAGGCGGAGCATCCCGTAGTGCTGCAGTTGGGAGGGTGTGAGCCCGAGCTGCTCGCACGTGCCGCCGCCATCGGCGTCGCGCGTGGCTACGATGAGATCAATCTCAACTGCGGATGCCCCGCGGGCACGCGCGGCGCGATGCAAACCTGCTACGGCGCACGGCTGATGCTCGAGCCGGCACGTGTGGCCGCATGCTGTGCGGCGATGCGAGAAGCCGTAGGTGGGCGTGTGCCGATCACTGTGAAGTGCCGGCTGGGCGTCGACGGGCGGGGCACCTTTGATGATCTCGTCGAGTTCGTCACTGTGGTCGCACGCGAGGGCGGCGTGCGCACCTTCGTGTTGCACGTACGCCACGCGATGCTCGGCTTGAATGCAGCTCAAAACCGAGCGGTGCCGCCGCTGCGCTACGAATGGCTCCCTCGACTGGTGCGCGAGCTGCCGCCCGAGCTGCCGCTCAGCATCGTGCTCAACGGAGGAGTCGCCTCGGGCGTACACGCAGCCCAGCTGCTCAGCCAAGCTGCCGCCACTGCTACTGCTACTGCTACTGACGCCACTGCCGGCGCCGGCGCCGGCGGCTTGATGGGCGGCAGCGCGACCATTACCGGCGTCATGATAGGCCGCCGAGCGATCGCTGAACCGTACGTGTTTGCCTCGCTGCAGCCCGCCGGACAGCGCCCGCCGAGCCGGCGCGAGGTGCTCCACGCGTATCTCGAGTACGCTAGCACGGCGCAGCGTGCAAATTGGGGGGGCACGCTGTACCCGGAGACGCTCGCCCGGGCCTTGCTCTCCCCCTTGGGCGGCCTGCTGCACGACACGCCGTATGCGGGCCGTTGGCGGCGTGCCTTGACGCGGGCGGTTCAAGAGCGGGAGCTGCTTCGGCAGAACGAATCGGTGCGCGTGGTCGTCAAGAGATGCCTCGATGCGTGCGGCCCGGCGGTGGCGGAGCTGCTGGACCGCCCAGGCCACGCTCAGTCGCCACCGCCGGCCGCCAGGCCGGCACCGCCCCCCGCCATGCCAGCACCGCTGCCCGGCGTACCGTCATCAGCCTTCCCGCCGCCCCCTGCCGTCTCCTCACCGCCCCCTGCCGCGTCGCTTGCCTCGCTCCCCATCGAGGTCCTGGCCGAGCACTTACCCTCGTCCGCGCTCCTCGGCATCTCGGCGTGCTGCAACGCGCTGCGCGCCGCCACCCTCGCGGACGACGTGTGGCGAGTGGTCCTCATGCGGGAGCGTGGCTTCACTACCGCCGGCATCGACGCCTGGCAGCGCGGCGGCGGCGTGGTGCGCGGCGTGTGCGGCCGGAGTCGCTACCCCAGCTGGTTCCCGCACACGCTCCTCGCATGTTGGCACTACTGCACCTTCTTGCATGAGGTGCTCGAGATCGAGTTGTACCGACCACCCCTGCGCGCGCTCGATGGCCCCGCGTCCTCGCCGCAGCTCTACGATGTGCGGCTGTGTCTCGAGCTGGCCAATGGATTCCCCATGCCCACATGGGTCTTCTTCATGCCGGTCGCCACGTGCGACGCCGGCGACAGGCCGCTGGCCGAGAGCGCGCCTTGGGAGACGCCCAGCACGGCGCGGGCTACGGCATCGTCGGGCTCGGTGGCGGCGGTGGCGCTGGCGGGGGGGGTGCTCACGCTCCATACGAGCGCATGTAACCGCCGGGGCACCGCCGCCTTTGGTAGCATCGTCGCCATCGGGATACGCGCCAGCCAGCCAGGCTCGCTAACTCCTCTCAAGACGGCAGTACTGCTCTCATTCGGCTGCTCGCAGCACGCTGATGGCGTGGAGGCGATCGACGAAGTCGCAGAGGCGAATATGCGCCAGGTGCCGCTCGGCTGGCACCCGACGCCCGGTCTCGCTCGCGACGGCGCGATGCGCGCCGTGCAGGCGCTGCTGCTGCCGTCGTGCGCCTCGGGCGACGGGCTTGTTGTTCTCGGCGAGCACACGCTGCGCCTGCCCGCGGCCGTCGCCGACGCCGCTGCCTCAGAAGGCTGCTTCTACATAGCTGTCTTGCACGCGGCGCATGTACGGCGTGAAGGCGCACCCGTCGAGCTCGCCGCCGAGCTCGACCACGACGTGATGACGTCGGCCGGCGCGATGGCGGATCCGACGCGACCCAACCACAAGAGCGCGCAGCGTCCCTTTGACTGGAGCGCGCGCGAACAGCCGGACGGCACGTGGGCGGCACAAACCGGCCTCGAGGACGAGGATGAGGTGTATGTGGAGCGCCTCGGACGCGCCGTGCCCACCGCGCCGCGCCCGACGCCGAATCAAAAGGTGTGGACGCTCCGCGAGGCGCCCACGCGGCTCTCGTATGTGGCGCTGCGGCGCACGTACGTGCGCGTTTCCTGGCAGCCCGAGTAGGAATCAGCTCGAGGCCTCATCATCATCTTTAAGCAACTTTGACGGGATTTCCGGCGCGGCGGCGGGCGAGCGCGGCGGGAAGGGCACCAAATATTGATAAAACATAAAGCTAAACGAGCCGAAACGCGCCACGACCCACGTCAACGCACAACGGGCAGTTGGCGCATAACTTGCCGTGCGGTGCATCGCGTGGTGATCCAATGGCGTGACGTCGCGTCCCGGCGGCACGCGGCAGGCTCCCGGGGGCATCGCGCGTTCGCGCGGGGTTGCGGTTTTGAACCCGGAAGCATCGAAGTATGTGCATCATTCCCACATCACATCTCACACATCTAGGGTGTGGTACTCACCGCTGCGTCGAACATCTCCTCATCTGGCCGCCACGTGTCGCCTCACAGGTCCGTTGCAACATGCACATCTCCTCCCTACGTCGTAGTCGCCGCGAGTCGCGGCCGCGCCTCAAACGGCGGCCTTCACTTGCGAGCGGGTCGAACGCCCGTGCTTGGGCTGAGCGGTCTTGGGCTTAGAGTCGCGCGGCCGCGCCTCAAACGGCGGCCTTCACTTGCGAGCGGGTCGAACGCCCGTGCTTGGGCTGAGCGGTCTTGGGCTTAGAAGTATTGGGCTGAGAGGTCGAGACTTTGCCTTTCAATATTGATAAAACATAAAGCTAAACGAGCCGAAACGCGCCACGACCCACGTCAACGCACAACGGGCAGTTGGCGCATAACTTGCCGTGCGGTGCATCGCGTGGTGATCCAATGGCGTGACGTCGCGTCCCGGCGGCACGCGGCAGGCTCCCGGGGGCATCGCGCGTTCGCGCGGGGTTGCGGTTTTGAACCCGGAAGCATCGAAGTATGTGCATCATTCCCACATCACATCTCACACATCTAGGGTGTGGTACTCACCGCTGCGTCGAACATCTCCTCATCTGGCCGCCACGTGTCGCCTCACAGGTCCGTTGCAACATGCACATCTCCTCCCTACGTCGTAGTCGCCGCGAGTCGCGGCCGCGCCTCAAACGGCGGCCTTCACTTGCGAGCGGGTCGAACGCCCGTGCTTGGGCTGAGCGGTCTTGGGCTTAGAGTCGCGCGGCCGCGCCTCAAACGGCGGCCTTCACTTGCGAGCGGGTCGAACGCCCGTGCTTGGGCTGAGCGGTCTTGGGCTTAGAAGTATTGGGCTGAGAGGTCGAGACTTTGCCTTTC
>Ga0210241_102074_pt1 | contig 12504 bp, 3 predicted proteins | sample ChrtobMetP5a_8mM_FD_155488 | JGI IMG/M metagenome (GOLD analysis project Ga0210241, IMG submission 155488) | Chrysochromulina tobin associated microbial communities from unialgal haptophyte culture, Seattle, Washington, United States - P5a_8mM | ecosystem: Host-associated > Algae > Haptophytes >...
TAGTTAGAAGGGGTCGGCAGAAGGGGTCGGCAGGGGGTTCGGTAAGGGTTAGGCAAGGGGTTCGGTAGCTGACTAACCATTGGGGGTTCTGCAGACCCCTCTGCAGAAGGGTGGTCAGTTTGCTGTGGAGACAGTCGGGCGGAAGCGCAAGCAGGCACTCAAGGCTGCCGATGCGCCTGCGCAACCCACGAGACACTCGACGCGCGTGACGATCGCCCCGTCCGCCCTGCCCGCCAAGACGCAGGCGAGAACGACGCGTCATTCGGGGAGCACCGTCAGCGTCGCTGAACTCACCAGCTCGGCGCTCGAGCGCACGCAGGCGACCCCAGGCATGGCTCAGATCATCGTCGAGCACCTGATGGGGGAAGACGCTCCGGACTTTGTCAAGGGCGACACAGTCGAGACCATCCTGGAGCGCGTCGCCGACGTGCCGTTCAAGCCAGACCAACGCGTGCCAGCCGATATCATCGCCCTCGAGGCGTCGGGGACGCAGATCGAGTACGTCACCGAGGCGGGCACCGTGGCAGTCAAGGACCAGCCGAAAGGCTACTTTCGTGCCAAAGTTGAGAGGTTTCAATACCTTGTTGAACAACAACCTGACTGCATGGACATGGACGGTGATGCAGTTCATGGTCGATGGTTCTGGCCCATCGACCATGCATGGATCTTCGGGGAACCAGACAAGCCTCAGGGTTGGACGACGAGCTTACTCAGCATAGTTGCGATCAGACTCAGATCAATGATTCTATCGGATCACGTTCGTCTCATCACTGGTATATGCGACAACCCACAACCAGCTGGGTGCTATGTCAATTACGCGGATTGGATACGCATGTGGAACAAATCATATGGCTTTTGCCCCTTTTGTAATCGTGACATATGGATTGGCTTCGACGAAGAATGTAATGACGAAGATGTACCACCTGAAGGTCAAAAGGCAACTATTCAGCGGCTCAAGAACTCTATCATTCACCTCAGAAGTAATTGCCACGCCACGCTCATTTGTCTCACATTATAAAGACGCAGGGTCCCCTCGTTTCGTCGGAAAGTGAAGCCGCCACCGGAACGAGACCCGCGTTTCCACTTTGAGAATACTTCGTTTGTGAGACGATTAGTTCCTCGACTTTTATTTGTGAGACGATGGAACTCATGGTTTCGGTTGTGAGACGATAGTTCTTCGGTTGCGTTTGTGAGACGATGTAAGTCGCGTTTGTGAGACGATTTCGGTCTCCGGTCGTTCGAGTTGCGTTTGTGAGACGATTTACTTTTTTTACTTCTCACGTTGGAGACTATTTTTGGTGCTGGATGTTGGACTCCGCCTGAAGACGATGTTTAACTTTCGTTTGTGAGACGATTTTGGGCGCTGTGTAAGTTCGACTTGCGTTTGTGAGACGATTTTCGTCGCCGGTCCTTCGACTTTCGTTTGTGAGACCATGTTGTTCGATGCTTCACTTTCGTATGTGAGACGATTTTGGGCGCCGTGTAAGTTCAATTTGCGTTTGTGAGACGAATTAGTTTCGTTTGTGAGACGATTTTCGGCGCCAAGTTGGCAAAGGACGCCGTTGGATCTCGACGACGGGTTTGCGCATCAACACCATGCGGCGATCCCGGGGCATTCGCTCCACTGCCCCTGAGATCAGCTCAGCTACGGAGACAGGCGGTCCAGTGTCGGACAGCGAGCGTCACCCGCCAAGTTCTTCCACGTCTCTGTCATCTGTACATGCGGAAGCAGTGCTCTCAGGTTTCCGCGCGCATTCGGGCGGCCTGGTGCTCTTTGTGGGCGATTCAATTGCCGAGGAGCTCGCGAAGTATCTGCGCGACCAGTTGGGGATGAAGGAGGTCCTCTGGTGCACGAAGCCCGGCGCATCGCCCGCGGACATCATGTCGCACCTTCGCTATTTGCTGACGGTGCCAGACAATGTCGTTCTGTTCAACAAGGCGGTGTTGCTCATCGTGTGCGCCGGTACGAATCTTGCACGATCTACGCCGTCGCTCATCGCCGAGGAGGTGCATCAACGTCTGATCATACCGCTCAATTCCCTTCTGGCGTGCCGCAAGATCATCATCGGCCCGATCACGCGTGAGCACTTTGAGTCTGTTGTCGTTGACACCGGCATTCAAGGCGTACCTAGCAGCGGGACCACCAGGGGTGATCGACGTGGTGGCGCATCTCCTTCGATGCTGCATCAAGCCAACCTCGAGCTCGAGCGCCGCTCGCTCGATAGCGGCTGCACTTTCGTCAACCTCTTCAATGGGCATCTATCGGCCACAGACTTTCGTGACAATCTGCACCTCAACGCCGCAGGATACCTCAAAATGTTGAGAACCGTGCTCGAGGTCATGGGGGGCGAGCTGCACGACGCGTCCAGCACATCAATTGAGTCGTCACTAGGCAGCCACGCCCCATCGGTCGCTTCTGCCGACGCGCACTCGGCTGTGCCCGTGGCATGTGCATCTGAGCATCCACTATCAAGAGCTCCTTCTGCAGCACAGGTTGCCGTTCAGGGGGTGCAACATGGACGTGGGCAATCATCTTCGGCTCAGCCTGCATCCAGACCTGCATCGACACGACCTATTCAAGTACCTCAAGCGCGTAAACCGCGAGCACGTCATGGCTCCCGCGACACCCTTTCTGCCCGAGGAGGAAAACATGATGTTCCGCCTACGCTCTTTGACGCTCCTGTCAAACGTAAGCGCGATGAACAGAATCGGCTTGCCCTTGCGGCATCTCCATCTTCGTTCAACCAACCTGGCCAGTTGGACCATGCAGATGTAAGCTCAACACCATGTGCTCTTCCTCCTCTCTCACTCGAAGGCCTCATTTCCCAGAGACACGAAAGGATCCAACAGCAACGTGCCGAATCCGAATCCATTGAGGCAGATCTCTCCAAGCGAATGGCTACAGGGGTAAACCCTAACCCGCTTCTTTGGAAACTGTATTTAGGCAGCGGTGGCGGCACCGGAAACTCAAGTGCCATCAATGACTCAAGCGGCAGAAGCGCAGTTGACAGCGCATGTCACGGTGACGGCAACAGCAGTGACGGTCTTGGTGGCGAAGGTGACAGCGATGGCGGTCTCCGTGGCGACGACGTCAGCAGCAGCACAAGAGGCGGTGGCGGGAGGGTAGGGACGAGCGCCGAAGGCAGGAGCTGCGAGGACGCCGATAGTGCTGGCGCAGGCAAACGGAGGAGGACGGAGTCTGCATCAGCTGCAGCACCTTCTGACCCGGCTAACTCGCAGGTCCTGAATACCGTGGACGATGTGGCCGACGCAATCATGATCGAAGGGTGCAGCATTCAACATAGATCGCCACCGCCGCAGCCAACGCAGCCGCCGCCACCGCCACCGCCACCGCCGCCGCCACCGCCGCCGCCGCCACCGCCGCCACCGCTGCTGCTGCCGACTATGTCCACGGAGCCGCAGCCGCAGCCACAGCAGACTACGGCAACGCAGCCGCAGGTGCAGCCGCAAGCGCATGCGTCGCCGCAGGCGCTGCTGCAGGCGCTGCCGCAGGCGCTGCCGCAGGCGCTGCCACAGCTGCAGCCGCGGCCGCAGCTGCCACACCTCCAGCCGCAGCCGCTGGCACAGCAGGATTCCGATGACGGCGGCGGCTATGACAGGGTCTGCAATGGCGACCGTGGTAGCCCCAGCGCCAACGGCCACAACCATGGAGGTAACCAAAGGGAAAGCACTGGTGTTCGTGGCTTCTCTCTCGGCCAATCTGTGGCGGTGTCTTCCCCGTTCCTAGCAGGATTCCGGACTGGGCAAGGAGACTCATCTCGACTTCCAGATTACGCTTCCTTCGCGTCGAAGATCTTTGAAGCCCCTGCTGTTTCTGCTGCTCCGGCAGGCTTGCCGATCCGTACTTCAGGTACAGTATGTGCTACTTCAAGTGGCCTGGCATGCGCTGCAGCCCCAAAGCAGCGTGGAAAAATCGTTTCGGTTGGCGCGAAAACTTGGGCCCTGTTCCCTATCTCCAACAATGCTGCGCACTCGACGCTCAACCTCAACCTTCAAGAACATACAGATCCTCAGGAAGCTGATGGCCAGAGTGACGAAGAGACGAGCGAGGCATTCGAAGACGTCACGCGCGCAATGGTCGAATCGTCACTGAACACTTCGCACGAAGTCTTTAAATGCACTATCAAGGGTATGCTCGAGACAGCGCAGAAGTCCCTCGAACATGAGCTACCCAACGCCCCGGCAAAAGTTGTGTCGAACTTGCCGCCGAAGATACGCGTACTCGTCGAACAGATGCAGAAAGATTATGCAGAGGAGGTAGCTTCCAAGGTATCAGTGCCCCAACTGGATAACCTTCAGCGCGAAGCTGATCGACTGGAAGCCCAAGGAGCTGAGCACGATACCTTGCGGCAGTCTCTCAGTCAGGGATTGCATCGGGATCTCCACTACGGTGATCTATGGTCATCCATACAAGAGGCGGATGCTTACGTGCGCTCACGGCCTGGCGCTCCACTGAGAGTCTTTACAGGTCCATCGGATAACTGCAAAGCCTATGTCTGCACCACAAGATCACGTGATGACCGCAAAGATCGTGTCCAACGGTTCTTCGACGATGATGGTTGCAAGTGCATCGTCGTCCTTCAACGAGTATCAATGAAAAACCTGAGAAGTGGTACATATTATCCAAGTGCTTGGACAAAACATGTTGTTCGTCAGCAAGGCATCCCGACTCCTGCACTGGAGGGACTTCGACCCGATCTTTCGCCAGATGAGAAAGTATGGGCGTGCGTTCTCACCGGTCGGCATACATGCATGGCGCTTAATCCACCTGTGGTCTTAAGGCCCGCTGATGGTTCTTCAGATACAGGACAGCTATCGTGTGGGGCGTCCAATGCTCAAAGTACGTCAACAGTGCCCAGTTCCGCCTCCGCTATGCTCGCCACGGGTAAGTCACAAAGGAAGATGAAAGCGTCGACACACTTTGGTCTTCTCAAGGGTGCATTCGATGCTAGAGGTGCAAAGTGGAAGATGCAGGACGTGCTCAAAGAGATGAAGCTATACGACAGTTCGGCGTCGACGACGTTAGCCTTCACAGTGCTGAGACTTCTACGGACCCCGAGCCTCCTCACTCCGGAGTTCAACGTCAGCTTGCTGTTTGGTCTCGCACGCAACCTAAGCGATCAAGGACTCGGAGTTGTCTTCCATGTCGTCAACTCCCAGACAGTGGCAAAGATGATTACTGACATCGCGGAAAGACAATACAAAGGTTATCAAAAGAAAAATCCGTCCGCCAAGTCCGTCAAGTTCGATGTCAACAACATCATGCCTTCGATCGAGAAGTACGTCAAGGAAGGGGAGACTGACAACAAGTACGTTATAGGCTGGACTCTAGTTCCCGCGAACATGATGTACAACTCACTCTCGCACTTTATTCCGGTGGATGCCATCGACGGTGCTTCTATGCGACAAACAGCCCAGGGAACCATGTTCATCAGAGGCACAAAAGATGCAGACGATCATTATCATCCCATCTCCATCAGTGTCATGTTGGCTTCTGAGTGCAACCTAGCTGTTGGTGCCATGATGGACGGCGAAGATCTACTTCTCAAGCAAGTTCGTGGATCGGAAACACAACGGCTCGCCAGTTCGCCATTGGACATGTTCGGACGTGTCACCATCACTGACGGTGGTCTGTCACTCATGAGTCAGCAAAAAGGAAAGCATTCGAATACGTACCAATGGCGCTGTGAACGGCACCTCAAGGCGGAGCTCCAAAAACAAAAAGAGAAGAAAAGCCTGGAAATCTACGAACAGCTCCTGCAAATCCCCTATGGACGGAGGCACCAGGCGGATGCACTCTATGCTCAACTGCCGGCTAGCAGCCCTCTTCTTCGAATTCCTAAGGAACAAGTCTGCCAGGCGTACCTAGAGACCTCCCTGTATGGGAACAAAACGAACAACTTCGCTGAGGTGCTCAACCACATGTTCGAGCCAGCTCGAACTCAAAGGGAGCTGTCCAGGTCTCTTCTCGCTGTAGTTTCCATTTTGAAGCTCAGGCACGACGCTTTACTGGCCAATGTCCGAAGGTGCAAAGCAAATGCACTGCAGAGACAGTCTGTTGCACATCTCCTACCGACGGACAAGTGGCCAGATTTCGCGACAACGGAGTCTATCTTGAAGGAATACAGTGAGTTGCATGACGCTGCTCGTGACGTTCTGGAAGTAACGCACATTCAGAATCGACAATTTAACGTCAAGCATTCGGCGGAAACGACGCATATCGTGGACCTGGATGCATTGCAGCCTGGCCAGTATCACAGAGTATGCACTTGTGGCAGGGTCGGGATGAGGAAGCTCTGGTGCAAAGATGTTCAGGCAGTATTTCGTCAAACGGACACTTGCTGGCAATCATGGGTAGCACATCACGCTAAGGCCGAGACCTGGGAGACTCAAGTGGGTCCAGACTTCGTCGTTCCAGGTGGAGAAGCCATCATCGATAGTCTGCAGACCTGCCACGAATCTGGTGAATTCAAGCAGCTCATCCAACCAGAACTTCGCCCGACGCCAAAGGGTCGACCAGTAAGTTTGAAGCCAACAGCAGAAGATCAACGGCGCGCCAAAGGCATTTTAGAAGACAAACAATCGGCACAACGAGCTCAAACGGAATTTGCAAAAGTAGCGACAGGAGCCAAGTCTTTCAATCCTGGCGGTAAGGGGATTGGGAAGAAATGCAGCTTTTGCAAAGACCCAGGTCACAGGCGTCCAAATTGCCCCAAAGCCAAGTCACTGCTCGGACAGCAAGTTTCCCAGGCTACAGTATCATACAACGACGCACATGGAGAAGATGAGCGCCTGGAAGACGAAATTGATGAAGAGGCAGACAACGAGGTCCAAATTGACCAGGAGGACACGCGAGGACAAGAAGAGGATGGTGCTCATGACGGCCTCCATGACTTGCGAGCTCACATGGAACTCGATCACGTCGAACAGAGTGACTTCGGTGTTGATTCAAAGCACAAGTCACGAGACATTCAACACGCAGCGTCGACATATACGGTTTCTACTGAACGTGCTTCTCACAGCGTTCTCCATGACCCTACAGAAGCTGTGGCAGCGCCAACAGTGACGGCTACACCGGTCGCCCAGGCCAACGATGGTGGCAGCGACAAGGGTAAAGATGACTTACAGTTAGCCAGTGGCGACGGGGGTATCTTCGGTGGCGACGAGGACGAGGATCCAGCGCACACCGACTTAGGGCAACCGTCTGCTCAGGCGCCCGCACCGGCGGCTCCATCCCCTAGCCCCGCCAATCCAGGTGACGAGGCAACGTTGCCTAAAGGATGGAAGTCGACGATGGCGCCTGATGGCCGGGTGTACTACTTCCACGCTGTCACCAAGATGACTTCGTGGACGCGTCCCGTGGTGAAGTCCTCGCCTCACGCCCCCGCCCTTGCCATGATGTCTTCTGCACCGTCCTTTGCCGATGTTGGCTTCGGCGGCGGCGGCGGTTTCGATGCCAGCTACGGGCAGGCGCCCGCTCCGGCGCCAGCTCTGGCGCCTTCCTTCGCGGCGGGCAGCTTCGGTGGCGGTGGGGTCTTCAGTGGCGGCTTGGACGCAGGCTTCGGGCACGCGCCCGCACCAGCACCTGCTCCAGCGGGTGGTTTCGGCGCAGGAGGCTTCGACGGTGGTGTCGACTTCGAGGGTAATGGCGGCGACGGCATGGGTGGCGGCATGCCAGGTCAGATGGGCGGCGGTATGGGCTGCTATGGTGCAGATGCAGCCCCTGACGCTATCTCGATCTTCGGTGGTGGCATGGGCGGAGGCATGGGCGGCGGCATGCCAGGTGAGATGGTCTGCGGTTTGGGTGGCTTCGTACTTGGCAATGATGCCCCGCCTGACAAGGAACCGCCTGCAATTCCTCGTTCAGTCTCGAGCATCAGCGGTGTTGGCTTCGGTGGCGGCGTCGACACTAGCTTCGGGCAGGCGACAGCACCAGCACCGCCTTCTACAGCACCAGCACCGGCTTCGTCAGTTGATGCCAAAAGATGTGCTGAACTGGCGGTTGCTTTGGAAATAGAGAAGCAGCGTGATCACAGCAAGCTCAAGGGATGGTCACGAGATGAAATCCGAGGCGCAAAATTTCTCCTGGAGGAACAGAGCTTTACGATATGCAATGTGAAGGGCGACGGCGCGTGTTTCTTTCGATGCTTAGCTGTCGCGTTGGACAACAACGAAGGGGAGCACAAGACGTACAGACAAGCTGTGACGCAGCACTTGATCTCTGTCATCGACGCAGTGGGTGAGTCGGAAACCGAGCAAGGGGCACATCCTCTTTATCAAATGATGTCGACGTCTCTGCCAGTCGAAGGTGATCTTAGCACGCGTGAGGTCATTGATCAATACGTGACGTACTTATCTTTGAATGATGAGCAAGTGGACCATTTGGGCATCCAACTATCTTCCAGGGTTCTTGAGATTGACATTCATGTTCACCAAGTAGACGGTCAAATCTATGTCCATCGAAGTTCCGACGCAGTACTTCCGAATAATCTCGAGTTACACGTCTTCTACGATGGAAGCCACTATCAGTATTTGCGACGCTCCGAGCTAGGACTGAGACCCAAACGCCCAGAGCGCTCTTTTTTCGGGTCGGACCTGAGATGTAATAAGATTCAGCAACAGTTCGACAATGCCCTTCGAAGGTGGAGCGTTGCCATTGACATGTTTGACAAGGCCTTCTACTCTTTGCAGTCTTGGGAACGATCTCGAAGCGTGCGTGTGAGCACAAGATCTACTCCCAGCAGTAACATTCCAATTGTTCAACTACGTCTGCCAACTGAGCCTCCCGTGACGCGTTCGGGAACTGGGATTCATGATGAACTCGGCAGCAGAGCAGCGCAAGCTTCCCAGTCCACTGCTGAGTCCTCTGCATTACAGGCGTTGTTACAAGCACCACCGAAGCCTACGTGGGACATGACTCTCTCATGCTCTTCGTCGCAAGCCCAACCTAAGAGTGGGAACCACGTGAAGATCTACAAACCCAGGCAAGCAGGGGAGCGTTTGAGCTCCATCTATCGGAAGCCATACGAATACTATTTACGTCAGACGGTAGACGGAACGGAAAAGGTGTGCTTGCAATGGTCAGGCGCGCAAGAGCTACACGGAGATACCCCTCTTGAGCTGTTGCAAGCTCTGAGTGAGGAGGATGCGTTCGCTAAACGTTCGTCACTGACGAACTTTTGGCATCTATTGGGACGGCCGCTTGAGAAGCATCACTTTTACTTTGTGCGTAAGTGCCAAGATGAGTGCGACGGAGTTGTACTGCTGCGGAGCCTGATGCGTCAACGTCAGCAACAAGGACGAGGAGCTCCGCGTCTCACGCTAGAAGTGGCGCACGTTTGTGCGAGCGGACCACGAGGAAGTGGTGCTCTCCTAATCTCGGCGTTGTGCACGGTGCTATTGGAGTTGGAGCCGAACACCGTTCTACGAGTGAACCTACCGGGTCACATGGCGGCATCGAAAGGTTTTTGGTCCAAGCTAGGATTCAACGAGGATGGTGGCTGTTCAACGACAATGAGAATGCATCTCAAGGACCAGGCATGGGTTGCTTACATGAAGTCTGCTTTTCCAGAGCAGCTGGCCGTCGACGACATGGTGGTCCCATCCACAGATATCGTTCCCAGTCTACTCGAAGGAATCTGGTCAGCAGAGCACATGAAGACCTGGCAAGAAAAGGATCCTGAGTACCGGATGTTATTGGCAGACCCGAACGCCGGTGCCACGACGGTGTCTTCCTCACGAGCGGATAATATCAAGGAATCTGTGTCATTGATCTCGAAGTTGGATTACCTCGGAGAGCGCGTAACTGTCAAGGGGAATGGAAGCTTCTGGTTATACGCTGTCCTTGCGGGTGTGGGCCTCATGGAACACGCGAGGAAGTGCAAGATTACTTCAAAATCCCAAGGCGAGCATTCCCCAACTGCCCGAGACTTCAAAGTATCAGCTATGGTGATTCAAAAGATGAAACACTATGCGACAACAACGAAGTGGGACATGACGGTGATGGCCAAGGATGTGCTCATTCAAGAAATCACAAGCCTTGAAGCCGCCTCCGCATCACGGAGTGGTACCTGGGGGGGCGGAGTGGACACCTATGGTGTGCTGTCGAACATGCTTGGAATTCAAATCGTCTGGCTGAATTTGACCACACCGAAGAGCTTCATCTTGTTCCCTGGGGGTTTGAAAGGGAACCAGAAGAGAGTATCCATGAATGCCCTGAAGACGACTATTGATGGTTTGGTTGCGGCAAACCTCAAGTTCGCTGTCGTGGAATATGATGGGAATGGACACTTTGCAGGATACTTGCAACGACGCCCCATGCGTTTGAGCCTCGACGTTATGAACTTCCTCGGGTTGTTCAATTCCTGACTATCGGCCCCATCACGTGGTGCTGATTGCTCTGTAACTGTGAGCGTCAAGGATCACGTGATCAGTAGTGAGGGCGTTCAGCTACATGCAAGCGGCAGTTTGCAATTGGATGGTCAAGTGATTGAGTGGCTGAGTCATCATCCGCATCCTGGTCACGCGTCGGCAGGTTCGATTGGGAACCCGATTCTGAGGCACACGCAAAGCGAACTCGTTTTAGACGAGCTGAGTTTACCTGTGCTGAGTGACGACATGATGCATGGCGTAAATGTAACTTCAAAAGAAGGTGTGACTGTGGCACGAGTGGCATGGATGCTACCCACCACAGTTGACAAGTTGAGCAACCTTCCTGAAGGGTCGACTCGGAAGTTAGTGGAGGAGCTGCGTGCGTGGGCGATGGAGCAAGAGGGGGATAGGAATACTACCACAATCCAGCCAGCCGCTGGCCAATACATTAGTCTTGGACACGGGATACTGCCCGGAAGACGACGTGAGTCCATAATGCTGGACGGCGCTTCTACAAACATCCCATTTACACGAGCTCCGGCTGGAAGAAGCGATGGCGTCGAACCTACTCTGAGATCATTGAATGGACATGTTGCGAAGTGCATGGTGTCGGTATTCCCGGACATGAAGTCCTGGTGTGTTACCGACGGAGCGAAGAGCGACCAAGAGTTGTGGACGCAGGTATGCCAATACCCGTCTGCACCACCGGGCGGGTTCACGTTTCCCTCACAGCAGGTGGTGGTGAGGGGACACTGTTCGGATGACCTCCCGGAGGCTTCATCGGCCGATCTACACATTGATAAAATGGACGGTGGCGGACTCTATGGCGGCACCATAATGTTCCTCGGTGGGCACGAGTCTCACCCCGGTCAATGGCGCAATTTTGCAATTTTCGAAGGGGCCAAGGGAGGGCGCGGTGTTTCGATTCCCGTGATGCACAGTGACTGTATCTGCGTGCTAAGTTGCCAGTATCAGAGGCATTTGCACGGCACGGTCCTACTGGAACAGCTCGAAGGTGACGCGCTGACCAAGGCGGCTCCATGTCGGAGGGTTGAAGGCTTGCATGTGGTCTCCTACAACCTGCGCATGATCGAAGGATTCGTGAATCGCATGTCTAGGGAAAGTGCCGAGAGACAGGCCAAGGTCGTATCAAAATACCTGGACGAACGCTTACGAGCTCGCGCTCGTGCGTGGATGAGGCGCCGGAACGTAGCCGAAGAAGAAAACCATGAAGTGCCCTCACTGCTGCCGACACCGCCGGCGTCAAACTCTGGAGAAGCAGCGGCTTCTTCGTCGAGCGACGCTGTGCCGGCTTCCGTGATAGGCACGCACAGTCGGGGCAGGGCAGTTGCGTACTGGCTGATGAGATGCGCTTCATGCAGGTCAAACAATGAGGTTGGCGTGCCACTGAGCGAGGAGGTGCACGAGTTTGCAGTGCGCTGCCACGCGTGCCGGGCGCTCAATAAGGTCTTCTTGGATGCGGGTGGCGAGCCTCTGCTCGTCGCTGAAGGACTCTCGGAATGGGCAGACCCTTCCGAACCGTCGCCGCCGCCACCTGTGCCCAAGCCCCCGCCCCAACCGCAACCCCCGTCGCTGCGTGTCCCTTCTTTTTATCTCAAGAACTCGTCAACCCCTGCTGAGGGTGACCCGCAACAATACGCGGACTTGGCGCGCAAGACTGTCCTGGCTGCAATTCCCGTGGTCGAGAAGCTCAAGAGGGAACGAGAGGCCGTGGAAGCACGTGAGGCGAGGGCGGCGAAACGCAACACAGGGGCAAGAGGTCCTGCGGAACGTCGATAATGCAGGTGTGAGGGGTGACTCAGGAGACGGGTCTGCCTACCCTCACCGAGCTCGAACCGGAGGTCATGAGGGGGGGGTACTTCCCCAGGTCCAGCCCGCCTCGGCTCTTGGCCTGAAGCGAGCCTCCATGGTGGTCCCATGGTGGTCGCGGTCGGGCCAAGGGCTACCACCTCGGTAGGTGGACGAACTGACCTGGGTCACCCCTCACCCAACAGGAAGGAGAGGCCAGAACCATGTGATGAAACGCTGCCGAAACTATGTGATGAGACGCTGCCGAACTGGATCTGAGAGCGGGATCTGAAGGTGAGCACT
>Ga0210241_102082_pt1 | contig 12452 bp, 9 predicted proteins | sample ChrtobMetP5a_8mM_FD_155488 | JGI IMG/M metagenome (GOLD analysis project Ga0210241, IMG submission 155488) | Chrysochromulina tobin associated microbial communities from unialgal haptophyte culture, Seattle, Washington, United States - P5a_8mM | ecosystem: Host-associated > Algae > Haptophytes >...
TCGTCAAGCTCGTCTCGTGGTACGACAACGAGTGGGGCTACTCGACCCGCCTCGTCGACCTCGTCGCCACCATGGCGGTCAAGGACGGCGTCTGCTCCAAGGAGATGATGCTCGCCTAAGCGCTCGCAATTTATCCGTCTGGATGTCGCTCGCCAGAGCGCGCGGCGCCCGATGTGCGACGAGCGTGGCCTCGCATGATTCCCGAGGCTCTCGGGTGGGGAAGAGCCGGGGATGTCGAGATGGGTTTCGTCTCACGCACCGGGCGTATCCTGTGCGCCGCGCTGCGGCTTTGTAGGTGCTGTCTCTTGCGTTAGCGTACACGGTGTGAGGTGTGGCTTGGAAGATATCGACGTTGAAAGATGTAACACATTTCACACAATCCAAAAGCGGATCTCCTTCTTGTTGAACGTCCATGGCCGAGCGCGCTCGGAGTCGGACAGGCTAGCGTCCTTCCATGGCGGAGCCGCAATTCTCGATGCCCTCAAACTCCTATGGCGGTTGGCTCCTTCGTGCGGAGACTGTACGTCCCATCTCGCCGCGTAATTTTCGAGGTGCGTGCGCTACGAAAGGGCGTCTGGATTCTTAGCCCTGCCTTTGGTGTGCCCACGCCGCCGCCGCTGCTTCCGTACCCACGCTCGTGCGCGCTCCCACCTCGCACAGATGGCAAAGAGGTTGCTGAAATCATGGGCAACATCACCGGCTCAACTGGTGACTGGGCAAGCGAGGCGCGAGCATCGTACTCTCCACGAGCTCCCTCGCCCCGCACACTCTCCTTCCGGCCGGTAGGCCTCCGGCCTAACCTGCTCTCGGATGACCCCGCGAGGGAGTTACAAAGCACGTCGCGTGTGGCGCACGCGCACCCTGGCAACCCACCGCGCGCACGGCCGAAAGGGCCCGTTCGCGGCAACGACCCGTCCGACCCCAAGGACCCCTTTTTGGGCCTCCTAATGGATCCGGATCGGCTGAAGAGGCTGAACGGCACATTTGGCACCTCCGGCTATCAGGACTGCTTCATAGCGCCGCCGCGCACCGCGTACTCGCCCCGGGAGAACCCACAAGCCGGTGGGTACAAGCCGTTCGAGTCCAACCCGCCGTACGACAACGACCGCACCCCGCGGTTGGTCTCGGAGCAGAGAGCCCAATACGGCTGGCCGACGTTCTATGTCCAAGAGCCCAACATGAAGTACCGTTACAAGTCCGAGATCGGCCCGATTATGAACCCGCCGGGTGCGCAGACTGGCTTTTAGTGACGCGGTGCACCCGCCATCCGAGCACTCCCGACTCGTCCGGCATCGAAGCAAGAATCGAGGGACTCACTCGCACCATGCACTTCACAGCCGCAGCAGCCGCGGCGGCGTTAATTAACGCGGCGCGTCAAAATTGTACTACAATCAGGGCATGTTTCTACAGGGCACACAGGCGGTGTTTTATTAAATTGTGTTCGCTAAGTTCGGTCGGACGTGTGTTGCCGCCGGCGCGGCCCGAGGCGGTCGCCCGGTGCGGAGACGCGCGCAACCGGGGCGTGCCGGACCCATCTGACCCATGAGCGTGACCCGCTCGTGGCGAGAGCCGCGACGCGCGCCGGCGGCCGGGGACGAGTCCGCCCGCCGCGCGGGCACATTTTCACGTTTACACAGCGGTTGTGCGCGGTGGCAGCCGGGTGGACCAGCACCTCCGACCTCGGACGGCCTGACCCCGACCCGCAGCCCCGCGCACACGGATCACGGTACGGCTCGGCTCATGCCCATGGTCCGGGGGGCGAACCGCCGCGCCGCTTTGACCTTTGTTGTTCCGCTCTTTCTCGCTTTCACGCCGCACGCCACTCTTCAACCGATTCGCGATTGCCTTCGACCGCCGTCCTGATCCTCAACTCACAGTTTCGTCAACGATTTGTCTTCCGTTCCATGCTCCGCCCCGCGGCGTCTGTGGCGTCTCGACTTCCTCTCTTCTTACGATTGTTTCATAGCCTGGCGCAGCTCGTCAACAAGCAGGCGGCGCCATTCGTCTGGCAGTTGCTCTCGCGACCGCCGCGGGCGGCGTCACTCGTGAGTGTGCATAGGGTACAGCAGCCGCGTGGCGGCGCGCAAAAAAGGTACACCGGCGAGGGCCCACGGCCGCAACGGCGGAATCCGAGCTGCCGGCCATTAACAGCCGCTACGAGGGAGGGAAGATGACCTCCTGTACGCTCGTCAAGGTGGCGCCGTCGGCGATGGGTGGCACCGTCACCGCTGGAGCGCTCGCAGGCGCCGGCCGAAGCAGCCGAGTATACTCGGCCTCGTTGGCGGCGAGCTCGAGCGCTTGTTGGACCTGCGGGTCGGTGGCGGCCTGCTCGGCACGGCGCTGTGTGGGCGGGGTGAGGCGCCCTAGGAGGGCCTCACGCACATCGAGGAGAAGGGCCTCCTTGTTAGTGCGGAATTCGTCGAGCCGCTCGTCGGTGAGCATCTGACGAAGCACCTGTAATCAAAGGGCATCGGTGGCATCTATCAGCGGGGCAATCCGAGGTAATCCGAGGCACTCCGAGGTACTCCGAGGCACTCGGAGGCACTCCGAGGTACTCGGAGGCACTCCGAGGCACTCCGAGGCACTCCGAGGCACTCCGAGGCACTCCGAGGTACTCGGAGGTACTCCGAGGTACTCCGAGGCGGCCAAGCCTCTCGCGCAGCACCTGAAGCTCCTTAGCCGAGCGCACGCGCTGCGTCGCATCCATACTCTGCTGCAGCGCGTCGAGTTGCTTTTGCAGCCCGAGCGGCTCGAGGCTCTTCGAGTTCTTTGTGAGCTCTTGGCGGACGAACGAGACAAACTCGCCGTAGGTCGTCTCCTGCGTGCGTTCGACCGTCTGCGCGAGCTGCTCTGTCGGCGCTGCGTGCCGCTGCAGCCAATCGGTGGCGAACTGGAAGAAGAGCCCCTTTTGGATCAATGAGCGCTCGAGCTCCCCGACCTTGCGCCCCTCGATCTGGACATCGGGCCCGATGCCGCCGCCGCCGCGCACGCGCCGCCCGCCCGTGGTGAAGTACTCCTGCGTGTCCGCGAGCGCCGCGCCCGGCTTCGACGGCTCCGTCGGATCGATTCGCAGCAGCGCGCCCGGCGAGTCGGGGCCCGGCTTCGGCCTCGCAGCAGCAGACGCCCGGGCTCTTGGTGTCTGGAACGAGGCCGAGGCCGAGCTCGAGACGGCGCTCGTGGCGGGCATGATGGCCAAGGCCGAGGCGGACGAGGGCTGCCGCGCCGCGGGATCCGTGGCGGAAGTGGTGATGGTGGCGGCGCCGGCCGGCGGCGCAGAGGACGTCGGCGCCCCCGCGTCCGCCGGCGGCGCCCTCGTCCCCGGCGTGAGGATCGCCGGCAGCTCATTGGGAGCGACAAGGATCGTCGGCAGTTCGTTGGCGGCCGATGCAACTACTCGACCGCCAGCGTACGAGATGGCCTGGATGCACCGCCCCGAGGGCGTGTAGTACTTGGCCACGGTGAGCTTGAGCGAACCGCCGCCAGGCAGCGGCTCGACCACCTGCACGAGCCCCTTTCCGTAGGTACGCTCGCCCACCACCAGTCCGCGGTCCGTGTCCTGCACCACCCCGGCCACGATCTCAGCGGCGCTCGCGGTGTTACTGTTGACGATGACGACGAGGCGCGTACGCGGATTCAGGAGCGGCGGGCGCATCGACCGGTACGAGAGCGACGTGCCCTCGCCATACACGCGCCCCGCCGTTGAGACGATCTCCGTGCCCTCTGTAACCAGCTGCTGCGACACTGCCACGGCGGCGTCGAGCAAGCCCCCCGGGTTGTCGCGAAGGTCAATGACGAGAGCCTTCATGCCGTCGGGCCCCTCGACGTCCTGCAGCATCTTGATTGCGCGCGCCGTCTCCTCCGCCGTCCCTTCGGAGAAGCCCTCGATCTTGAGGTACCCCACGCCGCGCGAAAGGGTGGCGAGGGTCACATCGGGCAAGCGTATCAAACGACGCTGCACGGGCATCACGAGCGTGCGGTCGGGCGTAGGAGAGCCGTCGCGGCTCACCTTGAGCTGGATCGACGTGCCCGGCTCGCCGCGCAGCAGGTTCTTCACCTCGTCCACTTCGAGGGGTTTCACATCCTGCCCGTCCACGGCGAGAATGCGATCGCCCGCGCGCACGCCAGCGTCGTATGCGTAACCCTCGAGCGCGCCGAGCACGAGCACGTCGTCGCCGTCCTTGCCGATGGTGAGCCCGACGCCGCCGTACCTGCCCGACGTGCGCACGCTCAGATCGTCCGCCTCCTTGGGGTTCTCGTACACCGAGTATGGGTCGAGCACGGCGAGCATCGCGTTGACGCCGGTCTCGAAGAGCTGCTCGATGTCGATGTTGCCGTCGACGTACGCGGCCTTGACGTTGTCGAGGATTGTGCCGAAGAGGAGCGCCCGCTCGAGCACCTGCCCGTTGCCGTCACGCGCCAGGTAGCTCGACACTGCATTGCCGGTCGCGACGACCGAGCTGCCGGCAAGAACTACAGCGAGCATGAAGCCGGAGAAGACCTGCAGCGGCCGGATCTCGGCGAGCGAGGACCGGGCCGCCTCGACCGGCGCCGATTGCAGCACGTCAAGCAGGGCCTGCGGCAGCGCAGGCCTGGTTGCGACCGGCTTCTTCTTCTTCTTGCTGCTGCTGCTGCTGCCGAAGGCTGCGAGGAAGGCGTTGGAGGGCGAAGGTGGTGGTGGCGGAGCCCTAGAGAGGCGCGCGAGCCAAGCGGGCTGCTGCTGCTGCTGCTGCTGCTTCGGACGGCGCGGTTTGGGCGCCTTCGATGTCTGAAAAGACGCTTGGGCGCTGCCGAGCAGGCCGACGAGGACGAGGATGCGGAAGGCGCGCGTCATTCCGCGAATCCATCCAAGTCTTGTAAGTCAAGTCAAGCAAGCGAGTCCCTTGAGTGTCCCTTGCGAGTCCATAGGATAACCGTCGGCTCTGAAATTTGTGGACAACGTATCGACTCCCCTGTGCGCCAAAGCCGCTCGATGATGAGAGTAATCCATTCCCTTTCGCGATGTCGTCGGCCCTTTTCGGCCGCACTCGGCGTTGCTTCAGCACGCGGAGCCGCAAGCTGCTGGCCTCCATCGACCAGGGTACCTCCTCGTCGCGCGTCATCTTGTACGACGCCGCCACGCTCAAGCCCGTCGCCAGCCACCAGCTCGAGCTCCAGAGTGCCACGACCACGCCACATGCAGGCTGGTCGCAGATGGACCCAAAGAAGATCCTGTCGACGGTCGACGCGAGCGCGCGTGGCGCGCTCGAGAAAGCTGGTGCGACCGCCAAGGACGTCGTCGGCGTCGGCATCACCAACCAGCGCGAGTCGACCGTCGTGTGGGACAAGCGCACCGGAGAGCCGCTCTACGACTGCGTGCTCTGGCACGACGCGCGCACGAGCGAGACGGCTCACGCGCTCGAGAAGGCGCTTGGTGGCAAGGAGGCTCTCCGGAACGTCTGCGGCCTTCCCATCTCGACCTACTTTTCGGGCGTCAAGCTGCGCTGGCTGATGGACAATGTGCCCGCGGTCCGCGACGGGCTCAAGCAGGGAACGGCTCTCTTCGGCACCGTGGACACGTGGCTCGCGTGGAACCTGACGGGTGGCGCCAAGGGCGTCGGCTCGAGCACACGCCACGTAACCGACGTGACTAACGCCTCGCGCACCATGATGATGGACCTGGGCGCGGGCGCCTGGCACCAGCCCTCACTCGAGGCCCTCGGGCTTGGCCACGTGGCAGGTGCGCTGAGTGCCTCTGATTGCCCCTGATGACCGCTGATGACCGCTGATGACCGCTGATGACCCTCTGCCACGTGGCAGGCGCTCTGCCGGAGATCCGGTCCTCCGCGGAGCCTTACGGCACAATCGCGGACAGCGGCGCGCTGCACGGCGCGCCCCTCACGGGCATGGTCGGCGACCAGCAGGCCGCGATGCTCGGCCAGCGCTGCTTCGGTCTCGGGGAGGCCAAGATCACGTACGGCACTGGAGCCTTCATGCTCGTGAACGCGGGCACCTCTCCAACGCCGTCGGCGCACGGGCTGCTCTCGACCGCGCTGTACCGGTTCGGCGCGAGCGGCAAGACGCATTACGCGCTCGAGGGAGCCGTCGCCTCCTGCGCCGTCGGGATCAATTGGTTTCGGGACTCGCTCAAGATGGTCGACACGCCTCAACAGCTCTCAGCACTCGCCTCGCTCGCCAAGGACGGTCACGGAAAGCCGTCCGCAGACGGCCTGTGCTTCGTGTCCGCCTTTGGCGGCTTGCTCTGTCCGTACTGGCGCGACGATGCGCGTGCCACGCTCGTTGGGCTCACGCTCAAGCACGACCGCACGCACGTCGCACGTGCGGTGCTCGAAGGCATCGCTTTCCAGGCCGCTGACGTGGTGAGCGCGATGGAGGCGGATACCAAGACGGCGGTCAAGGCGCTCCGCGTCGACGGTGGCGTCTCGATGTCCGACGCGCTGCTGCAATACCAGAGCGACCTGCTCGGCATCAGCGTCGAGCGGCCGGCTGACGTCGAGACGACCGCTGCGGGCGCCGCCATCGCCGCCGGCCTCGGCGCAGGCATCTGGTCGAGCGTCGCCTCCGTGCCCGCCCCGCCCGCCGTCGAGGGTCGTACCGGCGCACTCTTCGAGCCATCCATCGGTGCCGCCGAGCGCACCGCCCAGAGGGCTCGATGGGCGAAGGCCGTCCAGGCGAGTTTCGGCTGGGCGCAGTAGCGAACTTGCGAACTTGCGAACTGTGAACGACGCTCTCTCCGTGCTCTTCACGCGCTCTCCGCGGGTGACGTCGACCATGTGGAGATGTGGTCCCGTGTGGGGTTGTCACTTGTCAGCATATCGAGGGCTTTTGGCTTTCCCTGGCCGATTGGTCAAGAGGTGCATACATGTTTAGTCGTGTCAGACATGATGAGGTGCGTTGGAGCGTTTACCGTTCCGTGCGCGCAGCTCACAGCTCGAACCGTAGGTGCGTGCGTGCGTGCGTGCGTGCCGGTCGCGCGATCGATACCGTTTTGCTATTTAGGCAGCAAGCGCGCTGGCCGCGCTTGCGAGCCCGCAGCCCCCGGGGCCCGGCGGGGCCGAACGGAACGCGAACCCCCAACCCCGAACCCGAAGGCGCGAAACAACTCAAAGGCGCAATCTTGATGACTTCGTGATTATGAGTGCAGAGACTTTGGAAGAGATGGTGCAGGCTTGTGAAAGCGGCTTTTCAAATCTTGCCCTTTCAAGTCAAGTCAAGTCAAGTCAAGTATAGACTTGACTTGACTTGAAACGTCCACGGTGTCGACCGACGTCTCGTTGCCTCTCCGTCCTCATGCTCGCCGTCGTGCCGCGCGAGCAGCACCACCAACACAACCGCGATCAGTTTGCAAGACCTACCACCGCACGCACAAAGGCGCTGGTGGAGGTGCCGCGAGCACATGTCGGTGGCACCTTTCATGTGACCGTCGCTGAAGGCATTCGGCTCCCAGTGGCATGCCCTGAGGGCGCTCGCCCAGGCGACGTCCTGGAAATTGACCTTCCAGAAGGTTTGCGCCTCAACGACAACTTTCTTGCTCGCCTAGCGGCTGCGGAGGAGCGTGAATTGCACGCCATCAAACTTGCCGAGGAGCAGAAGCTCCTGCTGTGCAACCCAGTTTACGGATGGCGATTTGGCAGAAAGTTTAAGTCGCAAGTTTTCGACCCTTACGAGACGGAGCAACAGCTTCAGCAGCGCAAGATGACACTAGCTTATGAGCAGGCCCACGTACGCGCGCACGAGCGCATCCAAAAGAAGCAAATCCTAGAGGATGTGATGGCACCCATTCAGCAGTGGCGTGACGGCCTAAATGCGGCCCCAGCATTATGTCCCGTACGGCCTTCAGCAGTCCAACGTGACGCGATGGAAAGCATCTACGCCAACCGGCAACAACTTCAGCAGCAGCAGCAGCAGCGGCAGCAGCAGCAGCAGCAGCAAACGACAGGTCAACTACCGCCAGACCGCGCTGACGCTATCCGTGAGTCGAATGCGTCGCGAGGCCGAATCAGCGTTGGACGTGCGCAACACGAGGCGGTGGCGATTGCCATGCAGCGGCAATTGATGAGAGATCCCAGGGGGGCTGCCTTCCATGCGGTGAAATAACGTTAGAGGTACAGCGAACGTCAATGTTAATCAGAAGAATACACGTAACCGGGGGTCCCGCGTCCGCCGGGCCGCGCGGCGCCCGCGTTCGTCAGTCCCCGCCCGCGTCCCGCGCCCTGCCGCCCGGCCCCGCCTCCCGGACCGTAAAATACGATACAGCCGAACCGGACCGGAACTCGGAAGGGAATCTCAGGTGATCGTGCTCGGAGTGTTGGGATTTGAGCCCTGGCTGTCGAGCTGTCGAGCTGTCGAGGCTCTGTCGAGGCTCCGTCGAGCCGCTGTCGAGGCCGTTGTCGAGGCCTTGCCTGTCGAGCCTTGTCGAGCCTGTCGAGTTCCTGTCGAGCCTGTCGAGGCTGACTCCATGCGCCGGCGCGTCGAGTTGCTGTCGAGGGCTGTCAAGTTTCTCTGTCGAGGCACGAGGCTGTCGAGTTATGTCTGAGTGTGCTGTCGAGCTCCAGCTCGAGCATGGCATGTAGCTTTGCTATTTTGCATGAAGCACTCTGACTCTCACAGCAGTAGGCCTAGAGGACCCACACATAAACCACCAACCAAACTACAAGGTCCAAACTGATAAAGAACTCGGAGCGCAGGACGTCGGCGACCTATCGACACAACCTAACCCCTGACCCCTAACCCCTACATAGGCACAGGTTTCTTTACTGTTATTTTTGTAATACCCACCCTAAACCCCTACCTAGCCACTGGTTTCAAGACCAGAAAATGCAACCTTAATGCAATTCTGAGGAGAACTAGGTCGAAAAGAGCACGAATAAGGGCACGAACGTGGAACGAAAGGTCCACCAGAACATCCATCATCCAGCCACGAAGTTGTGTAGTTGACCACGAGTGGGTCCATCAACCTTCACCTTGAAGGAGTGGGGCTCTTGTAACCCGGCTTTACCCAGTCTTAGACCTCGTGTCAAGGTTTGTCGAGGTCTGTCGAGGTCTGTCGAGCTGTCGAGCTGTCGAGCTTGACACTTGACGCCGCCGTCGCATGGAGTCAGTGGGGTTCTGTCAAGTAGCTGTCGAGGTCTGTCGAGGTCTGTCGAGTAGCTGTCGAGCTATCCTGTCGAGTAGCCTGTCGAGTAGCTGTCGAGTTTCCTGTCGAGTTCTGTCGAGTTGTCGAGGCCAGGGCTCAAATAGAGTTATAGTAATATAGACCAATAGACGTCTATAGTGCATTGTCGACTTGTACACGGTTGCAAGGACAAGTTGTTATCTTAATTACTTCGCTTATGAGTTATGTACAAGTTGTAGCACTCGGAACACCGTACACGCGTAGCATGCCTGGGGGTGTCCCCCTCGCCACGTGTGCGCTGCCTGTTGGCATGGTCATTGGGCATGGTTTACTTACCTTGTTACTTTGTTACTTACTTACTCGGAAACCCGAAGCGCATTGTGCTCTGACTCACTCACTTTCAACTCTTAGCCGATAAATTGGCTGCTTCTCCTTCACCTCCTCGCCAACTTTGACCAAAACCGCTTCGATCACGCCAGACCTCGAGGCCTTCACATCAAGAACGACCTTGTCCGTCTCAATCACCGCGATAACTTCGTTGTGCTCCTGCGCAGCAGTACCATGCAGGCGGCACGTCAGCATCGAGCCAGCCATGAAGCGCGGGGAATCTTTCGGCTGGTCGAAGCGAGCCAGAGATTCCTACCACGGGTTGGCCAACTTGAGCAATGAGCTCCTCCACCGTGCCCAGGACTCCTTCAGCGAGCGGAATGGTATCGGAAATGAAGGGTGTATCCAACGTCCAGCGCTGCTGAGAAGTGCTCAGAGCACGCGCAACTGCAGTATTACGGCAACGCAGGAGCCGCGACGCCGCGAGCGTGTAGCCAGCACACAAGCTTTTGCCCAGAGGCGTCATTTTTGTGAGGCGATCACGGGCGACCTCGATAGTCCCAAATTGGAAATTCCACTTGATTCTCCTCAAAAGATGGGGACAGTTTCTTGTGGGGCCTGACTCATCAACGACGTGAAAGCTTTTCAATTTCATACTTACCTGTGTGTCCCGGCTCCCCCCGGTGTCTTTGAACTTGTATGTAGCGCACCTTGCGAGTTCTCGAAGCTGTTGAAACGTCCCTCTCGACTCTGGGTCGTTCGGCCTCTCTGACATCGGCCTGACTGGCCTGGCTGCCTGAGCGCCATCAACCATGACCAACCTGAACCCAAACATGCAGACCAGATCCATGTTTGGTGTGCAGGTCCTCAGCAAGCGACGGTCAGGCCAACGCTATGGCTTCGGAAGCAGCACGCGGGCAGTTGCGAACAAGGTCTTTCTGTCCAGTGAACACGCCAAGCTTGCTCCTCCCAACACGATTACGCCCTCTCCGAACGCGTATACTCTGCGCGCCGCAGTTGGCCCTCAGTCAGACGGCAAAAAGCCGTCAGCGCCGTTGTGGGGCTTTGGCAGCGCCGATCGGTTTCAGGGCAACACCAAGCCGTCAGCGCAGAACCCGGGTCCTGGTGCGTATGACGCGAGGTCTGGCTTGGGCGTGCAGGTGAGCAGCACGAAAGAACAGCAGCCCTTGTATGGATTTGGCACGTCCACGCGCGACCACGTCGCCAAGGTGTTCGTGTCGGAGGAGCACAACAAATCATTGTACGGCATCGACTCGCCGGGACCGGTCTACACGATGGATGCCGCGATCGGCAGACAGCAGCTTTCCCAGAAGAGCAACGGGCCCGCCTGGGTGCAGGGCGTCGCAGAGCGCTGGCAGTACGATCATGTCAAGCGAGCTGCCACCTCGCCCGGTCCGGGCTCGTATACTCTCAAGCCTGCCATCAGCGTGCAAGTCTCGTCGACCATGATTTCCGCGCCAATGCCCGGCTTTGGCACCAGCAACCGCGAGCACATGCAAAAGTTGTTCATATCAACCGAACACGTACGCTTCGTCAGCCTCTCTATGATTCGCACCTGTCTCCGTTCCGATCATCTCCTGCCTTCAAAACAGCTGCGCGCTCTCACTGTGACTGCATTCGCCCTCGACTTTCTCTTGGCAGGAGAAGGGGCTGCTGGGAAATAACTCGCCAGGGCCCTGCAGCTACAAAGTGCCAGAAGGCAACGGCCCGCAACACCTCTCGGTTTGGCACACTCAACCTTCGTGGGGCTTTGGCACATCTGCGCGCTGGCAACAGTCGAAAAACTCGGGCTTCTCTGTCCCAGGCCCCGGTGCGTACTGTATCTGAGTGTCAGTCGCGCATCAACGTGTCGCCCAGCAGCAGAGCCCGCTGCGCCCGCGCCCGTTGCGCCAGACTGGGACAATGTCGGTGCGATTTCATCGCTGTGAAAAGGTAGTTCTCAGGACCATGGCTGTGGGGCTTCGCAGTGACAGGGCCGCCGCGAAGGGTGGCCATGGCGTGGTGGATGTGAATCAGCATCCCACAGGGTTACGCGAGCCTATACGTGATGACGTACATCTCATGATTGCGTAGTGTTTAGGGGGAGTCGATCTGGGTGTGCATGTGAGTCATTGTGAGTGTCGATGGGGGGAAAACGGTATAACGACGCGAACGGCCGAACGGCGCCGGTCCGCTTGCCGGTATTTGTAGAGCAGCCTAACGTTAAGGACCAAACACTGTTGAAGTGTTTAACACTAACAACATAACAACAATAGGAACCATTAACAACAACACGTCAACGTTAAGGGTTTTCCGTTAACATTAACAACTCCCGTAGATCTTTGACCCTTTTTGACCTCCTTTTTGACCCATTTTTGCTAAGTCCTCCTTTTGGGGAGCTCTGGGTAAGATTTTTGACCCTTTTTGACCTGCGTTTTGACCTATACGCGATCTATGGTAAGATTTTTGACCCTTGTTGACCTCCTTTATGATACATATTTTTGGTAATTTTGACCCTTTTTGACCTCCTTTTTGACAAGCAAAAGTGCAAAACAGTGTTATTAACGTTTAACAACGACTAAACAACGACAAGCCTTTCTTCATTAACATTAACACTGGGGGGTTATACTAGGTGTGAGGGCTCAGGGGGTGGCTCTGAGTCCCCACCAGGGGTTAGGGGGGGTTTGTTATCGAGTTTCGGGGGGTTTGTTATCAGGATACGTATCCTGATGTATTGTGATGTATCCTGCATGTATCCTGAAGGATACATGTATCTCTCATGTATCCTGATGTATCTCAAATGTATCTTAAATGCCCTGTTACATTCCAAGAGAATACATGTATCTTGATATTTTGCATGTATTTTACACGTATCCCAAACGAGTCCAGGATACATTTTGAGATACATATCAGATACATCAGGATACATGTATCTTGGGCGCTTCCTTGGTGTCACACTGGATACATGTCAGGATACATCAGGATACATGTATCTTGGATTCTTCATCACGAT
>Ga0210241_102105_pt1 | contig 12318 bp, 10 predicted proteins | sample ChrtobMetP5a_8mM_FD_155488 | JGI IMG/M metagenome (GOLD analysis project Ga0210241, IMG submission 155488) | Chrysochromulina tobin associated microbial communities from unialgal haptophyte culture, Seattle, Washington, United States - P5a_8mM | ecosystem: Host-associated > Algae > Haptophytes >...
GACCAGAAGCACCTCCCTGAGAAAAGGCTATAGCCAAGTCTTGGGCCCCATCCGCGATCACCACGGCTTATGGATTTCAAACGACGGTTTTTCGTCCATTTTCGCTCACTTTACCGCTCAGGCGGCCTAAGGATGAAGTAGGATCATCAATTCATCTCAAAAAACGAGAGCTCGTGGAGTTCGGGGCGGAGAGCTCGTCACACACGTCAGCACTTGGCACACGGCAGAGAAATATAAATGGTTTTCGAGCGGAGCGCGCAGCCGGCAGGACCGGCGACCGGGCTACCTCAGAGCTCAGACCAAAGTAGAAGCGTCCGACACCATTTAGGAGATACAACGTAGGGTGGCGCGTGTCGTTCGGCCTCAGAGCTTACCTTCTCGCAGTTATTGCGTGGCAGTGTTTCGTGCATAGTTCACAAAGTGGGTGGTAGAATCTTTGTAGAATTCTCTGGGCAATGGAATGCCACCCGGGAGCTCAAAAACTTCGCGGCTTCGTTCACAAAGTGGCCGACTGTCGGGATCGGGTACTCAATGCTTAGGCGGTGTCGTTCAGTGCTGACCTTTTCTAGTCAAGATCAGAAGCTGAACTTTTTGCCATGATTTCCTCGTGCAATGATTTCCCACGATTTCGTTCTTCCGCGGCATGCGAGGCGATGCATACCGAACCATACGATGAGGATGACCGCTTTGAATCGCATCGGCTCACCAGTGTAACTGAACCGTGCGTGCAGTGCTTACTGAAGGCGCCAGGGGTCATGAGCGTGATAATTGTCGAAGTGGTCTCAGGCTTTGTGATTGCATCAAGCGATCCTTTGTCGAGTTCAGCGCGGCGATATGCCGCACACGTGCCGGCTCTCATACGGCGAGCTCGCATGCTGAGCGACGACGACGAAGAGTCGGTGCAGCTACTGATGTCCACGCGCAAGCACGAGATACTTGTCATGGCAGACAATAAGCACGCCAGCGGGGCTGCTGTCTTAGTGATTCAGGATTTATTTGCGAATGGTGCACAAAGACAGCAGCCCCATGCCTCCTTTGACGGCGAACTGTCTTGGCCAGAGACGACGGCGCGCGGTGGCCCGCTGTGAGGTCATGCGGTGCGGTGTTCAACGAGGCGGCACACATCTACGACCACTGCCTCAAATGCTCCTTGCATCGGATCACGACCGCTTCGTGGGCGCGGCGGCGCAGTGGTAGCAGGTGCAAACTCCTGTTGGCTGTGGCACCCACGGCTCGCAGTAGGCTCGCAGCAGCGGTCCGAAGGTCCTTTTCCTGTGCGCAGGCCTGATGGCCTGTGCGCCGATGCAACGGACGGCACCGGACCCTTCGACCGGACCCTGGGTGTCGGTCGTCGCGGCGAGTTCGCGGGGACCGAGAAGCGAGATTTTTCTGTCGCCGCATCCGGCGCCCCGCCGGGACAACACAGTGGGAGGTGACGTACAACCGTCATTGCCACCGGCATAGTCTAGGAAAATGGTTCACAATGCGATGTTCAAAAGCGATGACGAGCTCTAACGCGGCGCGGTATACCGAACCGGTCGGCGGCGGCGACCCGCGGACCCGCGGCGACCCTCCGGACCGGCCCCGCGACGCTAACAGCTCTCCTGGCACCAGAGCCCGCTTTCGGCGTTTTAATTACGATGTTTCTATAGATATAAGATATTCTGTGAGCCGCGGGCTTCCCCTACCCACATCGCACATGCGACGCGATAATCCTACCCTAGACGAGATCCTACGCGCGTGACGCGAGTACCCAGAGGACGCCACAGGAGTAGTCGGCGCTCATCGAAAACGGCGTCATGGCCATCGAGGCCAAAAGTTGCGGGGTGAGATGGCCACTTGCATACGTTCGCCACTTGCAGTCGTTCGAGCTGGCGACCCAATTACTCCACCAGCTATGGCGTCGGCCAGTCGCGCATGTCCCGAGCGACGAGCGTACTCCACAGCCGAGGCCCCTTGCACGTCGTTCAGAGCAACGAGCTTTAAGCCACCTCGTTCGAGAAGGAGCTCGCAGCAACCGTGGTTGCCGGACGCTGCGGCAAAGTGCAAAGCCGTTCGCCCATGGCGGCTCGTGGAGAGGATGTTCGCGCTGTTTTCCAAGAGACGTGTCGACGTGAAGTGGTGCCCCGAAGCAACCGCGAGCATGAGCGGACGGACATCATCTTGCCCTCGAGCCTCAAGATTGGCGTGTCCTCGAGCACAGAGGACGTCACACACGGCCGTGTGACCACAGCTAGCGGCGAGGTGAAGTGGGGTCCACCCTTTGTTGCGCTTGCAGCCCACGTCCGCACGCAAATCAATCAGCAAGCCACAGGCCGCGCTCTGATTTTGGAGTGCGGCTATGCTGAGCGCTGTGTCTCCGAATTTATTTTTCAATTCGAGTTTGGCTCCATGCAGCACGAGATGTTGGATGATGGTTTCATGTCCTTTCGCAGCCGCGAAGTGCAAAGCCGTGCTGCCAAAGCCATTCGTCGCCGACGGATGAGCCTTCTTGTCCAGCAGCAGAGCAACCGTCCCCAGCGATCCAGCGGCGGCAGCGCGGCACAGAGGCGGCACGCGAAGGTCATGGCCCGCATCGTTTGGATCCGCGCCACCCTCGAGTAGCTCGTACACACTGTCCTCGAGCCCAGAGGCTGCCGCAGCGCATAGTTCAGTAAGCCCTGAGCTTGCAGTACCCATGGACTCTTGCACGAGCAGCAAAGGCGTTCGTTGGTGTGCCGCTGGCTCGATGACGTTCGCTTGATTGTCCAACCCTTCCTCCCCAGATGGCATCATCGCCTCTGGCTCTGGCTGAGGTAAGCCTGGCTGGCGCCGGACGGCAAGTTGGCTAGGATTTTGCAGCCGAAGTACCGACGGCAGGGACGCGGGAGCAGGAGACGGCAACGTCCCACCTGAGCTCACGGATGGGTTATGGTTAGAGAGAGGCGAATCCTTGAATCGTGGCGACGGCGTTGGCAACGAGTCGTTGAGGGTTGAACCATCAGGCGACGGAAGTTGCGGACTGGGAGATCCTTTTGATGGCGGATCAGCCGTCTCAGTGGCATTTTCATCGCCTCGTCTCTGCAAATCGCTTGCGGTCTGCCCGGGGTCCGCCTGAGGAGGAAATCCATCCTTCACTGCAACCTCGCTTTCTCGCCGCTTCTTGTCCCGATAGGCCGCTAGTGCCGACGCACGCGCCTCCTTGCGCGCGGCCTGCTCGGCCTCTCTCTCGGCTGCCGCCCTCTCTGCAGCCTCCTCGGCCCGCAAGGCTTCCTCCTCTGCACGCAAGGCTGCCGCGGCCTCCTCGGCCCGCAAGGCGTCCTCCTCTGCCTGCAAGGCTTCCTCCTCAGCTTCCTCCTCGGCTGCTCGCAGCGCTGCCTCCTCGGCGAGGATGGCCTCCTCCTCAGCTCGCAGGGCTGCTTGCTCCGCGCGTATGGCCTCCTCTGCAGCTGAGCGTGCAACCTCCTCTGCACTGCGAGTATCCTCGGCTGGCGAGTATGGCCTAGGAGGGCCTCCTAGGAGGGCATCCTCCTCAGCTGCACGCGAAACCTCCTCGGCAAGCATCTCAAGGAATTTTTCATTGAGTGCAAGGCTGGCTGGGTTCAGTGCCGTCACAGCAGTCAACGATTCCATCGGAGTCCGAAGCTCTGTGCTTGATGTTGCTATAGACGTAAATGAGGTCGCTGTAGACGTCATGAGTGGCGGAGCGGCTCCAGCTGACGACGGAGCGGGTTTAAACGCTGACCGCATGTGTGCTCGCCGCCTCAGCTCTATCTGCGACGACGCCAGCTCGGCACGAGGCGCCCGAGAGGTCCTGAGCCATGATTTGGGCTGATATCGTGTATGCCCGCGGTCCGCGCGACAAGTTTCGGGTCTGATCGGGTTCGCTTGCCGTGGCGCGCGCCGGTCGAAGGGGCCCTTCGAGTGATGCTTGCTGCTCTTCGGCAGCGCTCAGAATGGCACGACAACCTGCTGCGCGCGGCTTGCATGAAGAAGGAGCTTGCGGGAAGGAGATGGAACGGGGACCCGTGGGCCGCTGCCGTCGTTGTACAGGCAACATGGCGTGGTGCACTCGCGCGCGCGTTTGTCAAGATTGAGAGGATGCGGCAACGATTTGCGGTGCCGGTCATACAGTCCTGCTGGCGGCGATCACAGCTGAGGAAGAAGATGGTAAAGATGGCCAAGAAAATCCAGCGAGCGTCCTTGCAGAGAATCGCACGTCGTGAGGCGAAGGGCATCTTCGACGCTGCCAAGAACCACGCATCTTGGCGCAAGTATGCAGCACGGCAGGATGTGCAAATACGATGTGCCACGGTGGCGCAGCGTTGGGTGCGCAGAAAGCGAGCCCGAGCATCTGCAGATGCAGCCAAGGCACGAGCGCAGGCGAGGTGCGTGGCCGACATGAACGAGGGAGATTTCCCTCCGGACGCGCACGAGAAGGCATTGAAGATACAGAGCTTGGCCCGTCGCCACCAAGCGATGAGTCGAGTCGAAGCGCGGCGCTCTGCGATCAGGGATGTCGCAGACTGGCGCAGGGAGCGCGAGGAAAAGGCGGCACGATGCCTCGAGCACGAGAGGCAGATGGTGGAGAGCAAGATCGCCGCGGCACAGCTGAACGAGCTCAAGAGGGCGGCCCTCAAGGACCTTACAACGTACGTGCCGCCTGATCTGCCACCCAAGGTCGAGAGGAAGTACGGCGGTGGAGGGCGCGTGTTCAAATTCTTTTCGAATGCCGCAGGTCCGCCAGTCAACCTGGGCTCGCCACGCATCGGGCTGCTACCGGAGCCGAGTGATAACGACAGCGACAACGATGACCCGATTCAGCCGCCGCTCGACGAGCACGACGGGTGCATTTGCACGATCTGGACATGGCTACATGCAAAGCATCCTGTCACTGGTGAGGGCTGTCGCAACGTGCGCCTGCCTGACACTATCGTCTACAAGTATCGGCAACCCCAATCGTGGTACTTCACAGACCGTGCGGGCAAACTGCGGCGAAAGGCACGGGATAAGATGACGTCTGAGCAGATCTACCAGACCTTCACCCGTCGTAGCGGCTCCAAGGGGGCCGCTCCTTCCGATGACACCATCGTCGCGCTCTACACCTATTCATGCCCGGTCGACGCGGCTAAGCATCGTGGCGATCAGCGCAAAGGTGCGCGGCAAACCCACGTCGAGCATCTGTCCGCGGCAGAGCTACGGGACTTTCTCATGCACCGAGATGTTGTTAATGACGGTCAGCTGCAACGTTACGTTGCCCCAAACCGGGCCAGTAATTCGACGTTCGTGGCAGTTTGGAGCCCGCACGCGCTGCTCTTGGAGCGGTGGGATGGCATCGAAGTGGGGCCCGAGGCTCAGGCCAGGTCGTCCACGTACGCGAGAACAGTGACGCACGAAGCCGAACCATTCTCGGCGTTCTGCAAGCCCATCCGCGGTGATCGTTACCCCACCTCGGTCCACCGCACCTGCCGGAGCATCGTCGAGCATACTGCGAGTGTGTCGCTGCATCGTATCTGCATCAAACGCCTAAGCCTTACCTTCAAGATCGATGAGGATGGGGAGCTGTGGCTGTCGACGTGCACGAGCCTCCGCTACGCTTCGAGGGTGGGCGGCCCCACGGCTAGGCGCCCGCCTGTCGTCGAGGGCATCCAGGAGCCTGGCGAGTCGTCAGAGTCGGATGCGATGCGGCCAGCCTCAAGCCTCGCTGAAGGCGTCGCGCTGTGCCCATCGGATACGCCGCAGCGTCCTCGCCCGCAGAGTGCTTCGAGCTCTCCCGGGCGGCAGCAACCGAAGACGGGCGCGAGCTCGCCGGTGCGCACCAGCTCGAAGCCTACATTGCTGTCGCGGCCCCAGAGTGCCGGATCGCTGCGAACGACGAGCGCGAGCTCCCACCGTTCGCAAGGCGTGGGCACGGCCAGCGGCAAGCTTGGTAGCCACACGCCTCTTGACCTGCATCATCGCGTCCGACCCGCCCCGCTCATCAACACGCAGCTTCACGCTCGGTGGGTGAATCCTTCGACCATCGTCGAAGAGGGCGCTCGGTGCATTGCGTGCGGACGCGCACATATCGTGGGCGAAACGGCGAAGTTGTCGTACCGAGTGCTCATCGGCTCGCATCTGCGTGAGCATGGCAGCTTTGTCGGCCGCATCCCGCCTCTCATTGCCAGCCGACACCCTCAGATGAGCTTCCATCAGTTCGAGCAGCTCGCACGCTCGCGCGACGCAGGCTTCCTCGCCCGCACCATCTCCGTCTGTCACCCGTGCTGGGTGGCGTTCGTGGCCAGAGGGGCACCGAGCCTGCATTCAGACGGCGCGCCTCGCACGGCGTCACTTGCCACTCTGCAGCAGCAGCAGCACGAGCAGCGTGCCAAGAATATCGCGGATCGTGCTGTTATGCGCCTCATGTCCTTTAGCAAGTCTGCGCCGGCTCTGAGAGATGCTCCGACTAACCACCGCGACGCACCGCAGCAGTCGGCACCAACGCTCGTGAGCAACGAGGTGCCGATGGACCGCCGTCGGCCACCCAAGAGCTGGGCGGCCCGCGACCTCATGTACCTCGTTGGCCACGCGAACCGTAGCAAGGATCGGCGCCAGGGCGAGTTCATTGTTCCGCAGATCAGCCCGTGGGCCGCCCGTGAGATAGCCGAGCGCGGCACGGGCAGAACAGGGCTCTCTGAGAGCAAGGTGCTCGAGCTCTTTGATCGCATGGACGAGGTGACCAAGCTCACGGGCACGGGCGACTTCAAGGACCTCCTTGCAATCCTAAAGCCGTAGCTGGCGGAAGTGCGGATGAAGCTTGATGCTAGGGCTCACCGGTGGAGCACTTGGTTGGTATGCGTCAACGCGGTGCTTAGCACCTTCTTTGCCGAGCTCCTCAACCAGTCGGGACTTATGAGCCGAGCGCTGATATGTCGTTGTGTGCGCCGGTCGCCAAAATTAACCAACGACACCCGCACCCACGCAGTGTCTTCCACCGTTTGGTTGTGCGCGTAGCCTTCATGCCTTCAAGCGGACGCGTGTGCGTCGGTCGGTAGTGCGGCTAGTGCCGGCTCTAGTGGCTCCGCGTGGCACCGGCGCGCGACGCCGGGCTGTGGGCCTGTGGTAATATGCCACACGTTTAGACCTTTGAAGGTGTCAGCCTCTCTACATATAGAAGACACACCAGACGGTACACCACTGTGCACTGAGCTGGCCACATACAGCGCAGCCACCCGTCCTGCGATCGGCCTCCTCGGGTAGAGGACGACCGGCCGGCACGAATCTGCCTAGGGGCGACCTTGGAGGCATTGGCTCCGCTGAGCCCCAGGCGTCGCGAGAAGAGGATTTAGACTCAACAGGGTCACGACCAGTCTCAACTCACCCGCAAGGAATCCCCTCCGGACTCTCCGGTATCTCGTCTCATCTCCGACGGATGTAACAGATCTAAGTATGGTTCCGATAGCATGCCTAAAGGACCCACACCTCACCGATGACGTCAGCATGACGTCATCCCCTCTCTCCCGCTCGCACGTCCCGCCGCCCGCGGGCGGCCGCGGCCGTTCGACGATCCCGCCCGCGGCCGCGCCCGCCCGGGGCGCGGACCGCGGTTGCCGCAGAGTCGCGCCTCGCCGCGGGGGGCGTTCCGAGATCTCCGGTGGGCCGCGGTATCGTATGTCGCATTGGGTCACTTTCGTATGAAGTCAGAACCAAAAGTTGACCGAGACTGAGGTGGTGAGGCTACGCACATAGTGCCACATACTCTTGGGAAGGAAGAGCATGTCGCCTGGCGCGAGGAGGCCTTCTATGTACTCGGCCTGAGCCACGGACGCGTGCTCGGGTGGGAGAGGCGCCTCGAGCCGCACAGGCGACGTGCCAAACGAGTTCGTGTTCTTGGCGCGTAGCGTGGTCGCGTGCAAGAGCGGCGTCTGATCGAGCGCGTACAGCCGAAAGTACTTGAAGCCGGCTACCTGGCAGAGGAGATTATCGGACGGGTCCGAGTGAAGGGACGTGACGGTGCCGCGCGTGCCTATCCACAGATTAGCCGGGCTCATCTCGCGTCCGAGAGTGTACGGAGGCACGGCGAGCAGCGCCTGCAGCGCCGGGTGCTGGTGTAGCAGATGGTGCTGGCTCATGTAGACCACCCGGCAGTTAGTCTCTTCATCAGGCTGAAGCCCCTCAGGCCTCGGTGCATCGTGAGTCGCATTCGAAGGAAGCAGATGCTCCTCAATGAGGCGGGAGAGCGGCCAGTGCTCGACGCCCGAGTAGCCCACCAGAGGCGAGCCCAAGCTCACCGGCACCAGCCGGCCACCAGCGTCCACGTAGAGCGAGCGAAGGTCGCTGAAATAGTCCAGAGCTCCCCACTGCTGCGCTTGCAAGTGGCCGCGGATGAGCACCGGCCGGCCGCGCTGCAAATGCTCGCAGAAGAAGGAGGCGCACGACAGCGAGCAGGCGTCCACCTCGAGCACCCGCCGCCGCTCCGAGAATTCGGGCAAGTTGATCGTCGGCAGCGCCGAAGGGATGCGCCACGCATGCCATGGCGCGAGCTCTTGCGTCTCGGCGCCCAGATGCAGCTGGCGCGGTCGCAGTCGCGTGACAACCGCCTCCGCGCGCCGGAGCAGGCTGCTCACGCTCGCCAGCCACGCCGGCGCCGACCGCTCGTTGCACGCGGCGGCGACTGCGAGATTGAAGATACCGATGGCCGCAGCGCCGATCCGTACAGACGCTGTAGGCCCGGCCTCTGCGCCACGGTCCGCCTCCGCCTGCGACTGCGCTTCCGCCGGCGCCGACGGCTGCGTCACAGCCTGTGCATCACACGCCACCTCCGCAAGCAGCGCAGCCAGCTGGTAGCACAGCGCGAGCAAGTTGGCCTCCTGCCACGCCGGAGTGTCCCAGTTGCGCTCCTCAATCGCCGTCGCACAAAAGTCGGCAGCCGCGCGCGCGTGGCGGCCGAGGGCCTCGGCGGCTGCGCCGCCCGATATGAATGCCTCGTTTGCCGCGAGCAGTGATTTCGCACACGCGCGGCCATACTCGCTGCGGCTCTTATGCAGGCCCTTGGCGACCCTGTCAGCATGGCGATCGGCGTACGATCGGAGGGCGTGGTCGAGCTCACAGGAGGCGTCGTCGGCTGGTCCCTCATCTACAGGCCAGAGCGTCCGGCACGAGGCAAAGTGGGGATGGTCGCTCGCACGCGGCAAAAGCGGCACGGGTGCATCCTCCTCGTCCTCCTCGTCGCCGAAGACGTCCATGCACTCTACACCGCCCTCGCTGGAGCCTGGCAGCCTGGAGGTGTGAACGAGAGGCGAAAGAGGGTCCAGGGTCAGTCAAGTCAAGTCAAGTCCGAGCTAGTGGATCTGCATCTGCATTGTACGCCGGTCCTGTGTCTTGGGTGTCGAGATTATAACCATTGGCTGTGAACGCCTTTTATTGGGAGCAATTTGATTGGAATGGGACCAGAGAGAGATTTGTATAGTGGCATAGCACATATAAGTATCGAATATAAGTATATTGTAGCTGACCAAGCTACCCACACATTGGCGGTACCAAGATTTGCACCAAGATTCATGGCTGTCGTGTGTCGAGTCAACACCTTTTCTTCCCCACAGCACGCTGTTTGGCGTGAAGGAGAGGAGAGGTGTTTACTAACTCCACGGGACCCATTGGCCCCCGGCACTTGAGCGCGAGCTTCACCGTCGACGGGCGTTAACGGAGGCGCGTACACCCGACCCGCGACCCGGGCCGAGCGGTTCCGGTTCAGCGTATTAGCCTCTTACAGACTGTAGCCTCTAGGCGTTCAGCGCACAGCGGACGACGGCGGAGCAGGGAGCACACGGTTGGACTTTCAGGATTCAGCTGGATACCGTTTACGAAGCCGAAGCCCCTGCCGGTTAAGTTATTTGAGGCTAGATTGTTAGGGTTAGGGTTAGAAATATATAAACGATAATAACGAAAGCCGTACCGGGACTACCACTACGCTTCTACGGCCGCTCAGCTGTATAACGAGTCATTGGACGCACGCAGGCACACCTCGCGTCAGCCGACGTAGACGTAATACGAGGACATCAATCATGAGCAACGGGTTCGTTGGTCGCCCCGACAGGCGCCGCCGGCCGCCGCTCAAACCAGGGCGACCACTCGGGCTGGGCAGGGCAGCCGCCCTCACTCTCCGGCGAGAAGGGGAGTCGCCACGCCGCTTGGAGTTCATCGAGGCTCATGCCAGCGATGGCGCCGCCGACAGTGCCCGACTCGGGCCCCAGCGCCGCCTTGTAGAAGCAGTCGACGTAGCACGGCGACGAGACGTTCGTCGCTTGGCTTCCACAGCCCAAGAGGCACCCAGGGTCGCCATTCTTCTGAACGGCGGCGCCAAAGACGGTGGCGTGGCATGAGCGCTGGACAATCTTGTCGACGGAGACGACGCGCCACGTGCATGCCGAGCCAGGCGAGCCGCAGTAGCCCAGGTCGAGCGATGAGTACCACGAGCCGTGATTTACCTCGTTGAGCTTGGTGAACGCAGCGGCCGCGTAGCAATCGGACGGTCTCGGATGCGGCTGAAACGGGCTTGGCTTGCAACCTCCGGGCGTGATCCACTGGCCGAACTGCTCGTACACATTCTCGTAGCCGAGCGTCGCGTTGCACGGCGCATCCTCCTTCATCGAGCCGTTCACGTGGCAAAAGCAGCAGTATGTGTCCGACTTGCACGGATGGCCAAAGGGATCCGAGCCGTTGATGCCCACGTTGCACGCGGCATAGCCAGAGTATCGCTCGTCGATCTCAAGCGTGAGCTTGTTGACCATCAGGTCCGCGCCGACGGCTTCCGGATTCGCACACGGGTTGGGACCTGGTTTCGGCGGGCCCGTCTGGTTGGCGCACGCGAGCGGCGCGATGAACACCTCGAGAAGATCAAAGAAGAGATCCCCGATGACGTCGGCTGTGTTCATATTCAATGGGATGGCGCCGAACTTGTGCTCGTTGACGTGGTATACGGTGATGTTGCGCGCGTGGCCTGGGTTCACAGCGGGCAGGAGCGAGATGACGAAGGGGAGCATGCGAAGCGAGGGGAATAGATGCAAAATGCTCTTGCATCAACTTTTGCATCTTCTTGTTGCAACCGCCTCAACCGTTTCCTCAACCTTCAACCGTAACTCATCACGTTCTGTACTCATTCTTCCTACGCGGAGTCTCCGATAAATTTTTTGGCGGCTCCCCGCCGTGTGCGCCCGTAGCGGCGCGCTCCTGTCGTTGGTGTCCATACACTCTTGGAGCTAAGGCTCAGCACACGTATGGTTGTTTCGTTTGGAGCGCTCAAGCTCTGTGAATAGTGACCTGTGAATAGGTACACGGTTAGCATCTTACTATGCTATAGGGACATACTCGGTAATTGGGTCCGACCGATCCTCGGTTGCATCTCGTGCCCTGGGCACTTCGCCAGAACTCGCCGAGATAAACTCCGAGATAGTGTATCTCGGCGATCATCTCGGTCGTTCTGGCTACTGTCCCTCGCGGCTGAGCGCAGATCTGTCGCCTCCCTATGGTATGTCCCTCTCGGGTGGGTGGGTTGGTCACGCCACTGGCGTTCCTGTACGTGCCTCTGCACGATACCCCGCACTGCCTCTGCCGTGCTGAGCCGACTGCCGCGACCCGAAGGTTCCGCGCCGTCTGCGTGATACCCCGCACTGCTTCTGCCGTGCTCTGCCGACTGCCGCGACCCGTGTGGGTTTCGCGCCGTCTGCTGGTCGCCTCCGCCGCAGCGGAGGTTACTGGGCAGGCACCGTGGTGCTCGCCGCGCACTGCGATGGCCGTGCGTTCGTGCAGCCGTGCTCGGGCCGGCACCGTAGTGCTCGCCTTGCACTGCTATGTGACTGTGCGTCACAGCCCGTTTCGGGGCGGGACTCACGGTTCGTCGTCGGACTCGGCCTGCGGTTCGGTCGCTGCCGTCTCCGTGAAGGCAGCGTCCGCGCTCACGGCGAGGCCTTCGAGCGCATGGCTCGCCTCGTCGAGCAGTCCAAAGACGTCATCGTCGTCGATGTTGCATGTGCGCCGGAGGTCTTTGGCTGCGGCGACGTGTGCTCCTGCGCCGACCGTGACGGCGTCGATCAGGGAGGTGGTCGCCTGCAGCGCCTCTGCGGCGGCGCGCGCTTCGTCGCTGACAGCGGCCGCCGCGGACGCGTCAAGGAGCGTGTGCGCTCGGATCGAATCGAAGCTGGCGTCGACGGCGCCGGCCTGGAGCGAGCATTGTGTCGTCATCGCGAGCCTCGCGTAAAGTTTCCGCGCGGCTTCCGACGACCATCGCACCATCAGCATAATCTGCTCCGGCGTGGCCCCTGCTGCGAGCAGCGCGCAGGCGAGCCACACGCGGAAGCTGTG
>Ga0210241_102117_pt1 | contig 12216 bp, 10 predicted proteins | sample ChrtobMetP5a_8mM_FD_155488 | JGI IMG/M metagenome (GOLD analysis project Ga0210241, IMG submission 155488) | Chrysochromulina tobin associated microbial communities from unialgal haptophyte culture, Seattle, Washington, United States - P5a_8mM | ecosystem: Host-associated > Algae > Haptophytes >...
GGAAAGACGGGGGGGGGGGGGGGGGGGGGTGGGGGGGGGGGGGGGGGGGGGGGGGGGGGGGGGGGGGGGGGGGGGGGGGGGGGGGGGGGGGGGGGGATTTGGGGGTTCGGATCCCTGATGGTGCGATGGCGATGTATACCGTGGTCCCAGTAAAACTCGGGCGCATGTCGATTGAGATGGTCGGCCATTGGATAGCCTGCAGCCAGGCCTTCAAAGACAGTGAAGCCGGCCTCCATGCACTCCCTGGGATTGTATCCCGCGTCTTTGGCCTCGGCGCAAGAGTATCCACCCGCCTTGGCCTCTTCACACGAGAACCTGCCCACTCTCATCTCCGAAAGCGTGTACCCAGCATCCTTAGCCTCGTCAAACGTGTACCCCGCGGCCTTGAGCCCCGCGACAAACCCGGCCGCCTTGGCCTCGGCGCAAGAAAACCCGGCCGCCTTGGCGTCGGCGAACGAAAACCCGGCCGCTTTGGCCTCGGCGCACGAATATCCAGCCGCTCTGAGGCGCGGCGCGAAATAGCCAGCCGCCTTGGCCTCGGCGCATGAGTAGCCGGCAGCCTGGACTTCGGAGCACGTGTAGCCAGCCGCCTTAGCCTCGGCGCATGAGTAGCCAGCAGCCCTGGCTTCGAAGCACGAGTAACCCGCCAGTCTCGCGAACACGCACGTCGTCGCGCAGTCGCCGCCGACGCCTGTCTTGGCCTCTGCCAAAGTGTGGCCTGCAGCTCTCGCCTCGTGAGTGGAGGACCCAGCCACCTTTGCTGCGGTGTGCAGCTCGACGCCCCTGCTGTACGAGCATCCTCGCGACAATCCCCCTGCTGTGCGCAGCACCCTCAGAGGAATGCCCGCTGCCAGGCCGCGGGCGACCGAGCCGAGGGAGCCTGCTTCCAATCCCATCGCAGCCGCGCGCACCTGCTGGCGTGTGTAGTCCGCCTTGGGCGTCTCCGCCCACCACGGAGAGCTCCTCGTGGCCGCGATGTCCGACGGCGCCGCGGCCGTGATGCTCGCTGCGGCCGCGATGCCAGCCGCCTTCATTTGATCTGCGAGCTCCACATGGACCTGCCGGACATAAGCGTTGGAAAGCTCCTGGCGCCTCTGCCGGAGCTCGGAGGGCGTCGCCGCGCGGGCCCAGTCATGGAGTGAGGCTGAGGTGGCAGTGACTTGGAGCTTCTCCTCGAGCTTGCTCACCCGTGACAACAGCATTTTGGTCTCAAACTTCACCGCCTGCATTTCGGCTTGCATTGATATGTCGCCATCCATGGTGTTCTGCTTTGACATGTTCGGGAACTGGCGGCCTCGTAAGTACTTGTAGTTGTCAAAAAAGTGCGTCGTCGACGCCCTTCGTCACCAGCTCGACGGCGACAGCGTCGATCCCGGACGTGGTCACAGACATTCGAAACTCGTCTCCGTCTAGAAGTTCGAAGATGCAAGAAGCAAAGATGGCGGACTGGCGGACGGTCTTCTGCAATTGCGAAGTCTGAGCCAAGTCTTGAAACGGTTGCATGCAAATTTTCAAAATCACGCGCCCATCGGACCGCGGTTTCAGACCGCAGGGGACAGCACACTCAGGGGCTGCTCACAAGGATTTCACAACGAGACCCCCTCCCCCCAGCCCGCACGGCTCGCCTCTCAAGGGGCCGTACGGCGTGTCGAAGAGGGCGAGGTTGGGGGGCAGCCCATCGAGTGCGTCTCGCAAGAAGGCAACGTCCTCGTCGCACGCGCGCACCTTATTCTCACGATTATCGATGAAGGCGAACGCCTTGCGCAGCGAGCTCGGCGTCACCTTTATCGGTGCGTCAAAGTGCGCCGGAATGACGGTCTCAACCGGCCAGCTACAAATGGTGTCGACCCACGCGGCGGACGCCTCCGGCGCGCGAGAGAGGATGATCTGGATGATGGGCACAACCACGGGCGCGCCTCCCTGCGTGAAGCGTTCGAAGGCGAGAGGGGTCTTGTCCGTCCAACTGCGCGGCGTGCAGGCGATCCAGTGGAGGGTGAGATGCTATCAAGGAAGTGAGATGCTACGAGGGAAGATGAGATGCTAGAAGGAAGGTGAGATGCTAGAAGGAAGGTGGGATACCCGAAGGGAAGGGAGATGCCAGAAGTCAAGAGAATTGAGGACGTGGTGCTGAGGCACACCCGCAGAGGCACACCCGCAGAGGCACACACACGCGGGCACGCGCGCGCGCGGCAGCGCAGTCGATCACGGGTGGCGCGCACGTGAACGGTAGCACACCGCCCCATCCGAGCTCCGGCATCGGGCTCTTCGACGCCGCCGACAGCCACACGCTCTGGTCGAGCATACGGAGCGAGCCTGGCATGAAGAAGTTGCCAAAAAGAGCGATGCGCTGCCATCCCTTCCGCCGCACCTCGGGCGTGTCGACGACCTTTTCGAGGGGGTCGTCGCGCGCGTGGTAGAGCAGTGCGCGCGTGTATTCGGGCTCTGCCGTCAAGATCGCAGGCGGCTCCGCGTTGATGGAGACGACCGCATCGCACACGAGCAAGGTGCGCGACGGCTCGTGGAAGAGGGCAGCGTCCTGGTAGATGGACTCGCGCGAGGCCTTGGCCGAGATGACGGCGAGCTTGAACTCGCCGCCGAAGAGGCCGTCGCCGCGCGGGGGGAGCTGCTTCACCTTGCCCGGGAAGCCGAGCCACGTCGCCGGTAGGTTGAGCGGGAAGGCATACTGTGCGTCCGTTGTCCAGAACTCGGCATTCCGAAATTGACGAGCAAAGGGGCCGGCGAGGACCTTGTGCTCAGGCGCAACCGAGGGGAGGATGATGTGGCGAATCGGCCCGTGCGCGTCGATGAGCGGCTGCAGCAGTGCCAGGCACTCCTTGGTCGGCGCGACTGGCGCGTAGACGAGCAGGCCGCCAGCGTCCATCCGTATGACCGTCATCCTGATGGGCACGTGTACATAGAAGACGCCAAGAAGCTGGTCAAAGGTCCAAGCGCGCCCTGGGACAGCCTCGCGCATCACCGTTTTCCGCTTCCCGTAGGGCGCGAGCGGCAGCGCGGGCCACAGTTTCCATTCCGTCCCTTGGAAAGATGCATGGGCTGCATTCGGCAGTGCCATAGCTGCCGTCGAGGCCGCTCCGAACGCGAGCGCAGCGCGGCGTCCGAAGCTGGCGGGCACGGCGGACGGCGATGGCGGCACAAGCGGCGGCGTCTGCAGCGCGGCGACGGAGCAGATGAATGGGATCACCGAAGACATGAAATCGGAGATTCAGCGGTCTCTGCACGACGGCGGAGATGAGGAATCTTTTGTGTCGAGTTGTGGTGGCGACTCCTCCAAATGGCAGGATGCCTCTCGCCGATGCGAGCCTCGAACCCTGAAGCCGCGTCCGCCCTGTGGCTGCACCTTTATTAGACACTTCGTCTGCACGGCTAAAGGATGGCATTCTCATCAGACTCGTAGAATTTGACCAGAGAAGAGGCCTCGCCTCACGGCCGATTACGGGGCCGGCAACGGCTCGGTCTCGCCTTCCTCCCTCTCCGTCGCCGCGGCCGGGGCAGCCTCTCGCCCTTCGGCAGGGCTATCGCCCTTGCCCTCGCCCTCGTCCTCGTCCTCAGAGCCGTGGCTGCGGTGGCTGTGCCGGCTCGACTTGTGCTTCTTCTTCTTCTTGCGCTCGCCCTCCTCGCCCTCGCGGTGGTGGTGGTGCTTCTTCTTACGCTCCCGGTTGGGGGCCTCGCCGCTGCCTTCGCCCTCGCCCTCGCCCTCATCGCGCCGTTCTGGGCGACTGGCACGTTCGAGAGCGAGCCTTTCTAGATGGTCCTCGAGGTACGTGCGCACCGCCCACGATGGAGGGCGCACGCCGCTCTCCCCGCGCGTGTACGCCACATCGATCGCCGCCTCGAGCTGCGCGAGCGTCGTGCTCACGTCGATCTCGAAGCCGCCGTTGCCCCCGATGCGCGTCAAGCTCCTTCGGTGCCTCTCGTACTCTTCACAGATGGTCTCGAGGACATCTTCAAAGAGCTCGGCGGGCGTCGAGCCACTCTGCTCGGCGGCGAAGCGGTACTCGGGCGTCGGCAGGAGGACGTTGACGAGGTCCTTCCAGCGCGTCCGGGGCAGCAAGCGCCCCTCGCGGTGCTCGCGCAGCAGCAGCGCACGGAACGCGTCGCGCTTGAGCCGCTCGTCCCGCCGGCGCGCCTCGCGATCCTGAAGCTTCTGCTGCTCCTCGACCAGCTCGGCCGCGCGCACGTGCTCCTCGAAGAGCGCGAGCCGATCGATCTTGTCGAGGGCGCGGTACGCGGGCTCGTCGCGAAGCTGATCGGCCACGTGGCGCCACTGGCTGCGCCCGCCCACGCGCGCCGTCTCGAGCAGCCGTTTGAACGCGCCCATCTGCTCCTTGCGCTCGGCACGACGCTCTTGCGCCTCCTTGCGCTCGAGAGAGAGCGCGTACCTGATAAGGACAAGGCGATTGTGCTGAGCACTTGCATGCAAGGCAGGTCATCCATGGCAATCAACGCATTCTTCGCGCACTTGCATGCAAGGCAGGTCCATGGCAATCAACGTACTCTTCATAGAGCTCTTCGCGCTCGTTCTCGTCCCCATCGAGTGCGCTCCATCGCGGGTCGCGCTCGAAGAGCTGCACGACCTTATGGAAGCGCGTGCGGCTGCTCAGCTCGGCACATCCCTTGAGCATCTCGAGGAAGGCTACCTTTCGCTGGCGCAGAATGCGCCTCGCCTCCTCCTCACGCTCCTCTCGCTTGAGCTCGCGCCACGCGAAGAAGGCGGCCTTGCGCTCGGCCAGCGTCTGCAGCACGCGGTACTCGGGCTTATTGATGATGCGCTTCATCGCCTCCTCCCAGCTCGCCTCCCCGCTCACGCCTGCGCTCTCGAGCATCGCGAAGAAGGTCTTCTTCGCGGCCGCGGCTGCGGCCGCAGCCGCGGCCTCCTCGGTGGCCGAGAGCGTCGGCGCCGCGGCCGGAGCTGCGGCAGCCGATGGTCCGCCATCGGCCGCAGGCGCGGGCGCAGCCGCACACGCAGCTGCAGGCGCAACCGCAGGCGCAGCGGAGGGCGCCACCGTCCCAGCCGGCCTTGCCGCGACGGCAGGTGCCGCAGCCAATGTCTTGCCGGTCGCGAGAGCCTCGGTGGCGGCAACCGCCGCCTTGAGCTCCTCGGGCATCTCCCACGTCGTCACCTTCGTCTCCGCGTTGTAAAAGTACTTTTTGCCCGAAGCGGCGGTGAACTCCTTCCACGCAGTCTGGGCTGCGCCAACGGCACGCTCCTGCCCAGTCTTGAGCTCGTCCGGCTTCTCCCATGAGGTCTCGTTCGTTTCAGTGTTGTGGTAGTAGACCTTGCCTTCCGGCGTGCGGTGCTCCGCCCACTTCGAGTTCGCAATGCTTGACATGTGTCGTCGGACGACGTGCGAGGCAAACTTCTTTCCCGATTTGTCCCCCAAAGCGCAGCGCGCGCACAGAGGCGGTGTAGTGGATTTTCGTGAGGAGATGAACCACGATTTTCACGTTTCACAGCGCTTTCCTATGAAAGATAGCCATCATGGAACGTCGGCTTACGGTTGTCGCCGCCCTCACGCTGCTTGGGCTCGCCTTACTCCGCACCTCCGACAACCCTCCGCCACCAATCGTGCGCGTGCATGCTGCACGCACCCATATCGACTTCGCCACTCCCATCACCGGCGCTGCACCTCCGCTGGCCGCCGCATCGTCGCCACCGCCGCCGCCGCCACAGCAGCTTGCCTCGGCAGAAACCGCGCCAACGCCACAGCCGACCGAATCGAACGCTGCGAAGAGCAAATGCCCGCCCGGTTGCATGCGCTACGGCAATTGCGACGAGCTCTCGGGCACGTGCGAGTGCCCGTTCACGCACCACGGTCCGGCGTGCAATGTGCCGCACATGCCCTCCTGTGAGCTGGCCGACGGTGAGCCGATCAATCTCTCTTTCCTGGTCTCCGAGCAAGCGTGGCAGCGGCTTCGCGACGTGGCCAACAACGGGCGCGACGTGCGCCGGCTGAAGCCTCCGTTCCGCTGGCTGGGCCCGCTGCCGTGCGCGTGTGTCATGGAGGCGATCCGTGCCTTGTCGCTCGAGGCATCGCCGATGCCTGCCGAGTGGCCCGCCTTTATCGAGCACCCGTTCCTCTCGATGCAGCGCGTCGTCTGCGTCGAGACCCAGCGGACCGTCCGCGAGCTCTGGGCGGAGGGCGGCGCGAGTGCGGTCGGCGGCGGCGCTGTGCCGAGCGCTGTGCCGAGCGCTGTGCCGCGCGCTGTGCCGAGCGCTGTGCCGAGCGCGAGTGCGGCAGGTTCGGATGGGAATCAAGCTTCCATAAATGGGCGAGCTTCGGATGAGCTGGCTTGGGCGTACATCCCCGTCTTCGCCTTCCTCAAGATGTTCCCCGCGCACTCGCCTCTGCTCCTGCCGCCCGGGCTCGTGCATGAGGCTGATTACGTGGCGCCGCCCGGCCGTTATTCGATCGATCTCAACCTGAGCTCGCTGGGCGCTGTGCTGGGCGCTGGCCACTCGCCTCTGGTCCCGACTCGTAGGGGACCCTCGGATGCGCTGGCACCCGTTCGGATGAGCTGGCGCGAGATGGAGCCCTGGCTGGGCTCCATGTTGGGCGCGGCCAAGCCGCCAGTGCTTCTCCCAAGCGCGCGGTGTGGCGGTTGCAGTGGGTTGGGCTGGTGCGATGGCTCGCGCGACTCGTCGGTGCCCGATACGACGCCTCGTTGCCGCTGTGCTTCCTTATTAGGCAGCGATGGGTTTCGTCAGAATGCGTTGCTCTTCGATCCGCGGGCTCGGGGGGGGCGGAACACGGCACGAGCAGTGGGGCGCTCGTGCTCGTTATTAGGCAGCACGCTGGGCGACATTCGGCGTCGGCACGGCAGTGGCGGCTTTGGCATCCACGACGTTGCGAGCGTACTTGGACCCGATGTTTGGCGACGCTCTGCCGGCGAGGCGTCCTCGAACGCGGTCGCCGCTTGCCCAAATGCATGCACGTCACATGGGCGCTCGTGCTCGTATGGATTCTGCCATTGTGAGGAGGGGTACTGGGGGCTCGACTGCAGCCTCTCCTTGGAGCGTGTGGCGTCGCTCGAGGCACGCCGGGCGACCGTCCGTCCGCGCATCCATATCTACCCACTCCCGCCCTCGCTGCGCCGCTCATGCAACTTTTGGCACTTGGCGGAGGACGTGGGCGATCGACTGCTGCGATCCGATCACTTTGAGCCGCGCGCGAACCATGCCGACCTCTTTTGGATCTACGGGTGTCCGAATGGCGATACGATCCTTCCTGCGCTGCGTTGGGTACGACAGCATGCCCCGTACTGGAACGTGTCGGTCGGTGCCGGCTTGCCCCGCCATGCGATTGTGGTGCCGCATGAGGAGGGCTGGGCCGAGGTGTGGCGCTACTTGGTGCACTGGCTGAGAGGCTCCTTGGGCGATCATGCCAACGCGCGAGGCACTTGGGACACGCTGCACCCGGCGTCGGCGACCCGTCAACTGGTCCTTCTGCAGCTCAGCGGCCGATCGGACTACCCGGCTGGGGGGCAGAGGAATCCGATCCGGTGCGTCTCGTCGGGCGCGCCGTGCTACGTCTGCTTCCAGCCGCGGAAAGACGTGATGATCCCGGGGCATCCGGGCCTGATAGACTATCCTGACGGCCCCACCTGCCGCGCGATTCGTGCCAAAGGAGCGTTTGCGCCCAACGGCGTGCCACGGGCACGTTTGCTCGAGCCACGTGTGCTCTTCGGGGGTGCTGTGTGGACAGTGCCGCAGGGACCAGGCTTCTACGAGCCCTCGCGCCTAGTGCTCTACCTGTGCCACAAGAACGCCTCGCGGCACGAGTCCATCGCCATCACGCAGACGGAGACGCAGCCCGAGGCGGTGCAACCGTGGGAGGTGCGTGAAGCGTTGTCTCGTCGCCCAATCTCCCCCAATCTCCCCCAATCTCCCGTGGGAGGTGCGTGAAGCGTGGTCTCGTCGCCCAATCTCTACCTGAGCCACGCGCCGCTGAGACGCCCAAGACGACGCCGTCAAGTCGCCTTTCCTATCTGGGCCATTTCGAGTCGGTTGTCCACCTGTGTACTGAGTGTCTCACTTGATCGCCCGGTCGCTTGATCCCTCGCGTGCGTAGGTTGAGGCCCGACGTGACCTCATCCGCGCTGGGCGCGAAGCGAGCTTCTGCGTCGTGCCCGAGGGCAAGATTGGGGGCTACGGCCACCGCGCCATTGTTGGGCTACTGCTCGGCTGCGTGCCACTCATCACTAAGGCGCGCGCTGATGACCCTTGAATACTCCTGAGTTCCCTTGATTCGCCTCTGAGTGCGCCCTGAGTGCACCTGATGACCCTTGATTGCGCCTGAGTGTTCGTTCGGTGGTCGATCCCTTCTCGTCCGAAGGAGCGCTTCTCGTCCGAATTGCTTGATGAGGCCATCAATTGGACGTCCATCGCCGTGCGCGTGCCGCCGAATCGCATGCCACGGCTCAGCGCCGCCCTTGCCGGCGTCGATGCGGACGCTCTGCGCCGCGCTGCAGCGCCTCTTCGGCGTCGGCTGCTCTGGACCTCCATCTATGGAAGCTGCGAGCTTGGCGACCACGGTACGTGCCCGGAAAGAGGCGCCTGCCAGCCGCCGCCTCACGGATGCGCTCCCGAGCTCACCGCTCGCTCCGAATCTCGGATATGTGCACTCTTCACACTCACAGAAGGCGGCGAACTCGACGCGTTCGACACGCTCATGCAGGTGCTGCGCATACCGCGCGTCCACTTTCAGCTCTCAGATGCCCATCGTGCGCCGCGGGCTCCGGAGCTGCACCGGGCCCTCGGAGGGTGGCTGCGCTCCCTCGAGGGGGGTGCACGCTGTGCTACGAATGGGCGCCTACTGTGAGCTTCCTCCTTAGAGGAGGGGTTGTGGGTGATGGGGTAGCGCTCTTCCCGACCTGAGGGTGTGGTTGACGAACAAGAAATCGGTTTTCCCCAAATTGGCCTGCCATTTTTGGAAAGAGTGCCGAAACCCGAGTTGTGGAAGTGAGGCGCCGAGGTGGAAGGTGGAAGAACACCTTCCTTCGTCGATGCTCCTCCAGTCCGTCGCACATGCGGCTATCGCTCTCAGTCCCATGGTGGCTACCGCTAACCCGATGATCATCCCCTGGGGAGAAAGTTTGGCCATCCTCATGCTCACCGCCGTGACGGTGTTACCACTTATCGGCACTCCGCAGGATGAGGACGGTTTCCGCAGGCGTCTGCTGCGAGAGGCGGGAGATGCTGAGGATGAAATCTGGCTTGGCAGCCCGAAATTCTGGGTTGGCAGCCCGAGGCACGCGATAGGCCTCGACGACAATTCCGAATTTGCAGGCGTGCAGGAGGCGGGCAAGCTGATGGGTGGCCTACGCACGGCACCGGGCCCCTCTGGAGCATCACTCGTGGTTTCCAAAGAAGACCTGCAATGGTGGATAGCGCGTGCGGCATCCATCGCACAGCTGAACACTGCGCTTAATGAGGCCGTGAGCCGAGAGGACTATACGACGGCGGCCAGCCTGAAGGCACAGCTCGTGCTCGCCGAAAACAACTCGGAGCCAGGTCGGTGATGGCCATTCGAGCTGTGTGCCGGCTTCGCCCGTCGTCCGCACCCACGCTCCACGCTGTACTATCTGGTTGTATTGCTACACAACACTCGTTACTGTGCAGATTTGCATTTGTTGGGTCAACGACCAGCGTCGAGCTGTCCCGGGTTCGATCCGATCTCCGCATACCATCTCGTCTCGACTCGTGTCAGCAGTCAGCGAGTCAGGGTCGGTGTCTCGCGAACAATCGCGTCCCCCAGCCCCACAAGTGGGCTCCCTCGTCGTCCCCGCCTCGATCGACCTTGTATCGTGATCATTCATAAGTTTTACTCGGTACGTCTATCGTCTTCAGAGGGAACTCGGTCACGCGGTCCGTCCGAGATCTCATTGCGGTGTACTCGCGTTACCGCATGCGGCACGGGCGCGTGTGTGCGGCACTGCTCGACGACCGACAGCCGAGAGACACGGGGGGGGGGGCGAGAATCCGATAGCCGGGTCGAACACCGTCGCGGCTCGCGCGTCGGCGTACGCGTTTTCAACAGTGGTGCGAAGGCGACATGTGTGGAGTGTGCGTGACGCCATATCGAACCCGTCACGCATGCGATGATACCGTATTCGGTATTGGTGAACGTACCCGTCACGCCGCGATCGAATGTGTACGTCTGTGGACGTACTCGCGCCTACTCCGCGTGACCTAAGTGTAAGCGACCCGCTCGCCCCCCGTTAGCCCTTTACCATCCACCTCGCGCCTTGGGCTGGGGGGCGGGGGCTGTGTCTGCTCGTCGTGCACGTCGACATAAGCTTAATGGGTCGTTCCATCTCCATCATTCGTCTTCGACTTGGTTTTCTTAATCCGCGATGCCAACGCTGCGTTCTCGGCGTTGACCTTTGCTGCGTGCTTGGCCTTTCGCTCCTTCGAATCCGAGGCCACCTTGTTGCGCAGGTCGCCGATCGTTCCGCCGCCGGTCATCGCGTCATCGGTCACGTCGTCGTCAGTCTTCGCCTTGGACTCCTCGATCCGCCGCCGCATCTCCAGATTTTCTGCCTTGAGCTTTTCAATCTTCGCTTGGCGCCGCGCCATGTTTTCGGCCGCACGCTTTTCACGCGCCTCGCCCGCCACCTCGTCGGTGATGTCCATGTCGATATGCGGCTTGATCTGGGAGAGACGCTGCTTCAGCTCCTCATTTTCCCTGTGGATCTCCGCCGCCTCCGCCGCCCTCCGCGCCCTTGACGCAGCGGCGAACTCAGCCCGGGCAATCGCTGCTGCCTCCGTGTCCATCTCATCGTCAATCACAGTTGTCTTGGCCTTGAGGCGAGCATAGTACTCTTTCACCTCAGCTTTGCGGGCCTCCTCCTCAGCAGCGCGCCGCGCAGCCGATGCCGCCGCCATTTCCTTGCGCGCCTCTCCCGTCGCCTCATCTTCCACGTCATCGTCGATGACAGGTTTGATGGACGCAATTTTGGCCATATGCTCAATGTTGCCTTGCCGAATCTGATCAGCGGTCTTCTTGGCAATGAAGTCGCGCATCGCACCGTCAGGACCCCGGTAGGACATCTGCTGGCCGTAGATGATCGAGGTGGGCGAGTGTGTGGGCGACCTCGACACGTTGAGCGACATGGTGACGGGCATGGTGGGTCACGGGGGTCCGACGGCGAGTCTGTCCCGATTCCTGGTACTCGGGTACTGTTCCGAGCTTTCAAGTTTGATGTTTCGAATTTGGCTGTCACGGGTGGCGAGGTTACGGCCTGCCATGGGGGGCCCTTACCAACGTCGGAGATCGGTTCGTCACGTGGTCAAAGAATCAGTACGCGAGTCGTACAATAGTATCGCGAGTCTTCGCGTCGTCGCGTCTCGGCCCGGGGGTGTCTCCGTTCGCGCTTTGTGGCTCCACCGCAATTTCGCTGGCGTCTGCGTAACCAACCGGCCGCACACGTCGAACAAACCGGCCACACTGCGGTGGCGGCCGAGGGGGGGCGCAGGGGATTGGGGTAGTTTTCAATACAAGAAAAGGGAATTTTCAATACAAGATATCATTATATATCATCATATATCTTGATTATATCATTGTGTATCATGTGTATCATGATCATGTATCTCATATATCATGTCCCTCGTCGACACATGATATACAGATATATTCATGATACAAATGCATGACATGATATATGTTGATATAACTCGCCTTTTGGAAAACATGATACCAACATGATATCACAAAAAATAAAATGATGATACATCGCTTACAAATATCATGTCCCATATCATGTCCACTCCGGTATCTTGTTGTGATACACATGATATATGGACTTGATACCGGAGTGGCATGACCTGGGATAGGAGATGACGAACAATCTTGACCTTTACAATGATACAATTATATCATTTTATATCTATCAGTATCATGTTATATCATGATATATCATGTTATATCATGGCATATCATGTGATATTCAGTATCATGTGATATCAGCAGTATCATGTGGTATCGTGTGATATCATGTGATATCATGTGATATCAAGCGTGTGAGGCTCGCCGACCTCAGCGTGAGAGGTTCTCTAATCCCGTAGAGACATTTCTCACCACTTGAGGTGAGGGATGAAGCTTACATCTGCCTCATCGTCCGAGCTGTCAACCTCCTTGTAGGAAGGTCCCACGTCCCACACACCAACCCAACGTAACACACCCGACCATCCCAACG
>Ga0210241_102118_pt1 | contig 12214 bp, 11 predicted proteins | sample ChrtobMetP5a_8mM_FD_155488 | JGI IMG/M metagenome (GOLD analysis project Ga0210241, IMG submission 155488) | Chrysochromulina tobin associated microbial communities from unialgal haptophyte culture, Seattle, Washington, United States - P5a_8mM | ecosystem: Host-associated > Algae > Haptophytes >...
TTTTGAGGAACGGTGGAACACTGTGATTTACCTGTGGAGACGTGGACGTCGCGAAGGAGGTGAGCCGCAAGCACGGCTGGGGCAGCATTCAGTGAGAGTGAAAGGTTTTCCACTGGTGCTTTGTTCTTGTTCCCGCGCAGAGCTGGTCTGCGCGGGAACAAGAACGACGGGTGAGGAGTAGCACGCTGCGTGCGCACCGATCTATGCTCGGGGCATAACCTCCGCCGGAGCGTGCGAGCTCCTTGTTGGGCTTGAAGAGCTGCACCGATAGATGCACCCCTCAACCCTATCCGCTCCTGCCCGACGTCCGAGCTCGACGAAACCGCCCCTCGCGCCCCTTTCCTTTTTTGTCTAAGGAGCTCGGGGCCCGTGGGGTGATAAAAGGCCAAACACCGTCTGATAAGAAAAGGGCGGGCGCGGTTTGTCGTGGCATCGACCACGGGCGCCGCCTCGAAGCCCGAACGGGCCGACCCGAGCGTGTCTGAAGCCGCCAGGGAGCCCGGCAGCGACGCAGAACGGGGCCAGAACGGTGCGCATGAAAAAGTTGGTTAGTGGACCCCGGAACGCTCACAGGACGGACGTTGTGAGAATAGTCGCTAGTCGAGACAACTCGTATGGGTAGGGCGGGTGCGCGGGTCGGGCGGCTTGTGAGCCTTTACTAACGAACCATTAGATTATTTGCACAATTTGGCGGGAGGAGTGCCCAGAAGAATCGATATCTGGAAGAGAGGATGGAGGATTTTGTGTGGGCGGAGCCCTCTTCAGTTGTCCGTTATGGAAAGGGGTGGCGGGATACGGTGAAAAAAGTCGTGATTCCTAGCACCACCTGCGCTTGGACCCAATTAGACGTCCGCACGACTTTCCTGATTAAGCCGGTTGGCAGCACACGGCAGAAATCAGATTCCTCCAGCACGATTGCCATGGTGTACCTCATGTTGAGGCTCGGGTGGAGCAGCGGAATTTGTCGACCTGAGCTCTAGAATTTGTCGCTTCGGGAGGGGTCTTGGGGTTGTGAGCATCAGTGATAGCGAGCGCGACGTGCCGAGGGAGGAACCGTCTCATCGGCGCTGTCCTGCTGGCTTTGTTTCTCATGCGAGTTTCGTACTAGATTACGGTCGTCGCTCGACTCCGCAACGCAGCCAAAGGAATGCCGGTGAGAATCAGAGTTGACGGCCAACGCAACCTTCATCGAGCCTGCGCGGGAGGACGTAGCTGCGTCGCGTGCAAGTTCGGTAACAGATAGGCCTCCTGGTGCTGGTGCGGCAATCGCCAGCTGCTGCGAAAGCAGGGATGCCCGTGCGTCTTGTACGCCAGCAGGTGCGCCCTCGGCCGTGCCGCCGGTCGCGCAGCAGGCCTTTCTACTGCCCGTGCCACCCGTCGCGCTCAATGACGCAGCCGCGCCGCCCACCACATCGCTCGCCGCGCCGCCCGCCGCGCCGCCCGCCGCGCCGCCCGCCGTGCCGCCCGCCACGCCGTCCGCCGCGCCGCCGGCCGTGTCGTCGGCCAAGTCATCGGCGGCACCGTCGCTTTCGGAAATGTCGAGCTCGGCGCTGTTGTTTGCTGGGGACGCCAGCCCTACAACAGAGTCTGGGGCGAGGTACGTGTCGAGCGGCACCACGAATTCGGCACCGCGAGCGTCATCAAAGAAAGGGTGACCCATGGCATCCTGCGCCGTCAGGCGCTGCGTCGGGGCGTAAGTGATGAGTTGAGAGGCGAGGTCTACTGCGGAAGGGACTATTTGTGGCACTTGGACATCGATTGCCTTCGCGTGCCACTTAGGAAAATTTTCCTGATAGTTAGGCAGCTTCGTGACGCCCGGCCAGGTGGCCTCTGTAGGTGTGCCACGCAGCCGGAATATGCGAAAAATTTGGTCGATCTCGGAATCGCCAGAGAACAGAGGCTGTCGGCAAAACAGCTCCGCCAGGATGCAGCCGGTGGACCACACGTCAACCGCGGCCGTGTACTCAGGGTTGCCGAGAAGCAACTGCAAAACATGGATGGCAAATGGTTGCAGAGTAGGAGATCAGGCGAAGTAAACGCACATGGCCACTCCACTGGAATTGCTATCACGCCCACCTCGGGAGCACGGTACCACAAAGTCACCACCTCCTGGGTGTACAACTTCCTTGCCTGGAAGGCCCTCGCCAATCCTGATCGGCGATTCGATAACGCATATGTCAAGGAGAACGATGACGATGCCACGCGCAGCATGACACACCAAAATCTGCCAGCTTAACCCGTCCGTTTCGATCGATGAGGACATTCTGTGGCTTCAGGTCGCGGTGCAAAACTAAGCGACTATGGCAGAACGCGAGGCCCGAGAAAAGCTGCCGACCGGGGGGAATTGAGGATGAGCGTAGCAATCACGGTGACACAGCACGCGAGATCACGAGGCAAGGCAGTTGCGAGTGTCACCTGAAGCATGCAAGACTGAATCAGCGGCAGCGGCATGCCGTGCTGGAACTGGGCGTCCAAGCACTGCTTCAAGTCGTGATCCATCTTTTGCCCCAAGGATTTTGCGGCGGGGGGGGGAGGGATGAGTCGGTGACCATGGGTAGCGAGAGGCAAGGTCTTGCAGCGGTGAGAGGAAGACGCTCCCCTCCCACCACCGCGTCAAATCATCGATCGGAAGGAGCACGCACATAGTCAAAGACGAGATACAACCGCGGTGGCTGCGGTATCACTTCCCTTAGGCGAACTATGTTCGTGTGCTTCAAATCCTTGAGGAGAGCCACCTCGCGAAGTGTGGTAACAGGAACACCCTCGTCGTGAGCGTCGAGGCGCATTTTCTTCAATGCCACAATGCCCTCATCCACTTGCCCATTGCAGGCGCGTCTCACGGCGCGGTCCCGGGCACGGTAGACGACCCCATAGGTGCCCTCGCCGATCTTATCTAGGAAGTCGAAGCGTTGCAAGAGTGGAGCATCCGGTGGTATCAAGCCGGGGAAGCATGACATGGAAGACGGCCTTAATATGGGCCCAGGGGGAGGGCTGGGGACCCGCTTTTCTTTTCGTCAGTCTCTATTCAAAAAATTGCACCCGGACCCGGCCAGCGGAAACCGCGGACGCCACCTACAAACGCCTCCCACACAGCCGGGCGGGTCGGCGGCGGGCGCAGGGTTATGTCAGAGTACAGGAGCGGAAATAGAAACTGCCCTCGCCCCTGCGGTCCACAATTAGATTTGCATAGTCCATAGAGGTTCATAGACAACCAAAAATAATTTTGATGTTGCCCGAGGTAACGATCCACGACCTTGTCCCCTTGGGTCCAACGCTCTACGGTACGTTTCGGGGTGGGCCCGGACCGCTATGTCTACTATCGCCCCACCACCTGATTTTGAACTCAGTGATGATCGCATGTCGGCTTCGCTGAGAAGCACTATATCGTACGGAGCTATAAGAAAATGACCCAACGGCTGCGACGGACCTTTGCTCCGCCTCAGAAACGCGAGAGCATGGGTACCAGGCCTGCGAGTCGCAGAGCGCCCCGGCCCGGCGAGGGCTCTTTTATGACTGATATCTCCTCCCAATCGAGATCGTGACGCCACACGCCACCAGCATGTCGCACTCGAACAACGCGCACGCGCTGCGCGTCGCTCGTGTCGTCGCTATCATCAGAACGGCGGCGCGTGCCATTGCGCGGCAGCGGCGCGAGAACATTCACGGGTACGGCAGTGAGATGCCGCAGTAGCTTGCTCGCCACGGGCGCGGCGTCGGCAACGACACGGCGCAGCTTTGCGGGGTCAGTCAGTAACGCGTAGCCACCCTCGTCGGCACCGCAACGCAGCGCCAGCTGGCTGACCGCGCGTAGCTCACGCCAAGAGGATGGTGAGTATGAGGCGAAGCGCTCGAGCAAATTGTCATTGGTGATGAAGGTGAGGACGGCATGCGCGCAGACCCAGTCGAGCAGATCCGATTGCTCCGACGGGTGAAGCGCCTTCAGCGAAAGGCGCGCGTACAGGTCGCGTTGCGCGAGCGTCTCAGTGATCGACGCGCTCTGGGCGAGCTCGACATGCTCGTCCCACAGAGCGAGCGCGCGTGAGAGCAACGCGCCCAGGGACACATGCTGCGAGGCGCCCAGGCTGCTGCCCTCCACGGGCAGCGGCATATCCACTAGCTCTAGATTGGCGAGCTCTCGGCGCAGCGCCATCGCTGCCTCGCTCGTGGCCCCTGCGGTCCGCTCGAGCGGCGGCAGAGACTCGGCCTTGCCGCTAGTCACCTCCATGAACTTAACCTCGGTTTCGTCGGCCGCCCGTACCACGACGACAGTCGCGTTTTGCGCCTCGTGCGTGGTGAGGGCGTCAATCAGAGTATCCACCCCAGCATCCACCGCTCTCTCTGCCGAGGCGGTTGTCGAACACAAAAAGCCGCAAGCATTCAAAGAGGACGAGGATGACGAAGGTGCCAACCTCTGGTCGTTACGAATGCCACTCAACCCCCCCCCGCCAGGACTGTTGCTGAACGCATCATCCGTGCGCTGCAGAGCACCAGTGCGATCACCTGCCGGTGTGGATGGTGTCACAGCAGGCTCGAGTGCCTCTGCTACCACTTTCGCAGCGTCGACAACGTCTTCCGTCGTCATCGCTGCGTCAACCGCTAGTTCTACCTCGGTCTCCAGATTGGGCGGCTCCTCTGCTACTTGCGCATCTCTCGCACGGCCAGAGTCTCGCTCCGATGCCTCTGCCTCGTGTATCACCGCCTCCCGAGTCGACTCTTCATTGGTGAGCCGCGTCGAAGATTTTGGACGACCTTCCTTGCGGCATGTATGCGGGCGATGCTTGCCACGACACGCGAGACAACGGGCAGTCGGTGTTGGGCCCACTGCTATGTGCCAGCGATTCGGGGGCATGAGTGTGCTAGCAGGCGAGCTGCCGATAGGCAAGGAGCCTATAGGCGCGGAGCCGGCAGGCGTGGAGCCGATAGGCGTGGAGCCGATGGGCGACACTCGTACTCGTACTCGTGCAGCCTTCGTGGCAATGTGAGGCAAGGGCACCACGGCTGCGTCGAGGTGGGATGAAGCGGCGGAACCCGATCCCGGTCCCGAATGGCCCGCAGCATCCGAGGCTGCAACGGGCATGTCGCAATCCCGACGTGGCTCGGGCCCCTCACTGGTGCCGCCAACACTGCAGGTTAGACCAATCTTGCATCCGGCGCTTCCTCTAGTGCCACCGTGATTCGGCACAGCGTCGAGCGGGCCGCCGCCTCCACCAACGCCGCGGACGCTGCTGCTGCTCCCAGAACCGCTTTCGACGCCAACGCCGTCGCCGGCACTGACAGGAGCGCTGGCGCTGGCGCTCGCACGCGGCACGTAGAACCGTAACGAATTCCCTCGGCCAAGGCTGGCGGCAGCTGCGGGCGTACTGGTGTGATGCGAACGCGGCCGACCCACATCCGCCCGCTCGCTCGCTCGGAGCTGTGCACGGTTGGGCCGATCGAAGACTGCATGCAAATGGAACCGAAGCAGCGAGCCCAGTAGCTCGGAGAGGCGCGTGCAAAGCACGGGCCACCCATGATGCGCAAGTGCCTCGAATGCATTTGCATACCAGTTCGCGACGCGTTGTGAGCGCCGGGTGGCTGCGGAGCAAGCCGCGGAGCGCAGAGCGGCCACCAAAGCATCGAGTGCAATACGACAAGAAACCGAGGTGCAGTCGGCTAGCAGGCAGCGCTGCTCGACAACGAGTTCCACGAGCGTATGAAGCAGCTCAGACTCTGACGAGCGTGCGCTATCGAGAGCGGCGGCACCGAGCAAGCCACTAGAGCCATCACTTGAGGGGCTCAGGTCGATGGCGGAAAGATCGTAGCAGACAAAACGCACATGCGTTGGGCGTCCACGCAGCTCCTCGCTGTACTGGCAGCGCGTGCGCTCGGCGCGCAGCAGGAGCGATTGAACCCGCGCGAGTATTGGCAGCAAGTTGACGATGCGCCGCCAGGCATCGCATCGTTGAAGCACCTCTTTGTCATTGGAATTTTCAGCACGTGCTGTCACTTCACTGAAGAGGTCGTGGAGCTCCTCTTCATCGCCAAGATTGTCTGCTGGAAGTTTAGAACCTAAAGAATGCCGCTGACGCACGATCGGTGTGTATCTGCCGGCGAGCCGAAATCTGACCCTGGAATACACATCGGTACCAGTGGCATGCATCATGAAGTGGTTGCGGTGTTGTTGGGCCGGAACTCGTATCCTTCTCGCGGTGGCCGCCGGTGGCGTCGTCGGCTGCCGCCAGAGAGCCACCGGTGCTCCGCGAGCCACCGCGAGCCACCGCAGAGAATCTCAAGTTACCTAGGAAAGTTTCACACAGTCAGAGAGAAAGTTACATCACCGAACCAAAAATCCGAATGGCGCCTGTCCAGGCCCTTGCTGGCTCGTCCCGGACCGTCCTGGTGAGATCAAACGACATAGGATATCCCGAGTGCACCGCATCTGCCGAGCACGTCGGTGAGCTCCTTGGTCTTGTCTCCTTGCCAGCGGCGGTGCCATCGCCACGGTCGCCAAGGCGCAGCATGCCGGGTGGCTCGTTGGCGATGCTCAGTGAGGTGAAGGTGGTGAAGGTGGCGCGCAGCACGGCGGCGTGGCGGTGGGAATGGTTGGCTGCGTTGATGGCCGCGTCGGCGCAGATGCGCGTCTTGCGGGTGATGAGGTACACGTCGAAAACACTCGCGCACTCCGACACCCGGGCCAACGGGACGCATTTCATTGGTGACACCGCCCTACTCCGCCGGCGCCCGCGGCGGCAACGCCCAATGTGCGCAAGGGCGTCATCGTACATCGACGCACCGCTAAGAGACGCGGATGTTGCTAGCGCCGCGATCGTGCTCGCGGTCGCCTTCGGCGCGTTATATTCGGCGCGCTCGCTCGGCGCCGGCTTCCCCTCCCTGTCGGCTCCCGCGCTTGCAGCTCATCTGCGGCCCGCGGGCTGACGGCGCGCCTGCTTACGACCACGAGGATCTCGCTCAGTCTCCTCATCCTCTCCTGCATCCCCGCCATCATCGTCCTCGAAGATTGCAATATCCACCTCGACCAGGCGTCGCTCGCCACGACGGTTGGCCTTGTTGACGAGCTTCTCTTGGCGCATATCCTGCGTGAGGAAATCATGCTCGTACAGCGTCACATGCTCGCGGTACCATTGGCGGCGCGCCGCGCGCCTCCGCAACAGGTAGACCTTTTCGTCGAGGGGTGCATGGCCCTCGGAGAAAAAGGGGAAAAGCAGACTGTGTGTGCTTGTGCATGAAGTGGAGATCGATGGCGCCGCTTCCTGAGGCCGCTGCTACGCGTGTGGATGCGTCCAGCACGAGCGCTGCGTCTGTGTATAGCTGCTCAACCGGTACAACAAGCCGATCGTAACGTAGCAGTGCAGCGCCGATTGGGCAATGGCGAACCTTTATTCGTCCCATTATTTCGTTCCTCTCGGCCCCTTTGGCGCGCGAGCTGCGGGCAACTTTGAGGCCGGCCTGGAATGCCATCGGCAAACGCGCTGCGTCAGGCATGAATTTCTCCCTCCATCTGAGCGATGAGCTTAGGCGCGTCGTCAAGCCGCGGCGAGGCGAGCAGGTCAAGCACAGGTTGCCGCTCGAAACTCATCCACGGTGATCTTGAGGCCGACTTTTGATGAGGTCGACCCCGGCAGCACGATGTCAGCTTCAAGAGCGGGTACCAGCCGCACCCGTCGCGGGCGCGCTCGCGAGTGCCTGCACCCGAGCTCGCGTCCTGAGACCCTATCCGGAAGCACGGGGGGAAAACAGCCTGTGGCACAAAAGTGACCTTCATTACAGTGGAAACGACCCGAGAACGGTAGGGTTCGGGAATGCTGCGGCGAGCGCGGCGGGCTCTTACACCACTTTCTGTCAAACCGCAAATTAGGAAACACCTTCCGACAAACCCGCATGCATGCCAGGGCGGTGGGTATACCCTCACTTAGAGGGGTGAGACCATCCCGGTCTCACGCGGGACAGCGTACGATGCGGCGACCGGCGTTGTAATGCGTTCGAACAACCGCTATGTCAACTAGAGGTTCTCCAAAACCTCCAGACGTCCTACGTCCAGAGCCCAATTTTTAAGTGTCACCATCTTGAACTGTAGACGCTGGTCGCTGGTCCAAAATTCAAGCGCCCGCGAATACGATGAAACTCAAGCGCCCGCGAACACGATGAAGTGCGTTCGGCTGTCACGCCGCGGCAATTATGCCCCCCTCTCAATGCCATTCAGCTCAGGTCTGCCCCACTCATTCAGCTCAGGTCTTTCCGGCCGATCAGGCCGCCACTCATGCCAGCGCAGGCTGCAACCGAGGGTCCTCCTGGCCAGCGACGTCCTCAGCTTTGGCCGGAGCGACCATCGAGGAAGCGACGCGCGTTCATCGAGTTGCTCTGCGTGCCGAGCAGGTAGATGACAGTGCCCAGATCTTTTGGCACGGTCGACGTGGGCGCCGGCATCGATGCGCTCGCTGATGCGCGCAGCCGCTGCGCGCAGCCGCTGCTCCCGCTGCTCTTCAATCCCGCAGGGCCAGCAGGCAGGGGTGGGGCCGAGCCGTGCTGCGCGGTGAAAGCCGCAGCCCGCTCCGCCTTGCCCTCGCCGATGACCGGCAGCGTGCCGCCATTTGCCACTGACAGCCCGCCCACACCCACGTTGGAGGCGCCGTTGCTTTCCGCCGCAGGCAGCCGGCGCAACGTGGGGGCCGAGGCGCTCGTGCGCACAGGCGCCGTACCCACTCCTGCACTCGCCGCAGCGCTCTCCACGGCCTGACGCACTTGAGGCTGCGCCTGTGGTTGCCGCTTTCGCGCCCACTCAATAATGCGCTGGCGCTCCTGCGCCTTGTTGACCTTGGTGCGCTGGAAAGGCGAGTGGTCCTTTTTCGCATCATCGCCTATCTCCTCCTCGTCGTCTTCGAGTTCGCCGCCGCGGCGCTGCTGTGCAGCCTGCAGGCACAGCGCGTCGTGGATCTCGGGCACAGTAACCTTCGGCACCTTCTGCACCCTATCGCGTTGGCACCAATCGCTCAGGACAAGCGGCGGGCGCTCCATGGCCGCGTTCCCCTCGCCATCAGGCATGCACAGCGCTTGACAAATCGCATACACGTCGAAGAGCTTATTCTCGAGCGCTGCGAGCCACCGATCGAGGGTCTTGATAGTGCACTTGGTCTCGGAGTAGCTCCCGAGCCCGCTCGCAGCGGGGTGATGCCCTTCGCGAAAGAGTGTTTTGGATGCCGCATGCACGTGGATGGCCACGCCCTCGAGCCGCGCTTCGACGCGGTCACAGCGGGCGTCCTCCTCCGACGCCGCTGCCAACAGTGACTCGGGCGTGAGCCCGCCACCGTAGCCGGACGGCACCAGCCCGAGCAGCGTTTGCAGCTCCTCGCGCCGCCCCTGCATCTCCTTGTGCTGCTCGGCGAGCGCTGAGATCTCAGCCTGCTGTTCGTTCAGGTAGCGCAGCAGTGACGTGTTTGCTCGCTCCTTCTCGGCATACCTGGCCAAGAAAAGCAGCCACGGTCAGCGCACAGTTTTCAGACCGTCTGTTAACGTCGGCAGAGTGCGTGCGGCGCACCTCGAGGTGATCTCTTCGACTACCTGCTTGCCCTCCTTCTCGCGCGGATCGAACTTGGTTTCCATGCCTGTAAAGGCCTGAAGGCGCTCAAACTCCGATTCCCAGCCGCGTGACTGAGCGGTGAGGAAGCCAAAGCGCACCTCCGCCGACTCGTACATCTCGCGCCGTTCGCGGCCTGACCCGTACGATCGCCGACGACGCTGCTCCTCGGTGTCGGCGATCTGCGTCTGCCGTTCTGCCCAGTCGTCGTCGAGGGCGTTGGCACGGGTGACGAGCTCGGCAATCACCGCGAGTTTCTGCTCGCGTTCCTGCATCATGTCGCGTTGCGCCATGAGGAACTTGCCGCGAACTTTCTCGCGCTGGTCGAGAGCCGCGTGCGCTTGGTGTGTGAGGAAGGCGATGTCCGTGTCCATCTTCTCCGCTTTGGCCTTCATACGCATGAGCTGCTCGCGGTGAGACATCTTCTCCTTGCGCAGGTCGTCGATGTTAAGGCGCACGTTGCCGTTGTCGGAACCGATCTCCGAAGCCTTGACAGTAAGCTGCGTACGGCCGCCGATACAACACGAGGCAGTCGATTTGAGGAAAGGAAGGAAGGGGCAAGCATTGGCGGCCATGTGAACGGTTGCGCGATCCCAGATACGCACCGCGTCGCAGCGCTTCTTGATGATGCCCAACTGACGCTCAAGGCGGAGCCGAACGCTTGCTGCCTTGGACTGGCCGAATTTCTCGTCCTTGACAGCGGAACCTACCTCGTCTCGCATCGCTTTCAGGTCAGCCTCCAGGTCTTGCTCGAGCAGTGACTCCATTTGGATGGCGCGAATGTAATAGTGCACCTGGTTCGACCTGTCCGAAAGTTGCTTCTCAACCACAGAAAGCGAGTCGGCGGCGACGGAAGAGGCTCCATCCTTGGTACCAGGGGCTCCGGTACCGCCTGGGCCGGGCAGTTCACGCATCGCTTTCGCCACGCGTTGCTCTTCGAGTCGGAAGGTCTCTGCCACCTCTGGGGAGACGCCAAGCGCCGACAGGTCGATGGTGCGCTGAAGCTGCTCCTTGGACATGCCGCCTCCCGGCGTGCCATACTTTTGCCGGCGATTCATCTGCTTGACAACCTTGCTGATAAGCTCCTGCTGCCACTGTGGAGCTTTGTGGTAGCCAGCAGGCGCTGCAAGAGGAATGTGACGTTGTGCGGAGGATACGGTCATGCGGATGGATGTTTACGCACACGGGTGCATCAGATGCAGCATCAGCACTCGCATCGGAATACGCACCGAGCTTTTTGAGAACGATAGACCAATGATCCTCGGATGGATTGTGACTCGCGTTGTGAGGCTGCGTGCCGTGCTGGTGCGTGTCCGCCTCGGCAGCCTCCATTTTGTCGCAAATCGAAACTGCCGCCGGGAATGTGTGTACAAATGCAGGAATTCGAAAAATGTGTTCCACCCGCTTCCTAAGAATGTATTTTCGATGAAGTCAGAGTACAGGAGCGTAAACAGAAACTGCTGTCTCGGAATTTGGAATCTGTATTTTGTCTTTCAATTTCCAAATCGCAGGGCGAGGTGCGTAAGTTGGATTCTGCATGGCGATATCTGGATCTTGAAATCTGTCCAGGTTCCAAAATCCGCGGCGAGGCGCGGAATCTGGATTCTGGATGGCCCGCGCCGGTTCTTGGAAACTGGTACACTGTTCCCCCTGTGTTTTTGAACCGGTACCGCTCCTTTCTTTTTTCTTGGGCCTTGGGAACTCGGAATCTTGGAAAGTGGAAACTGCGATCACTTTGCCGGTACTGCATGTATGCACGTTTCCCGCAACGCGAAAGGCCCTAGCAACGTTGCAAGGCCCCCGGCGCGCGCAACGGCTTGGCCAGAGCGCGCGTCGCTGCAGCGCGCGCCGCGGGCGGCTCGGCATCGCGTCGGAGCACGCTCGCATCCTCGCCGCACCGGCTGATGCGCGGCGCATTGAAAGTCGCGCTGCTCTTCGCCGCCGCCGTCACCTTCTCAGCTGTGATGGACATGCTGCGCAGCCACTTCCGCACGATTGGATTTGCGCGGCGCCTGCCAAGCCAGCAGGCACAGGCGCGCTATCGGCAGTGGCTGGCGCTGTAGGCGCTTTGACTGGCTGCTGAACAAGAGCTACTACTTGAGCGACCTGTCCGCTGTCGCTCGACACTGTCGTCATGCGACGGTGTCGAGTGTATCTTTGCGTTCTTTGCGAGTCGACGTACGCGATGGTGAGCGAGGGCACGATCGGGAAATAGTGGCATAGGTGATCGTTCTTGGTCGAGCGGATTTCGGTGACGATGGCATCTTGAACGCGAACGCAAAACTTTTCAAGATTCCGAGTTATTCCGAAATGACCGTATCGAGGTACCAAGGGTAGTCGACGGGGGTGTAACGGCGACGGGGGTGCTCTCGCGTCAGCGGGGCAACTTGATTACCATCGTTAGTACGCGTTAGTAGCGAGACTATGCACAACTATGCAGGGTGCCAATCGACAGATCTCGGAACGTAGACCCCCGAACCGCGGAAATTCGGCTTGCATCGGTTAAGCGAAGGCCGCAAACAGCATTTCCAACTTTGTTCACGAAACATCCCGCGCACACCTTCGCTTCCGGTGCGACCCAGCACCTTGGCTGCCGCCCCTCTTTCCGTCTCAATGGTGAGGACATACATCCGCAAGGGTGGC
>Ga0210241_102123_pt1 | contig 12172 bp, 7 predicted proteins | sample ChrtobMetP5a_8mM_FD_155488 | JGI IMG/M metagenome (GOLD analysis project Ga0210241, IMG submission 155488) | Chrysochromulina tobin associated microbial communities from unialgal haptophyte culture, Seattle, Washington, United States - P5a_8mM | ecosystem: Host-associated > Algae > Haptophytes >...
TGTGGCGGTGGCATCGGATGTGGCGGTGGCATCGGATGTGGCGGTGGCATCGGATGTGGCGGTGGCATCGGATGTGGCGGTGGCATCGGATGTGGCGGCGGCATCGGATGTGGCGGCATCGGATGTGGTGCTCCTCTCCGCGCGCTGGTGCATCGCGCGCGCGCGCGATCGGCAGCCGTTGCCGCCGCGGTGCGCGCTGCCGCCCGAAGCCCTCGTGACAGCGCCGCAGCTCGCGGCCTATCTGGACGAGATGGACGCCGAGATTGCGGACTCACGGCCGAGTGCGTACGAGCGTGCTATCGACATGACCTTCCCGCCGCTGCTCGTGGTCTCAATGCTCTCATGGAGTGCCGCGCACCCCGACCCAGAGGGATGCCAACTGAGGCTCCTCGCCCGCGCTCTCGACTGGTACTGCCGCGAGCGATCCGACCGGCACGGCGAGCCCTGTGATGCGGCCGTCTTCATCGCCTTCTGCAGCATCCATCAGCCCCCGGCAGGTATGCATGTGCTCACCACAGCGCATCTCTCGCCGACCGCGGCCACTGCGCACGCCCCCGCCGCCGCCGCCACACTCGCCGCCGCCGCGCCTGCCGGCGCCGCCGCATCCGCCGCCGCCGCCGTGGACGATGCCGCCGCCGCCGAGTCGTATCGGCGTGCCCTAGGCTACCTCGATGTGCTCTTCGCGCACAGCCACACAGTCAAGCTCCTCATGAGCGCCGTACCGGGCGCCCCCCGGCACTGCGTGGGCGCCCGGTACGGCGCGTTTGGCTCCCGAGGGTGGGCGGCGTATGAGGCGAGCGCCGCCGCGCTCCTCTCGCCGTCGAAGCACGTGCTCGATCTCGGCAAGCTCGATCTCGCGACCGAGCTCGATCTCGGCAAGCTCGAGCTCGCGACCGAGCTCGGTGGCGCCGTCGTGAGCGCCGGCTACGCGCACGACTTGGCGCCAGGGGTGTTCGGGCGGCTGCAAGCCACGCGCCTGCCCCCTCGCTCCCCGGCCGCCTTCCGTCGGTGGATCGAGCAGCTGCGGCGCGAGGGCGAAGGGCACGAGGGCGGGGGCGAAGGGCACGGGGGCGAGGCCGCCCCCGGTGTGCCGTCGGAGGAGGAGATGATCGTGGGCGCGCTGTATGGCGCCGTGGTGGGCGCGCTGCTCGGCTCGGCGCAGTCGCTCGATCTCGACCATCTCGGATGGGGAGATGATGAGCTCGAAGTGCTCGGCGCGGCGCTCGGCACCTGCCGCGCCCTGTCCGGTCTGAACCTCGCACACAACCAAAGCATCGGCGTCCGAGGGCTGACTGCGCTCCTGGTCGCCCCGGAGCTGACGCCGGGGCCGACGCCCAAGACGGCGCTGAGGCCACAGCATGTGCTCACCACGGCGCTGCGGCCACAGCACCGCGCGCTGCGAACCCTCTTGCTCTCGGGCAACCCGTCGATCGGCGACGAGGGCGCGCGCGTGCTCGCTACGGCGCTCCACAGCCTGCCAGTGCTGCAGGTCCTCGCACTGGATGATTGCCACTGATTGCCACTGATTGCCACTGATTGCCACTGATTGCCACTGATTGCCACTGATTGCCACTGATTGCCACTGATTGCCGCTGATTGCCGCTGATTGCCACTGCAGGTCCTTGCACTGGATGCTTGCGGACTGACCGACGCGGGCTTCAACGCGCTCGTGGGCGCGCTCGCAAGCGGCAAGCGCCCGCCCACCCTCGAAGCCTTCACCACGAATGGCAACCGCGTGGGCGACGTGGGCGCTCGGGCGCTCGCGGCGGCGGCGGCGCGCGGCCGGATGAGCGCGTTGACGAAGCTCGGCTTCGGCTCGGCCGTGACGGACGCGGGCGTCGACGCGCTCATCGGCGCGGCGGCCGGCTTCGTCAATCTCGAGCAGCTCCTCCTGAGTGACTCGTCGGCGCTCATCACGACGCTCGGCGCCGCGAGGTTGCAGCTCGCGTGCCGAAGCCTCAAGTTTCGTCACCTCGAGACGGTCGACCTGACCGACTGGCACGCCGCCGCGCCGCAGCTGCTCGCGACGCTCAGCACGACGCTCGACCGTGCCCGGTACGGCGCCCGAGCGTCCGACCCCCCAGCGAGCTATGCGCGCCGCTCGGACATGCAGGCGAGCGAGGCGCTGCTTCGGCTCCAGCGCATGATCCTCCGGCTGCCGCCCGATGCGCCGCTGTGGAAGGCGCACCTCCACCCGATGCTCACGGCGCTGTGCGGCGCTCAGGACGGCGCGCTGTACCAGCCCTCCACCGAGGTGCGCGAGCGTGCGCTTGGCTGTGTGCGCGACCTCCTCATCACACACCCGTGGCGCCTTCGCGCGGCGCTGCCGCAGCTGCTCGCCGCCATCCTTCACTGCGCCGCGGGAGGCGTCCCGACTACCCTCGTGTGCGGCGGCGGCGGCGGCGGCGGCGGCGGCGGCGGCGGCGGCGGCGGCGGCGGCGGCGGCGGCGGCGGCGGCGGCGGCGGCGGCGGCGGCGGCGGCGGCGGTGCTGTGGCGTCGGGGCAGTCGAGGGTTGTCTCGCCACCTCCCCTGGCGCTCGATGCGATCCATGATAAGGTCGCCGAAAGGGCCGCCGAGGCCCTCGAGTGCCTCGTGAGCGCCTTTGAAGCCCATCGGAGTGTCGACGCACTCACCGCGCTGCTCGAGCCCAACACGGCGCGCGTCGAGCCCAACACGGCGCGACACACGCCCGGCACGGCGCGACACACGCCCGGCACGGCGCGCGAGGCAGACGAGCCACCGGCGCCCAGCACAGCGCCCAGCACGGCGCCGCTCCCGCCGCGCGGTCAGGCGCTCGGCGTGCGCGCGCTCGCGCGCCTCGTGCGCCGGTTGACGGCGACGCAACTGCGCGCGCGGCTCGAGGCGCTGTCGCGGGCACTCGTGCCTCACCTCGAGGGGTCGGCTTACTTTGTACGCGAGGCGTCCCTCGGCTGCCTGAGCTACGTGTACTCCGTCGCGTCCGACGCTCTCACGCCGCACCTCGCCGACGTGCCCAGCTCGCTCCTCAAGCGGATCTGCCACGTCGAGATCGAGATCGAGCCGAGCTCACGGCGGCTGGCGCACGGGCCAGCGGCGATGAGCGAGGGCGCCGTCCCGAGCACGGCGCTTCTGCGCTCAGTGGAAGGAACTTGCCTATTATGGAACTCGGACGGTATGTGCGACGAGGCGACGGCTTCGGCCACGTCCTCCTCCCGCACCGTATCGGAGACGGCGGAGGACGTGGCGGGCTCGGAGGTTGCAATCTCGACCCCGAGCTCGGAGGTTGCAATCTCGACCTCGAGCTCGGAGGTTGCAATCTCGACCTCGAGCTCGGAGGTTGCAATCTCGACCTCGAGCTCGGAGGTTTCAATCTCGACCTCGAGCTCGGAGGTTGCAATCTCGACCTCGAGCTCGGAGGTTGCAATCTCGACCTCGAGCTCGGAGGTTGCAATCTCGACCTCGAGCTCGCCACACGCCGGCCTGCCGCCACTGAAGCTTCCACCGAGCCCAGGACACAGCCCCGATCGCGAGGGCAGCCGCGGGAGCAGCGCTCGCGGCAGCGCTCGCGCTCTCCTGGGCAGTCAGAAGCCCATATTAGGCAGCCCCATTCCTCAGAAGCCCATGTTAGGCTCGTCGAGAGTTAAATCGTCGGCCAGTCCCAGCCCTCGCCCAAAGCCCAAGCCCAGGGAGATTGCCATCTCCCGCGAGAAGGAGATTGCAATCTCCCGCGAGAAGGAGATGCAGCTCGTCGAGGCTCTACATGCAAATCTACCGGTCGAACCGGTCGTGAGCTGCGCCACGGGCGCCGTGCTGAGCGCCAACGTCTCGATGGGGACAAGCCCTCCGCCGCCTCCAACGCCGCCTCCGCCGCCTCCACCGCCGCCCAAGGTGGAGATCGATCGAGATGCGCCGAGATTGCTCGAGGTCAGCTTTGGGGAAGGGCGGCTGGGGCTCGGGCTGAGCGACGCACCTGGCAGCGGCGGCGGCGTCGTCGTGAGCGAGGTGGCGGCCGGCTCGGCGGCGGCTCTGGCAGGGGTGCTCGTGGGCAGCTGGTGCCTCTCCCTCAATGCGCTGGACGTGAGCGATCTCGATTGCCGGGAGCTCAGCCGTCAGATTGGCTCCTCGGCGCGACCCCTCCACATGACTCTCGCCCTCCCGAGGTCCGCTCACGACGGCGCGGGCGCTCACGACGGCGGCGAGGGAGCTCACTACGGCGCGAGTGCTCACAACGGCGGCGGCGCGGGCGCTCACGACGGCGCGATCGAGCCTTGCCTCGACAGTGAGGTGCTTGGTGAGGTGCTTGGTGAGGTGCTTGGTGAGGTGCACACCGGCCGCCTCGGGGCGTTCGATCTGCTGGGCGAGATGCAATGCCACGCGATGATCGGCGCCGTGAGCGAGCACTGCGCCCGCTTGGTGCTCGACCGCCCAGATCGCCACCTCGACCGCCCAGATCGCCACCTCGACCGGCCAGATCGCCAGCTCGACCGGCCATATCGCCAGCTCGACCGGCCAGATCGCCAGCTCGACCGGCCAGATCGCCAGCTCGACCGGCCAGATCGCCAGCTCGACGTGTCGAATGCCCAGTGGCTCGCAATGGAAATGGAGCTCGAGGCGGCAGATACGATCGAAGCGCTCGAGACGACGCGACGAGCCCTCGTGCGTGAACGGCGCGAGCGCTCCGCCCAACTCGGCGCCCACGTGGCGCTGCTGGTTCGTCAGGCCGATCTCGTCGTTCGAGATCGGGCGGTGCATCTGCGAAGTGTGAACGCAAGTGTGAACGCCCAGCGTGACGCGGACGAGGCGCGCGCCAGATCGCCCAACACGGCGCCATCGCCCAACACGGCGGCGGCGAAGTCGACGGCGGCAGCGGCTCCTCCCACGCCGTCAAGCGCTGCCGTGGGCACCGAGGCCAATGGCACAACGCGCGCGTCCGCCACAACGCACCCGCCCGCCACGACGCGCGCGCCCGCCACGACGCTCGCGACCTGCCGCGCCCTCGAAGGGCTGAGTGCCCAACTCGGCGCGACCGAGGCCGAGGAGCGCGCCGTGGGCGATCTGGGCGCGAGATTGGGTCTGGTGCTCGAGGCGCTGCAGGCGCAGGTGGCGGGCCAGAGGGGAAGGGCACGTGATGCCCTGCACGCCGCAGAGGCTGCCCTGCTCGGGGCGCGGCAAGCGGCGGGTGCGAGCGCCGTCGCGAGCGCCGTCTCTTCGAGCGAGGGGGCGCTCGGCAATCTGGCGCGCGAGATCGCAATCAAGGCCGGGCTGCGCACGGCAGCGACGAAGCCGTCGAGCGCCGTCGCGAGCACCGCCGACGCAGCTGCTGCTGCTGCCGAGACGGCGCCAGAGACGGCGCCCGAGACGGCGCCCGAGACGGCGCCCGAGACGGCGCCCGAGGACCTCTTCGATGCATCCGGCGCGGGGTGTGATCGTTCACACCCCTTCGATGCGTCCGGCGCGGGGTGTGACGTGCTTGAGACGGCGCTTGTGATGGAGCTTGAGGCGGCGCGACGCGAGGTGGACGATCTCGAGCTCTTCGAGATTGTCATCTCGCAGCAGCTCGACGAGTGCATGCATGCGACGCTCGCGCTCCCTGACGCCCACCACGGCGCCCTGCGAGAGCTCGCGCGCACGTTACTCGAGCTCCAGCAGGCGGAGTCGGACTGGCAATCGACGGACGGGTCGCTGCTCGCGCCGAGCGCCGTGGCGAGCGGCTACGATGGGCATGCGCCCACCACGGCGCCAGCCGAGCCCAGCGGTGATCTCGTCGGCGAGAGCAACAGGGCGCTCGGCGAGCCGTTGGGTGGGGAGGCGCCTAATGAGGGAGGCCATCAGCATGCAATCAGCATGCAATCAGTATGGGCGCTCGGCGAGCCGTTGGGTGGGGAGGGGCGCGTCCTCGAGCGCCTGATAGAGCGGATGGACTCATCGCAAGAGAGCCGCCACGAAACCGCCGCCCCGCCCGCCGCCGCCATCTCCGCCGGAGCTCCGCCTCCCCACATCTCCGCCTCCCCACATCTCCCCACATCTCCCCACATCTCCGCCGGAGCTCCGCCTCCCCACATCTCCGCCTCCCCACATCTCCCCACATCTCCCCACATCTCCGCCGGAGCTCCGCCGGCATGTGCCCACGACGACGCGCCATTGGGCTTGGCCGCGCTCATCACGACGCTCCGGCCAGCGGTGGACAGCCTGATCGCCCACGTCGGCGCGCGCCTTCGCGCGCACGAGCGGAGCATGCAACGAGCGCTGCATGCTCGCGAGCGCCAGCTGCGGGAGCTCGAGAGAGACACGCAGGCGATGCTGGCGGACCTCGAGGCCCAGCTGCAAGCGGCCCATGCGCACGCAGCGGCGGAGCGCAGCAAGGCTCAGGAGCGCGTACGCCTGGTTGCGGTGGACAAGGCCAAGCTCGAGCGCGAGAATGGGCGACTCCTCGGACTACTCGCGGCGCGCGAGCGCGAGAATGCCAAGCTCAAAGCGCAACTCGACCTGCTGCTCGGGGAGGACGACGCTCAGGGCGACGCTCAGGACGACGCCGCTGCGTACGCGGACTCCGGGGCCTCCGAGTCGGACAGGGACGAAGCCGAGGCCCGAGCCTGCCCGACCGAGTGACCAAGGCGAGTGACAATATACCAATGCGCAGTTTTGCTGGGCGTTACCATAAAAATAATGCCCAACCGTTACAGTTACTGAATATTCCAAATAGTGGCGTGTTACTCTTACTGTCGACGTGTAGGCATGTACTACCGGCGGTAACTTGATTCGGAGATACGCGTGACCGGGTCGGAGCGTGGGAGGGGGAGGGAGGGGGGTAAATCCGTAAATCCGTAATTTCGTAACAGAACGCCCAAAACGGCGCCCATCGCACCCCCCTGGGGTGGGGCATGGTCGCCCGGCATGCTTCTGCCCCCCCAGTGCGTGGGTGACCGCATTCTTGTGCTAAACTTGCGTTTTCGGCTTTCGCGCTTCCGTCGGACGCTCGGAGCACCCCATGGCACCACAGTAAAGGCTTCGAAGCGACAGCACCTCTGGTGGCACTGCGTAATCGCCCGCCGACGCGCGTCCCAGCCGGCCGGGCCCACTGACGCACGCCATAGCCGGCGCGCGCGCTCGCGCAGTCACCGTGGCCACCGTGCGGCCACCGTAACACCTCAATCACTCCAGAGGCTGATGTCTACAGAGAAGGAAGATCAGCCTAGGGCTGCGCGGCGCGCCGACGACGAGGCGCGCGTGCTTTTCCTTTAGGTACCGCTGCCACGCCGCGTTGCCACGCGTGCATCTCGCACCATTTCCTATCCTAAGGGCCTCCTCATGGTGACCCCTCGTGCCGCCGACGTGACCGCGCTGTCTGTCACAGGCCAGATTCCAGGCTCACATCACGGCTGGAACCCACCGCCAGCTTGGCGGGCACGCCCAGCGCGCTGCACGAACGGCCGTGCGAATACGCCGAGACAGTTCGGGCATGCTGAGGAGTGTGAGAGCGAGTGGAGCATGGACTGGGTCATGCGACGCAACACACGACATGTAGGCGGAAGGGGTGGAGTCCTAACAGTACATCCAAGAGTGTCTCATAGTGTCCCTTTCATCAGGGCAGATCAGGGGCTGCTCTGGGCTGTAAAAGAAATGAAAATGTAAACTTTTTACGGATTTACGGAATTTTGGGGGTGCCGGGAGGAAGAGGGGGGTGGTCACGTGCACCTCCGAATCAAGTTACCGCCGGCTAGGCATGTAGGCATGTACTGTTCGGTTAAGTGGCGTGGATGTGGGGCCGCCGGTAGTGTAGAGGTAGTATTAAGACGCGTCGCGCCGGCGAGAGCGGGTCTTCGAATAACAAAACGAATACGATCTCGTCGAATAGAAGTGCTGCTGGCAGGGGGTCCGGTCGGAGCAGGGTCATGGAGCAGGGTGCGGCGGTCCGCGGTGGGGGGAAGATTGTGAGATCAAAACATCGGTCGTCGGTCAACGCGCATCACGTCACCACGACCTCTCGTCTCCGGAGCGACCCCCAAGCACCACAGGGGCCGCTATCGCCCCTGCTGCTGCTGCTGCTCAACACAACGCGCACGGACCCCACTGTAGCATTTTCTCCAGACCCCAAGCACACAGGGGCCGCTTTCGCATGGACGGAGGTGTGGACCATACGACCTGCTATACACAGGCCGTTAATCCATTGCGTGAATCGGCAGAAGGCAGGGGAGAGGCGAAGCCTCCCCGCTAGATCCTACGCGGATCGACATTTCGCATAGGAATTCCCGCGAGCTTCTGAGCACCGGTTGGTCGGGAAACATTGCGCATAGGAATTCCCGACCTTCCGAGCACCGGAGCTGCGTGGACGACGGCTGGAGGCGGCGGCGGCGGCGGCGGTGGCGGGGAGCGGAATGAAGCCACGCCTTGCTGATCAGCCTCCACGATCCTCAGCACCTGCTCCGGGTCGTACACGACGTACTCCTGGCCGCTCGAAACGGGCCGGGCGATGCATACGGAATCAAAGCCCAAGGCCTTGAGCTTCTGTAGCGTCATGTTTGGGTCCCCGTTCGCATCAAGGGTATGGATCCGACCGAGGGCAACCGTCACCTCCAGGATCACGCCAGTCCTGTGCGCCTTGTGGCCCGTGAGCTCAGGAGTCGTGGCAAAGTAGATGCCGCCTCCAGCCAGCCCACTGGATCCTGGCTTCATGTGCTGCGTCCGAAGGATGATGTTGGCCGTCGCAGCGTCGGTTTGGTGGTAGAGCTTCGTGCCTCCTGGAGAGCCTCCCGTGTTGACAATCCTTGCGTTCCGCATCTGCTCTAGAATCTGCTCTAGCAGAATCTGCTCTCGCTGCCGCTCTCGCTCTTGCTGCTGCTGCCCTAGATGCTGCACCAGAGCCGTGATATCTATGCTGCTTGGCATATCTTCTCCGAGCGAAAGCTGAGAGAGAGAGAGAGAGAGTAGAGCGCGACCGGAGAGATGAGTGTTTCGTGTGGCGGCGAGCTGGGAGCAAACGAGGCCGTGAGCGCGCACTCTGGTTGTCTTATATGAGCTGCGTGCGAAAGCGAGCGTGCACGAAGCGAGCGCTGAAACCGCGCGTTGTGCCGTGGCCCCGATGTTTGAAAGTGGTTCACATGCATTCTCAAACCAACACGTCGCTTTTCGAGCTATCCGGCCGCCGTGATCCTGCGCCACAATCGATGTACAGACAAAGCTAGAGCCGTCGCGAGGGCGAGAAACAGCGGGTAGTAGCGTGCAAGCGGCGCACAACCGTCGCCATGGCAAATGTATGTAATGTCGACACAGGGCGTGAGCGCGGGCGGATCCATGGCCGCCGCGGCCGCCGAGATCCCATCTGGTTGCCGGTAGGTGGCCGGCATCCACCACGGCTTACCGGGCGCCTCGGGGCGGCGGCTTCCCGGGCTCGGGGGGCAGCGGTAATACTCAGGCAGGTAGCGGTCGTGGTACGTGTTCATGCGGCCCCGCGCGCCCTTCCGCACTCCCGTGTAGTGCACGACAGCATACTTGTCGAAGTCCAAGCTGGAAGGGGCGACGCCGTGGAGGAGCCAATCCTCACCACAAAGGAAGCGGGCTGACGTGTGGTCGGTCGCAGGCAGGCGCTTGATCAGCGTCGCGGGCGATTCGAGAGTCTCCAAATACGTCCGGGAGGCCCACCTGATGAGGGAGGCAATCGGCATCCTATCAAGGGAGGCTCACCAGAAATTGCCCGAGTAGTGCTGATGAGGGAGGCAATCGGCATCCAACCAAGGGAGGCTCACCAGAAATTGCCCGAGTAGTGGCACACGTCACCGCCCAATCCCGTGGTGATCTGGTCCGGGACTCGGCGCTCATGGCACCAGAGCTCCGCGCCCACGGTGCTCGCCCCCTCCGCGATCCGCCACGTCGCGTAGCGCCAATGGGTGATCAGCATGTACTCCATCAGAACGGTCCAATCATCAGCTGCCTGGTCCGCGGTCGTATTATCGACGTGCGTGGCGCCCCGAGAGTGCATGTACAGCACCATGTCGTGATTTTTCCTTTGCGCGTGCAGCACGTCCGTCGTCACGCACTCGAAGCCATTGGCGCTCTTGGCTGCCACGCGCACGAGAGGGTGGCGAAGCACACGTCCCAATGCGGGCGGACGGGCCTCACCGACTAAACCCAGGTAAATTCCCGAAGCTTTCGCCAGGAGGCCTGACTTATCGAGCGCTGCGAACTGGCGCGTGAGCACCGCGTCGAGCCGCGCCTCCTGGAGTTGGCCCTGACGGGCGAATATGTGCCAGTAGACGGCAATATTCGGGTTTGCAAGCGTGGGAATGGCAGACGCAGGGAGCTGCTTCGTTGTTTGCCGCGGGATGGCCTCATTGAGTTGGGCACGATGGGGCACCTTCTTGGTGTTGGCGGCATCCTCAACCATGGGACTGCACGCCGCAACCACCGCCAACAGGAAAAGGGTGAGTGGATTCATGCCTTCCCGCGTGCTGAAAAAACAAATTCACACCGGGCCGGGCACTTTCGGATCTGGTCTGCAAGTTTGACTCGGAGAGAAAGGCAGTGTTTCGCGTGGTACATGTAGTGGCTGGTCGGTACCTTGTGTGCCGATTAATTAATCTCTCAAAGAAAGGCACGTGTGCAACATGTCTGCAACACGCTGCAGTTCACGCCCTCTGCCTTCTCGGCGCACGGCCGATGCTTGAGTACGACATCATCCTCTTCGGCGTCACCGGCTTCACAGGCAAGTTGGCGCTTGAGTATCTTCTCGAGAAGAATTATCCCGGGCTCCGCTTTGGCTGCTGTGCGCGCAATGCGGCCAAGGCGCAGCAGGTAGTCGACGCCGTCTGCCAGCAGCTCGCTGGTCGCACGGGCAAGCCTGTCGAGGCGGTCAAGGCGCTCGCGCCCGCAAAGATCGAGCTCGCAGATCTCGTGTGCAGCAGCCCCGCGGAGGAGGAGGCGCTGCGATGCATCGTGAAGAAGGCGAAAGTCTGCATCACCACGGCCGGCCCATTTGAAAAGTATGGCCAGACGTTGGTGAAGCTATGCGCTGAGGAGGGCGTGCACTATGCGGACATCACCGGCGAGAGCGATTTTTTCCGGCTGATGGTCGATCTTCACGACGAGACCGCGCGCAAATCAGGCGCAGCCATCGTCATCCACTGTGGCAACGACTGTATCCCGTGGGATCTGAGTGTCTTCGAGCTGAACAGATATGCGCAAACCAAGGGCGCCGAGCTCATCAGCGCGTCGACGTACTGCGACTACAAGCCCGGTACCGGTATGTCGGGCGGCACGCTCACGACGGCCATCTACCAGCTCAACAAGCGTCGGGGCAAGCGGTCTGGAACGACGGACTTTGATCCACTCGTCAGGGCGGCCGATGGCACCAAGTCGATGTTTAGCGTCATCAACTCCTCCCCTAAGAAAGAGGAGTACTTTCGCGAGTTTAATCGGCATGGGGGGCCGTGGATCATGGCGCCCGTGATGGTCAACTGCATCCGCCGATCGAATGCGCTCTTGGGCTACAATAGCGCCTTTGCCTACGGTGATTGCATGCTTCGTGACCCAAGCTTGCTGCAGTGGATACGGGACAAGTGGCAGGCGACCACAACGGCCGCGGCGATCCTGGCGCCCTCGCTGTTCCTGCGCTTCATGCCCGCGCCCGGCGAGGGCCCCACACGCGAGTTCATGGACTCAGGCTGGCTGGTGCTGCATTCTCGCGCTGTGATGAAGGATAAAGTCAGTCAGAAGGAGACGACTCTGCATGCCAAGTACACCTTTCATGAGGATGTGAGCTACCTCGCCACCGCAAAGTTCCTGGTGGAGGCTGGCCGCCTGCTGCTCGAAAAGTCGGCGGCCGGCGAAGGCGACGCCGGTGTCACGACGCCGGCCGTTGCATTCGGCAGCCAGATGGTTGAGCGCCTCGACCAGGCCACCGGCGCCCAGCTGGAGATCACCGAGGCCTTCGACGTTACCACGAGAAGTGCGCTGTAGCGAGCTCAGGAGTTGTGCGCTGTAGCGATCTCAGGCTCGTTGGCAAGACCTTTTATCCGATACAACTTCGAGCGAAAAACTTTTTTTTGATTTCGCTCGAAGTTGTATCCGCAAACAGGAGGTACCACATCAGCCCTGCCTGCCCACGGGCAGGCGGCTGCGGATGGGCACGGGTCCAGATGGCCCAGCACCTCTCTCCGTCCCCACTATCCAGATGCGACTCGTTGTAGAGGTCGACGG
>Ga0210241_102124_pt1 | contig 12158 bp, 6 predicted proteins | sample ChrtobMetP5a_8mM_FD_155488 | JGI IMG/M metagenome (GOLD analysis project Ga0210241, IMG submission 155488) | Chrysochromulina tobin associated microbial communities from unialgal haptophyte culture, Seattle, Washington, United States - P5a_8mM | ecosystem: Host-associated > Algae > Haptophytes >...
GCGCCTTGCGCGATGCTCCATCGCGGTGATGCCGGAATCCTGAGGAGTCTCAGCTTGATGATTCCTTCATCACCGCGCCTTGTCGCGTTTGCACAAAGTGAATGTGATCTCACAACACCAAGTGTGAAGCACCTCGCAGAAACCTGCATGCAAGAGGGGGAAGGGGGGGAGGGGGGATTTTGTGGCGGGTGTTCGTTGAGCGCGGCAAAATACTGCCCGCGTGTAGGTGACTTGAATTAACCCACCAAACACACAGTGCCGTAGCACCGGCTGTCGCGTCTGTCGTGTTAACGTTCACATCAGACTCGACCCATCTGCAGGTGCGCTCGCCTCGCCCTCGTCCTCGGCCTCGCCCTCGCCCTCGTCCTCGAGTGTAGTGAAATACAATCCACTCACCGATGGGATTGGCCATTTGGGGGGCTGAGTGCCCAGTTGGCCCTTGGAGGCCTTGAGCTGTAGACGCTGCCCATCTAGGCACGGATTCACTCGGAGAATAAGCTGGAGGCGACGGCCATGCTGCTGCTGCTGCCAGCGCCGCTGCTGCTGCTGGGGCACAGAATGCACGGGCCCGCAGGAAGGCCATCGCCAATGGCCTCCGTCGCGCGACGGCCTTCTTTTGAGAGCCTGAGTGGCAACACGGCGGCGATACCACCGACGTGCTGCCACAGTGCCACTGTGCGAGGCATGCCTTAAGGCATCTTGCTCGCTGGCCGACGAGATTGGCAGGCCACAATCCAGGCCAAGATGGATGAAACAAATGCTCGCCAGTAATATGATCAGGTAGTTACCACCAGGAATATGATCAGGTAGTTACCACCAGTCGAGCACCACCACAGGCACACCGCTCGGCATGAGCTCCATGACCTCCGCCTCAAACTTGTCGGTCTTCGAGCTCGCGTCCTCCATCGAGCGCAGCTCACGCGCGTGGCGCGACACTGCGACGAGGAAATTGAGTGGGGAGTTTGTGTAGCGGTGGTCCGTGAACCAGCCGAGCAACAGATCTTTGTCGCCGCGCCGACCGTTACGGATGATGATCTCGGAGGCAAGCCTCGCTTGGACCGAGGCCGTGACCTCGAACATTACGTAGCCGGTGCTCTCGTTGAAGCTGAACTTTCCCGGCGTGCTGCCATCACTCGGCGCGTCGTTGCAGTTCAGGAATTCGCGCACGACGGCGAAGTTCTGCTCAGCGGCTTGGCTGTTGTCGGTCCGACCAATGCACAACCCAGCCACTACGAGATTGAATGGACCAGCGCCGACGCGGGCGGCGGAAGCTTGGACTTCGCCAACTTCCGCAGCGTCGACGTCCCGTCGGAGGCGGCGCCTGCTTCAGACTCTTTGAGTTATGAATGTTAAATTTTTTTCCAGCGGCCCAGAAGTGGGTGGTTCGAAAAAGAACGGAAACGTTAAAATTTTTCCTTAACGTTGTTTGATGTTCATGTTAATGATGAAAGGCTTGTTGTTGTTAAACGTTAATAACACTGTTTTGCACTTTTGCATGTCAAAAAGGAGGTCAAAAAGGGTCAAAAATCTTACCAAAAAGGAGGTCCTACCAAAAATGGGTGTATGGGTCAAAAAGGAGGTCAACAAGGCACAAATCTTACCATAGATCGCGTATGGGTCAAAACGCAGGTCAAAAAATCTTACCAAAAAGGAGGCGCTGACCAAAAATGGGTCAAAAAGGAGGTCAAAAAGGGTCAAAGATCTACGGGAGTTGTTAATGTTAACGGAAAACCCTTAACGTTAACGTGTTGTTGTTAATGGTTCCTATTGTTGTTATGTTGTTAGTGTTAACCACTTCAACAGTGTTTGGTCCTTAACGTTAGGAAACTCTACCCGTTCCCCCTAACGTAACCCGATAGTACCGAGGGGACCGCTGTTAACTGCGGCTGCAGCCGCGTTGCCGTCTCTCCCGCGACCAGCAATGTGACCCGTGACTTGGACTCCCTCCTTTGCCTTCCTACCTATTGCTATTCCCTCCCTCCCTTTGCCCTCCTATGCCTGTCCTCCTATGCCCTCCTTTGACCTCCTTTCCCTTAGGAGGGGCCTGCCCTTCGCTCGTTCCTCTGTACTCACTCAGTTCTGCCGAAACGGCCATCACCTGTGCAAGCCTGGGGCCCGCGGGGCCTGGGCCTTCCTCCATCTCCGCAGGATGTCAACCATGAGCACGGTGATAATGGGAGATACCGACGCGCAGGCGAGCATGCCGAAGCCCTCCTCGGCGCCGACCGCCGTGGAGAAGCCGATGCCAGTGGAGAGCACAAATGGCACCGTCACGGGGCCCGTGGTCACCCCGGCCGAGTCCCAGGCGATGGTCGCCATGTCCTCGCTGGAGAAGTAGGTGAGGACGAGCGCGGCAAAATATTTGCCCAGGATGAACCCGATGAGGCTCGCCCCAAAAAGGATCTTTGTCGACCCGGCCGACATGCCGGCAGCGACGCCCACGCACACGGAGTAGACCAGGAGCTTGCGGGTAAAGGCTCCCTTGGACAGCTGCTCCACAGTCTTGCCCAGCACGTTGAGGGCCGGCTCGGCGCGGGTGGCGAGGAAGCCGAGGATGAAGACGGTGGCGATGGTGAGCGCGACCCCCCCGCCGTAGGGGTAGAAGGGTGAGGACGGCTCGCCGGACACCGACATGAAGGACGCGGGGAGGAGGAGGCCCACCTGGTCCCTGCAACGCGCGCAATCGAGACAGATTTAGAGAGGGGATGCGTGGGCGCACGGGGCGAGGCGAAGGGGGTTAGGCGATTTCAAGGGTGCGGTCAGGAGGTTGATGAAAATGCGGGACGGAGAGGGGCCCTGCGCTTTGGGACGGAGGATGTGTCGGCACGAGTGGGGAGGAGGTCAACATGCTGATTGGGGTGGGCTGGAATCACAACGCCGCCGATCCCCTTGATAAGACTCACCCGATGGCCGTGAACCCGTACGTGAGGCCGAGGTTGAACAGCACCATGCCGATCTGCCCCATGAAGATGCCGAAGAGGAGAGGGCCGGCGTTCGCCCAGGAGGACTGGGCGGGCTTTCCGTTGGGAGGGGCTAGTGAGCTGTCGTCAGGGGAGAGGGGTGCGGTGGAAGAGGACGCAGCTGCTGCTGCTGACGCCGAGCTCTCCTGCCCACCGGCCGATCCGGCGGAGGGGCCGGGCATCTCCGTCGGAGGCTCAACCTCGCCTCCTTCCTCCGAGGTGCCGGGCTTCTCGAGAGCCGCCTGCACCTCGGCATCGCAGATGGTGATGGAGTGGCGGCTAGGTTGGCGGCTGAGGGGGGGGAGCTGCACCTTCTTGTTGAGGGCTCGTGTGTCGGCGTCCTCCGCCGCCACGACAGGGGTGGCCGCGGCGCTGGAGGACGTGTCTCCTCCTGCATCCTCCCGCTTGGCTGGTGCAATGTCGACGACCGGATATATAGACAGGTGCGGGATGGGCTCCCGGATGATGAAGAGCACGAGGAAAACCATGGCGAAGTTGAGGGGCAGGATGGCGCGGACGGCGAAGACGACCTCGCGCAGGGGGCTGATCTCGAGCGGCGAATCCTCTGCGACTGCCGCCTCGGGCCGGTTGACGATGTCGTCGTGGGTGTAGATGAAGGAGAGGACGATGCCCAGGAGCTGCACCGCGAGGACGGGTAAGAGGGAGGCGAGCGTGACGATGCCGAAGCCGTCGAGCGCGGGCTGCTGCCCGCCCCCCTGGACGGCCTGCTGGAGCATCAGGCTGGCGAGCCTCTTCTCCTTGGACGTCTTCATCGCGCCGATTCCGAGTGCAAGGAGGACGGGCACGGACACGGGGCCCGTCGTCACGGCGCCGCAATCCCACGCAAGCCCGAGGATGGGCTTGAGCTCCGGGTTGCCCCACTGCATGTAGCAGCTGCAGATGAGGCAGGGGGTGATGGTGGCCAAGATGACCTTCTTCATGTTCCACTCGTTCTGGAAGCGCAGGATCCCAACGATGGCTGCAACGCCCACGCCGAGCCCGATGGCGAAGATGAGGGGCTCGAGGAAGTCGTTGAGCACGATGTACAGGTAGGGCGTCTTGCTTCGTTCGACGAGGCGCGCCAGGGGCCGCAGGGAGGCCAGGGCGGGCTCAGCGTAGGTGCAGAGGATGCCGAGGCACATGGCGATGAAGAGCGTCGCAGCCTGGGGCAGCTTGCGGGGCGTCTCGCGGCCGATGAGCTCCGCCAGGGGCATGACGCAGATGCGCAGGGAATCGGTGAAGAGCGTGAGCCCCACGATGGCGCACAGCATGCCCCCGACCAGCTCCCCCGGGGCGTTGGGTGCGCGCCCGAAGAAGATAGCGATCGTGAGGATGAGCAGGAGGGTGATGGGCACGACAGCCAGCGTCTGCTCCTGCAGGTTCACGGCGAGGAGGCGGGCGTACGCGGCAGCCCCGGTCGAGTAGCCCCGCTTGAGGAGGGCCACCTCCAACGAGTCAACCCAGGGCATGCCGTTTGATCTAGTCGCCGCGAGCACGGGCGCGGCAGATGCAGCTGCGCTTTTCGCATGATCCATAGCCTCATTCATCACGCCAGCGACGTCATCGTTGCGGAGCCAGAAGGCGAGGCGGATCAGCCATGCGGGGAGGAGGATCATGTCGATGAACAAAGTCGTGACGATGACCATGTTCGACGAGCCGCGCCAGTTGACGAAGCGCGTGACCTCGAAGATGAAGTCGAGCACGCTGAAGAAGACGATGGCGCCGGCGAGCAGCCCGAGCTCCCTGGGAGCTTCCTTGCTGGCGTGAGTGAGCTTCGCCGCACAGCCGAGCGCGACGGCGATAAAGATGTCATCCATCGCAAAGAGCCAGAGCGAACGGGACTGCACGATCAGGTAGGCCATCTCGAGGGACTGCGCCGCGGAGATCGTGCCTCGGCGGGCGGGGTTGGCGAGCGCGTTGTCCGGGGGCGAGGCGAGCACTCCCCACGAACTCGTAATCCATTCCGTCGTCTGCGACGTGCCAATCTCTGAGACGAACTCGACGAGGGTCAGCGCGGCGGCGAAGACCCACGCGAAGACGATGGTGCTCCCGGGGCTGACAGTCGAGCCGCTTTGGTCAAAGATCGCCGCGAGGGCCGATATCGGAGGGATGCAGAAGAACCAGCCCAAGACCGCGAAGAAGTGGCCGCTGATAATGATACCGTTGGCGTTGTTGCGCAGATTCCAGGTCTCACGGATCCCGGCATCGTTGAAGCGATCGGCCTGGAAGCGGCAGTCCAAGAAACCAGGATCGTAGTCTCCGCTCCCTTTGTCTTCAAAGCCGATGGTCTTCCTGCCGGTATTGTTAGTCGTGTAAGCGCACGTGCCGGCGTCCAACTGCAGCCCAATGTTGCCGGCTCCGTTTTCCTGCCCACGACCGATCGAGGACAGGAGCGCTCCCATGGCGAAGCAGAAGGCCGCAAAGACTGCCTGGAACGCGACGGCGCCGTTCTCCACTCTCGGCATGGCACCCAGTCGCGAGTACGAGAGCGCCACTGGATGAGCGGGTGCTCGCGCGCTGTCGCGAGCACATCGGAGCACTTGCAACCGTGCGAGAACAACCGAGCGCCCAGTCTGGGGTGGCGATGAACGAAGGTCACGTGACCATAAACGGGCTGGGAGGTGCAGCGCTCTGACGGCGCGCTCGGCGTGGTCGAACGCCCAACACGTCCACGCTCCACCAAGGCTCGACTCGACAAATGCGGGCCGTTTGGCGTTTCAACATTTCCCTAGGAGAGCTGGGTCACCCTGATCGGGCTGGAACGGACGAGGAGATGATCAGAAATGAGGACGATCGCGATGGTGGTGATGGGTGAATTTACCCGGTCCTCCAACAGGACAAGAATACCTGTCACGCAGCCTCGGCGAGCCTCTCGCAAAGCGCGCGACGGGGTCAGACGCTCATTCCTCATAGCGTTGTGTACCGTTGCTACAGTTCGGCTATTTCTCAATTACAGGGGTCTCTGGGGCGAGCGCTGGGGGTCCCGTGGCGGCCATGTAGAGCGTTTTGTGAACAGATTCCAGCAACAGACTCGCCCCATGCGAGGTGGGAATACATGCGATTTGCATGCGGGCGACACGGACAGGACGGTCCCCTTCCTTACTCACACTCCATGTTCTCCCACCTTGGTCGAACAATCGTGCTCATGGTCGAACATGACTGCAGCAGCGGTGGACGACTCGTCGTTGCAGCTGGATGGGCGGGGTAGTGGTGAGCTCTGCACCGACGAGTCGCCCACACCTTGTGTCGCAGAGAGGGCTTGCATGCACGCTTCGAGCCTCTCGAGCACGGTGCTCATGCTCGGGCGGTCCTCTGGACGCCACGCCCAACACTCGAACGTGAGTGCCGGGATCATCCCATAGAGATTAGGCTCGACGAACTGTGGCCGAAGCCCCCGGCTGGCGCTGAAGGCGGCAGCAGCTCCTGTCATCCCCTCAAAGGCGCGGCGCTCATGCGTGAGCTCCCAGAGCAAGAGTGCAAAGGCGTAGACATCCGCACGGTCCTCAAAGCTGACGAGCGTGCGGCCCAGGCTGCAGCTGCTGCCGCCGCTGCTCCTGCCGCTGCTGTGGCCAAGGCCGTCGTCACGATCGCAGCTCTTGCGCGCGTGACGTAACGACTCCTCCAATTTTTCGGGCGCCAAATACCGCATTGTGCCCCCCGCGCTGACCGAATTCCTGCGTTTACGATCCGCGTAGTTCAGGCTGAGGCTCGCCAAACCAAAGTCGGCGAGCTTGCACACCGTGTGGTTCGCGTCGAGCAGAGCATTATCCGTCTTGACGTCGTGGTGCAGGATGCCGTGCGAGTGGAGGAAGCACAGCCCACTCGCCAGCTGCACGCCGAAGCGAATCTTCTTGTCGCAGGGGAGCATGCCAGCCAGGTGTGGGCGTCGTCGTGGGCGTGGCGGCGGCTCCATCGCCAGCGCAGCGGCGGCGTTGATGGGACGGAGGAGGCTATGGAAGATGCGCATCCCGCTCAATGAGCTCGACGCGCTAGCCCGGACGGCTTCCCCGGGGGGGTCCACGTTGGACGTTGCTAGCCTTGGGTCGAAGAGGTATGCGGCGAGAGAGCCGCCGGCCATGTACTCAAGGATGAGCGCGGGCCGCTGCTCAACCCGCATGTGGCCGAAGAGGGCGCAGATGCACGGGTGGCGCAGGCGGCGCAGGATGGCCACCTCCTGGAGCATGGCCACCTCCTGATACGCGGCCGACGCGTCGATGGCCACGCCCTCTACGTCGAGCACCTTGACTGCGAGCTCGTTGCCCTGCCACCGCGCAAGCCAGACGGTCGCGAAGCCGCCTTTGCCGATCGGCTTGCCCATCGTAAGCGTCGAGAAGTCCACCAACTCGAGCTGCGTCGGCTCGTCGGAGCCCACCGAGGAGCTTTGGAGCGAACTCGTGGGGCGCTCCTCCTGGAGCCTGGGCACCCGACCGGACACCGCGTGCATGGAGATGGAATTGCTGTCAAGCAGCTGGGCGACCGCCCGTCTGCGCTTGCTCCGCTGCCGAATGCAAGCAATCACCACTGGAAGCGCAACTAGAAGTGCAGCACTGGAGGCGAGGGCTGCTACAATTAAGGCTGCTACAACTTGTGGTTGTAGCATAATGCCATTCGCAGCTGCAACCAGAGCAGCAGGTGGTGTCGGTGGCGCTCGTGGGCACTGCTCATCGCGCGCTCGGTTGGCTGCGCTCGAGTTGCTGCCCTCGTGGCACGGTAGCGGTTCCGCGGCGCCTGGCGGGCAGAAGCTGCCTGGTTCACAAGGCAAACACACGGAGAGGCCGCCGAACGGAGCGTATGTGCCCGGGGAGCAGTCGACACACAATGTGCCAGCCTCACGTTGGCGCTTGCCGCGAGGGCATGCTACGCACTCGGCGGCTCCCACTGAGCGATCATAGCCGGGCTTGCAGGGGGAGCATTCGCCGCGACCGTCGAGCTCGGTGTGCTCTTCGCACTCGTAGCAGATATCGAAATGGTCGTCTCGGCGTGAAATCGGAGCGGGGCAGCGGACGCATCCGTTGCCGTAGCGGCTGCGTGCGGTCCCAGGTTCGGAGCACCGGATGAAGGGCAGCAGACGGCTGGGCTTGTTCTGCCCAAAGACCGAAACTTTATTCCCAAGCAGCACGTCGAGGTCGCCGTCGCCGTCCACGTCCGCTGCCGCGATCGAGTACGTGAACGCGCTGCCGCCGGGCAACGTGATGCTCGTCGGAAAGGTGCCATCGCCCGCGTTGAGCAGCACTCGGCTCGGACTGTCCTGGTTCCCAAGCAACACGTCGAGGTCGCCGTCGCCGTCCACGTCCGCCGCCGCGATCGAGCGCGTAGACGCGCTGCCGCCGGGCGGCTCGATGCTCGTCGGGAAGGTGCCATCGCCCGCGTTGAGCAGCACTCGGCTGGGACTGCCCCAGTTCCCAATCAACACGTCGAGGTCGCCGTCGCCGTCCACGTCCGCCGCCGCGATCGAAGTCGTGATCGATCTGCCGCCGGGCAGGTCGATGCTCGTCGGAAAGGTGCCGCCGCCAGCGTTAAGCAGCAATTGGCTGAGACTGCGGTCGTTCCCAAGCAGCACGTCCAGGTCGCCGTCGCTGTCCATGTCCGCCGCAGCGATTGAGCGCGTAGATGAGCTGCCGCCGGGCAGCTCGACGCTCGTCGGGAAGGTGCCGTCGCCTGCGTTGAGCAGCACTCGGCTCGGACGGCCTTTGTTCCCAAGCAGCACGTCGAGGTCGCCGTCGCCGTCCACGTCCGCCGCAGCGATCGAGTACGTGCCCACGCCCACGCCGCCGCCGCCGGGCAGCTCGATGCTCGTCGGGAAGGTGCCATCGCCCGCGTTGAGCAGCACTCGGCTCGGACTGCCATCGTTGCCATCGTTCCCAAGCAGCACGTCAAGGTCGCCGTCGCCGTCCACGTCCGCCGCCGCGATCGAGGCTGTGGGCGCGCTGCCCCCGGGCAGCTCGATACTCGTCGGGAAGGTGCCATCGCCCGCGTTGAGCAGCACTCGGCTCGGACTGCCATCGTTCCCAAGCAGCACGTCGAGGTCGCCGTCGCCGTCCACGTCCGCCGCCGCGATCGAGGCTGTGGGCGCGCTGCCGCCGGGCAGCTCGATACTCGTCGGGAAGGTGCCGCCGCACGCGTTGAGCAGCACTCGGCTGGGACTGCCCCAGTGCCCAAGCAGCACGTCAAGGTCGCCGTCGCCGTCCACGTCCGCCGCCGCGATCGAGAACGTGAGCGCGCTGCCGCCGGGCGGCTCGATGCTCGTCGGGAAGGTGCCGTCGCCCGCGTTGAGCAGCACTCGGCTCGGACGGTCAGAGTTCCCAAGCAGCACGTCGAGGTCGCCGTCGCCGTCCACGTCCGCCGCCGCGATCGAGCCCGTGTCCGCGCCGCCACTGGGCAGCTCCATGCTCTTCGAGAAGGTGCCATCGCCCGCGTTGAGCAGCACTCGGCTGGGACGGTCAGAGTTCCCAAGCAGCACGTCGAGGTCGCCGTCGCCGTCCACGTCCGCCGCCGCGATTGAACGCGTAGACGCGCTGCCGCCGGGCATCTCCATGCTCGTCGGAAAAGTGCCGTCGCCCGCGTTGAGCAGCACTCGGCTGGGACCGCCAGAGTTCCCAAGCAGCACGTCGAGGTCGCCGTCGCCGTCCACGTCCGCCGCCGCGATTGAGGCTGTGGGCGCGCTGCCGCCGGGCAGGTCGATGCTCGTCGGGAAGGTGCCGTCGCCCGTGTTGAGCAGCACTCTGCTGGGACTGCCCCAGTTCCCAAGTAGCACGTCGAGGTCGCCGTCGCCGTCCACGTCCGCCGCAGTGATTGAGCGCGTAGACGAGCTGCCGCCGGGCAGGTCGATGCTCGTCGGGAAGGTGCCGTCGCCCGCGTTGAGCAGCACTCGGCTCGGACTGCCATCGTTCCCAAGCAGCACGTCAAGGTCGCCGTCGCCGTCCACGTCCGCTGCCGCGATCGAGCGCGTGTCCGCGCTGCTGCCGGGCAGCGTGATGTTCGTCGGGAAGGTGCCGTCGCCCGCGTTGAGCAGCACTCGGCTCGGACTGCCATCGTTCCCAAGCAGCACGTCGAGGTCGCCGTCGCCGTCCACGTCCGCCACCGCGATCGAGAACGTGTACGCGCTGCCGCCAGGCAGTTCGGAGCTGAGTAACTGGATGACAGCCTCACTGGTGCCCAGTAGCTCTCCTCCCGTCCTCGCCATTGGCTTCGGCAGACGCAGGCATCCGGTCTCGTTGCTCAAGTGGCACGCCGGCGGCAAGAGCGCAGCTCTGACTCCTGGTGCGGGCTTCGCCCGGGTGGGCCTGGGCATGGCGACGCAGCCCACTCGCCCTGGTGCCGAGCAGTTGGGCGGTGCGAACGCCGTCGGGTGGCCGTCAGACCGGAGGTCATGCGCATAGTCCCGAGGGGGAGGGTACCGCCGGCGAACAGTGACGTTCCCGCGCGCCTCGAGCGCCCAACCAGGCTGAGCCGGTCTGGGTGGCTGCGCTGGCGGGCGCGAGGGTGGCGAGGGCGGGGATGGCGGTGGTGATGGAGGAGGCGGCTGGGGCGGTGGCGAAGGTGGTGGTGATGGCGGTGAGGGTGGCGAGGGCGGGGTTGGTGGTGATGGCGGCGGCGGGGGCGGCTTTTGGAGCTCTTTCGAGTACGATCCTGGCGGCGAGGGCGAGGGCGGTACCGAAGGTGGCTGCGGCAGCGGTGCCATGCCAGGTGGATACGGAGGTGGAAGCGGCGGCGCCGGCAGCGACATACGAGGGCCGCAGTCGGTGCAGTCGGTGCCGAGGCTGCAATACGAATATGTGGCTCCAGGTCCGCCATCGTCGCAAGCACCATCGGAGGCGTACATGCACGTCTGAGTGCAGATCTGCGCGCTTGCGAAGCCCACCACCAGGGTGAGGAAGAGCACGCGGGCAAGCCAAGGCGCGGACCCAAAGCGGCCCGCAGAGCCGCGCCGAGCAGAGGGTCGGCGCGAGGGAGAGGCTGCGATGACGGCACGACGGCCCTCGGGCGGCGGCATGGAGGCACGGGCCGAGGTGGCAAAGTGCGCCGCAAAGGCCTGGACGGCACCGTATGGTACCGCGCAGAGCATACCGAGCATCGCCAGCAGCAGCCCGCCCAGATACTTGACGATCGAGACCATCAGCGTAGTCTGGACGTCATCGAGCGTCTGTTTCATCTTCGCGCTTTCTTCGCGCTCGTCGACGAGGCGTTGTCCGCGTCGAACTTGATCGTCGCCACACACACGTCATTGGGGTTGTGTGAGACCTCTCCCTGCCACATTTGGGTAATTACTCGAAAGTGGAATTAAGGTAGTCCGCTCGCACTCATGAGGGTAATTTTGGAAATCAGCCCTACATAAATCAATGAGTCCCAAGGCCCCCGGGGCGGGGGAGGGTGGAGAAAGAATGGACAACGGTGAAGCCAAACAGTGAAAATAAGCTGGTTCGAGTCTCAGGGGGCACTTCCCGCGCTTGCTTTTTTAGGCGAAATTAGGGTTTTGGGCTGGTTTGTGAACTAGAGTATGGGAATTCCACGTTCGATTCTGAAAGTTTTGAGCTAGAACTCAATGGGAGTGCGTGGGACACCTCTGGCTTGAGTTTCGTTCAAATCCCTTCAGTACTTTTGGAGATCAGTTTTTGCCCCATGTACACCATGAGCGGACTACCTTAATCGCGAGAAAAAGTATTAATCGGACTTTTCCTCAATTTTGTAGACTAGTCGCGCTACCAGCATAGCATACTGGATCTGATGTGTTCAAGTTCAAGTTCAGCTTAGAGAGCACATTCGATAGGCTTCCGTTAGGTTGTCTGTTGTTTACGAAGTAACTTGAACTTGATCTGATGTGCCGTGCCCCCATCATCGAGAAGATCATCAGACATCTCGAACCTCGCCGCTTCATGCCTCGCCGCGCGAGCACGCGAGCCGCGCCATCTTGACGCTCGTCTTGGCTTCCCTCGCAGCTGGGGCTTGGCTTGGCTCCTAGAAAAGTTTTCTTTTGTCTCACCGGACCGTACCTAACGAGGCGGGCGACCATCGGGCGGCTAGCGAACTCCCCCTTGGCAGGGGGCGGTTCGCTTGAAACCCCCCTACGTGCCACCCCCACAAGTATAACGGCCTATACGGTCCGGGGTTCATCAGTGTGATGACACCCGGTGACCCCTTACCCCCCCCCTCCCGACACATCGAACCCCCCTTTTCCGTAGGGGAAGTTCGGGAGGTTGT
>Ga0210241_102138_pt1 | contig 12021 bp, 4 predicted proteins | sample ChrtobMetP5a_8mM_FD_155488 | JGI IMG/M metagenome (GOLD analysis project Ga0210241, IMG submission 155488) | Chrysochromulina tobin associated microbial communities from unialgal haptophyte culture, Seattle, Washington, United States - P5a_8mM | ecosystem: Host-associated > Algae > Haptophytes >...
GGGTTCGGGTTAGGGTCAGGGTTAGGGTTAGGATTAGGGACTTAGGGTTAGGGTTAGGGCTAGGGTTAGGGTTAGGGTTAGGGACTTAGGGACTTCGGGTTAGGGGTAAGGTTAGGGTTAGGGTTAGGTAGTCATGGGACCTGGCCGAGCGCCATCGACACGGAGATGCATGTGGACCATCCGAGGAGACGGTCGGCGACCCGCCGCGCCGCGTCCTCCCCGCCCGTTGCGAGTGCGGAGGGGACGAGAGTGGCGCCTGTCGCCTGCATCGCGAGGGTGATCACCAATCCGAGTGAGTAGAGTGTATTGGTGATCGAGTACACGGCCGCCGCCACTCCAGTCGAGTCCATAGCCTGCGTCATCCACGTGGCCGAGACGAAGGCGACATTCAGGGCGGCCTGGCGCAGGAGCATCGCTGAGCCCCCCCTGAGCAACGGGAGTAGCGACACGAGCTTCGGAGGTGTGAACAGCCGACCGAGCTTGAGCAGCTTGCGCTGGAGCAGCAACGCCACGTAGATCAGCCCTGCCCCCGCCTCGGAAGCCGCCGTTGCGAGCGCCGCGCCGGCGACGCCCATCTTGCACCCAAAGATGAGGAGCGGGTCGAGGACGAGGTTGAGCGCGTTGGACGCGAGGGAGACCTTGAGTGGCGTGACAGTATCGAGCATGCCTCGGAAGGCTGCAAAGCCGACGGCGGAGAGGAGCGCCGGGATGAGCGAGAGCGAGCGCAGTCGTAGGTACTCGATGGCATATGGGGCCGCCGGCGCGCCAGCTGGAAGGACGAGGTTGAGGACGAGCGACGGCCTTAGGACGAGGATGAGGGTGCCAATGACGCCGAGGACGTTGGCGAGGAAGAGCGCCTCGCACACGCGTTCGCATGCGGCGTTCTGATCGCCACTGCCCGCCGCTTTTGCCACGAGCGGTGCCGTAATAGTCGGGATGAACGCGATCAAGAAATACATGCTAAAGAAGCATTGGTTGGCCGCTCCTTGCCCAGCCAGTGCCAGCGCGTCTCCCATACGACCAATCCAAAAGGTATCGACGGCACCTACTAGCGGAATCACCGCGAGATTGGCGATCGACGGAACTGCCACGCCCAGAATCTCCTTGTCCAGTACATCATTCCCAGGGACCGCCTGCCTCCATCGTGGCCTCGTGTCTGCCGAGGTGCCGCTGTTGAGTTGCGGCGGCGCGGTGCGGATACGGTCCGAGACGGAGTGACTTTTGACCAATCGTGTTGCGTGAATGGCCGACGCGACTGGCAGGAGCAGGAGCAGCTGCACCGGGATCATCGCGGGTTCGGGTTAGGGTCAGGGTTAGGGTTAGGATTAGGGACTTAGGGTTAGGGTTAGGGCTAGGGTTAGGGTTAGGGTTAGGGACTTAGGGACTTCGGGTTAGGGGTAAGGTTAGGGTTAGGGTTAGGTAGTCATGGGACCTGGCCGAGCGCCATCGACACGGAGATGCATGTGGACCATCCGAGGAGACGGTCGGCGACCCGCCGCGCCGCGTCCTCCCCGCCCGTTGCGAGTGCGGAGGGGACGAGAGTGGCGCCTGTCGCCTGCATCGCGAGGGTGATCACCAATCCGAGTGAGTAGAGTGTATTGGTGATCGAGTACACGGCCGCCGCCACTCCAGTCGAGTCCATAGCCTGCGTCATCCACGTGGCCGAGACGAAGGCGACATTCAGGGCGGCCTGGCGCAGGAGCATCGCTGAGCCCCCCCTGAGCAACGGGAGTAGCGACACGAGCTTCGGAGGTGTGAACAGCCGACCGAGCTTGAGCAGCTTGCGCTGGAGCAGCAACGCCACGTAGATCAGCCCTGCCCCCGCCTCGGAAGCCGCCGTTGCGAGCGCCGCGCCGGCGACGCCCATCTTGCACCCAAAGATGAGGAGCGGGTCGAGGACGAGGTTGAGCGCGTTGGACGCGAGGGAGACCTTGAGTGGCGTGACAGTATCGAGCATGCCTCGGAAGGCTGCAAAGCCGACGGCGGAGAGGAGCGCCGGGATGAGCGAGAGCGAGCGCAGTCGTAGGTACTCGATGGCATATGGGGCCGCCGGCGCGCCAGCTGGAAGGACGAGGTTGAGGACGAGCGACGGCCTTAGGACGAGGATGAGGGTGCCAATGACGCCGAGGACGTTGGCGAGGAAGAGCGCCTCGCACACGCGTTCGCATGCGGCGTTCTGATCGCCACTGCCCGCCGCTTTTGCCACGAGCGGTGCCGTAATAGTCGGGATGAACGCGATCAAGAAATACATGCTAAAGAAGCATTGGTTGGCCGCTCCTTGCCCAGCCAGTGCCAGCGCGTCTCCCATACGACCAATCCAAAAGGTATCGACGGCACCTACTAGCGGAATCACCGCGAGATTGGCGATCGACGGAACTGCCACGCCCAGAATCTCCTTGTCCAGTACATCATTCCCAGGGACCGCCTGCCTCCATCGTGGCCTCGTGTCTGCCGAGGTGCCGCTGTTGAGTTGCGGCGGCGCGGTGCGGATACGGTCCGAGACGGAGTGACTTTTGACCAATCGTGTTGCGTGAATGGCCGACGCGACTGGCAGGAGCAGGAGCAGCTGCACCGGGATCATCGCACGTTTCAAACGAAGACCTCTCCGCGCGCGAGCGAAGGAAACCAGTGGAGAGAGGAAGACGAGAGGAAGTACAGTACATGTGAACTGTGTACCAAAAAAGGTCCTACCGGAATTAATACCGCGTGAGACCAGGATGGTCTCACCCCTTTAAGTGAGGGAATACACACCACCAAGTGTCGGCGGCATGCCTGGCATGCATGCGGGCTGTGTGAAGGTTGTTTCCTAATTTGTGTTTGACAGAAACCGTGGAAGCGCACTCCGCTCTCCCCGTCAACTTTGACGTGGCCGAGTCGATCGCACGGCCAACAAGGGGCTGCGGCGTTCAGTGGAACCCACAGTGTCAAGCGTGGTAGCTACGTGGAGCTAAAAATGGCTCGCCAATTCAATTCAGGAGTCGACCTGGACAAGCAGGCCGTCTCAACACCGAGGCGCAGTGGTGGGCAACTGACCCCAACCACTCAATCCACAATGCGAGTGGATGCACGGCGCACAATGCGCAGTGGCGCAGGCGAGCGGAGTCATGAACCCTCGTCATCTTCGCGTACGCTCGATACTCGACATGTGCAAGTGGACAAATCACTGGCACTCGGGGGCCTCAAGGGCTCCGGCAAGTCGATGCCGAGCCCCGGTGCTGTCACCGATGCTCCCAAGGGGCACCAGTTGGTGACGGCCTATGAAGAGGAGCCGCAAGGGCCCTTCAAGATGAGCATCAACACGCTCTACCAAACGACACCAATGATCTTCTACACGTTCGCGTGCGTATCTGGTCTCCTCAACATCGGAAGCCTCCTCGTGAACATGCCAGGCGTGCGCCAGAAGGTGCATGACCTGCGCTGCAAGATCATGGAGTATCTGGTGCGCAAGCAACGTGCATCGAGCAGCCAAGCGCTCGTGCTCGTGCTGAAGCTAGCTGGATGGATGATCGTGTCCGCCACGACTGCTGCTCGCCTCAAACATGCTGCGCGACGCGCCGGCCTGCTCTCGCTTTTGAGCGATGTGCCGAGCATGCATGCCGTCCAACGTGCCCTCAAGTTCGACGACCAGATTGAGGCGCCAGATGTTCTGGAATCGGAGGCCGATTCGACACGCTCCGAACGAGAGTCCGAGAGTGATGCTGACGAGCATGCCGAACCGGCCACAGATTGGGACACGTTCTGGACGCGCAAGCCGACGCGCGACATGATCCGCACGCTCTCCTCGCAAGAAGTGGAATCCAACAAGACGGATCTGACGGTCGCGCGCCTCGACGAGTGGATGCTCAAGTTCATGACGTTCGCTCGGCGCCGTTACCCACAGTTCGGCGAGCTGCTGGAAATTGTGTGGACGCTTGCGGACCTCGAGGAGGCCACTTCGCTCGTCACCACTTCAGTGCTTGCGAACGATGCGAACCTGTGGGGCGCGTCCGCGCTCATGTCCGTCATTGATGTGACGAAGCCCGCCGGCAAAGTCTTCGAGACGGCGATGCTCGATGCAGAGCGTGCCATCGCTGGCACCATGTCCTCGGGCATCGAGATCGCAGTACGGATTGCTAAGTTGCTCAAGGATCGCCACACGGGTGATGAGGAGGCTGACTATCTCAAGTTCGAGGCCAAGCAGTACCTCAAGCTTGGCCAGGACGAGAACTCCATTCGCATCGCGTTCGGCATGATCAAGTCCGACCTCTCCATCTGCCCTAAGCGCATCCGGGAGGCCCCGCATGCGTACCTTCGCTGGCTTCTCAAGAAGGCGCCGACGGAGATTACCAAGAAGTGCAAGGAGATTGAGCACCAGATCAACGTGGCTGAGCGCCGCCAAGTCGAGCCCATGTTCAACAGCGAGCTGCTCACCGTCGAAGTTCTCACCTACGAGATGATCGAGATGATCTCGGCGGCTTCGAAGGAGAACCAGATCTCGATCGTCGAGGTGGCGGCCGCTGACAAAAAGCGCAAGCTCGCTGCGGACCGCGTCAAGATGTCTAAGAGCCCGCCGTGCGCCAACTGCGGCAGCGCTGAACATGGCTGGGGCGACTGCAAGGCAACGACTCTTTGCGGCCTCAAATTCTGCCAGTGCGCGCGGAGCATGGCATGCTGGGTGGAAGCGGACGTGATGCCGACCAAGGACGAGCTCAAGACGGCGCAAGGGCGCAATCTTCCGGACTCGCTCATCAACAAGCTCAAGGAGACCCGCAAAGGGAAAAACAAACAGGTCTCCGCTGTGGAGATGCTCGATGCTCTCGGCACCACGACGATGCCCGATGCCCAAACTGATGGCATGCTCGGCCTCGCACTCGTTGACCTGCCGACGCCACTGATCGCGCGGATCTTTGAGCTCGTTCAGCCTACGCTCGATTCCACGCCTTCGGCCTTTGACCTCGCCACGCTGTGTCATGCCTTCAAAGCGGCTACTGGTGAGTTCATCGAGATGTCCTTCGTGGCGGACGATGAGCGCATTGCGCTTGAACGCCAAGAGGCTCGCATCAGCGCCATCGAGGGCTCGGCCGTGCTCGAGGCGAGCGGAGTTGAGCGTGACTATAGCATGCAATCTCCAACCTCAGTTACCAGCGATCTTGCAAACCATCGCGCCCAGCTGCCCTGGATGTCACTCGGCCTCCTCGAATGCCTCGCCATCCACTTCCAATCGTACGTCCGCATGCAACTCGCCAAGAAGCGCGTGCGTGCTGTGCGCTCTGCACGCCTGCCCAAGCATCCGCAGGAATGCACGCAGATGAGCGCGCCAATCGAGACGGAGGTGTGCAGCGCCAGCGTCACGGTCACACGATCGCTCATCGGTGTACCACGGCCGGCAGGACCCGTCTTCGATGGCGAGTATGCTCTGGGAGTCTGCTGCCGCGAGGTGCACACGCACACGCCCAAGTGCATTCGGCCGCGTGCTCCGACCTCGGAAGACCTCGTGCTCACCATGGTGCACGGCGCCGAATGTGAGATCAGCCTTGCCGATCGTCACAGCGTGCCCAAAGGCATGCTCGAAGTGCAGATCGATGGCGGGGCCAATACATGCCTCATCGTCAGCCCCCTGCTCCGATCCGTGTGCCACGTTAAGCCAGGCACCTCGGGTTCTCTCGGACTCGCAGGAGCAAGCAGCATCCTCGGCCATCAGGGTGAATGCACCTTGACTCTGTATGGCGGTGCCCACGATGGGACGGCGCCGGTGGCGACCGGCGTGCTGCACGGCGTGAGTGTGGCTGCGGGCAGACGCGACCTCCTCGGCGTTTCGTGCATCTGGACGGCGGCACGCATCGCCGTCCTTACGGAACCATGGCTGCTCGCCGTGCACCCGGCCACAGGCCGTGCAGGCCGACTCATTGCCTGGAACGGCCTGTACTTTCTCCATGCGGCTCTGGAGTCTGATGGCATCCGTATCATCCTCGATCGGCAGCTCAGACCGCTGGACCTGTCTAGCATGATCGAGTGCTGTGCGGTCGACGTCACGGCGCACCACACTTATGCCCTGTGGGCTGCTCGGCTCCTCGTCGACGCTGCTGCCCTCAGAAAGCACGTGGGCACGTCGTACGCGATCGATATCAAGTCCGTGCCGCCGGCGGCGGCGCGCTTCCTCGACACGTGCATGATTCGCGCGTCTACGCGGATGCGCAAACTGCCTCCAATGGAGCGCGCGCCTGCTGTGAGCCGACCGGTCACGATCGGCGAAAGCTTTCAACTCGACGGCTTCGGGCATGTGTCGTGCAAGGTCGTCGGAGGCAAGGAGACATACCAATGGCTGGCTCTCGATAGCGTCTCAGACTATGCGCACGAGATGCTGACGGCCAGCTCGGGTCAAGAGTCCCTCTTTGCGTTCCTCGACATCGTGCATGCATACGAGACACGCCTCAAGCACTGCCCCAAAGAGCTGCGCTTCGATGCCTGCCCCGTTTGGGCCAACGAGAACGTCAACCTCTTCAAGCAGGCGATCGCCGCTCGCTACAAGTGCATCGCGATCATCGCAGCCGGAGGAGATCACAACGTCATCCCGAAGCTGGAGGCGGCCCAAGATCCCTTTACGCGCATGGCGGAGGACATGCTGCAGCGGGCGCACAAGGAGAAGCCATTCTTCCTCCGCGCGCGTGCCTATGCAGTCCAAGTGCGCAACGACAAGTGCGCCTACGACCAGAAGGCGACTCGATTCCATCGGCACCATGCAGCACCGTCGGACGTCACGCACTACATCTTCGGTACGCTGTGCGCGGTCCTCAAGGATGGCCACAACTCGCAGCGCGCTCCTGTGGGCTCGGCCGAGCGCACCGACAACGCGCTCCTGATCGGTTACGAGCCCCTAGCTCGCAAGCGCATGCTCCTCAAGGTGGACACGCAGCAGATCATCTACCGCAAGGACGTGCAGCCGCTCAACGAGATGGTGCTCGCGCTCGTGGGCATCCCCTCGGGAGGCGACCTCGCCACGACCGCGGTGCAGACCGATGATCCTGGCGAGCTGGCACCCCTGCTCGCGCCAGTGCAGCCGGTGCAGCCTGTGCCTGCGCCGATCATCATTCGCGCGGCCTACGACCCGATCCCGAACGGCACCAAGATCGAGATGGGCTTTCATGACACCAAGTCCGGCGAGCTCCGCTACTATGAGGCGACCGTGCGTGGCTCGACGGTCCTTCCAACGGGCAAATGCATGACAGACCTCGCCTGGACTGACCCGTCCTGGGATGAGGACAAGCGCTGGCAGGGCAAGCTGTTCGACCTCGCGTCCCAATACACGCCGTGGCGTCTGCCCAAGCCGACTGCCCCGCCTGCCCTGGCGGTCCGAACGGCGCCAATTCGCGCATCGGCTCGCCTTGCTAAGCCGGTGACTGCCGCTCTCAGCGCTGCGCTCGAGACGCGCAAGACGAGCGCGACTCAGATCGCCGTGTGCAACGCGATCATCTTCCAAGCCTTCGGAGATGCTCTCGATCTGCACGTGAGTTCCCTCGAGGAGCTTGACGCCGCGCGGCAGCACATCAGCGACCTTGAAAGCAGCATGGCTCAAGGGGATCCGTACGCTGTGACCGGCCTCGACGAAGTCGCGCCCCTCGAGTGCAACGGACTGACCCTGGAGGCCTCCAAGGTGCTCAAGAACGTCGTGGAACTCACCGCCGCGGACGGCTCGCCGTACACGCTCGTCGTGCCCAAAGGCGCCCTCGCCGGGCTGCCTGACGAGGTGGAATGGGGCCTCGCCGATGCCCTCGGGCATGAGTCCGTCCTGTCTCACCCTCTCAATCGGATGGTGAAGCGCAAGGATGCCAAGGCCACCGGCGCTGTCATCGCACCGTGCGTGGTGCAACGCAGCATCAAGAAGGACCCGGCGACCAACGTCCTCATCACCCGCAAGACGCGCATCTGCGCCGACGGCGCTCGCCTGAAGAGGATCATGCTCTCGCAGGGTAAGGAGGATTACGCCCCGACTCACGCGGTCATATCGGACGACCTCCAGTTCAAGATGGCACTTGCGACGGCGGCAGCTGGCGACATCCAGGACGCCGACGGCAAGCTGCTCTCGCCGCTCAAGCAGGATTTCCCTCTCGACGGCACCGAGGAGTCCCTCATGAAGGAGGCCCTCCTCATCGATCAAGCGCTGCACGACCGCCTTGCCGCGGATTCGACACTTCGCATCGTCCCGCGATCGACGGCAACCTCTGATTTCAAGAACGCCTACGTGAAGGCGAAGCGCTTGCGCCCAGTTGGCTTCCTCGACACGGTCACGCCCATGTTCGATGACGAGGGCGACCGCCTGTGCTACGAGCTCGGTGCTCCGATCTGGGGCGAGGCGCCCGCCGGCAATGAGTGGGAGCAAGATCGCAACGGCAAGATGCGGGCGGCCGGCCTCACGGAAAGCCTCGAAGTGCCCGGCCTTTGGTACATCGTCGACGCTGCCGTGGACAGCCGCCTCGTGATCATCACCAACGTCGACGACCTCTTCTACACGGAAACGGGCAACCGCGACTACGTGCTCACCAACCGCGTCATCAAGTCCTTCAAGGGGGCCTACGGCGAGGACCAGATCACGGTCAAGTACAAGCCCACCTCCTGGAAGGGCTACAAGATCGACTGGTCCAAGGATGGGTCTATCGTCACCATCTCCATGGCTGCCCATGCCGTGGCCCTCGCGCTTGACTGGGTGCCCGAGCTTCTCGACCCGAGCGTGCCCACGCCGAGTGACATCCTCACGGGCATGAAGCTTCAGGAGGCGTGCGATCGCCTCGCCATGCAGGACCCACGACCCCTCAAGATGAGCGCTCACGAGAAGGCCACCCAGCAGATCTGCGGCGGCACGAAGTACATAGAGCAAGGCTGCATGCCACGTGTGACGCTCATGCAGCACCGACTCTCATGCGTCGCCTCTGGGGCCGTGCAGCCCCTCGGCATGCAGGTCGCGCGCTCGCTCGTGGCCTGCATCTACAAGCACCGCCACGAGGGAATCACATATGGCGGCAACCTCAACCTCCGCAAGACGATCAAAGGCGGCATGTTCGCGCAACTCGATCTCGCCGACGGCGCTCCCTCAAACATCGAGGTGCACGGCGACGCGACGGTCGATGATCGCTCCGTCTACGCGGCTGCCGTCACCTGCAACGGCGGCGCTGTGCTCCACATGGTCAAGAAGCTCAGCACCGCCTCCATCATCAACGACGAGTCCTCGTGCGAGAACGAGAGCATCGCGACCAGCCGATGCTCGCAGTTTGCTGTGTACGCCCGAGCGGTAGCGACCGCATTTGGCATGCCCCCGACGGCGCCGACCATCATCGGCACGGACAATTCGGCTAATCTAACGCTCAGCGCGGGCACGGCCACGCCCGGCCGTGCCAAGCACGCCCTGCGCAGATGGGCGGCTATACGGATGCGCGTTGCTAGTGGCGCGTGCCGCGTCGTCAAGGTCGACACTGACTCCATGCCGGTCGATTTCATGACGAAGCACAAAGGCCGCAAGATGATCGACGCGTCGGTCGCGTACCTCACCAACTCCCGCAACCGTGTCGAGTCCGATGCGAGCGATGTGGAGGGCGCCAACGGGATCAAGGTGAAGCCCGAGGTGTCCTTGCTCGAGGTGTCAGCCCTCGAAGTCCCGGCGACGTTCATGACGCTGCGATCCAACAAGCGCAAGTATCCCACTCCGTCCCCGTCGATGGAAGGGGACGCGGCTCCGCCGGTAGTCGCGGCGCCCGATCCTCCGCCAGGGCCTCCGCCCGACACGACGCTCGCGGATCCGAAGCACTTCGCGCACCGGCTGTTCTCGCACGGCCCGTCCTCTTCGCGCGGCCTGACGCACGCAGACGTACGGCGGATGTACGGCGGCCCGGAGTACCCCGGCGACTCGGACGGCCAACAGTTCGACGACGACGACGCCCGGAACTCGGACTGACATCTGTCATGTGGGGGGGAACGCGGAGCTACGACACTGCCGTACCTGCTAGAGCTCGTGCACACGGCGACATATCGAGCGGGCCTCTAGGCCATGCGCTTGAGAGCGACGACGGTGACGACCTCGGGGACAGACGCCTAGGGACCGCTCGCTGCGGTACCAGGCGACATTGCAACAGGGAACAACAATGCCAACGCCATAAAGGCCGTCGGATTGGGGGGGACGCGTGAGACCAGGATGGTCTCACCCCTTTAAGTGAGGGAATACACACCACCAAGTGTCGGCGGCATGCCTGGCATGCATGCGGGCTGTGTGAAGGTTGTTTCCTAATTTGTGTTTGACAGAAACCGTGGAAGCGCACTCCGCTCTCCCCGTCAACTTTGACGTGGCCGAGTCGATCGCACGGCCAACAAGGGGCTGCGGCGTTCAGTGGAACCCACAGTGTCAAGCGTCAGCGCTCGGCTCCTGCGCTCAAGCGTCAAGGCTTCACCCACCATACCGCCTCGAAAAAGAAGGGCTTACTCGAGGTGACGAACCAGTGGAGCCACCAATGGTGATGCGATGGCTCGAGGATACGGTGCAGCACGGGGGGCGTACCCGACTGGTTCTTGAGGAACTCGTCCACCGCGAGCGCGCACCCACCAAAAGAGCCGTAGTCGTCCACGTAGATGATGGCGCCAGGCACGACGAGCGGATAGAGGGCGACCAGCGCGTCCCGTGTGCTCGTGTACATGTCGCCGTCGAGCCGCAGGAAGCTCACCTGCTTGAGGCCCTTGGGCGGCAGCGTCTCATTGTACCAGCCCTCGACGACGTGCACATGGGAGTGATGCGCGGGCACGTCGAACGTTCGTAGGTTGGATTCGAACACTGAGCGCCCGACTGAGTACTTGTGCGCTGCTCCCTCTTTGCAGGAACGCTTGATGACACCGCTGTCTTCCATTATGGAGTTGCACGACTTATCCTGTCCTACGGGTGCTGGTGTGCCCTGAAAGGAGTCACAAGCCCACAAGCGTGGAGGTCGCAAATCATGATCTGAAGCTGTCTCCATCTTCACGACATGTAGCATGGAGATGGTTGATCCCCCCGTGAACACACCCGTCTCCACAATGTCACCTGGAACGCCGAGGTGCAGCACGCGCCCTGTGAGCGCCATCGTCCAGATGATTCGCCAGTAGGAGACCAATGATGGCAGCGGGCCAAATTTGTCGTGCATGGCGCGATGCTGATCGATCGCCCTGTCAATGTCGGTTGCCCAATCCGTGTATAGCGCGGCTGACTCCTGCCGAAGCGCCTGGTGCGCAGTCTCCTTTGCGCCTGAAGGAGGGTGCCTAAGCGAGGCGTGCGATTGTTCCACCGGCATCTTCGAGGGGCTTTTTTCCGGCGCTGGGGTATGGGGTGCGGTGGGAATAAAGTTAACTGTTAACGTTAAAGTTACCTACACATGACAAAGTTACCTAACATTAACAAAAGCTGATCTTGCTTCCCGCTGGATGGCGTGTTCATAGTTAATGTTAATGTTCATGGTAAATGTTCCATGTTCAATTGTTCATGGTTATTTGTTCGTGACTTCGTGTTCACGTTCCACGTCCAGCTGTCCACGTCACGAAGCCCCTTTCGCGTTTTCAATCGGACACGTACCTTCATATTAACATGTCATGTTCATGTTCAGCTACAGAGGTCGACTTTGTAGAGGTAAACTACCAGGGAAGTATGATCTCGCGTCGTAACGGTCAAAAAAGAGCATCGGCTTCGCGTTCGCGGAATCGCTTGCCGCTCCTCCTCTTTCACCTCCTCACCGCCGTCAACGCGGTCAAGTATGATGACCTGCGGCCACTCATAGCGGTCGGCATCACGAGCAGCGTGCTGCTGGCGCAGCACTTTGGATGCTCGAAGCGCTGGATCAACCAGCTCAAGCGCGAGGTAAAAAAAGAGAAAAAGAGGGGAGAAAGAGGGGGAAGACTCTAGACTGTACTATGTACATGTAGGATAAATGTACCTTCAAAATACCTTAGGCATTACACAGGCTGTTTGGCGCGCGCCAGCGCGCTCGCCATTGCGCCCGCGCCCAGCGTGCGCTGCGCATGCTACCTATGATATTT
>Ga0210241_102152_pt1 | contig 11931 bp, 9 predicted proteins | sample ChrtobMetP5a_8mM_FD_155488 | JGI IMG/M metagenome (GOLD analysis project Ga0210241, IMG submission 155488) | Chrysochromulina tobin associated microbial communities from unialgal haptophyte culture, Seattle, Washington, United States - P5a_8mM | ecosystem: Host-associated > Algae > Haptophytes >...
AGGAGGAGGAGGAGGAGGAGGAGGACGTGCCTCCCGGCATCGCACTGCCCCCGGGTGTGGCGGTCGCACCGGGCGCCGCGCCACCACCCGAAACGGGCGTCGCGTTGCCCGACGGCCACCGCCCTCCCGGCCCGCCTCTAGGGCTCCCGCCAGCAGCGGCGAACCGGCAACCCCCCGGCCCGCCGCCAGGGCCACCGCCGAACCGGCAACCCCCCGGCCCGCCGCCAGGCCCACCGCCGAACCGGCAACCCCCCGGCCCGCCGCCAGGGCCGCCGCCGAACCGGCAACCCCCCGGCCCGCCGCCAGGGCCATCGCCGAACCGGCAACCCCCCGGCCCGCCGCCTGGGCCACCGCCGCCTGGGCCGTTTCCGGGGATGCCTCTGGGCATATGGCCGGCGCCGGTAAACGCGATGGCGCCTAGCATGATGCCGCCAGTACGGATGCCGCCCGGCCTACCGCCGCGCTTCCCTCCCCATCCGCCTGTTGGCTATGGCTACGGAGCGGCCATTGGTGGGCCCATGCCACATGGAGTGCCGCCGGGGCCGCCGCCGGGGATGCACGCAGCGCATCGGATGGTGGCGCCGTGCCCTCCGCCGCCGAGTGTACCGCCTGGTCCGCCGTTGGGTCCGCCGCCAGCAGCCGCGTTGCCCTTATGGGACCCATCGCACTGCCAGCATCCTCTGCCGGCAACCGCAGGCGCGGCAGCCACCGCGGCCAGACCGGCGGTGATCGCCGCGGCGCCTGCCGCGCCTGCCGCGCCTGCCGCGCCTGCCGCGCCTGCCGTGCCACGTGCCCTAGGGAAGGCGGAGCGCACTGCAGCAGTTGCGCTCATGCCGGCTGCAGTTCGTATCCAACGGCAGCCCATCGCGCGACCGCGGCCACCGGTGGGCGCGCCCTCACGTGCGGCCGCGCTCGCGCCGCCGGTCATCGACTACCTGACTCCGAGCGCGGCGCCCGCCGCACGGCCGCCGTCCAACGTGCCCAGCGCAGCCGCCAAGCCCAACTGCTCCTCCGGGGACGCGTACGAGGACTTCTTGGCGAGCATGAATGGGCTGCTGTGAGAGTTGGGCTGTCTTAGCACGTACCGCTGTAGAGTACGTTTTAGACCGAGGGTGGGATGGGATTCGTCCGACGCGCCGCTGGACCTCGCGCCAAATTGGGGCAAGTTTGTTGCACGAGTTTGTCATCCCACCTCGACACCATGCTCATCACGCTCGCGACCATGCTCCAGCACCACCGCGCCGCGGCTTGGATACCCTTCCGAGCTTCGGCGTGCCTGAGCAGGACGTTCGTCACGATGAGCACAAACGACCCGCTCGCGGACTCGCTTGTGCGGCTGGACAAATTGCTGTCCGAGCGTGGTGCGGGATCCAGGAAGGACGTTGACAAGTTGATACGCAAGGGCCTGGTCACTCTGAATGGCGAAGTCGTGGGCAAATCGGACGGCAAGCTCAAAGTCCCATTTTCCTCCTGCCCGATCGTGGACGGGTACGAGTATGCTCCGCCGCCACTCCTCGTAGCATACTACAAGCCTCTCGGGGTCGTCTCCTCAATGAGAGACGACCGTGGACGGGCCGACCTAGCGACCGTGCTGCCGTTAGAGTGGCAATCTTCGATGCATCCCGTCGGCCGCCTGGATGCCGATACGACGGGGCTGCTGCTCTTCAGCCGCGATGGCGATCTCACGCACCGGCTGCTACACCCCAGATTCGTCGTGGAGCGCGAATACCTTGCCGAGGTGGAGCACCCGATCGACGCGGCGGCCCTCGGGGCACAGCTTGCCGAGGGCGTGGAGACGATCGAGGAAGGCGAGAGCCTTGTCGTGCAGGCGCAGCTGCTCGAGGTGATAGGGCAGACGGTTCGCCTCGTCGTGACCGAGGGCAAATACCGCATGGTCCGCCGAGTGCTCGCTAACGCAGGCCATCCCGTGGTGGCGCTCCACCGCGTACGCTACGGCGAGGTGCGCCTGGACGCGCTCGAGCTTGAGGAGGGGGACGCGGTGGCCATTGAGGGCGATGCCCTCGAATGGGCCACCTCGCTTGCAGTGGCGGCGCCGTCTGCAGGCAGCCGCAGCAGCCGCAGCAGCCGCAGCAGTGAGGCGGACGCCCCTCAGCGCCTCGTCGAGAAGGAGGCGCGTCAACCAGTCGCGCGCATGGACTTGGCGGCTGCCATGGAGGCTGCGTGGACGCCACGGGAGAGTGACGTGCTCCTTGTCGTCGAGCAGGCTGATGTGGCTCGCGAGGAGGCGGTCGAGGCGCTCAGGAGGCACCGAGGTGACATTTGGCGACGTTGGAGGAGCTCTTGTGAAGGGCGCTTGTGAATGCTGAATGGCGGGCGTCAGCAGCCCTGGCGTTGCGCAGATGCATCGGAGGGGACGTCGGAGCACAGAGGCTTCAAACCTCTGTGCGCCGGTAGGCGGGCCCCGGCGGGGGTCTCCCGGGTCCCGGCGTCCCGCTCCCGCGGTCGCGCGGTGCGCACACCCGGGGGGCGAGAGCGGAGAATTCATGGGTGCAATAAACCCAACTTCGGACGGGAACCACACGGCATCTGCACGCCACACGCGCCGCGCGCCGACGCGACCGCGGCGCGATTAAAATGATAATTGGCCGCGTTCGATTTGACGCGATCGTCCGGTTTCAAGTCGCGAATCAAATGTACGCGAGTCGCGACGCGACGCGATAACTATGCTACGCACGCCAAAACACTCCGCGCACTCCGCTCTCCTCGACGTGAAGGAACCCCCGGAACGAGCGCCGGAAGCGGGAAGGCTCGAGCGTAGTTCGACCGCGGCACGGGGGCACGGCCGCGGGCGCGGCCGACCGCCGGGCCTCGGGCCTCGTCCCGTCGCGGGTCCGCCGCTCACGTACGCACCGGCACACGTGCCGGGTGCTAGCCACACCTCACGAGCTCACCTGCGGAACACATGACGGACGATGACGGTGTGGATCGCGCTCGAGCGCGGAGCGGCGTAACCGCGGCGCGTGAACGCAGAACGGCCGTCGTGGTGCGGTGTGCAGCACCGCCCAAGATGGCACATGCAGCGACACGACAACACGTCAAATGGCCGATGCCGCGACGCCCTGCTCGCCACGCGACATTGCACGATCGGTACCCTATCGAGCGAACGATGCACGCGCACACAGAGACACGGAGGGGGAGAGCACACGCCAGGAGCACATCACACGCGTCTGGTATCGTCTGTACAGATCATCGAGATCGCAGGTAGTTCGCAAGCTACGTCTCGATCCATTCAGATCGAGTCCGCAAGGATCCGCCCTGGCTGAGCTTGGCAGCGCCTGTTCCACACTACATGGAGTATGGTGAACACCACCGCGTAGGTGAGAGATGGGATGGTAGACCTCTCTCGATGCCCAACACGCGCCATGCCGGGCACATCGCGCGGAATTCACTGCGCAACGGCGGCGTGGCAAACGAATGGAATCGCGTCCAGCATGCTCGCAGGCGCAGCGCGTGAGCCTCTGCTTGCACACGAGCTCAGGATCGGCGCCACGGGCGCCGGCGCCACGAGCTCAGGCGCGGTGGCAAGGCTAGCGGGCGGGCTGTTCAGGCGGTGCGCTGCGACTTGACGGTGATATTCAGCCCTGCGACAGAGCCCGCGCTGGAGACCGTCGACATGGCGCTCGCGGGCCGCTTGATGGGCCAGAGCGCCGTACCGGGCGGTTGCGCAGGCACGAATCTGAGGTCGGCGATGCTGTCGACGGCATCGGCGCCGCCAATCCCTGTGCCCGCTTTCAGCTTGCGACGCGAGCGGCTCGAAAGCGGCGCCATCATCGTCATCTCGCCTGTGGGTGCAGGCGAGTGCGCCGATGCCCTCGCTGCCGCCCTTGCGGTCCCATCCGAGGGCTCTGCGGCGGCGCCGCCCGCGCCTCCACACGAGAGCAGCGTGCCTCCGAAACCGCCAAATGAGCGGAGCGTACCGCTGCCGGTCGTGGGGGCAAACATGTGCATGGGGAGTTGCGAGGGCATTGCGGACGAGCTGGACGGCGCGTCGCCCAAGACGGCGCCCAGCCCCGACGGAGGCCGTGGCAGGAGAGCGTCGGTCTTAGCGACGGACCCAGCATGCGGGCTGACGAAATTGACGAAATGCGGGCTGACGGAGCGTGGTACGAACGGGCTCATGGCGCGGGAAAGGATAGCTGGGCTCGGCGACGTTGAGCGCCGCCCTCCACCCAGCGAGAAACTGCACGCCGAGCTCTGCGGCCGCACTCGGAGCGGCGCAGGAGCGCTTTCGGTCGCGGGGCTCGCGAGAAGGACTGTATCAGCATCGGGCGCCGCCGCCTCGGAATCGGCGGCGTCGGTCACCGGCTCGGTCACGGAAGCCATCGCGTCGGACGCGGCGGCGGCGGCCGCGGCGGTGGCCCGCTTCGCCGCGGCCGCCTCCCGCCGCGGAGGCGGTTTCGACTTTGAGGAGCGTCCTTTGGAGGCAGGAGGGGCGCGCTTCGCGGCGGCGGTCGACATACGGTTGACCATCAGGTTGATGTTGCGGAGCGTATCGAGGCTCGCCGGCGGCGGCTTGATTGCCGAGAATGGCGAGGCCGAGCGCCGGCAGCACTTGCCAAACGGCGAGGCAAGGGGCTGGGAGGGCGAGGGCGCACGCTCGTGGTCGTCGTCCGCATCCTCGTCCAAGTCCTGATGAGTCTCCTGATGAGCCTCCCCTTCGTCGACGGCGCTCGGCGTGGGCGCTGGCCTGGGTGCGGTGGGCGAGGGGGTGCTGAAAGAGATGCGACGACCCACCTGTCCAGAGACCACGAGCGGCGGCGGCGCAGAGAGGAGGTGGCGGAGCAGGTCGGGCCGCCGCTTTGTCGGCGTGGGCACGAGCACCGTCCTCGTCGCCCTCGGAGACTGGAGATCCGCGTCCTCCGCCTCCGCCTCCGCCTCCGCCTTGCCCTTGCCCACGGGCCGGCGGCTGCGTCCGCCGCCGCTGCGCGCACCGCCGCTGCTTGTAGCGCGCGGCTTGGCCGCGCCGCGCCGGCGGCGCCCCTTGAGGGCTGAGGCCTCTGCCTCCCGCTTAGTCTCTACGTCCTCCTCCGCCTCCTCGTCCTCGTCGTCCTCCTCCTCGTCCACGTCCTCGTCCCACAAGTCGAGTTCAGGCTCACCGCTCGGTCTGACTCCGCCCACGCCAGCGATGGGCGAGCACGGCGAACTGGCGTTCAGGCGCGCCTGCGAGCGCCGCAGCACGTCCTCATACCGGGCCATCTCCGCGAACGCAGCGTTCGAGAGGCCTGTCAGCGGCTGAGCTTCGGCTGCGAGATGGAGAGGGCACGAGGGGAGCGGTGCCAGCACTGAGAGGGCACATTACTATACCATCATCATCGTTATCATCGCGCTTGAGCGCCGCAACCAAGGCACGTGGACGTGCGCAACAGATGCCGCGCGCAGCAAGGGGCGTCGGGAGGCGCTCGCGCGCGCACCGAGCGCGGCGAGCGGTGAGAGGCACTGATGCTGCTGCTGCTGCTCCTCGTCAACGAGGTCCCACCGCACATCCCGCAAATCCTCATCAAGGGCGATCAGGTCGGTCTCCGCGAGCATGGAGATGGTGCCTGAGAGCTGAAGCCACTCGTCGGTCGGCGCCTCGACGTGCCGTCGGCTCTGTGCGGAGCGCGGGGCCTGCGGAGAGCCCACCCGAGGAGTCATCAGAGTCAGCGGTCTGGTCGTGGCGTGCTTGCGACGCGCGTGGGTGGAGGAGGCACGTTTGCCAGTGCAGTGGCATGGTGGCGTGCCGCCAGGCTGCCACGGGTCAGGCATTGGCGCGCAGGCTCGTACCCTGAGCTGCATGATGAACGCCGCGCTATTATTTATCAATTCGCTCGGCGTGGCACCTGGGCGCGAAGCGATGTTTCCGGGGATCCTCAATGTGTCGACGAAACCGGGACAAGTTCAGATTTTTGTCAAATCTGGCATTTGTGTGCCTCGGCGTTGCATTCTGAGTTTTGGGCTACGACGTCCTTCCATATCCGTTTCCGTGGAGAATTCCTCAGCGAGCACTCAACCGTCGCCTCACATGAAGGCCGCCCGCGAGCTCAAGGCGGACTCGGCTCGGTCGGCGGTGGCGCCTCCCCCTCCGCCGCCAATGGCGCCGCCCCCGCGCAGCGGCAGCGCTGGCAGCAGCAGCGCACCGCCGGCGACGGCCTCGGACGCGACCACGAGCGTCGCCGCCGCCGCCAAGGCCGTTGCCTTCGTGGGGAGCGTCAAGAAGGAGGTCGGGTCGATGAGGAACGACATGTACGACTTTATGAAACAGCAGCTCGTGCAGCAGGCGACGGAGATTGGCACGCAGAAGAAGGTGCTGCACGCTCTCCAGCGAGAATACGAGGAGCTCACGCACAGCGCGGCTGCCGAGCGCAAGGAGCTGCTCGGACTGCGTGAGCAGCTGACGGTCGCCGAGGCGCTCAAGGTGGTAGCCGAGGACGAGGCGCGCAGTGCGATGGCTCACAAGCAGCGCGAGATCGAAAAGCTCAAGCGGCACGCGGCGGAGGCGATGCAGGAGGCCAAGCAGCGCGCGGCCGACGAGCTCGAGGTGATGGCCGTGCGCGGCGCGCAGGAGCGCCACGAGCTCGAGGCGCTCGTGGCGCGCGCCGAGCAGCGGCAAGCGGTGGCGGAGCAAAAGGCGTCTGTGGCCGAGCAACAGCGAGCCGTGGCCGAACAGCGTGTGACCGCCGCCGCCATCGACTTTCAGGCGCATCGTGCAGACGCCGAGGCGAGGGAGAAGGCCGCGCATGCACGCTCTGCAGACGCCGAGGCGCGCGCGAAGAATGCGGAGGCGGCGGCGCAGAGTGCGCTGGCGACGCGCGCGAGCGTGGCGAAAGAACTCGAAGCGCTGTCGGCGCAGCTGGAGACGGAACGTGCGGCGACCCAACGAGCGAGCAGCGTAGCCGATGCGGCGGCCGACAAAATTCGAGCCAACGAGGTTGCACGCAAGGAGATGGCGAGCGCACTCGCTCATGAGACAGCGCGCGCAAAGGCCGCCGAGGACGTGGCCGCGGCCGCGACGGCGACGGCGCAAGCGATGGGAGCCAAGGCGGCGGCCGAGATCGCCGATCTCCGAGAGCAGCTGGATCGAGCGACCGGCGCTACCCAGGCCGCGAGGGACGAGGCGACGAGCGCGGCGGTCGCGCAGGCGGCCGCGGCCGAGCAGGCGATGCAGGTGGCGCAGCAAGCGGCGCAGCAGGCGGTGGACCAGGCACGGCAGGCGGCGCAGCAGGCGGCGCAGCAAGCGGCGCAGCAGGCGGTGGACCAGGCACGGCAGGCGGCGCAGCAAGCAGCAAAGCAGGCGGCGCAGCAAGCAGCAGAGGAGAGGGAGCTGGCGGTTGCGCAGGCGAGCAGGAGCGCCGAAGAGCGCGCGCGTGAGGTCGCGGCAGAGCACTGGCTAGGTGTGCTGGGCGCCGAGCGTGCGCAGCGCGAAGCTCTTGCGATGCAGCTAGAGGAGGCGGCGGCGCAGCTAGAGGCGGAGCAGCGGGCGAGGCGTGACGTGGCGGCGCAGCTTGAGGCGCGGATGGACGCCGAGCGAGAGCAGCGTGAGGCTCTCACGGCCAAGCTGCAAGCGGCGGGGACGCAGCTGGAGCAGCTCGGGCCTATGCTGGAGTCGGAGCAACGGGCGAGGCGTGCGGCCGAGAGTGCCAGAGACGCTTTGAAGGCCGAGCTGGACGAGCTGCGCCGCCAGATGAGTTCGCAGGCGGTGCGGCTCGATGGGGCTGCCGCCGAGGCCGCGGCAGAGCGCGCACGGGCTGTCAGCGCCGCCGCCGAGGCGGAAGCGAGTGTCAAGGCGCAAGGAGAGCTTGCGGCCACGCAGGCGGATCTGGAGCGCAAGCTCGCCAAGGCGCAGCTGGCCGAAGAGCAAGCGGCCAAAGACGTGGCGGCCAAGGTGAAGGCCCATGCTAAGGCGCTCGTAGAGCTTCAGGGTAAGCTCTCAACAGCCGAAGCGCGTGCTGCCAAGGCGATCGCCATGTCGCAAACGGAGCTCGCTGCTGCGAAAGAATCGCACGAGTCCTTCAAGGCGGCCGTCAAGGAGCGTGAACAGAAGACCAAGGCGGCGGCCGAAGCGGCCCTTGCCAAGGCAGACGCGGCGGCGAAGCAGGCAGCCGACGATGCGGCCAGCACGCAGAACGCGCTGTACTTGTCGAATCGCGCGCTTGATGAGAAACTGAAGTCGACAGATGCGGAGCTCACCGGCAGCCGAAAGAGGGAGGCCGACCTCGCGGCCGAGGTGAGCGAGTTGCGCAAAAAACTCTCCTCATTCGAGTTCATGGCTGCGTTCACGTCTGAGAAGAAGCTGAACGCTGCTCAGAATGCTGCGGGTGCTATGGCCAGTAAGGCCTCGAGTAAGCCCGGCTCGTCGTGGTCCACCCAACTCGAGGCTAAGGAGAACGCGTTCACCCAGAACAAGTGAGCGCGCTGAGCCGTGCGAGATTCTATGGGATTCAGAAAGCGACAGCATACTGTATGCGGCGCAGAGCGCAGCCACATCAATACTGTGTCGGATCCTCTCATCGTACATCGACATCGTCCGGTCCCACGAAATCAGACCGGGCGACGCCGACGAAGACTGCAGTAGTCCATTATTTGATATTAGACTCTCCGCTCGCCGTGTCCCCGCGGCCTCGCCATACTCCACCCCTCCGCTTCTCTGTCGTGTCGCGGTGTGACCTCGCCTCTGGACCCGGTCTCGCTCGCGGCTCGCGGTTGCGGATTCAATTAGACCATGGATTAGACTTGGAATTAGACTCGTCTACGTCTTTGGTGTATATCGTTCGGAGTATATCTTAAAAACTCTGCCTTCCACTTGTCACTACTCGCGCGTCGGACGGCGGAGAGTCTCTACTCGCCATCTGTGATTGCCGCAAGCGCTCAAAGAACAGTTTGCCACCCGGCCGCCTGCAAATAGATTCGTGCTGTCCAGCCATTCGAGCCTCCTCCGCCTTGCGCCGATCCGCCTCAGCTCGTGAGCGCCTCAGATTCGCCTCTTTCCTGGCTGCGTCTGCTTCCGCCGTAGCTGCCTCAAGCTCCTGCAACAAACGCATCTCGGCTTTACCCTTCTCAAGCTGCGCGGCGGCCTCGGCTCGCGCCTCGTCGATCGCCTTCAGCTGGCTTTCGAGCACATTTGCTGCTTTGACCCTCGCGGCCACGTGAGCCGATTCAGCCTTCGTGAGAGCGTTCCGAGCAGCTTCAGCCTCGTCCTTAGCTCTTTTCGCCTCGGCGTCCATGACAGCAACCGCCTGCTTGCGGGCCTTATCCAAGGTCCCCTCTGCACCCAACTTTAGCTCGCTTACCATAGCAGAGGCCTTTGAGCGAATGTCCTCTGCCGTGCGTCTGCTTTGCTCTCTCGTGTGCTCCACCTCCTTCACGCTGAACGCAAACGCCTCCTTGGCGGCCGCTAATTCAACGAGGGCGTCCGCATTGGCCTCAGCCGCTGCGGCGACGGCAGCCTCCTGGGCCGCTTTAGCAGCCGCCACCCTGGCCTCGCAAGCCTTGACCTCCTGAAAGGCTTCAGCCTCGAACGCCCGGAGCGCGTCGGTGCTCGATCCCTTCCCGCCAGCTGCAAGCGCTGCACGCGCCGCACCGGCAAGAGCCGTATCATGCTGTGCTCGAGCGTCAGCGATCGTCGTCATGCGCGTCTCTTCAATCATCGCCAGTGTCGCGTCACGCTTCGAGTGTGCGGCGTCAAGCGCTCGCTTCTTCTCCGACCTCACCTTGGCCAGCTCCGTCTCGCGATTTGTTGACGCCTCCAAAATCGTCAGGTGCGACTTCCTCGTGTTTTCGGTCAGCAGCGCCTGGTACTTTGCGCCAAGCTCTTCAAGAACTTTCTTCAATCGCGATTGCGTCCCGGCGGCAGCTTTCCCCAAGGTGGTCTGTGCGGTGATCACCTTGCGCTCGGCATCCTTGTTGATATTCAACACTTCCTTGTCGTACACGGCCTGTGCAACGGCCCGCGACTCGTGTGCGGCCCGCTTGATCTCCTTGTTGGTTTCCTTCGCTGTCGCCGCCTTCTTCTCGGCCTCGACTTTTTGCCATCCTTTGCTAGCCTCGAGGACGGCGTTGAGTGCGTCTGTCTCATCCGTCTGAGCCTTGAGCTCATTGTCGGTGGCTTTCATGATCGCCTGCGACCACTCTTTATACGCCTCGAGGCACCGATTGGCCTGCTCGATCCGTGCGACACTCTGCGCGTTGGCGGAGACCTCAGTGTCGACTCTATTCACTTTCTCCGCCTCTTTGACGGCATCCGCCTCAAAGGCCACCTGTTCTTCCTTGATTGATCGGATGCTCTTCTCCGCTTCGAGGGTGGTGTCCGCGATGACTTTCGACGCCGTCGCCCGCGCGGCCAACTCTGCCTCGTTTGCCTCCATCGTCACCGCTGCTTCTTCCTTGATGTACTCCATTCTAGCAAGTGCGGACGCCATTGTGGCCTCGGCATTGGCCTCCACCTCCATTTTGGCCGCCTTGGCCTCAGCTTCCTGGACGCGCGAGTCATATTCATTTGCCACGGAGGTGGCGTGCGTGCGCACCGACGAGGCCTGCGCAAGCAGCTCGAAAGCGTGCACCTCGGGATTGAGCTTCGCAACCACGCTCTCGGCCGACGAAGCGCGGCCATTCGCCTCGGCGAGGCTCGCCGCCTTCTCCGCGCAGTCCGCTTCCCGCGTTTGTGCAAACTCATGGATGGTAGCCTCGAGGTCGAGTGTCACCGCCTTCAGCCTCATCTCGGCCACCCTCTTCATCTCCGCATCGTTTTTCGACGGACCCATCATGGCAAGCGTTTCATTCTGCGCCCGCTCCGCGGCTGCAGCCTTTGCCAAGGCCGCAGAGATGTCGAGTTTCAACTCAGCCTTCGCCGTTAGCACTTCGAGCTCTATCACCCTTTTCGCTGCCATAGCATTCTCGACCTCCACGATCGTGTCTCGAGATTTGATGGCCGCGTCGACGGCACAATCCAGCTTGAAGACGGCCACCTCCTGCTGTGCAAGCAAGCGCGCGCGCTTCTGCAGCGCGTGTTTCTCTTCGTCGACCTTGGCGAGAGCAGACTCGAGAGCCTCGGCGTACTTCCGAACCAGCGCCACCCGCTCCTCGTTCGACGAGACGAACTCCTTAGCACGCATGATCTGCTGCGTCACGTATGTCTCCATGAATGCGCGCATCCCCTTTGCTTCGGCCATTTCCTCCCTGGCGCGCGTTTCAGCCTCGCGCGCAACAGCCGCCTCTTCTGCGGCTGTTTGTAGCGCGGCGAGATCAGCCTCGAGCATCTCGCGCTTAGCCATCTCAGCTGCAAGGGCGCTTAGGTGGGGCCCGGCCGCGTGCTTGTTGGCTTGATCGACGGCGCGCTGGATTCGTTTCTCGTACCCAGCCTTGAGGTCTGCAACCTCGATGGCGTACTTCCGCGTCAACGACACCGTTGTGTCCTCGATGGCCTGCTTGACGGCATCGCTTCGCTCCTTCTCAAACCGCATCGCACATAAGGAATCAGCCTGGATGCTGTAGTCCTCGAGCTTCTTCTGGAGAACTTCGACCTTCTTCCTGAGGGCTTTGACCTCCGTGTCCTTCGTCGGAGGTGATCGAAGGGAACCGCTTGGCGGTGATTTTGGGGAACCCTTCGCTGGTGAGGACGAGGAACGCCGGGAGGCGGGCGGCGTCCCTGAGGATGGCTGGCTGAATTCCGCGCCTGCCGTCCTGTTCGGGCTCGGTGTTGAAAGAGACGTCGTTTTCGCAAGAGAGGTCCGTTCTTCCGGTGCCAGTCGTTACCCTTCACAAGACTAGCAACTCGCGCCGCCGACACGGCGCGCTGAGCATACTGACATTGAGTAGCTCGCTCTACACACGGTAGGCTCTATGGGATGAGAGATCAGGCGAGGCTACATACAAGATAGCTCTCGCTCGCCTGCCTCCTCGGTAAAGACCGGTAGCCAGCGGGGGCAACGACCTGTA
>Ga0210241_102158_pt1 | contig 11914 bp, 10 predicted proteins | sample ChrtobMetP5a_8mM_FD_155488 | JGI IMG/M metagenome (GOLD analysis project Ga0210241, IMG submission 155488) | Chrysochromulina tobin associated microbial communities from unialgal haptophyte culture, Seattle, Washington, United States - P5a_8mM | ecosystem: Host-associated > Algae > Haptophytes >...
TGCATGCATCTACTAAGAGATGTACCGACCCCTCCCCTGACCTAAGCCCACACCGGCCCTACTCATATGGGAGGTCTTGCTGGACCTCAGTCGAGATCAGGTGAGTTTCCCCACTTGTCTCGCGACATTATGGAAAACCTCATCTAGGGGCAGGCTGCTCGCCGCAGGCCCGCCTACACTCGTGGGGGAACTAGAAGGCCAAGTACACTACATGTTTATTGTAAGTCCGCCGCCTGCGTTGGGGCCTCTCGATCGCAAGTTTCTTCGCGAGCATCACCCGCCATTCGCAGCGGAGAGTTGGGCTGGGAACAGCCCGCTCCGCTCCATCATGATGGACGACGAGGATCTGCAGCGCGTCTACCAGTGGGTCGACGACATCCCGCTCTCGCGCCCGAAGCGCAACATCGCTCGCGACTTTTGCGACGGCGTGCTGACGGCGGAGATCGTCGCGCACTACTTTCCGAAGATCGTGGAGCTCCACAGCTACCCGGCGGCCAATTCGTTCTCGCAAAAGTCGTACAACTGGGCGACGCTCAACCAGAAGGTCTTCAAGAAGATGGCCTTCCAGCTCACCAAGGAGGAGATCGAGGCGCTCTCCAACTGCATGCCACAGGCCGTGGAGCGGATGCTCAAAAAGCTGCAGAACGCGATGGCCAAGTATGGCGCGCGCAAGCAGGACGATGAGCCGAGCACCGCGCGCGGCCAGCCCTCCGCGCGCACCGAGTACCAGCCGCCGCCGCCCAAGCCGGTGGCGGCGCCGAAGGCACCGGGTGCGGCGCGTGCGAGCGGCGGCGGCGCAGTGCGTGCGAGCGGCAGCTCGGCGCCAACGGGCGGCTCTCCGAGCGCGGCGGACGAGTCGCTGCACGCGCAGCTGGCGGAGAAGGACGCGCAGCTGAGCGAGCTGGCGGAGACGGTCGACATCCTCGAGGTCAAGATCCAGAAGCTCGAACAGCTCGTCAGGCTAAAGGACTCCAAGATCGCGACGCTGCAAGCCAAGCTCTCCCAGTTTGAAGGGCGGTGAGTCCGGCGGTTGAGTGGAGCGCGCCGCGCACGCGGGCACAGGCCGCGCGGTGTGCGGGCAGGCTCGGGCTTCGCAGGGGGGCTGTTCACGTGCACAGCTCCTCTTGAAGCCATTCGCCACATGGCTCGTGCCCCTGTGAACGTTCACAGGCTCGTGCCCCCATTGCGTGCCCCGCAGCAAGTCTGTCACACGGCCGTCGTCGCTCTACGTCGGGCCGTACGGGCGCGCTCCTATACACATACCCTAACACACGCAGTAGAGTGGTGAGAGATGAGTTTCTTGAGAGAGACGAGACAGAGACGAGACAGGGACAGAAAAAGCACATCGAGTTTAACGATTAACCGTCCGTCCATATAATTATCGATAAACGAAAACGGTGGGTGGCGGTTTTTCGCGTTATCGTATGGTTTCTCTCACGCCGGCCGGGGAATCTGCACACTCTAACGTGCGTGGTTCCCTTATGAAACGCAAAGGCGCCGCCTCGGGCACTCTCACGTGCGTGGTTCCCTCTTGAAACGGGAAGGCGCCGCCTCGGGCGCCGGCGCCGTCTTGGCGCCCTTGGTACCTGCCTTGGCCGCAGCCGCCGTCGCCTTCGGCACAGGTCCGTCCGACTTCGTGACCAGCTTGGCGGCTGGCTTCGCGGTCGGGGCTGCCTCAGACGCATTGGGCGTAGCCTTGGGCGGTGAGGCTGCCCTCGCAGCCGGCGCGGCTGCGGACGTCTTGGGCGTGGCCTTGGGCGGTGAGGCTGCCCTCGCAGCCGGCGCGGCTGCGGACGCATTGGGCGTGGCCTTGGGCGGTGAGGCTACCCTTGCAGCCGGCGCGGCTGCGGACGCATTGGGCGTAGCCTTGGGCGGTGAGGCTGGCTTCGCAGCCGGCGCGGCTGCGGACGTCTTGGGCGTGGCCTTGGGCGGTGAGGCTGCCGTCGCAGCCGGCGCGGCTGCGGACGCATTGGGCGTAGCCTTGGGCGGTGAGGCTGCCCTCGCAGCCGGCGCGGCTGCGGACGTCTTGGGCGTAGCCTTGGGCGGTGAGGCTGGCTTCGCAGCCGGCGCGGCTGCGGACGTCTTGGGCGTAGCCTTGGGCGGTGAGGCTGGCTTCGCAGCCGGCGCGGCTGCGGACGTCTTGGGCGTAGCCTTGGGCGGTGAGGCTGCCGTCGCAGCCGGCGCGGCTGCGGACGCATTGGGCGTGGCCTTGGGCGGTGAGGCTGCCGTCGCAGCCGGCGCGGCTGCGGACGCATTGGGCGTAGCCTTGGGCGGTGAGGCTGGCTTCGCAGCCGGCGCGGCTGCGGACGTCTTGGGCGTAGCCTTGGGCGGTGAGGCTGCCCTCGCAGCCGGCGCGGCTGCGGACGTCTTGGGCGTGGTCGACGGTTCCTTAGCGTTCGTCTTCGCGCCTGCCTTCTCGGGGCTTTTCGCGGCGCTCTTCTCGCCCTTTTTGGCCTTCTCGGGGCTTTTCTCGCCCTTTTTGGCCTTCGGCGGGCTCCGACTCCTACGCTGGCTACTCGCCATCTGAGCGGCCGCGGCCGCAGAGAGCTGATCCGCCGCTGCGCTCAGCTTCTCTGCGGCGTGGTGCTGGGCGCTCAGGATCTTCCTCAGATCATCATCGTCAAGCACGCTCCTCTCCTCCGCGTCAGAGGCCGAAGGCCATTTCTCGTCCCAAATATCCGCAGGGAGCTCCGCGCTCACCACAGCGCTCACCTCCTCCTCCTCGGGCTGCTCGCCCTCGTCGAGCTCCTCTGCGACCTCCTCCTCGACGGACGGCCGGACGGGGGCGGCCGACGTGGCAGCGGCGGCGGGTCGGTCGTCGTGCTTAAAGAACCAGCCGCCATCAGGCGGCTGGCCGGCGACCGTACTCGTCGAGGCGGGAGGCTTGGCGGGAATCTTGGCGACGGGCGCTGCCTCGGGCACTTGGGCGGACTTGAGCGGCGTCGTCCCGGGCGGCTCTGCGGGTGCACCTGGTTTTGGACCTGTATTCACACCTGGTTTGGGCCCCGGCGCCAACTCGACCTTTTGCGGGGTGGGTGGCCGTGGCGGTTGGCCCTTGGATGGCGCCGTCGCGAGCGTGGCCACGGCCGGTGACGCCCCCGGGGGTAACGCCCCCCCCTTGAGGGGGACAGCCCCCGGGGGGGAAGGACCTGTATTCACACCTTGAGATTCGGTCGCCGCTGTGAATGGGTGAGCGAGGCCGTAGGCCCTCGACTCGGCGGCCGACGCCCTCGCCTCCGCCGCCTCCTGTCTGCCCATGGCCACCGCGAGTTTCGAGAGCATCTCCTCCATCTCCTTTTGATGCCTCGCCCTTTCCTGCGATAGCGCCTTCTCGGCGGCCGCCTTGGCCTCTTCGGCCGCCTTCGACCCCTTTGTGGAATGGATGAATTTGGACACACGCAATCAGCGACGCAATCAGAGGCAATCAGAGGAGGCAATTAACGAAACTCGCCTTTGTGGAATGGATGAACTTGGACTCGAACTCGGCCGCGCGCGCCTCCGCGGCTACGATCGCATTCTTGGCCGCGGTGCTGCCGGTAATTGACGAAGCCACGTCGGCTGCGGCCCTGGATTCCACAGCCGCCGCTCGCTCCTCGGCCAATTTGAGTTTCGTCTCGACGGCCGCCAGCTTCGAGTTCAACTCCTTGGTTTGAACGGCGGCCGCCTTCTCGGCCTGCGCTCAATCAGAGACGCAATCAGAGGCGCAATCAGAGACGCAATCAGAGACGCAATCAGAGACGCCATCAGAGACGCAATCAGAAGAGGCAATGAACGACACTCGCCTGAGCCACCTCGGCCTGCAATCAGAGGCAATCAGAGGCAATTAACGACACTCGCCTGAGCCACCTCGGCCTGCGCTGCCTTGAGTTGCTTCTGCACGGACGCGAGTGCTTCCTCCGCCTTCGCAGCCTTCGCCTCCGCCGCCTGCGCCGCCGCCTGCTGCTGCTTCTGTAGGTCCGCCAGCGCCTTTTCCGCCCGCGCCGCCCGCGCCGCCACCTCGGCCGCCGCGCCCTCGGCCTCGGCCGCCTGCTTTGTCTTGCTTGCCATCCGCTGCACATCCTGCTCTCTTGTCAGCAGCGCCGCTTCCCGCGCTGCCACGGCCGCCTCGCGCGCCGCGAGCGTCGTGGTGAGCGTCGAGGCATTGCCGCTCATCACGACGCCAAGGGCAGTTGCCTTTTCGGCCGAGGGTTGGACGTTCACACCTGTATTCACACCGGCCGAGGGTTGGACGTTCCCGCCCGGCGAGGTGCGCCCTGCCGCCGCGCTCAGAGGCGGCGGCTGCCCTCCTCCTGGGAGCAATCTCGCGTCGAGATCGGCATGTCGACGAAGCGCCCTATGGAGCTCTCGATAGTCAATTGAGCCGCCGCCGTCGATGTCGAACGTTTCAAAGAGAGCGTCGCACCTGATGAGGGAGGCGCTCAGAGCTGATGAGGAGGCACTCAGAGCTGATGAGGGAGGCACTCAGAGCTGATGAGGGAGGCACTCAGAGCTGATGAGGGAGGCACTCAGAGCTGATGAGGGAGGCACTCAGAGCTGATGAGGGAGGCGCTCAGAGCTCATCAGTGCTCATCAGAGCTCATCAGCGTCGCACATGTACGGCGGCACGTGGTACCCGAGGGCAATCAGAGCTCATTACCCGAGGGCAATCAGAGCTCATCAGCGTCGCACATGTACGGCGGCACGTGGTACCCGAGGGCGGCCAGGGCCTTCCGAAGCTCCCGCTTCCGGATGCGCCCGTCGCCATTCGTGTCCCATTGCCTAAAGAGATCGATGACGCGCGCATGCTGCGCCACGAGGGCGTGCCGCATCTCATTCTGCATGTGCATCGCGGAGGCAAGGCTTGCAGGGTCCGCCGCCGCATGCGCCTCACCTGTGGGAAAGGGACACGGCGCCGTGGTGAGCGCTTGCATGCTGGGCGAGGAGGCTAGGCTCGCAGGGTCCGCCGTGGTGAGCGCTTGCATGCTGGGCGTGGAGGCAAGGCTCGCAGGGTCCGCCGCCGCACTCGAATGAGGGTGCTCGGACTCGTCATCCCCGCCGCCGCCGCCCCTCTCCGCGCGCGCCACTCGCACTGCTTCCGCCGCCGCGAGCTGCATCTGCATCGCAAGCTCTCGTCTCTCAGCTTCGCGCTTCTCTGCCTCCGTCATCGGCACCTGATGCGGGAGCCAACGCAGGTCCATCAGAGGTCCATCAGAGGTCCATCAGAGGGTCATCAGAGGACCATCAGGTGCCATCGGAGGGTCATCAGAGGGTCATCAGAGCGCCACCAGAGCGCCATCAGAGGCCATTCGGAGGCACACTCAGTAGAACCCAAGCGAACTTCAGAGGCCATCTCAGCGGCCAACTCAGCGGCGCTCAGAGGCGATCTCCACGCGATCTCAGAGGCGATCTCCACGCGATCTCAGAGGCGATCTCCACGCGATCTCAGCGGCGCTCAGAGGCGATCTCCACGCGATCTGCGCGGCAATCTTGGGCACCTCATCAGCAGTCTCCTCGAGCTCAGCGCGGATACGTGCCCACAGCGCGAGGGCTCCGCTGGAACCGCGCTGCATGGCGCTACGCAGGGCGGCGGCGTCGGCGGCGGCTGAGTAGCCAGCAGAGGCGTCGGCCGCAGCCGCTGCCTCGTCGGCCGCATCGTCTTCGGCCTCCTCGAGAGCGTCCATCTCGGCCACGGAGAGCAGGTGCCCGGATGCGAGCTTCGCGCGGAGCTCGTTCACCTGTTGCGCGCGCGTCTCCGTCGCCTCCGCATCGGCCGCCTCGAGTAGCTCGAGCTCGGCAGCGCTCAGCATGTGCCCGCTCGCCATCTTGGCGCGAAGTGCGGCCACGTTGGCAGACATCTCCTCGGACGCGTGTGCATCTGCCTCGTCGAGCAGCTGCAGCTCGCTCGCGGCGAGCATGTGCCCATCGGCCAGCTTTCTGCGCAGCGCGGCCACCTGGACCGCCATCGCCGCGGCGGCGTGCGCGTCAGCAGCTTCTAGCTGCTCCATCTCGGCGCCAGTGAGCATGTGGCCGTCAGCCAGCTTGCTGCGCAGCGTCTTCACCACCGAAGCGGCCGTCTCGGCCTCGTCCTCGTCGAACTCCTCCAGCAGCGCCAGCTCCGCGTTCGAGAGGAGGTGGCCACATGCGAGCTTCTCTCGCAGGGCCTTGACTTGCTGCTGAGTAGCTGCACTCTGCTGTACGAGCCGCTCGCGCAGAACCACCTTTTGGCTCTTGGTCTTGCTGAGCGTCGCGTCCTGGAACTGCTGCCACTCGCGGGATGTCGACGACAGCGCCATCGAGCGCTCCTAGGAAGACAATGGACTGAGCTGAGGGTTCAGTTTTTTCGAGGCGATCATCGAAACTTAAGGGCGTCGTACTGAGCGTTTTCGGCTTGCCCAAGAACACTCCTCGTGGTTCTTACACACCTGTTTTCTCATGGATAGGGGGCGGCACGCAAACACGCGCCACTCGCTGCTCCACATGCCGCTTTGCCGCTAGACCTTTCTCAGGACCATTATTGTATGCGCTGCGCGTCCTCATCGTCACAACTTGTTGCTGGTCGCGGCGCCCGTGCTTGCGAGACGCTTGCGCAGCGCCGCATTCTCCGCCGCCAGCTGCGCCGCCTCGGCATCCTTGCGTGCCTTGGACGCCGCAGCCGCCTCTATGCGACCGAAGCCGGCGACGTCGTCCGTTACATCGTTGTCTGTGGCGGCGCCCGTGTTCGCGAGACGCTTGCGCATAGCCGCATTCTCCGCCGCCAGCTGCGCCGCTTCGGCATCCTTGCGTGCTTTGGACGCCGCAGCCGCTTCATTGCGACCCGCGCCGACGGTGCCGTCTGCAGCGACGTCATCTGTGATGTCGTTATCTGTGGCGGCGCCCGTATTCGCGAGACGCTTGCGCAGCGCCGCATTCTCCGCCGCCAGCCGCGCCGCCTCGGCATCCTTGCGTGCCTTGGACGCCGCAGCCGCTTCATTGCGACCCGCGCCGACGGTGCCGTCTGCAGCGACGTCATCTGTGATGTCGTTATCTGTGGCGGCGCCCGTATTCGCGAGACGCTTGCGCAGCGCCGCATTCTCTGCCGCCAGCCGCGCCGCCTCGGCATCCTTGCGTGCCTTGGACGCCGCAGCCGCTTCATTGCGACCCGCGCCGACGGTGCCGTCTGCGGCGACGTCATCAGTGATGTCGTTATCTGTGGCGGCGCCCGTATTCGCGAGACGCTGACGCAGCGCCGCATTCTCCGCCGCCAGCCGCGCCGCCTCGGCATCCTTGCGTGCCTTGGACGCCGCAGCCGCTTCATTGCGACCCGCGCCGACGGTGCCGTCCGCACCGACGTCATCCGTGATGTCGTTATCTGTGGCAGCTTTCGTGTTCTTGAGCTTGTCGCGCATCGCCTTGTTCTGTGCGGCGATGCGCGCCGCCTCCTCCTCCTTCTTCTTCCTCTTCGCCTCGGCAAGCTCCTTCCGCTTCTGCTGCATCGTCTCATCCAGCTGCTTCGAGTCGCCGCCGCCCTTGGCCGCGAGCTTCGCTTTCAACTCGGCATTCTCCTTGCGCCGCTGCTCAGCCTCCTCGGCCTTCCTCATCGCCGACTCAAACGCGAGCTGTTTGCGCGCCGCCTGCGTGTTGCTGTCCAGATCGTCAGCTGTGCGTGCGCCCGGCGCGATCCCGCTATTGAACGGCTTCCGCGGCTTCCCTGCGGCATCGTCCTTGGCGGCGTTGTACACATTCTTGAACTCTTCGAAGGTGAGGACTCCATTGTCGTCCGTGTCGAACTCGTTGAACATGCGCGCTGCAAATTCGACTGTGCTCGTCTTCAGCTTTGCGAGCAGCCCGAGGTCATCAAGCAGCGCCATCAGCTCGGCCATCTCGATCGTGTCGCTGTCGTCGGTGTCGTACTTTTGGAAGACGGAGCGCACCTCAGCCTCTCTCTCCTTCGCAGCGGCAATCTCCGCCTTGAGGCTCTGCGCGGGCATGGGTGTGCCCTTCATCGTGACCGGCATGGTTGGAGGAATTGCTGGGCGCCAACGTGAGCGCAGTGTGCGCCCTCAGCCGTCTGCGGGGACCCCAATTCGGAGCGCGACCCAAACTTCGGAAGCCCGAAACGGCGCTCCGAAACCACCTCAGGCCCACGCGCGTATCCCCACCGGCCTCGGCTGTTGCAGGTACATGTACCGGTACTTTGCAGGTCGACTATCCGGATACCAGTCATTTCTGCGGAGTTTGCGGGCTTTACGATTCGCTCCCTCCGGGGGAGCCGTCCCTAGGGGACCAAGGGCCGCTCCAGCTGTCCAGCATCTCGGCGACGGACGCGGACGGACCGACCGATCTATCGTAGCCATGGGACGAACCGACCGATCTGTAGCCATGCTCGTCGTTGCGCTCCTGACCTCGACAGGGCTCGGTGTGCCGCTGCCGCGAAACCAAACGGCAAAGATCGGCTTTAGTCGACTGCCGCGAAACCAAAGCTTTGGGCGCCGGCCTGAGTTTGCTGCCACTCCCAACGCCGACGTCCAGACTACCCCATACGGCCCCCCACCGGAGGGCTTCGCCGCGGAGTCGTCAGGTATCATGAATGGCAGCTACTCGAGCCTCGTCCTCAGGGGAAACGTGCGCGCGTACTGGACGATGGACGACACACAGCACACATGGTCCAACATCGCATACAAGAAGTTCGACCTGCTCGGCAAGTCGCTACGCTTCACTGTTGACGTCGCGCAGGTGGGCTGCGCGTGCAATGCGGCACTCTACCTCGTCGCAATGGGCAGCACTGGCTCGTCCGACGGCAGCGGCTACTGCGACATACAGGGCGTAGGCGGTAGCACGTGTACCGAGATCGACCTTCTGGAGGCGAACGTGAAGGCAGTCCAAGCGACACTTCACACGCAACGAGGTCAGGAATGCGACGGCACATGCAACCAGTACGGCTGCGCCGTCAACTGGGGCAAGGACAACCAGAGTCAATACGGCATAGGCTCCGTGATTGACTCTACCCGCCCGTACATCGTCGACGCCGCCTTCGACACCAACGGTGCCATGAAAATCCAATTGCAGCAGGACGGCAGATGGCTCGACTTTTGGACCACTTCGACGGCAAGCAACTGCCGGACAGGTGTACCCGATGACGCCATTCAGATGGTGAAGGAGGAGATGCAGAAGGGCATGGTCCTCACCGTCGCACTTTGGGAGGCGCAAGATGATCTGGCGTGGCTGAACGGCAATTGCGGCGGCAGTTACCCGCGCTGCGATCTGAATCAGGCTAGCCTCGTCTTCTCTGACATCCAAGTGATCGGCGGCCCGCCTTCGCCGCCAGGGCCCGGCCCGTCGCCCAGCGCGTGCAAGGTGTTAGCCAATACCCAGTGCTATGGCGATGACATTCGCGACGCCGGAGTAGTCTCCAGTGCCGATGCGTGCTGCGGTGCGTGCACGTCCACCCAGTCGTGCAAGGCGTGGACTTGGAACCGAGGCTACGACCAACACTGCTATGTCAAGACTGCCTGCAGCTCGCAGGCTAACGACACCAACTGCGACTCGGGCTTGTTGGCTCCAGTGCGTGCATGATGCTAGCTGCGCGGTGCTAGCCAACACCAAGTGCAAAGGCGCAACTTTGGAGTAGTCTCCAGTGCTCTGAAACGTCCGGCCGGCCGTCGAGCTCACGTCCGTCGAGCATCCGCGCCGAATGTCCTCGGATTCCCGCTCGGACTTTTTTCGGAGATCGCTCGGGCTTTGGTCCGAGATCGGATTCCCGCTCGGACTTTGGTCCGAGATCTCCAAAGGGCGTGTGCGAAAACTTTGGTCGAGCTCACAAAATGCTTGTGACGCAGGATGCTTGTGACGATCGAGGAGCAGCGGCCTTCATCCTCAGCAGCGCGCTTGTGAGCGAACGGCATAAAAAAGCGAAGGGCTCGATGCTGTTCAACACAACGCGTTCGTAATTGGCCAAAAACATCCAGGGGAGCCGGGACTCACTGTACAGTACCTATGGTTTAGAGTACATCAGCACATAGTAATCACATCGCGTGCTCACGCGAAGGTGGTACAGTATCGGCGACGCGGTCGCGGAGCGAGTGCGAGTGCTCCCCATGGCGCTCGAGCTGGTCGCGGCGCAGCAGCAAATTAATGAGATGTATGAGAAGCTGGGTCAAGCGTCAGCAACACCTCTTGATGCATCCGAGCTTCGCAAAGCTCTGACATCCTCAGAGCAGTGCACACTTGAGAAGGCAGGGTTTCTTGATGCTTCGCTTGGAAATGCCACATGCAAGGCTTTTGATGCTACCATTTTGGCGGATAAATCGAGCGACGCCATGGTCGATGCTGATGTGTACTGCTGGCGGCGCAGCCCGCTTCGTCCATCTCAGCTCGTAAACGGAAATTGCAGCATACGCCTTCCGATGCTCCGCCGCCATCGGCTTGTTGCACCTGCGTCGGGCTCTCACATGTGGACGTCCTCAGCTGCAGGATGGAGCCACCACCGCCGGCCGATGGTCTTCATTGGTGACTCTGTACTCGAGGGTATGGCCCGTGCGATGCAGTGCGAGATGGTACGGGGCGCACCGTCGGATGCAGCCATGCTTTCGGCCAGGAGTGATGGTGCTGCCATCTCGGTCATGAGGTATGGCGACCGTTCAGAGAGAGTGGACCAGCAAACCCTCCAGAGCTTGAATGCCAGTCTACTTGCAATGACTTCACGAGGTGGCGGGCTGGTGGTCGCTTCATTTGGCCATCACTTCAACAACCAATATGCGAGTACGGGCTTCGTGGAGGGTTTCTTTGTGAAGTTACGCTCACACTTCGAGCGTGCGCTTGTGCCGCTTCTCAGGGTGCTGGAAACGTTTGCGTCCTCGTGCCGTCACTGCTTGGCGACGTTGGTGACACCCAGCCTGCAGCACTTCGAGACAATGGACGGGACGTTCGATCGATCAATCTATTCCTCAACGGGCTACGGATGCCGTGCCGTACAAAATTTATCTGCCATCAGCAACTCCTCAGCCAACTGGTGGCGTGCAGAGGATATGGTACGGCTGGCAAAGCTCTACGCACCACACGTACTACTGATTCCGTTGCATACCATCACCAACGATTGGTGGGCCCAGCACCCTGGGACTGCGGGCCTAAAGCGTTACGTCTCGAAGAATATTCAGAATAAGACGACAACCGATTGCACTCACCTGTGCTACTCGCCATGGTTATATGAGCCCCTGTGGTGGGCGATATCGCTCGGAATGGAATCTCTTGCGGTCGGCATCTCGAGCTCTAGGAAGAATGTGTCGGTGTGGGTGTGAGGCAGCCCGCATGCCTGGGGCGAAACAAGAGATGAAGTACGATGAAGTAGACACACCGGATACGGATCACGCACGATCGTCCCGCTTTGTATATATCGTAAACCGCCACGCATCTCGTGTGTTGGGGGGGGGAGAATCGCGTGAACGTTAACGGTGTATGATGCGCGGGGGGACCGCGACGAAACTGAACTGAAACTGTGACTGACATTGCGAGTTCCGAAAACGAAGCTCAAGAAAAGTTTTTTTTCCGCACAGGGCAGTGCGTCAAAATTATGATCTCGGGACACATGGCCCGTTCGTAAGTAATTCCGCACGAAGCAACTGACCGAAAACTTACCGAAATGAAAGACAATCGAAAACTGCGCGAATCTCAGATCGTTCCAGCTGTCGGTCGGCACCTGCGAGACCACGTTGCCTTGTTGCCCATGGCGGGAGGCTCGGCGAGCGCTTCAAGATTCGCAGCAGCTTGCCGATGCACCCAGAACACTCTGGCGCAGCAACGACGAGGAGCGCGACCCGCGCACGCAGAAAGGAGGGCCAACAGGAACTGAAGTCAGTCTCCTCTGCTGACTGCGCAGAGAGCGTAGTCTCTGCCTGCTGCTCGCTGTGCACCCTCTCTCACCGCGCTGCTCCTGCGTCGCCTCTCTTCCTCGCAGATCATC
>Ga0210241_102167_pt1 | contig 11836 bp, 10 predicted proteins | sample ChrtobMetP5a_8mM_FD_155488 | JGI IMG/M metagenome (GOLD analysis project Ga0210241, IMG submission 155488) | Chrysochromulina tobin associated microbial communities from unialgal haptophyte culture, Seattle, Washington, United States - P5a_8mM | ecosystem: Host-associated > Algae > Haptophytes >...
CGCCCTCGCCGCCACCGCCCTCGCCCTCGCCTCTGCCGCCACCGCCACCGCCGTCTCCGCCGCCCCCGTCGCCGCCGCCGCCCTCGCTGCCACCATCACCGCCGGCGATGAGCCTCGTCGAATTCACCCTCGAGCTCGACGGCGACGTCTCCTCATTCACCCCGAACGTGCAGACCCAGATGCAGAGCGCATTCGCGGCTCGAGCCGGCGTCGGCCTATCAGCGGTGGAGTTGACCATTTTGCCGGGCAGCGTCATCGTCGTCGTGAGCATCCAGACGACCACGGCGACGGCGGCCTCGGTGCAGTCGGCGATGGCCAGCGCGACGAGCAGCCCGAGCAGCGCGACCGCCATGCTCGCGAGCGTCACCGGCGTCTCGATCGTCGTGCTCGCGGTCGTGACGATGCCCACCATTGCAGACGTCTCACCGCCGCCACCACCTTCACCGTCGCCTCCTCCACCCATGTCACCCACGTCGGTCGGTGCATCGGCGGTCGAGACGAGCGGCTCCATCGGAATCATCGTCGGCGTCGTCGTCGTCGGTGTGATCCTCGCAGTTGTCCTCGCCCTGGTCTTCATGCGCGCGCGCCGTCGTCGCCGTCACAACGATAACGTGCTGCCCGATAACGTACGCCCGCCAGCGCCAACGGGCGCCAAAGCAGAGAAGGCGGCCAAGAAGGCCGCAGCTCGGAAAGCAAAAGCGGAGAGGGCCGCTTGGTTGGCCAAGCATGTCGCTGAGGCCTTCATGGTGCCGCCCTCGATCACAGTGGAGATGACGCAGGAAGTGAAGCGCTCTGTGCGCTCGCTGATACCGGAGGGCACGTCGTTTGACAAATACTATCCCGAAGTGGTGATCTCGTATGCGACGGGTCGCCGTGAGCAGGATTGCGCAGGCGCCGGGCCAGGCATGTATTTTGCGGCGGGGTTCATCAGGATCCTCCACCAGTGCGGCGTGCAATCCTTCAGCGGGCTGCACGTCCCCGTTGGCGTCGACTGGAAGGCGTTCATGCTGCGTCTCAAGGGGCGGCATGCGAACGCGAAGGTGCTGATCGTCCTGAAGACTAAAGCGCTCTACGAGTCCGAGCCGTGCTTGAAGGAGCTCAACTGCGCCATCGAGCGAAAAATCCCTCTGATACCCATTGTCTTTGAGGAAGGATTACCCGGGCCACAAAAGCAGTGGTCAAAGCTGACGGACCAGAACTCAGAGATCATGATATCGAATGTGCAGGAGCACCTCGGCAAGATCAATGACATCCCAAACCCCGGCACGTTGCTCACGGCGCCCAGCACTCTGGACGAGATCATCAAGGAGATCAATAAGCATGTCACAACTAAGGCCCGTGAGCCCACGACTATGGACACCTTTCTCGCGAGCTCACAGTCACAGCCGGGACCGCCACCAAAGGGAAGCGGCATTGAGATGTCGAGCGTGGCAGGAGGCTCAAAGCAGGGAGGCTCGATGGACCTGGTCAATCTCGTGCGCTGGAAAGACCTGACTCTGAAAGAGAGTCTCGGGGCGGGCAGCTTTGGCGAGGTGCGTGTGGCCGTGTGGAACTCGACCCCATGCGCCATCAAGAGCCTACGGGCGACGACCGCGCCGGCGGCCCTGCAAGAGCTCCTCAACGAGTTCGAGCTCACGATGCGCCTGCACCACCCCAATGTGCTCCTCACCATGGGCATCGCACACGACGCTGACGACGGAAAGACGGGCATTCTGATGGAGCTCATGCCCGCCTCGTTGCTCGATGTGCTGCACCACCACCGGCAGCGCGATCAGCTCGCCACGTGGGAGGCATCCCTCGTCCTCATCGCCCTCGATGTGGCCAAGGGCATGACGTACCTGCATGCAATGGGCGTGGTCCATCGCGACCTGAAGCCTGGCAACGTGTTACTTGCGGAGCACTGGCACGACGCCAAGGTGGCCGACTTTGGCACCGCACTCACCAAGTATGCCGGGCAGGCCGAGGGGCCCGCGGGCACGCCGCCCTACATGGCTCCCGAGGCCTTTGCGCTCACCTCGGGCGCAAAAGCCAAGCCCACCGACGTGTGGAGCTTCGGATGCCTGCTCACACACATGGGGACGCGGTCCGTACCGTTCAGCCATGTGCAACTGCCCGTCGGAATGTCTCCAAAGGACGCTATGCGCGCGCTCGTGGCGATTATTGTCAAAGGTCAAGCGACCCCACTCGACCAGCTGCGCAACGTGGCCGGCTGCCCATCTGGCATCCTCGCGCTTACCACCCGGTGCCTTCAGACCGATCCTGTTCAACGGCTTGCGTTCCCTGCTATCGTGGACGAGCTCCAGCGCATCAAGGGCAGTGTGCGCGCTTCGCGCCCCTCGACTCCGCTGCGTCGAGCTGATGTTGTTAGCCAGACGGGCGCATCTGCGGCGTCAAACTACGTCTCCCCGACCTACTTCGCTCCACACCATGCCTCCGAAGGTGGTTTGGCGACTTTCGTCGCTCCGTCGCAAGCTGCATCTGTACCAACTGCACCACCTGCGCTCTCCTCGCTTGAGTTGATCGTCTCTCAGTTGACTGGCTCTTTTAAAGCTGCCCTTTCCACTCTGCAGGCCAACAACAGCTCCGAGGACAGCCACTTCCACCATGTATAGAATGATGCATGCAAGCTCTGAGTGACTGACAAGAAACGTTCAGGGAAGACCAAATGTGGACCTGGAGATTCGTGCCCCGACGTGCGACGTGCGTGAGCTCCGAGCGTCAGAGTGCCAGGGGTTCTCTCTGAAATGGAATCGCGGCGGGGAGTTACCGGCGTTCGGTAGGTGGGTGTTGTGTCCACCATACGTTTTCGATGCCGCACGGACATGCCGTGCCAGGCCAGGGACCGGAGGAGCTGAGTTGTGGGTCTGGCGTTCCGCTATCGCGGGTATGGGGGATGGGGCTGTTTCTTCTGCGGTGCGCAGTGTGTCCGGAGCCTCGCGGGGGACTACGGGCCGTTGTAGGGGCGTGATGTTCACGGACGTGGAGCACGGACATGCCGGGGCGAGGAGGTTGGATCTGAGCACTGCCAATGGGACCGGTGGGGATTCACGATCTCGTTGCCTGTGCCTCGTCCGCCCGCGCAAGTAGTTGTGAAACATGACGTGGGAGCAGCGTGGGAGGTGGAGCGACCCTAAGAGCGTGCGTGCGGACACGCAGATGGCATGTATCGATCGACGTAGCTATATACGACGAGACGCGCAACCATACGATATTTTATTTTTTCGGTGTGTGCACTCGGTCTGGCGACGGGTGGTGAGCTGGTGACCGGTCTGTTGACCCGGGGGTGAGTGAGGTGTCCCCCAAGGTGTCCCCGACGGAGCGATCGTAGACACGACAAATTTTGACATGTCTTTGTCGCCTTCACGAGACACGAGACACGAGTAGTTTGTAATGTCGATTTAGGAATTACTTATGATAGGCGTTGTCGATTAGTGTCTCGTCCGGTGACTGGTCCGCGCCTTTCGCGGCCCGGCCGCCGGCTCGCGTTCTATAGGGATCGCCACACGACACATGCGATCCACACACACACACACGCATCCGAGCGGGTTCAGTCATGCATGAAGATTCGCGAGGCGATGTCCTGCACCACCCAATCCACGCCCGCGGCCAGCCCCGCGCCCGTGAAGGCGCTGCACGCCTCTATCCGCCAGTGCCGCTTGGTAGCGCTGAGCTCGTCGAGGCCGAGCTCCGCGCGGATCTGCTCCGCGGTGAGGGCGCCGACGATGTCCTGCTTGTTGGCAAAGACGAGCAGCGACGCGCCGGCGAGGCGCTCCTGCTGCAGCAGCTGCTGCAGCTCCGCTTTGCAGTCCTGCAAGCGCGCGCGGTCAGCAGAGTCGACCACCCAGATGAGGCCATCGGTCTGCTCAAAGTAATTGCGCCAGTAGGAGCGCAGAGAGGTCTGCCCGCCAATGTCCCAGATGTTGAGCTTGAAGCCGCGGTACTCGAGCGTCTTGATGTTGAAGCCCAGCGTTGGCGAGATCGTGTCGATCTCCTCGCCGTTGAACTTTTTGACAACCGTAGTCTTGCCAGCATTGTCGAGCCCGAGCATGAGCAGCCGCACCTCGCGCTCCTTTTGCTTCTGCCGCTTGAGGATGGTAAGTAGACCCATGGTAGTAGCTGCAGCTCCTCAGGCTTCGGCGGCGCTGCTCTGTGCCCGATCAGCGCCCGGCGGTGAAGAGCGTTGGAGCGTCTTGCGTGAATGTGAAGGGCGTTTCACGGTCATAGGAAACCCTGAACACTACATACAAAATGTACAGAGCGCGCACAGAACGTTCAGTAAAGCAGAGCGGCTCCGATGCTCCGCCCCTCCACCTACTGCTTCTCTGGCGGCGGCACGACGGCCGCATTTCGAGACAGATGGAACCAGCCGCGCGAGCGTCCTGTCACCTCGTCCTCAACGAGCTGGGCGTCCCACAGCTTGCGCAGCGGCACCCAGTAAGGCGGGTACTTGAAGCGGGCCACGTCAAGCACGAGCGCAGCGTCGGAGGGGGCATGGTATCCACCGATGGGCGAGAAGTGACCACTACCGGTCTGGCCGAGGGAGGCGCGGTCGAAGCTGGTGACGAGGAAGGAGGAGTGGCTGCTGCTGGAGGTGGCGCCAAGCACAGCCTCGCGGAAGCTGTCGATCGACTCGCCCGCGTCGGTCGGGCGCCGCATGCGCACGGCGCCTCCGTTGGCGGCGGCCATGGTGCGGAACTCCTCCATGGTCACCCCGGCGATGCGGATCCGGTCGAGCGAGCTGGTGCAGCTCGTGGGGAACATGTCGTCCGACCACCAGCGCCATCCGGGCCCCGTCTCGTCGTGCCACCGCCGCCGCGGGTCGACACGCAGAGCATTCATCACCATCGTCAGCGAGCCGAGGCCGCAGAACGTGGGCTCATCCTGTGTGACGAACTGCTCGATGAGTGGGAAGTAGGGCTCCATGTGGCCAAGGGACATGGCCTCGGCAAAGAAGCGCCGCCCGCGCTCGCTCGAGAAGGCCGTGAGCGCCTCAGGCAGCTCCCGACGGTGCACGCTCTTCGGCGGTGGCGGCATGCTCGTGGATGGCGGCGTGAAGCCCAGCCTCTGGTACATGGCGTTCGACTCGCCTCCGGCCACCATCGCGCACGTTGAGCGGGACCGACATTTCGCGCAAGCCGATATGGCCGTGCGCGTGGTGCCTCGCATTGCGCGCCTTCACGCTGCCCTTCACCAAACACGGAGCTCGATGACGTCGTCCGCAGAACTTGCGTAGGCGTTCTCGCGGGCACCTCGCTTTTTGGAGATTGAAGAGCCTTCTAAGAGGGTCCAGGCACGCTCGGGCTCGGACTTTTGTGACATCTCGAATGAGGGTCACTCTGTGCCATTGCAACGAAATATAGGTCGTAGAATTTTTGTGTAGCGCCTTGAATTTAGTTACTAGCGAAGTTGGGGACTCAATAGACAGTACGAATCTGGCCGATTCTTCTCCACGTCGATTCCCGGTGCATGATGCATGATGTGCTCAGTACGGTACATGTATCCGCACACCGATTCCAAGCGATTCCTCGGTTCGGGGTCACATCTCCTTCTGAATCATCGCTACGAGTGCTGTCGCCCTACTGCGGATGTCGTCCGTCGCAGCGCGGGCGAGTGCCTCCTTCGCGGAGACGAGCCCCCTCTCCAGTTGGCCATCGTTCGCAAGCGCGATGGCGAGGTTCAGGTGCGCGAGGTCATATCCCGGAAGAATCTGGAGCGCCGCGACGAGCGCGGCCTCCACGTCACCCAACGGCTGACGAAGCTGCTCGAGGATCGAAGCATAATTAACGTAGGCGCCGGCGAGCGTCGGCGCCAAAGATCCTCGTACCTGTGGGGACGTGGCGCTGCGGTGAGCACATGCATGCAAGGCAGGTCAACACAGCGGCAATCAACGTGCCTGGGCCAGCCGTGCTCGGAAGCGCTGCGGTGAGCACATGTATGCAAGGCAGGTCATCAGCGGCAATCAACGGCCATCCGTCCTCGTACCTCAGCGGCCTGCGAGCCCGTGGCGCTGGCGGCCCAGAGCTGCGCCCCAAACTCGAGGATCTCGCGCAATCTCGACTCCATCTCCCGCAATCTCGCCTCCATAGCCTTTGGGCTGTGGAGCTGGCCCAGACGCATCTGAAGCTCCAGGCGCGCGCTGACGAGGTCCGCGCTCTCCTTGCCGAGGCCCATCTCGTCGGGGTTGCTCGCAGCGACCTTGAGCAGCTGCGCTTGCGCCGCGCCAAAGTCGGCGGCGCAACGCGCGAGGGCGCTCGGCTCGGCTGACCCGCTGGGCGGCGGCGCGCACGCGTGCACGGCGCGCTGCTTGTACGCGTGCGCCAGGTTGAGCCACACCTTTGGGGTGGGGCTCGGGGTTCGGGTTCGGGGAGGGGTTCGGGTTAGGGCTTGGGCTCGGGTTCGGGCGCTGTCTATCCATTTTAGGGTTCGGGCTCGGTCGAGCCATGTTAGGGTTAGGGCTCGGGTTCGGGCGCGGTCGAGCCTTACCTTGGGGTGGGGCGTGTGGCTCTGCACCCGAAGGAGCAGCTCGATGGCCTTGGACGGGTCCGACTCGACGACGGCGATCGCACGATGTACCATCGGCACCGGGTCCAGTCCTCGGCTCTGCTCGATCATGTCGTCCGCCAGAGCCTCATTCGTGCGCCAGCGCTGCAATTGCGCTCGTGAGGCGTTGGCATTGGCGTACAGCAGCGCACCGACAGCAAGGGCGGCGAGGGCGCGACGCGCCTGTATACCCCAGCCAAACGAGCGCGAGGTGGCCATCTTCTCCTCCACGCCCGCGGCGGCGCTCGGATTGCTCTTCTCCTTCACACCCGCGCCCGCGGCGGCGCTCGGATTGCTCTTCTCCTTCATGCCCGCGCTCGCGTCGGCGCTGCAGAGTGCATGCAATCCGAGCGCCGCCGCGGGCGCGAGCACCAAAAAGTCCGCACAGTACGAGTAACGGTCGGCACCGATGGTCTGGATGTGGTCGGACAAGAGGCCTAGGGTCGGCAGCATCACGAGCGCGTGGCCATCAGAGGTCATCAGAGGTCATCAGAGGTCATCAGAGGTCATCAGAGGTCATCAGAGGTCATCAGAGGCAATCAGTGGCAATCAGAGGCAATCAGAGGCAATCAGAGGCAATCAGCGTACCGAGGGTCGGCAGCATGACGAGCGCGTGGCCGAGCGCCACGAGCGCCGCGACAGCGCCCGCCGCCAAGAGCCCACGCACCGGCTGCCCGCATAGCCGTTGGGTCAGCGCGCCGAGGAGTGTGAACAGTGCGAGCCCGAGAATGCATGCACCAACCGAAGCACTCGAGAGCAGAGCACTGTTGTCTGCTGAGAGAGCGGCGTGCGGCGCATAGTAGCGCACCGCGAGGCCGCCTTCGCTGGGGCGCACGACACGCCGATAGTGCTGCCCGAGCATCGCGAGCGCACGCAATCAGTGGCAATCAGTGGCAATCAGTGGCAATCCGTGGCAATCCGTGGCAATCCGTGGCATGGCAATCATTGGCAATCATTGGCAATCAGTGGCAATCATTGGCAATCAGTGGCAATCAGTGGCAATCAGTGGCAATCAGTGGCAATCAATGGCAATCCGTGGCGTGGCAATCAGTGTTAATCTGCGTTGGCTCACCTGCCCGAGCATCGCAAGCGCACGCAATCCGCGTTGACTCGCCGACAGCTGTTGCTCGGGCTGCAAGGCGCGCCGTTGGTCGAGGGCGCTCGCTTGTGTGGCGAGGCTGGCGACGGCGACGGCGCTGCTCAGAGCGAGGCTATGCTCAAGCATCAGGCGGCCGAGAAGCGCGAGAAGCCCCGCGTGCTCTGCTGGCCGCTCTACTGGCCGCTGCGGCTTCTTTGGGCGGTCACGCGTCGTTATGGGCGCCCCGTCCGTGACGAGCAGCCAAGTCCCTGCATCGAGCAGTGCCGGCGCGACGAAGACGGTGATGCATGCCGCCTTGGATAGGGCGGCCGCTGCCGTGAACAAGCCGCAGAGAAGCCATCGGTACACACGGGGGTAGAGTAGCCACGTGGCGCCCCCGAGGGCAACGTGCGCGTGGCACATGAGCAGAGCGAGGCATGTGCCGAGTAAGTAGCCGTTGGCCGAGGGCCACGAGATCACCTGGAGAGAGGGGGGAGTGGCGCCGTGATGAGCACTTGCATGCAAGTCGCCGTTGGCCGAGGGCCACGAGATCACCTCGACTCGCTCGGCCATGCTTCCAACGACGGATGCGGCGGCGAAGCCGCAAATGTGAGGCAGAACGGACGTGCCTCGTGGGCGACTCTGCAGAAAGGCGGGTACGAGCAAAGCCGCAAGGAGGACGTTGCAAACATGCAATGCCCTCGAGACTAGGCGCATTTGTGGCAGCATTCCGAAGCCGATTGCACCGGTCGCGCGCACCACGCCCATGCGAAGCCACTCGGTCAGCGGCTCGAAGACTCCCAGCTTGCTCGAGGCCATCGAGGTGGCTGCGACTGCCCCAGCTACACTTGGCGAGGCGATGGCTGGATCCTGCACGAAATTGATCAAGTCGTCCGAGAGGAACCAGACAAATGTCATGGCGGAGCGCGACTGGAGGTCGTCTTCGTACAGCGTCGGAGCGTCGAAGATGGTCCAGAGCAGCGCGGCGGATGCTGCTGCGACAGAAGCCGACATCATCGGCGTGTACATCGCGAGAGAAGTAGATGCCGACGGTCGGCTTCTCTCCTTTCCAAATGGAGCAAGTTCGCCGGCGCGGCGGCAATCGGGATGGACGTCCGAGGACGGTCGATGATCGGAGGCAAGTGGGCGCGTGTTTGTCTTCCGCGATAAAACCTGACCCAGACGCTCGTGTGCTGAGAAACTCACGCGTGCTCACGCCTCTCAGATCGCACGGATCGATCACGAAGCCCGCCGCTTACGCACCTCCACCTCCTCCACCGCCATCTGTGCTGCCGCCCGGAACGCCGCCTGCAGCTCTGGTGCGGGCGACTGCAGCACGCCAAACGAGCGGTGGCCGTCGCCGCGGCGGGCGCCGAGGCGCGGCGCGGCCTCTTCCGGCGGCGGGATGGCCGGGCAGCCGCCCTGCGCCTCGTCGTTGAAGGGGCGATCAAAGGCTTCGTCGAGGAGCTCGATCGGCATGCCCCCCATCGCACCGCCGGGTAGAAGGGCCTCCGGCCCGAGCACGGTCGCGTAGAACGAATAGATCCAGCACACGTCCGAGATGTTGCGGCTCGGCCCCGGCGTCGAGTGCGGGCACTTGGCGAAGCGCCCATCGTGCTGTGCATCGTACTCCTCGACGGCGCTGTGCACCGAGTTGTCGCTGCACGTCTTGTTCACGATCTTGAGCACCTTGGCCGACCACGTGCACGTGGCCGGGCTCGCGCCCGGCGCGTCGCACCAGCCCGCGGCCGTCGTCGAGTACCACATGTTCTTCCCGGGCCCCGCCGTCTTGTTGATGACCGAGAAGCCCCAGCAAGCCCACGGAGCCTTGATCCAGTTGTCCCACGAGCACATGCCGAAATGGCCGAAGGAATTCGTGATATTCTCCGCGCCAGCGGGCTTCTGGCTGCTGCAGTCGGACGCGTTCTCGAAGTTGCCACAGGTGCACAGGTAGTTCTGGCCGTGGCATGGCAGGCGGGAGAAGGGATCGATGTCGCTCGCGTTGCACGCGTTGCACCGGCCATACTCGCCAAACTCGCCTTTCACGCTCAGAATGAGCTTGGTGATCACCAAGTCGTTGTCAACGACCTCCTCGTTGGTGCAATCCTTAGATTGTGGATTGCTGGCACACTCGATCGGCAGAACCTTTGATCTGAGATCAAAGAAGATGTCGCCACGCAGATCTGCCGTGTTCATGTTTACAGGGACCACACCTTCGTGTAGCGGGTTCACATGGTAGACGGTAAGGTCGGTATTGGCGAGGCCGGTGAGCATCGCGACGAGGAGCGCCATGGCGAGGTGCACCCTCGTGTGAAACACCGAACCTGTGAATGCCGTGCCATATTTGGGATGGGCGCATCCGGCTCGTTTTACTTCTTCGGCATTTCACCCGGCGGATCTTCGCAGCGTCCGAAAAGCGGAGGGTGAGTCTTCTCCACTCAGTCACTTACACGCACCCACTGTTTTTGGCACTCACACAGGTCACAGCACATGCCACATCTGACATCTGACCCTCTTTAATTGTGAAGGACCCGATCTGGAGATCTCACGTGCTGCACTCTCCACTCGTGGTCAGTCGTGTCCCCGCTGCCGCACCCATATGCCATCTGCGTGTCCGCCCGCACGCTCTCAGTCTCACATCATGTTTCATCTCACTCTGCGCGGGCTGACGAGGCCACGAGATCGAATCCCCACGTCCCAGTGGCATTGCCCAGATCCAACCTCCTCGCCCCGGCATGTGCATGCGCCACGTCCATGAACGTCACGCCCTACAACGGCCCGTCGTCCCCCACCCCCGGGATTCCCATTTCGAGAGAACCTGTGACGCTCGGAGCGCACGCACGTCACAGGTTGCGACCAGGTTCACACTAGGTCCTCCCCGAACGTTGGCCGCTCGCAGATCTTTGTAGTGGCCCCAGAATGCGAATCTCAGATGTGCAACATGCCGGGCACGGCCGAGCGCGTCGCGTCGGGGTCGTTGCTATTGGGCGCCTCCATGTTCCCCGACGCGCCGCTGCTGCTGCCAGAGGCGCGGCCCCCTCCATTGCCCCCGCCGTCGCCCCCGCCGTCGCCCCCTCCATCGTCCCCTTCCTTGCGAAGCTCAAAGTCGCTCAGCTGGTGCTTGCCTGCGTCGACGTGATCGTCATGAGAGTCAGTAACGACGGAGAGGTAGGCAGCGGAGCATGCAGAGGAGCGATCCCAAGGCGGCTGATGCACGATCGTCGCGCCCTCCCGCGCCGACCTTGCCGCCGCCACATGCTGCGCCTCCTCCTTTTGCTGGCGCACCATGTCATGCTGCCGTACGCCGCCCTCGGCACTGTCTGCGCGTGAAGAGCCTTCCGTTTCGGAGGAATCTCTGTCGAAGCGATCGCTCATCTCGATGCCAACGCCGCCACCGCCGCCACCGCTACCGCCGCTACCACTGGGGATGGAGACGCTGCACGCGGACGGCTCCTGTTGATGAAGCTTATCTGCGGAGACCGAGCTCGCGGACATGTTGCGGAGCCAGTTGTTGACGTCTTTGCGCCGCAGCTCGACTCCCCTGCGCCTCGTCCACCAGCAGACCATCGCCAGGCAGCACAGCAGCCCAACAACCGCCGCGGGCACGACGATTGCGAGGATGCTGATGGCGCCTCCACCGGCGCTGTTCAGCGCGCCTGGCGGCCGTTGCGGGGGCGGCGATGGTGAAGGCGAAGAAGGCGGCGGCAGCGGAGGCGGTGGTGCGACGTTCGTGACGGTGGGTGGCGTCACGACCGCGAGCACGGCGATCGAGACGCCGGTGACACTTGTGAGCATGGCGGTCGCGCTGCTTGGGCTGCTCGTCGCGCTCGCAATCGCCAACTGCACCGAGGTTGCCATCGCCGTCGGCGTGTAGATGCGCACGCCGACGATGACGCTGCCCGAGGTTACAGTCACCATCACCGCCGATGGGTCGACGCCCGCCCGTGCCGCGATCGCACCCTGCACCTGGGTCCGCACGCTCGGCGTGAACGAGGAGACATCGCCGGCGAGCTCGAGGCTGAATCCGACGAGGCTCATGGCCGGCGGCGAGGGCGGCGGCGATGGCGGCGTCGGCGGCGGCGGCGGCGGCGGCGGCAACGGCGACGGCGGCGGCGGCGAGGGCGGCGGCGAGGGCGGCGGGGGCGGCGGCGAGGGCGGCGGGGGCGGGGGCGAGGGCGGGGGGGGGGGGGGGGAGGGGGGGGGGGGGTGGGGGTGAGG
>Ga0210241_102172_pt1 | contig 11814 bp, 12 predicted proteins | sample ChrtobMetP5a_8mM_FD_155488 | JGI IMG/M metagenome (GOLD analysis project Ga0210241, IMG submission 155488) | Chrysochromulina tobin associated microbial communities from unialgal haptophyte culture, Seattle, Washington, United States - P5a_8mM | ecosystem: Host-associated > Algae > Haptophytes >...
GGTCACTCTGTTGTATCACCCTTCTTTGGGTTGTGTCGGAAAAGCTAGTGTAAGCGGTCTTCGCCCACTTCTTCCCTCTAGATCGCCTGTGGGGGATCTGAGGAGCTACTCTCGAACTCTCGCAACAGAAAGCAAGCGGCGTTTTTTTGAATTCGTCAATGTGTTAAACGTGGTACAGTGCATATCAGAAATCACGTCGTCTCGATGCGCCGATTTTTGGATTCCGGCCCGATCCGCATTCCGCGAATTATTCCGCATCGAAACTCAGATGTCGGTCGCCACGCAGCTCACCCGCGCACTCGCCTCGTTCCTCGCGGGCCCGCCGCTCTCGCGCTCGGCGGCGGCGGTGGTCGTCTCGGTGGGCAACGACGCGGGCGACCTCGACAGCCTCGTCTCGGCCATCGCCTACGCTGAGTGGCAGCAGGCGGCAACGCCCGAGGCGGCCGAGGTTCTCTTTGTGCCGCTTGCACCCTTCAAGCGGCGCGACTTCCGGCTGCGCACGGACGCGACGCTCCTCTTTGAGCACTGCGGTGTTCCCCTCGATGCCGACACCGGGGCGCCTGCCTCGCTGCTGCACCTCGACGAAGCGGCCGCGCCGGCGGCCGCGTGGGAGGGCAGGCTCGGCATCACCTTGACGGATCACAACGCGTGCGTGCCGGCCGTGGCGGCGGCGCTCGGCGATCGCATCATCGCCATCGTCGACCACCACAATGACGAGCGCCGCCACCTCGTTGACGCCGACGAGCCAACCGCCTGCAAACCGGCGGCGGCCGTCGGGCTGGCGGCCGTGCGCTCCGTGCGTGAGGTCGATCCGTCGACGGGCTCAGCGTGCTCGCTGATGGCGGAGCTGATGAGCGATGCAGAGCTCGCGCGCTGCTCCGAAGGCACCCGCCTCTTGATGCTCGGCACCATCGCCATCGACACGCGCGGCTTTGCCCCCGCGCTCATCTTCCAAAAATTTGGGCCGCGCGACGTGCGCGCAGTCCAACGGCTCTGTGCTTCGCTCCAAGCCGACGCGACGACGGCGCCCGCGCCGTTGCTGCCCCTCGACGCTGACAAGGGCACCGTGGCCGCCGCCGCTGCCGTACTCGCCGCCGCGCCGCTGCCGGCGTCGGCGCGTGTGCGTGGCGCGACAACGTACGATGCTCGGCTGATTGCCTATGATGGCCTCTCTTATGGCCTCCCTCATCAGGTACGAGGCGCTCGCGCGCGCACGATGCTCGACTGATGGCCTCTGATGGCCTCCCTCATCAGGTACGAGGCGCTCGCGCGCACGATGCTCGATGCCCGGAGTGATGTGCGAAGCCTCACGCCGCTCGAGCTGCTCCGACTCGACTATAAGGAATTCAGCCTGCTGAGCGCCTTGACGAGCAACGAGGCGCCCTCGCCCGCACGCACGATCGGTGTGGCGGCGATCACTCTGACGCTCAGTGAGCTACTCGCGCTCGCGGGCGGCGCTGCGGGCTTGGAGGCGGCGATGGCGGAGGCGATGTGCGCCAGTCACTCCGCCGGGGCCGCCGATGTGCTCTTCGCCATCACCGCCGCCGAGGGGTCGAGTGTTGGGTGTAAGCACCTCCTCGCCCTCGCCGCACCAACGGCGGAGGCGGACGCTCGACACGGCGCGCTTCTCCGCGCCGTCGCGAGCGCGAGCAGCTGGCTGCCTGAACGGCTCGCGACGCAGCCTCTCTTCGTGGCACAGGCGGTGCCCACTGAGGGATTTGGTGTCGAGTGGGGCGTGCTCGAGGGCGCGCCCGAGGGCGCGCGGCTGCGCTACTCGCCGCTGCGCGCGCCCATCACGCGCAAGACCTTCCTCCCCGTCGTCAAGCACGCCTGTGAGAACAAGCTGTGAGATCAAACATGCTGGTGCCCAGTCCCCCAAGCGAAGACTAAGAAGTAAAACACGCCTGACCGGCAGCGCACAGTCACGTCGGCGAGGGGGTTACCCAGCGCCGGGCATACAAGAAGCGTGGCGTTGGTGTCCCCCAACCCCGGCCCCGAACCCCGGCCCCGACCCCGGTCCGCGGGATCGCGCCCCGGGACGGAACTGCGAACTCCCTTCTCCGCCACCAATACCAAAGAACTCCCGCGCCCACACCGCGCGAGTGGCGACAAGTGGCGCGACGTCTCGGTCCAACCTGTGGCTGTGCGCGTACTCCCGCACACCGGGCTACATGACCAGAGACCACCGGGGGGCGAGCGGTATGCATAACGGAGTTCTACCGTGCGCTCAGCAACGCTGTGCACCGAAAATAGTGCTTGGGCACACGGAAAACGTGCGGGATCTCCCGTGTACTGACACGTGATAGCTGACACACACACTATCATATAGACTTTCCAGGCCATAGCATAATTCCGGTACGGTAGTGGTAGTAGTGCGCCGTCAGCGACCCGCGCCGGACACATCACGTCTCGGGTCTGCCTACTCGTGTACCTTACGATTTACACTTTGGACACGTCAACATAGAGCGCGCTGCGCGTAATGCGATTCAGAGGAGGATCGTCCAGCAAGCTCGTTAGCAGTCCTAGGGTGCCTTCGCCCCTCTCACCGTAAGCTCACGCAGGGGGCCTGGCAGCGGCGGGTAGCTCGGCCGCGAGATCACCGCTTTCGTGCAGCTCCTTCATTATGTCGAGGCCGCCGACGAGCTTGCCCGACGAGTAGAGCTGAGGATACGTGGGCCAGTTGCTAAACGTCTTGAGACCCTGCCGCACCTCCTCGTCGCCCAGGATGTCGAAGCTCGCGAAGCTCACACGCTCTTTCCGAAGCACCTCCACTGCCTGGCGTGAGAAGCCGCAGCGCGGTGCGTCGGGGCTTCCCTTCATGAAGAGCACGACCGGCGCCTGGTTGAGGAGCGCCTTGAGGCGCTCCTCGAGCGGCGCGGCCGGCGCGGCCGGTGCGCTCTTCGTCGGCGCCGGCGCCGTGCTCGTCGCAGGTGCACTCGCAGGCAGCATCGCCATACCCGGCGAGGCGATCGTCGCGGTCAGGCTGTGCTGCTTGACCTTGTTGACGAGCGAAGGCACGTCTGCACCCATGACCGAATCGGTGAGTGAGCCCGCGTGCAGGAAGAGGAAGGCAGGCACCGACTCGAGCTTGAATCGCTCGCACAGGTCGGGGAACACGTCTGCATCGAGCTGTACGAAGCTCAGGCTTGTGTGCTCTTCAGCCAGCTCGGAGAACACGGTGTTGAGGTGCGCGCACGGCTCCGCCCAAGACGCGCAAAAGTTGACAACGATCGAGCTGCCACGGAGCAGTGTGTCAGCCTCCGCCGGGGTCGTGGGATGCTTCACGTTGCCGGGCATTAGTGTGTGTGGAGAAAAAGACGCAAGGGCCATGGCAAGGGCTGTGAAAACTGCATGTTGATGTGAACTATGTGGGGATACTGGGCGGTCTTTCTGACGAGTCTCAGTCTGTTACCCCCCCCAACCAACATCACGTGACCAAGTTTACAACAGGAATCCTACTCTAACCAATTGACTCTAACTCAGACATGAACTCAGAACTTGAACGTCGAGTTGTCGACTTCGAGCCCGAAAGCCCCTGAGACCAATATTCACCATTATATAAATAACCGGCTTAACCGTGAACTCCGGCGCGTCTCTCGTCTGAAAATGCCCACCCGGCACCTCCGCTCACAGACGTCTCGGACCCCGTAACAGTGTAACTCTCCGCGTCCCTCCGCCGGCCGGGCGCCTCCTGCGGCTGCGCGATCTGGCCATGGACCTGGGACGGGCCTCCTCAACATGATCGTGCGCTCATGATGCGCTCATCACGAATCTCACTGGAATCTCACTCACCCCATGGCGAGGGCGAGGATCGCATCACAAGCCGCGCGAAGCACTCAAAATGCACGTGGCCCTTGGCTTCCAAGTCGAACGTGCGCAGCAGCCGCTCGATGGCCTCCGCACTCTCCTCCTCGGCAGCCTCACCGGGCGCCATCTTGGGCGCCTCTTTGCCTGCAGGACGGAGCGGGAGCACGACACACATCTTAGCGAGGGTCGCCGCAGCCGTTGCCATCGGCACCGCGCCGCCGCTCCCGTCCGCATCGATGAGCGCGAAGGCCGCCCGTGCCTCCGCCTCGGGCTTGAGCTTCGCCTTCTCATGGGCTCGGTGGAGCAGCCACAGATTCGAAAAGGCATCAAGGTCGAGGGTTCTGTTGGGCCCCCCTGCGACTGCAAGGCCATCGGCGAGCTTCGAGTTGAGCTCGGCTGGGTCGGTCGGCAGGCCCGAGCCACCGCCTGCGCCAACACGTCCCGTGGTCACGCCCCAAGCAGAGGCTCCGCTCAGGGCCTCGGCGACGACAGTGAGGGCCTGAGCATCAAGGAATCCCTTTCGCTCGCGATCGACCCATGCGAAGAGCGCGGCCGCCTCCGCAACGAGCTCCCCCTGCGCTGCCGCACGCGCCGCCGCCGCCGCCGCCGCCGCCTCGGCGCGCGCCTCCGCCAGCGCGCCGCCCTTTTGGAGGGCGTCGAGTGAGGTGCCCCGCGAGCTACACTCCTCCTCGAGGCGATCGCGTGCGCCCACGACGGCGCGGAGCAGCCCGACCAGCGCCTTGTATCGCTGTGCCGGCCGCAGCGCGTGCGGGCGCACCGCCGCCAGCTCCGCCCTCGCTGCACGCACTCGATCAAAGTCGCGACGCAACATGCTGCCTTCCGCAGGCGTCGGCCCGAATGCGAACCCCTCGACGCGACCGATGGGACCGCAGTAATAGAGGACGGTGGGCGTTCGGCGCACCTGCTCGGCGCCGAAGACCTGCCGCGCCATCTCAAAGTTCACCTCGTAAAAACGCGCATCGCCCATGTGCGCCTTTGCGAGCGACTCGAACTTGGGCTTGAGCGCCAAGCAGCCGCGGCAGTTCTTGGCGACGAACTTGACGACCTTAACCTCGGTCTCGTCCTGCGCGAGAAGTGTGGCGAAGTGGTCCACACTCGTTATCGGCGTGATCAAGGGCAACCCGTCGACCTCAGCTGCCGGCTCGGCTGCCAATCGCACGGTGGCGCGTCGCCGGCTGCTGCTGCAGCTGCTGCCGCTGCTCCTCCTGCTGCCGCCCCTGATCACCCTTCTGCTGCTGCTGCCGTCGCTGCTGCTGCTGCTAAACCTACTGCTGGTGCTGGTGCTGGTGCTGGTGCTGGTGCTGGTGCTGGTGCTGCTGCTGCTGCTGCTGCTGCTGCTGCTCTGCCATCCACAGGCTCGCCAATCTGGTTGCGTGAGCAAGCTGCCCGCGGCCAGAGCGACGAGCCAGGTGGCCACGCCAAACATGGACTCGGAGATCTGCCTAGATTGCTCCACGCTTCGAAAATTTCACAGGATGAAAGACTGTCCTCAGAGGCCGGCGGCCAGCGAGAGCGTCCGCCGGTCGTGTGAAGAACCGCACTCGTGTGAACGGAATGCTATTGAGCCGTTTGGCACATGGTGTGCAACCTGCCATTTTTGCGCCTCGATGCAATGGCGCTGCTGCTGCGTCGCTCACCTGCCTCGCTCGCATTTTCGCTGCGCAGCCGCCCGAGCCACGTCCACTCTGGGCGTCCAGCCGCGTCTGCGAGAGCGTCGCCCGGCATCGCAAGTACGAGCACCACCTTCACAATCTGCGCAATATCAAGCCGTCGATCGACAACCGCGACCCACGCCGGCCGCGCTCCTCTAACGCGACAGGCGCGCGCCTCGAGGAGGAGCGGAACAACCAGATCATGCATGAAAACACGATCCTGCTCAACAAGCTCTCGCGCATCCTGACGCGTGAGCCGCCGCGCATCCGCGATCCGATGCTGGTGCGCGGCCTGAACGATAACCACAAGCGCGGCGAGCGCGAGCGCATCGACCGCGAGAACCAGGCGCTGCTGAGACGACTGCAGGAGGTGCGGCCGTCCATCGACGCCGAGGCCGCCAGGCAGCAGTACGACCTTCATCTGGACATGCTCGCGCGCCATCAGGCGACATGGGTGCCCAACCCATTCCTGACGAATACAGTGCCCAACGCGCGTCGCCCACAGAGCTCCGCCTCCGCCACCTCGGGCTACGCCGGCTCGGCGATCGGCAGCGCGCGCGCGGAGGTGCAGCTGGCTCCCAGTGCTGCCGCCGACTCAGACCCTATGGCAGCCATCAATGGGATGCTTGCGGGCACCAGCGTGCGCGACTCCGCGGGGAAGGGTCCATGAGAGAGCACAAGGAAACGGTGACTGCTACTCATAGAGAGCGCAGAGTTGGCGATAGTCTTCGGTCGCTGGCACGCCTGACGGTGTGACCCTCACCTTTGCTGACCGTCGAGTCTCAGTCGCGGCTCGCGGGGTCGGGCGTCGACGATCCGCGCCGCGCCGCCGGCGCGCAACGCGGGCGTGTGGTATGAAATACATGTACTGCTACATGTATACTGCTAACTGGCCGCGCCCCGGTGCACGAGGTGACGACTCTGACGCGTGACGGAGCGGATAGTAACCACTCGACCACTCTGTGCATACCTGCATTCACCGCTGCGCATTCCGCATTGCCGCCGCGCGCTTGGGGCGAGGCGCCCGAGCACTTGCCGACAGACCCGAGTGGCCGAGTGCGGTGTGTCCGCGCCCGTTTCGTCACAAACTCCACAGTCGATGTCAAATCAAGCCTATCGAATGTGCTCCAGCACAGCCAGGCGGTTCCAGGCGGGGAGGTCGCGGGAGGGAGTCGGGGAAGGCCACTTGACTTGACTTGTCTTTGACACGGCCGAGGTACCGGTAGGAATCTCCCCCCGGTGGAGCGGGGGGCGGCTGGGTCGGGTTCGCAGGGGGCGGCCTCCGAGTCGGCCGCGGGGAGCGGTCGGCTCCGGGGCTGCGGCCGTTGAGTCGGCCGCTGATTCGGTCGTCTCGCGGTCGCTCGGGTGCGTTGGTGGGTTGGGATGCTTGTGAGGTTCGTCCTTGTGATCCATGTGCCCGTGTGTGTCCCGGCTCCCCCCGGTGACTTTTTACCGGTAGGTAACGCGCTACGCGATGCCGAACGCCAAGGACTGGACGGCCCTCGGCGCACGCGTGCTTGTGCGGCATCCTCGATGGTTAGCGCTAGGCGCGCGGACGCTTTGCGGCCGCCAGACCACATCGGGTAGCGTGCTGACGCACATTGATCAGTCGGGCAAGGCGGCGATGGTGGACGTCTCCACAAAGCGAGACACGCAGCGGACTGCTGTTGCTGGCGCGTCGGTGCACCTTGGTCGGGATGCATACGCGGCGCTCACGGCCGGCACCAACGCCAAGGGCGACGTGCTCGCTACAGCCCGTCTTGCTGGCATCATGGCGGCGAAGCGCACCGCGGATCTCATCCCTCTGTGCCACCCGGTCGCACTCACTCACATCGCCATCGAGGTGCAAATGCGGCCCGAGGCGCACGCGCTGGACATTCAGGCGAGCGCGACCTGCACAGCGCCCACCGGCGTCGAGATGGAGGCGCTCACGGCGGCGAGCGTCGCCGCGCTCACTGTGTACGACATGTGCAAGGCTGCGCACAAGGGGATCCGCATCACAGACATTCGGTTGCTGAGCAAGACGGGCGGCAAGTCAGGGGTGTGGATGGCGGACGATGGCAAGTAAGAGCGACGCTCAAGAGCTCTTCGCGCATTTGAGGCTTCCTGTCTATCTGATTGGATTTCGTTAAGGGTTGCCTTCAGACTGAGACTCCGCGCCACGCGCTTGTAGTACTCCAGTCGCCAGTCCCTCTCTCGCCGCCCTGGACGCCGTGGCGGGAAACGTTCAAGTTGAAGCGGAACGCCCCGAGCTCGCCGACCCGCCGCCGCGCCCCTACCGCGCCCCCGAACCCCAGCGGTTCGGCTACCCGATACACGTGGGCCGCGCGGCCCCCGCCGCGGGTAACAGGTGAGCGGCTGAGCGCTCAGGTCCCGATACCGCCGACCGTACGATAGGTAACTTTTAGTGTACGCCCCGTTTATACGCGACGACGCTCCGCGACGGCTAATCCGGCACGTACGCCGCGCGAAACACGATGCCCCAATCGGCGCTCGATCGCAAATCGGGCGTAACCGGCTAACCGCAAACCGGCGCGGTCTATGTGCTGGTATAATACATGTCGCACGCCCCAGGACCGTACCCGGGGAGTACCAGGGGAGGGGAGATCGCGGCCTGCCCGTCACGCGCAGACCCGCAACGCGCCTGGCCGGGTGATCTTCTTCGCGTGGCCGGGTGCAGGTGGACCCGACCGACCGCACAACACAGCTCACCCCCTTCACCGGCCTGGACTCCTCATCCGGCATGTCGGGTCCCGCTCTCTCACTCAACGCCAACCGTGCTGTCAACGATTGAGCCACCCGGCCGCATCGTGCCCGGCAGCATGATCGCGCGCCGGGTGGTCTTCCCATCGACCAAGTCGAGAAACGTAAGCAGGCGCTCGTTGTACTCGGCACGCTGATCGACATGTGCCATCGCGCCGCTCCCGACGAATGTGGCAAGCCGCGCACCCGCGACTGCCTGCAGGATTGTCAGCGCCGTTGCCTCGCTCGACACATCCCCCGAGCCTCGAGTGAGCAACAGCGGTGGCGGCGGCGCGCTCGTCGTCGCGAGCGCTCGTAGCAACTCCTCGAAAGGAGGCAGCCCGCGATCACGGAGCACGGCCGCTGCGGCAGGGGTGTGCGCGCGCGCCAGTTCCGCCTCCACGCATGAGCGAGCCGTCGTCGTCGCCGCCGTCTGGAGCAGCGGCAGCAGCGACGCCTCCAGTGCCTCGCGTGCGGCCGGAACAGCTGACTCGATCGTCGCGAGCGGAGAGGCAAGGATGAGGCTCTTGACGCGGGTCGGCTCCAGAGCCTGCAGCAGCAGGGCGGCCGCTGCGCCCGTGCCGTGACCCAGCACGTGCACGCGCGGGGCCTCGAGCGAACGCAGCGCTGCGGTCGCCTGCCGGCCGATGGCTTCAGCCGATGTGGGTGAGCGCAAGGTGACAAAGGCGACGCGGCGCTCGCTGATAGTGAGGGCTTCGAGGGTTTCGAGGTATTCGTACGTGAGTCCCGGCGATGGGATACATAGCAGCGGGCTGAGGCCCTTGGCCTTCTCCTGTCCGAAGTCTCCAACGACTCTTACGTCGGCTCCATCGGCACCAAACTGAAACCAGGGCAGCGAATACGCGTATGGCGGGTAAGGCGCACCGCACCAGGCCTGCGCTATGCGGGGCTGCATGAGCGCGGATGCTAGTGACGCGGCAATAGCCACACGGCGGCCCTGCGCGACCATGTAGCCTGGGAAAGGCGAAAGGGAGCAGGTTCACATCGCGAAACCAAAACCCCGAGAAAAAAACTACGGGAGGGGACAAGTCAAGTCAAGTCAAGTCAAGGGGACAGGGGCAGCCATGGTGTTCATGTGCATGTGTTCATGTGTTTGGTGTCAGTGTGATGTCTAACTCACGGGGATCACACAGAACTTCACAAAAGCGGTACCGGTAGGAGCCGGTTCATTCAAAACACCGGGGCCACATTCACTAAAACACACCTTAACATGTTTAGAGTGCTACCGCTGGCTTCCCCACCCCCGTTTGTCGTTTCTCGTTTCGGTGGTGAGGTTAGTGAGGAGCTCTTACTTCAGACACAATGCGGGGAAGTTGAATTTTTATTACCGAACAAGAAAAAACTGTTAACAAAAGAGCCCAGAAAAAAGAGTAAAAACATATCTTTTTCAATGGTGCGAGAAGAAAACATGGCTGACTGCTCTTCAATCTTTCGCGCTTGGCGGCATTGCGGGCTCCATTGCCGAGATGACAACGATGCCAATTGTGGTAGTGCGAACACGGTTGATGGTGCAGGGAGCATCAGCAACGGACGATACGCAGTACCGTGGCTTCTTCGATGCATGCCAGACGATGCTGCGCAGCGAGGGCATTGGCACCTTTTACAAAGGCGATGGGCTCTTTGAACGCAGACACCTGGCCCGGGGGGTTGGGCAGGGAGGACGTAGGACGATAAGCGAGCGGAGCTTTACTCGGTCCGACTGATCCCCTGCGGATCGGCGGCCGATCGAGGATCTGACCTCGAAGCTCCGCCCCAACTCCGAACCTACCCTTTTCTTTCTTTTTCACCTGGCCCGGGGGGTTGGGCAGGGAGGACGTAGGACGGTCAGCGAGCGGAGCTTTACTCGGTCCGACTGATCCCCTGAGGATCGGCGGCCGATCGAGGACCTGACCTCGAAGCTCCGCCCCGACTCCGAACCTACCCTTTTCTTTTTCTTTTTTCACCTGGCCCGGGGGGTTGGGCAGGGAGGACGTAGGACGATAAGCGAGCGGAGCTTTACTCGGTCCGCCCGGTCTCCTGAAGATCGGCGACCGATCGGGGATTTGACCTCGAAGCCCCGCCCCAACTCCGAACCTGCCCTTTTCTTTTTTTGTGTGCCAACTGGGCACCATCGGCGAGGGACGAGGGATTTGTTGCCCTTCGCCGGCACGAGCCACGGCGATGATGAGGTTTATTTTTTTTCCTCGATGAGCCGTCGCGCGATCCTTGGCACACTGCCCGCCGCGCGGCGCGCGTCCCCTCTCCCACGCCCACTTCGCCTGAGTCAACATGCCACTTGCCACGGAGGGGTATCTGTAGCCAGTCTTCGACACGCGGGGAGCGCCGGCCTGTGCCCCACCACTTCGTGCGGGTGGGCTCGCAGATCACCGGTTGCTCTAACCTTTACCCGCTTAACGCTTCCCAGAGCGTGTCTAAGATTCGGTTGCCGGTCTTCACTGTGTCCTGTTTCACTGTTAACAAGAAAGCCCAGAAAAAAGAGTTCCCTTGCCTTCGCGGCCTGCCGTTTGAATGTCATTGGGCTCCTTGCGTGAGTCAGCGCACGCCCAGATCTCGATAAAATAGACTCGTGGTCGAGCCGCAGCTCATAGAAGATGTGTTCGTATGTTGCACACGCTTCCTAAGAATGTATTTTTATTGCGTCTCGTCCCGACTTTGGCCAGCACCACTGAAGCGCAAAAATGCTGGTCCTGATCGCGCAATGCTTGTCGCCGACAAGCTCGCCAATGGCGAAGAGCCAAAAGATGCCAGGCGGGGGTACGCCATCGCGATAGCGATTATGGGGCGCACGCAGCCGGGATTCTATCGGCTCCTCGCCATTGGCGAGCTTGTCGGCGACAAGCATTGAACGATCAGGACCAGCATTTTGGTGCTTGAGTGGTGATGGCCAATGTCGGGACGAGACGCAATGAAAATACATTCTTAGGAAGCGGGTGCAACATACGAACACATCTTCTATGAGCTGTGGCTCGACCACGGGTCTACTTTGTCGAGAACTGGGCGCGCGAGGCTCCGCGAGGCAGACGAGCAAAATGGATAAGGTGGAAATCGGACGGCCTCTTTTCTCTCAAACCGGTAGGCTGTTGATTCCAAATTTGGGACGACAGACTGGCACACGGACGGACACACACATCCTTTGCGTCACTCGCCGACCTGGCGCACAGCCCGCCCGAGCGTCGCGCCCTGTCGCGCTCGGTCGCCAGCCTTCGCATTCGCGAGGGCGGCTTCGAGCTGGCGGCATTCAGCGCCACCCGCACCGCCCTCTTCCTCGCTGCCTACGTGAAGTCGCGACCTACGATCACGCGCATCTTCCCGCCGTCGGCCATCGAGATCGACGCGGTCGACACGCTCTACGAGGTCAAGTGCTGGACACCGATCAGGAAGTTCCAGGCGCTGGGGCACGGCTCGACGAAGAAGGGCGGCGCCGTCTCGACCAACGAGGGCTCGCACATCGCCTTCGGCGGCACCGCGGAGAGCGCGCGCCACCTAACCCTCGGCTGCAAGCAGCGCGGCACGGCGGACCAGGCGCCCTTCGACCACGCCACGGGCGTCGGTCACGTGGCTGGGCACGCAG
>Ga0210241_102185_pt1 | contig 11689 bp, 1 predicted proteins | sample ChrtobMetP5a_8mM_FD_155488 | JGI IMG/M metagenome (GOLD analysis project Ga0210241, IMG submission 155488) | Chrysochromulina tobin associated microbial communities from unialgal haptophyte culture, Seattle, Washington, United States - P5a_8mM | ecosystem: Host-associated > Algae > Haptophytes >...
CATGTACAACGAGGGCGTGATGTGCGGCCGGCCGGGGAGACCGGTGACGAAGCGGATCTGGCTGCCCACGACGGGCGTGACGAACCTGATGAGGGAGGCAATCCGATGAGTGATGAGGGAGGCAATCTGGTTCATGTGAGGCCATCAGCGGGCATCAGACGCCATCAGACGCAATCAGATTATGAGAGGGCGTGACGAACCCGGTGAGGAGCCAGTGCGTCGAGACGACGCGCGTGGGGCCGGCGGCGATCGCTGCGGGCGGAAGGCTGGGGGCGGCGAGGCTGGGCAGGTGGGGCGGTGGCGCCGTGAAAGGGGGCGGCCTGTGCACGCTCGCGTTGCTGCTCGCATTGTGCGCAGACGTCGTGTAGGCGCCGACGGGCGCGCAGTGGGCCCAACTGAGCGTGACGTTGCTCGCATTCGACAGAGTGGCGTTGCTCCCGTTGGTCGGACTGGTCGGCAGCAGAATGGGAGTGCATTCGAGGGATGCATTCGACGTAGTGGTCGCATTGGGGCTCAGCAGGGCGGGGGGGGCGGCGGGGGGGCTGCTCCGCATGGCGCTGCTCTCCCCAAGCGTGCGCACGCGGCCGCCTGTGGGGTTGATGATGGTCACGACGAAAGTGAAGTCGTTGACCCACACGCCGCTGTAGTCGGCACCGAGCGGATGCGAAAAGTCGAAGAGCTCATCGACCAACGGCTTGCCCCCGGACATGGCGCACGGCCAGCTCGGGTTCCCAAATCGGGACATGCATACCTCGGCGGCGGGGCGCGCGCGCTCGTCGAAGGTGATGCTGAGCGTATCTCCCGCGCTGAGCTGCATGTCGCCATTGTCCGGATCGGCAGCGACGAAGGAGACGATGCGTGGCAGAGGGCCGCTCGACAAGGTCGCGACCGTACGAGACGGCGGCGCGTTGAGCAGCGGGCTCTGCACGTCGCCTTGGACGGCCACCGTCATGCCCAGCTGCACGGGCCACGGGGGCGACGCGATGCTCGTAGCGAGCACCTCGAGCGTCGACGAGTCCGTCCAGACGGCGCGCAACTCGTCCCCGACGCGTGAGGGCAGCGCGGGATTGCGAACGTCCTCTCCCGCCCAGTGGAAGCTGAAGAGCCGATCCAAATATGGGCGAGTACCCTCATCAAGGGCGCGATTGGTCGCCACGTCGAACTCGATCTCGAAGCGATCTCCGACGCCGTAGGACAGGTCGCCCTCATCGGGGTCGGAGGCCTCGAACCGCACGATGCGCGGCGCCGTGCTCGATCCGAAGGAGCCCGTGAGCACCGCCGAGTCCCCACAGGGCGGTGAGGTGCGCGCCGCGTTGGTGATGTCTCCACACATGCTCGACGTGAACGTCGGGCAGCGCTTCGCGGAGAAGGTGGTGGTGCCGTCGAGACGAATGCCGTTATTGGACGAGACGTCAGAGACGGTGATCACAAACGTCGAGCTGTCGGCCCACGTGCCGCTGTACGAGTTGCCCAGCTGGCCCGAGACGGAGAAGAGGGCGTTGACAAAGGCGCGGCCTCCGCTCACGCCCGCGGCCGCATACACGCCGCCCGCGTTCGGATTCGTATAGAGCCCTCCAGCTTGGTAGTTTCGGTACGTGACGCTGAGCGCGACGTTGAAGGTGATGGTGATGAGATCGCCGTCGCTGTACTCGAGTGCGGAGCTGTCCGGGTCCGAGACGACCACCGACACGATCCGCGGCATGTCGAACGAGCCAAAGGTGCCGATCAGCGGCAGCACAGTCGAGGTGGAAGCGGCGGCCGAGGTGCTGCCCACGTTGCGCACGCGCACCGCGTCGCGCAGTCGGACGGTCGTCGAGCCGTCGAGCACGGGGAGGAGCCCCACCGTCGTGATCGTCACGTCGGTCGTGACAGGCGGCACGTAGAGGAAGCGCGCGAACTCGCACTCGCGAGCGGACTCGCCGCGCGTCCGGTCGCAGAGGGTGTTGGGCGTGTCGAACATGTACTCGGCTCGAAGCTTGTCTGCGTCGAAGCCGTCCCACCAATAGGTACTAGAGGAGGCGGGCTCTAAGGAGGTCTGAGGAATGAACTGGTAGATGCCGCGCAGCGAAATTCTCTCTTGAGGGAAGCCCACAGCCCTGCTCAGGTTGACCACGGGATCTTGCACGAGGCTCGGCAGATTGAGCCACGGCCGTTGGAGCTGTCCGGGCCCAGGCCCCGCGGTGGCGGCGGAGGGCTCGAAGGCGATGCTCGCGCCGGTCGTGTCGATGAGTGTGATCACAAAGGTCCACTCGTTGAACCAGGCGCCACTATAGTCCGCACCCAGATTGAGGGGCTGGTTGGGGCTGAAGCCTGCGAGATACACAGGCCGACGCGCCAAATCGTACTCAATGTAGCCGTTGCCCACGAATTGGAAGAGAGAGTCGACGTACGCCTTGTTCCCCGACGGGAAGCGAAGCGGTCCGCTCGGATCCGCATCGGGCAGCGGTGCCACGTAGGCCATGCCCGCGCTCGTTGGCCGGTCGAGGACGATCGAGATCGTGTCGCCGGCAGTGTAGCCAGCGCCGGCGCCCGCGGCGATCAGCTGGATCGTCTGTGGGTTTGGCTGCCAGACGCCTGTCAGCTGCGCGGGCTGCCAGTTGCGCTGGAGCGTGCATGCCGGCACGGGCAGCTGGTTCGTCTCCCACTTGTCGCCGACGGGTGCGCCTGAGCCGCCCTCGACGGCGCTTGTGGTGCACATGATCGGTCCAGCCTGCGGCGCGTACGCCGAGATGCGCGGCTCACGGTAGTACAAGAACGTCAGCCCCGTCGGTGCGAAGTCGATGCCGTTGAGCGACACGTACACCATCACGTCGCCCGCAAAGTTCAAGTCCATGGCGGCCGACGGGCACACGATGGTGTTGGACACGTTGTAGCCCAGCACGCCCAGGACGGCGGCGCCGGAGAGCGCCAGCGTCGTGTGGGCATGGTCCTCACCCCATCGGCAATAGCGCTGCGCCGCCGCCGAGTCGTCGAATCCGGTGAGCGTCCCTCGCCAACTCTGAGCCTCCCTCATGACCCAACGTGTGCCGCCCGAGCTTGGGCCTCGCAGCCGCCCTTGGGCCAGCACCATGCTGCCGGGCTGCTCGTAGTAGCGCAGCTCGAGCCTCACTTTGACGAATTGCTGCCCGTTGATGGCCACGCTCAGCTCGTCGATCGGGCTGCTGCCGCGCGGGGGCGTGCGGCACTCGAGCCGGTTGGCCGCCACCGTCAGGGCTGGGGTCTCTCTGTAGTTGGCGAGCACCTGTGGGGAAGAGGCGAGCTCGTCCCAAGCACCCCAACGGCAGCGCGCCGCGCCAGCTGCGGGCGGCTTGTACGTGCCGAGTGCGTCGAGCCCGTTGGCGTAGACGGTGATTAGGGTGCCCCCGCTCGACGGCCCGCCCCTCGGTGAGAGGCTGAGGACATCGGCGAGCGTCGGGTTCCGGTAGTACGTGAAGTCCAATCCCGTGTCCTCGAAGGGCGCGATGCCGTTCAGGGAGAGGTACAGACGGACCACGCCCACGACGGTGCGTGGTGTGGTGGTGCACGTGATGCGGCTCGCGTTCAAAAAGGAGGGCGTGACCAGTCCGCTCTCTTCTTCGCCCCAGCGGCAGCGCACGAGCTCGGGCGTGTCCGAGTTGAACGCGTCGAGGGCCGCGCCCTCTAGGTGGACGACGGTGCCGCCCTGCAGTGGGCCGCCGCGCACGGAGAGGGAGTAAAAGATGGACGAGATGACGAAACCAATTCGACTCTGCGCGGCGACGGTGGCATCGATGAGGTGCGAGACGGAGCGGAGCGTCCGGTCGTACAGTGCCGACGAGGCCTCGCCCACCAGGTCAACGAGGGAGCGTGCGAGCAGAAAGGGTGTCGGCAGCCGTCCAGTGTTCACAGGGAGAATCTCCACGACGACGCTGATCGCTGTGAAGGCCGTAGAGCTGAGCTGTGAACTGTGAACAGCCGTAGAGCTGAGCTGCCGCCCTCCGTTTTCGGAGGACTCGACGGCGGCGCTGCCAGCACCAGCCCCAGCGAGCTGCAGCCGCCGGCCAGCGGAGCCGCCTCCACCGGAGGACGACTCACTCACGATGCGCACGACCTGCAGGCGCGACGCCGTCACGTTGCGTCCGTTCGACTCGACGGCCATCAGCGAAGCGGCGAGGTCCTGCCGAAGCGCCGCCTCGAAGGCCACCCGTGCTTGCGAGCCGGCGGGCACCTGGTCGATCCCGAGGTTCACGCGGAAGGTGACTCGGCGTGAACGCTGCGGCTCCATCGAGTAGAAGCCAAACGAAAAGGGCGTGGGGTCAAAGTCGGCGCCATTGAGCGAGACGAGCACGTCGTGGACGGCCGTGTCGGGCTTGGACGGCGTCGCGCACCGAAGCTCGGAGCTGCTCAGGTAGAGAGCGATCGTATCATCCGTGTCAAGCCCGTCGGTGAAGCGGCAGCGCGCAAACTGCGGCGTGCGTCTGCCTTCGTACTCATGGAAACCCAAGCCGTGGAGCGTGATGATCGTGCCGCCGAGCGTCGAGCCGCCGGTCACGGGCGCCATCGTCGTCAGGTTGTACGGCTGCGTGTAGTACGCAAACGGAACGGAGGTTCGAACAAAGTCGGCACCGTTGAGCGCGAGCACAAACTCGCGGTCCACGTCGGGAAAGTTTGCAAAGGCTCCGCGGTCGAAGGACTCGCAGATGACGGTCGTGTCGCTTAGGAAGAGGGGGGTGGTCATGTACCTGAGGAGTTGGCACTCATAGGTCATTGGTTGCCATCAAGGAGGCCATCAGGGAGGTCACCAGGGAGGTCATCCGGGAGGCAATCAGGGAAGCAATAAGAGGCCATCAGAGGCCATCAGAGGCCATCAGAGGCCATCAGAGGCCATCAGACGACGCGTACTGGCCAGAGTAGTCAGAGAGCGCCCTCGACGCTTGCAGCACGTCGATGATGAAGACGGAGCCATCGTACCACTCGCCTGAGTAGTCGGGGCCGACGGTCGGCTTCATGAGGAAGAGCGAGTCGACAAAGTCGCGCCCGCCTGAGTGCGCGCCGCGGTTCGTCCGACCGTTGAACGTGACTGTGAGCGTGTCGCCCACGCCGTAGCTAAAGTCGCCGCCGTCGGGGTCGGACGCTCGGAAGCTCACGATGCGCGGTGGCTGCAGAGTACCAACGCCCGCGTTCCGAGTCTGCAGGACGGGAGAGGTGGCGGTGGCGGGCGCCGAGGTGCGCCCACGGTTGCGGATTGGCTGGCCGGCCGTTGGCGACGAGGCGATCGTGGGCGTCACGCGCACATTTTTGAGGGTGACGCCATCGGTCGTGATGCCCTCGTTGCTCGCGTCCTGGATAGTGATGACGAAGCTCGAGGCATCCTGCCACTCGCCTGAGAACTGGGCGCCGAGCGGGTGCGTGAACGTGAAGAGCGCGTTCACAAAGGCCTCATCGCCGCGCGTAGGGGCGTCGAGGCCGCCCCGATCTGTGAGCCGGTCAAAATAGATAAAGAGCGAGTCGCCCTCGCCGAAGACGGTGTCGGCATTGTCCACGTCCTCCAAGATGAACCCACCTACTGGGAGGATCTTGGGCGCCTCAAGGGAGCCAAACGAGCCCACGAGCAGCGCCTGGCCGGAGGCCGCCTCCGAGTTGCCCGCCGCGTTGACAATCAGCCCGCCGCGCACATCGCGGAGGGATGCGTGCGTCTGGCCCACGAGGGCGGTGCCGCCCGCCGCGCTCACGATCGTCACGAGGAGGGTGGACTCGTCCGTCCACTGGCCCGTGTAGTCGGCGCCAAGCGCGCCCGAGAATTCGAACAGTCGATCGATCTGGGCGCGCGAGATCGAGTTCTCGCTGTCCTCGGGGTAAAAGGCGCGCGAGGCGCCGCCTCGGTCGGTCGCCACGTCGAAGCGTAGCATGAGCGTGTCGCCCGTCGAGAGCACCGCGTCAGCATTGTCCGGGTCATCGGCTGTAAACGAGAGAAGCTGAGGCGTACGCACGACGCCAAAGTCGCCCTCGACGGCCACGAGCACCGTCCTGTCGGCGATGCTCTCGTTGGACAGCCCCCGGTTTTGGATGAGCGCACCCGGCAGGCCCCGTCCTCCGGCGGTCCGCACGTTGAGGTTACTCGGGCGCGTCGAGCGCGGCACGAGGCCCGAGACCGACGGGATGATGTCGGTCGGGTCGATGATCTGGACCACAAATGTCGACTCGTCCACCCACTCGCCCGAGTAATCGTCCGCCGGATCGCCCTCCGAAAAGGAGAAGAGGCCATCCACGTAGTTCTTGAGGCCGTACCGCTCGCCGCCCGCGCGGTCGGTTGGCTTGTTGAACTTGATCGTAAGCAGATCGGTTGCGCCATACACCGCGTCGGCATTGTCCACGTTGCTCGCCACGTAGGAGATGATGAAAGGCTGGTCTAGCGATCCGAACGAGCCGTCGAGCATCGGCTGGCGCAGGTTGCCCCGCGAGTTGCGCACGTCGGCGCGCAGGCGCACGATCGTCACGCCGAGCTCCAGGTGCGCGACGGTGATCTCGTACGGCATGAAGGTGGGCCGAGGATAGTCGGGCAGAGCGGCAAAGCCGAGCGGGTGGAGCGTGACCGTGTTGTTGCCGATCAGGTATGGCGTGGGCTGCGTGCCCGAGTAATTGTTCGCCACGGCCGCGCTCGGCGTGCCCGGGGGGACGCGCCCGCCCGGGCATTCGAGCTGCAGCACGAACGCGGACCCGTCCTCGGACCACGCGCCCGTCGAGTTGAGACCGTTGGCGATATCGTACACGGGGCAGTCGCCGTTGAAGGGGATGGCGCATCGGGTCGATGGGTTTAGGAAGGAGAAGAGCTCATACACGTCCGTCGTGCCGCCCGCCTTGTCGGTCGTCATGTCGAAGGCAAAGGTGAGCGTGTCGCAGTAGCCGTAGACCGAGTCGCCATTATCCACGTCGTCGATGGTGACCGAAAGGAGACGGGGAGGGCGCTCGGAGCCAAAGCTACCACGGAGCACAGCCTCATCGGTGCAGCCGACGCTGGTCGCGGCCACGTTGGTCACATTATAAGTGCCGGCGGCGCCAAAGTTGTGACGCACAGTCACGCGCGTGATGCCGATGCGAGGGAACGGCGTGTCCGAGGAGGTGTCGAGGGCCGTCACCACGAACTCGCGCGCGGACGTCCACTCGCCAGAGTAGTCGACGCCGAGCGAGTCCGAAAAATGGAGCAGCGTGTCGACGTACTCCTTGCCACCCGCCTGGCCGAGGAGGCCGGCGCGATTGGTGTCCACGTTGAAGATCAACGTGAGCGTGTCGCCGATCGAAAAGGTCGGGTCGGCATTGTCCGCGTCGTGCGCTGTGAAGGAGAGCAGCGTCGGCGGCGCCGAGCTCCCAAACGAGCCCTCGAGCGACGCTGGCTCGGTGGTGACCGCGCCAGAACGCGAGGCACTCCGCAACGAAGCGGCGCCGTTGAAGAAGGCCAAGATGGGCGGCGGCCATTCGGAGTATGAGGGCGCGTACGGGAGGATGTAGGGCGGCGGCGGCGAGGGGGAGCCATCGCGCGGGGGGGCGGGCGGCAGCACGAGACGCTCGTAGATGCACGCCTGCTCGGGGATGACGCCGAGACTCGCGTTGCTCATTAGGTGCGCCAGGTTGTCGACGCTCACGCCCGGCATGGGCACGCACGGGCCCGACATGATCGGCACGCCCGCACCCGCCGTGTCGAGGATGTGGATCTTGAACGTGGAGCTATCGGCCCACACGCCCGTGTAGTCGGCGCCGAGGGAGTGCGTGAAGACAAAGAGCTCATCCACAAACTCGCGCGGTCCGCTGGTGCGGCGCGGCGGGGCGAGCGCGTCCGTGGGCATATCCAGCGTGATCGTGATCGTATCGTCCTTGCTGAACACCTCATCAAAGTCATCGGGATCGTCAGCGACCAGGGCGGCGATGCGCGGCGCCGAGAGCGATCCAAACGAGCCCTTGAGGACGGGCAGCGGGCCTGGGTCTAGGACGGCGCAATAGGTGCGGTACAGGTTGACGCAGACGTACTCCTCGCCGGGGTAGTCACTCAGCCCATCCGCAGCGCGTACGCGGATACGCTCGAATGCGGGCGAGTCCATCGGATCTTGCAGCTCGGCGTACGTGATCCCCATCTGCTGCAGCCAGGGGCGCACAGTAGCCAGCTCCAGGGTCTGCAGGTCCACGTTGGCCGGCCGAAGGGCCGCGACCGTCGCCGAGACGCGCGGTGCCTCAAACCCAGGAGCGACCGCGGTGACCACGATTGCAAAGGTGCGGTTGTCACGCCACTCCCCGTAGTAATCGGTCGCGAGCGGGCTCGAGAATGTGAAGAGGCGTAGCACGAACTGCTTGCCGCCGCTGCAGGCCGGCTCGCAGAGCGCTTTGTCCGTGTCGCGATCGAAGCGCAGCAGGTACTCATCGCCCACCGAGAGCACCGCGTCGCGATTGTCCGCATCGGAGACGGTAAAGCTGACCAGTGCAGGGGCGGGCGGCATCGGCACCACCTGCAGGGGCGGGCACGTCAGGTCCGCGCGAACGTTGGTCTCTGCGCAGACCTGCGTCCCGTTGATCAGCAGGCCGTGCGTGTAGAGCCTCTCGGTCGTGCCGAATTGGAGGAACTCGAGGTTGCCGCCCCCAAAGCGGAGCGGATTGAGTTCGGAGCGTCCGAAGCCGGTCACGTCGAGATCGGTCGAGATGACAAAGGTGGACGCGTCGCGCCAGCTGCCCGTGGCCGTCTTGCCCGGCCCGCTGAAGGCGTCGTCCGGTGTGACGCTGAAGAGCGAGTACGGGCTGCCGAGCATGCACGGGTAGCTGAGGACGCCGGTAGAGTCGCACTGCGGGGGCAGGCGCGTCGCGCCCCGATCGGACGCACGGTCGAGCCCGATCACAATCTCCCACTCGAGATTCTTGCGCCGCTCGCGCCCGAGGACGCTCTTGACGCGCGGGAAGGCATCCGTCGAGTTCTCGCCCACGTTGCCGCTGAGTGGCAGGCTCCGATTGGCTGTGATGGGTCGCGAGTTGCCGAGGGCGGTGCGCACCTCAGCGACGAGGGTCACAAAGGTGGGGGGCACGACCACCGTGTTGTTCTCGTCGTACATGACCTGGCTGAGGAGCACGACGCTGCCGTTGCCCGCGTCGTCGATGGTGATGTCGAAGGCGGTGCCATCCTCGTTCCAGCGGCCCGAATAGGCGTTGCCCAGCGGCGTGCTGAAGTTGAGTAACGAGTCGACGTACTCGGTGCCGCCGCTCGTTTCGCCGCCACCCTTGTTGGTCGGGCGGTCAAACTTGAGCGAGATCGTGTCGTTCGCGCTGTAGACGGCGTCGAGGTTGTCATAGTCCTCGGCAACGACCTCGACAAACACGGGCGACTCGGGCAGCTGTCCGAAGTCGCCGACGAGGCGCACCGGCGGCGGCGTGAACGGCATCAGGCACGAGGCCTCGGCCAAGGACGCTGGGCATCCGGCGCTGTTGCGCAGCCGCACCGCATTCGAGCGCACCGAGGGGAACACGCGGGTGGCGCCCAACTCGACGATGCCCGCGCCGGTCGAATCCTCGATCTCGATGATAAAGGTGGACGTGTCGTTCCAGCTGCCCGCGTATGCGGCGCCGAGCGGCGTCGTGAAGCCAAACGTACGATCGACTGCGTCGCGTCCGCCCGTCGGTCCGATCGTCGCTTGGTCTACCGGTCGGTCGAGCACGATCGTGATCACGTCGCCAGGCCCAAAGACCTCATCGCCATTCCGAGGGTCCTCGATGCGGAAGCTCACGATGTCTGGGGCCGAGAGGGATCCGAACTGCCCTTGCACCTTCAGCACCGCGTCAGCCGCGGCCGAGGTGCGCGCACGGTTGCGCAGGTCGCCGGTGTTGCCATCGGTGTCGAGATCGACCCCATCGCCGCGCGCTTGGACGAGGGTCCGGCGCCAGTACGCCTCGGAGACGTTGAGCATCGTGACCGGGCGCACGTTGTCGTAGCAATTGGGCGGCGCCGCGGTGCCGCTCAGCTGGACGCACGCAAAGTGCGCCTCGGGCAAGCTCGAGAGGGAGGACGCGGGCTTCAGGATCGAGATGCGCAATGCGGAATCCTCTTCGATCCACTCGCCGCTGTAATCGTCGCCAATCGGCAGGCTGAACCAGAGCAGGTCGTCCACCCATTGCTTCCCGCCTTCGGGATCGCCTTGGCCTCGATCCGTCGCCATGTCGAAGGTGACAGTGAGCACATCACTCGCGCCGTACGTGGCGTCGCCGTCGTCGGGGTCGGTGCCAATGAAGGACGAGACCGCAGGCGGCAGCTCGTTGCCAAAGTCGCCCACGAGCAGCGCGACGACGCTGTTCATCGAATCGTAGCAGCAGCACGCGCTCCCGAGCGCACAGCGCTCCGGCGTGTAGTCGGCGCAGCAGCCGCGGTTACGGACAATGGAGCGCGGGCGCACAGTGGCGAGCCCGACCAGCACGTCGCCGTGGCCCGACGGCTCGACGATCGTCATCACGAGCGTGGAGTCGTCGGACCACGCCGCACGCACATCCGCGCCCAGCGGCGCGCTGACGTTGAGCATGTCGTACGGGCACACGCGCGCGCCCGGCGGCGGCTGCGAGGCCACAGGCGCCCACGTGTCCGTGGGGAGGCTGCACGGGTCGCTCGAGTCCGTTGTGAATCGAGCGCTGCGGCCGCCGCGGTCGGTCGCCAAGTCAAACGTGACTGTGAGCGTGTCGCCGCCGCCGTACACCGCATCGCCATTGTCGAAATCGTCCGCGGCAAACGAGACGATCATGGGCCCACGTGTCTTGCCATAATCTCCCGCGAGCGGTGGGCTGGGCGCAAAGGCCCGGGGCGACGAGCTCGAGCGAGTTCGAATGGCGGCGGCGTCCTTTGGCTTGACCGTCGCGCCGCTGACTGGATCGGGCATCGGCGTGCACCCTGGGCACGTGGCCTGGAGGATCGTGATGCGGAACACTGAGTCGGCGTCGAGCAGCCCGTCCGCGCTGCCCGAGGTCCACTCGCCGCTGTAATCGTACGCAAGCGGCTGCGAGAAGGAGACGAGCCCGTCGACGAAGGCCTTATCGCCCGATTTGGGCCCGCCGCCTCGATCCGTTGGGCGCGAAAAGTAGAGGGAGACGGTGTCACCTGTGGAGTAGACATAGTCGAGGTTGTCGGGGTCGTTGGCAAGCGCCGAGAGCAAGCGGGGGGCGATCCTCGAGCTCAACGAGGTGCGGAGCGTCGCGTTGGCGGTCTCGACGCCGCCGATGCGCGTGCGCACGGTGGTGACCCCAACGCGCGCGCGCGACGACGTGCGCGCGTGCTCGAGCTCGAGCACGGTGATGAGCAGCCGCGTGCGGCTGAGCCACTCGCCTCGGTAGCGCGCGCCGAGCGCCGCACTAAAGAGCAGCCCCTCTTGCGCGTGAAAGGTACCGATGCGGTCGTCTGAGCCCGCCGCGGTCCAGGAGCCTCCCCAAAAGGAGGCGCTCGAGTTCTCGTTGACGAAATAGTGGTGCCACACCTCGCCCGGAACGTGCGCGCTCGTGTTGAACTCGAGGAGCAGAGACGCGTTCGCGCCAAAAGAGCCGTCGAGGCGCAGCCCGCCGTGGCCCGCATGGAGCAGTTGGAAGGTGGACACATGCGGCAGCTTCGGCGGAGGCGGGGCGTCGGTTTCTGGCGCCAGGAGTTCTGCCGGGTCGCCCTCGAGCGTGACGAGCTCGTTGGTGGACGCAGGGAGGTTGCCTCGCTCGTTGTACAGGACGGCCA
>Ga0210241_102195_pt1 | contig 11632 bp, 6 predicted proteins | sample ChrtobMetP5a_8mM_FD_155488 | JGI IMG/M metagenome (GOLD analysis project Ga0210241, IMG submission 155488) | Chrysochromulina tobin associated microbial communities from unialgal haptophyte culture, Seattle, Washington, United States - P5a_8mM | ecosystem: Host-associated > Algae > Haptophytes >...
CGCCCTCGCCGCCTCCGCCCTCGCCCTCGCCACCGCCTCCCTCGCCCTCACCACCGCCGCCGCCCTCGCCGCCACCGCCGCCCTCACCCTCACAAAACTGTGATTGCTATAGCCCAATCACGAATAGTGTGAATGCCTGGGTAGTTGACGGATGCTATGGAGCAGTGGCGACATATGGAAACAGCTGCTATGGCCAGTGCGGTGCAAGCTGCGGCTCCAACTGCTACAATAATTATGGTGGATGTGGCGGCTCCAGCTGTAGGCCATACTGTCCATATTCGCCACCGCCGCCCTCGCCGCCGCCGCCCTCGCCCTCGCCGCCGCCATCGCCGCCGGCGATGAGCCTCGTCGGATTCAGCCTCGAGCTTGCCGGCGACGTCTCCTCGTTCACGCCGAGCGTACGGACCCAGGTGCAGGGCGCGATCGCGGCTCGGGCGGGCGTCGACCCATCGGCGGTGATGGTGGCTGTAACATCGGGCAGCGTCATCGTCGGCGTGCGCATCTACACGCCGACGGCGATGGCGACCTCGGTGCAGTTGGCGATGGCGAGCGCGACGAGCAGCCCGAGCAGCGCGACCGCCATGTTCGCGAGCGTCACCGGCGTCTCGATCGCCGTGCTCGCGGTCGTGACGCCGCCCATCATCGCGAACGTCGCACCTCCGCCGCCGCCCCCGCCTTCCTCGCCCTCGCTATTCACGCCCCCGCAACGGCCGCCAGGCGCGCAGGACAGCGCCGGTGGCGGCGCCATCACCATCCTCGCCATCGCTGTGCCCGCGGCGATAGTTGGGGTGCTGTGCTGCCTGGCGATGGTCTGCTGGCGGGCGAGGCGCAGAGTAGTCGAGCTGCGGCGCAAAGACGTCAACAACTGGCTCCGCAATATGTCCGCGAGCACGGTCTCCGCAGAGGAGCTTCATCAACAGGAGCCATCCGCGTGCAACGTCTCCATCCCCAGTGGTAGCGGCGGCGGCGGCAGCGGGGGTGGCGGCGTTGGCATCGAGATGAGCGACCGCTTCGACAGATATTCCTCCGAAACGAAAGGCTCTGCACGCGCAGACCGTGCTGCAGGTAGCGCACGGCATCAGGACATGGCGCGCCAGCTAAAGGAGGAGGCGCACTGTGTGGCGGCGGCAAGGTCGGCGCGGGAGTGCGCGACGATCGTGCATCAGCCGCCATGGGGGCGCTCCTCTGCATGCTCCGCTGCCGACCTCTCCGTCGTTACTGACTCTCATGACTATCACGTCGACGCAGGCAAGCATCAGTTGAGCGACTATGGGCTTCGCATGGAAGGAGAGGAAGGAGGGGGCGACGGCGTGGGCAACGGCGGAGTGGGTTTTATCTAAACAAGCTCCCCAAGTGAAAGGGACCTGGCGTGCGGTGGGGGGATTCGGAGATGGTGCAGGCGTCGTGTGAGGTGGCGGTGGATTAGGCGAGCGTCGAGTAACTGCGGGGGCCGCGCCTCTGGCAGCAGCGGCGGCGCGTCGGGGAGCATGCAGGCATGATGGAGGCGCCCAACTGCAATGAGAATGACCTCGAAATGCCGCGCTTGGCCGTGTCCAGAATGTGCTGCACTTTTGACTTCAGAGATTCACAGTCTGGGGCCCTCAATCTCATGTCTCACACATCGACGTAGGCGAGCAAAAGCTCATGCAAAAGCTGCATGAGCGGTGTCCGGTGAGCGGTGTGCCGCCTTGTGAGCCGTCGCGCAAGGCGGCCGGGCGTCCATGCACCATGGCCCCCATGCGAATCGAATCGTGTTAGACTGTCGGTACCGTTCAGACTGCAGCTGTACGTGTAGCCATACAGTACCCGTATCTCACCGGTACAGAGCTGTACCACATGTACTACTTCATAGCGGACGACGCTGCAGCCTCTGCAATGCAAGAGCGCGCAGCTCCATCTCACGCTTCAGATTCGCGACCGGCGGTGCAGCTGGCGTTGCAGCCGGTGGTGCGGATGGCGGTGCGGGCGGCGGCGCGGGCGGCGGCGCGGTAGGCGGCATGATCAACGGCTGTGCTGCTCCCGCAGCTGTGCTCCCTGCTCGACTCGTCGGCGAATTGGTCTCCTCTGGCCTCCCCCCCATTGGCGGATTCGTCAACGGAATCGTCTCCACTTGAGATCGCTTTTTGTGTGCATCGAGACCCTGCATGGCGGTCGCCTTGGCCGCCGCCTCCACCCGCGCCGCGGCCGCCTCCGCCGCCGCCCGCGCGAGCCTCGCTGCCGTCATGTCCGGAGGCGCCTCGATTGGCGCCTTCGTTGTCGTGGCATGCAACGGTGGAGCCCTCGACACGGCGTTCAACGCTCGCAACCCGGCACCGCCGCCGCCGTCGTCCTCGTCCTCGTCCGCCGGCGAGCCCACTTCAATGGGCGCGCGCACCTTGCTCGGGGTCTTGCGCACCCTGAAGCCCACGAGCTGCCGCCGCTGCTCGCCGCTCGCAGCGATCGCCGCTGGCTTTGGAGGAGGCATCTGCGCTCGCAGCTCCGCGGCAGTTAAGGCGACCGACGCCGCGAGCGACACCAAGTGCTGGCGTGAGCCCGGCACGCCCTTGCCTGAGCTTGCCAGGTCAGAGAGGCCGAGCCACGGCTTCGAAGAACCGTCAGCAGGCCGCCAATCCGAGGGCTCGCCGGACGCGCTCGCTCTCGCACCCTGGCCATCGGCAGCGGCGGTCGTTGAAGACCGCGGTCGTTCAGCGGGTTTCTTCGGTGAAACTTGCTCACCCTCGAGCCGCGCGTTCTTCTTATGATTCTGAACTGCCGGGAATCCGCCCAAGAGCTCCTGCAAGCCTGGCTGTGGATTGGGCGGTGCGTCGTCGACCAGGCCTCGGGCTCGGCGCACGTGGAGCTTGCGCAACTGCTGCTGCTGCCGCCTCGACAGTGCCCGCTGCTGCTCCGCCTGCGGAGAGGTGGAACGCGAGCGCTCTCTGCCATTGCACTCTCGAGAAATCAGGTGCTTCATGAGTAGCGACTGGAAGTCCTCGTCCTCGTCCTCATACCGAAAGAGATCCGCCATGGTTCAGGGAGGAGAAAGCATTCACACCGAAAACGGAGGTGTGAGCGTGAGCTTCCTTTCGAAGAAGTGCTTCTCTCAAGTGGCCGCGCCTCTCATCTTGGAGTTGAGTTCGGTTGTGTTGACCCGCTACAACCAACAAAAATGTGAGTGACAGTGAGTTTTATCTGAACAAGCTACCTGACAAGCTACCCGACAGTAATTCTGATGAAGCCCCCCCCTGGAAGTAGAACATGTAACAGGAGCTAAACAGCTCAGCCTTCTGGGGATTCCCTAGCGCACAACTCTCGCAAGTTTCAACTCAACTCATCTTCAACTCATCTTGGACGCGAAAGAGACGCCCCCTCGGCACAGTAGGGTAGCTTGTTCAGCCTTCAGAAAAACTCACACGGCGGTCGGCGTGCGTGCGTGCGTGCGTGCCGAGGCCTGGCGAGATCATCGGCGAGGCGGCATGCATCTTGGCACCTTGGGCGCTGCCCTGGCTCATCCCCTGGCTCCGCGGGCGTCTGTTGCCGAAGAGCGGAACGGCGCGTGAGAAGAGCTCAGCCCACTGGGCGTCTAGCCTCTCCCTGTCCTGCGCGTTCCGACTCATCGTGGCCACCAACTCCACAGTCAGCTCATCGGCCTCCGCACTGCGCGCGGCGAGCTGCGTGCGCAGCTGATCCGACTCAAGGCGCGATGCGGCAGCCTCCTCACGCGCCGCGGCGGCCTGTTCACGCGCCGCCTCGGCCTGTTGACGCGCCGCGTCGGCCTGTTGACGCATGCTCGCCAGCTCGAGACGATGCAGCCCGGCCTGCGCCTCGAGCGTGGCCACACGCTTGTGCGCAGCGCCGTCTCGGGCGCCGGCCTGCGCCTCGAGCGTCGCCACAAGCTCCTGAAGTCGGTGACTCTTCTCTTTGTACACGCGCAGCCCCTCGCTCAGGGTGTGAATCAGGGCCTGCTGCTGTGAATTATCCTGCCGCAGCTCGGCGATCACTGCGGCAGCCTCCGACTTCGTCTTCGGTGCCGGCGCGGGGTGCACTGCCAATCTTGTAGGCAGCGCCGAAGCCGCATTCGCCGCCGCATCGGCCAACGCCGCTATCTCCGCGTCCGCGTCCACGTCCGCGTCCGCGTCCGCGTCCGCGTCCGCGTCCACCTCAGCGACCCGCACTGCTGCCTTTCCCTTGGCTGCTGGAATCTCGGAGGGAATCTCGGAGGGAATCTCGGGGACATGCCGCACTGCTGCCTTTCCCTTGGCTGCTGGCATCTCTGCAGTCTCCTTTAGCGGCGACTTCGTCGCTGTTGCCTTCGCCGCCGCCTTCGTCCTCGATGCGGCGAGGGCTGCCGCAGCCTGCGCCACCGTCTCCGCTGCCTCTGCCTTCGCCCCCTCCTCCTCCGCCTCCGCCTCCTCCTCAGCCTCCGCATCCTCATCCTCATCCGCCTCCTCAGCCTCACTCTCTTGTGTCGAGTTGGAGCTCGTCTCCGTAGCCTTCGCCGCCGCCTCGGCCTCCATCTCGGCCTCCGCCATCGCCCACTCCGCCTCCGCCTTCGCCGTCGCCGAATAGGTCTTCTGCTCCGCCACCCCTGCCTCTTTCGTCACCTTGGCCGCCTCCGCCTCCGTCGTGGTGGGTGCGGGTGCCGGTTTCGCGGCGGGTGCTGCCGACCTTGCCGCGGCGGTCGAAGCTGTTGCGGCGGGAGGTCGGCGCCGCGGCAGCAGCAAGGGCGCTGAGACGGACGCGGAGAGGCCTGGGCTAGCAGGGACCAATTGTGATGCCAATCGACGTTCGACAAAGCCATCGGCCAGCAGCTGTGATCTGAGCTCGTCGTCAAGCATGTCCTCCTCGACCTCAAGCACAATTCGGAACGCAGCCAGCAGCTCGTCACTCAATGGATTACCCGCGGAGACTAGCTTGCCCAGCAGCTTGCTCACCATGGGCGCGGCCTCGGCGGCGATCACGTAGGTGGTGACGGGCACGTCCTTGTCCTCTGCGGCGCCGCCCGGCGGCTGAGCCGCCGTATCGGGCGCCCTGTGAGTTTGAATGGTCTCAACCCGATCGGTCATTGCAACTTGTGGCGGCGGCGGCTCCTCTTTGGCTTTCGTGCCCGGCTTGTACGTAAGCACACGCTCGACAAAGCCATCGGCCAGCAGCTGTAATCTGAGCTCGTCGTCAAGCATGTCCTCCTCGAACTCAAGCACGATTCGTAGCCCAGCCAGCAGCTCGTCACTCAATGGATCACCCGCGGAGACCGATTCGCCCAGCAGCTCGCTCACATCGGGCGCGGCCTCGGCGGCGATCACGTAGGTGACGGACTCCTCTGCGGCGTCCAGCATAGGTGCATCTTTGGGTTCGCCCGGCGGCTGAGTCGCCGTATCGGGCGCCCTGGGAGTTTGAATGGGCTCAACCTGATCGGTCATTGCAACTTGTGGCGGCGGCGGCTCCTCTTTGGCTCTCATGCCCAGCTTGTACGCTTCCCTCGCGATCTTCTCAAGCTCCACCTTGTCAAACGGCGAGAGCGCGCTGTCCTGAGCGAGGGCCTTCTTCGCCTCTGCCGAGGCTGCTTTGATGGCCATCTTCATCGACGGCATCTCCACGGCAGTCAACCTCTCCGAGACCGCCGCCTTGATGAGCTCGACGACGCGCTCGCGTTCGGCCACCTCCTTGGCCTTGCCCTCTGCCTTCACTTCAGTCGCCCCCCTAGCCGCCTGCTTGGCCTTGGCCTCCTTGGGAGTTGCAGCTGCCTCAGCCACCTCACTTAACGCCGCAGCTGCCTCGGCCACCTCACTTGCAGTATCCGCCCCCTTTCCGGAGGCGGCGGAGGCGGCGGAGGCGCCGGGCTTGGTGGCGGCGGGCGTGGAAGTGGCGGGCTTGGTGGCGGCGAGCCTCTCGCGCATCGCGGCAACCTGATCACTCATTGCAACTTGTGGCGGCGGCGGCTCCTCTTTGGCTCTCATGCCCAGCTTGTACGCTTCCCTCGCGATCTTCTCAAGCTCCACCTTGTCAAATGGCGAGAGCGCGCTGTCCAGAGCGAGGGCCTTCTTCGCCTCTGCCGAGGCTGCTTTGATGGCCATCTTCATCGACGGCATCTCCACGGCAGTCAACCTCTCCGAGACCGCCGCCTTGATGAGCTCGACGACGCGCTCGCGTTTGGCCACATCCTCTGGCCCGCCCGCCTCGGCCACCTTCGCCTCGGCCGCCTTCGCGTCGGCCACCTTCGCCTCGGCCACCTTCGCCTCGGCCACCTTCGCGTCGGTGATCCCTCCCGCCTCCTTCTGCCGAACCCGAGCCTTTTTGGGGGCCGTCTCCGCTTCGGTCGCCCGAGCCGCTGGTACAGCGTCGTGTCGAGCGCCTACCCCAGCCGCGGCGCGAGCATCATCCGCGTCCGCATCGTCCGCGCCAGGCGCGGCAGCCGATGCCGGCGCGGCAACGGCCGACGTGGCAGCCGGGGCATTGGTAACGGCCGACACGGTGGCCGGGGCGCTCGAGCTAATGCCGCCGACTGCGGAGGAAGGTGTCTCCTCGACCTTGAGCAAATGAGGACTGGTGCTCGCGAGAGCGCGTGCTGCCTTCGTCGCCTGGAAGCGGACGAACGAATCGCGCTGGACCCGCGCATGCACTTCGGTGATTGCGTCATCAAACATCGTCGCCCTCACCTCCTTTGCCTCGTGTAGTGGCCTGGCTATGTCCATGGGCAGGACGAGTTCAAACTCCGCACCGCTGTCGATATAGGAAACCAGGATCGCCTCTGCTTCCTCTTTCAGCTCCAGATCCTCGATCGCCTCGATCGCCTCAAACTCGGCCGCGGCAGCCCGCCACCTCATGGCCTCCACGAGAAAGTGCAAGGTCTCCTCGGTGTTCTCGCGCTCCATAAAGCTGAGCAGCTGCGCAGAGCCGTCGACGTCCCCCATCACCAAGTCAAAGTCGAGCTGTGGTGGAGTAGGCACCCTTCCGCTGCTCGAGCCGCCAGCGCTGGTCGCATCGCTCGCAGCCGCCGGGCTCGGTGCTGCTGCCTCGCTCGTCTTCTGCCGAGTGAAGCTGAGCTGGCGCGCGACCGCTTTAGAGGCGCTGTTCGGCACACTCTGTGCACGGTCGGGTGTGTCGCCCAGCGCCGGTGTAGTATTCTGGCCCTTTTTCGGGCTTCGACCAAAGCTCAAGGTGGCACTGATGAGCTTCAGCATGACTTTTTCCAAAGAGTCGTTTCATAAAAGTGACTTCTCTGCAAATGAGATCCTAACCTCCTGTCCACGATATCCTGTCGGCGCTCCCGTGAATCTGAGCTCCAGTGCCTGGGCGCTAAAAAACAATAATTCCTCAAAAAGGCAAGCGTGTAAAAGATCTCGAAAAGGCATGAGTGTGTCCTGTTCAGAGGACCCGACGAAGAGCATCGGCGACTCATGGCAGTGCGATGACCCCCTATGCGTGTGCACGTGCCTCGACAATGGCCACGTGAGCGCCGACTGCCCACCAGCGCCGGGCGCGCAGAACGTGGTGACTGCAACCTCCTCGGTCGAGGAGGTGCTCGTCAAAGGAGCGTTCGTCGTGGTGCTCCTGTTTATGTTGTGCTTCACCGCGCTGTGCTTCTTCATGTTCCGTGCGAATAAGGGCCGCCGCTCACGAAAGGAGGTCCTGCAAGAGGTTGACGACATTCAGGAAGAAGAGCGGGAAGGACCGTAATGTCCCCCTCCCACGAAATATACAGCGGACCTATGTTATGTTGCAGCTCGCATGTACGGCTCATTACGTCGTGCCTACCTACCTCTACGTTGTATCTACGTACCGTGTCACACAGCTGTGTGTCCAGCATGGTGTCTAGCGGTGGATCGTGCGCGGAGACCGCGGTCACCCTGGCAGGCGGCCAGGCGCCAGGAGAGCAGTCGAAGTCGGTGGCGCACCAGGCACATGTATGTCTCTGCACGCGTGTGCCCGCGCGCACCGCGAATCGCACCCGCCTCCGCAGATTCAGGGTTTGCATTTAGTCATCATCGTAGTTTTACAAACGAACGTACCTGAGTCAGGCAAATACGCCGTCACCGCGCTCACGGCAACACATGCGTGTCACGCGGCAAGCGGGCATAGTGTACGGGCATAGCACGGCTAGCTCGTGGGGGGTTGCGGGTGGCCGGCCCCGCCCGGGCGGCCCTGCCGGCCGCCGGGCCGGCGCGAACGTGCTCCTGTGCGGTGCTACGTCAAATCGGCCCGGTTCCGAACACATGCGACATGGTTCCCCCGAAGACGTTGTGGCTTGTGCGGTTGGGTGCGATTCCGATTGGCGATGTGCTTCGGTTCTCCTTCCGTCGTCGCGTTAACGTTTTATTACGCTCAGCCGGGCTAACGACAGCGTGCCGTTAGGCGTGTTTTACTGACTTTCTTACTTACGTCGGAGACGCCGGATGTCTCGCCGTCTTCTACTGCACGCTCACCTTCTTCGCCTTGGCTTTCGCTTTGGCTCCCATCATCGACGTGTCGGCCTCCACCTGCACCACCTTCAGCTTCTGGCCCTTCATCTTCTTCGCCTCGTGACCAACGACGCTCGCTCCCGACGTTGAGGCCGACGTGGCTGCTCCCTCCTCGGCTGGCGCCTTCTTGGGCTTCTTGGGCTGCTTAGGCTTCGGTGCGGCCTCGTCAGCCTCGTCCGCACCACCCCCCTGCTCGCGTGGCGGGCGCAGCTCACCTTGGTCTGTCGCACGCGCTCGCTTTGTGCCTCCGCCTCGCTGCTCGCCGCGCTGCGCCGGCTGCTGCTGCCACGACGACGACTTGCCGTGCTGCTGCTTGAGCCGGTCGCTCTCGGCGACCTTGCGCTTGAGGACGCCCATCAGGTACGCCGCCCGGTTGCGGATGCCGCCCATGTGCAGCGCCTTCGCCTCTCGCAGGGCCTCCTCGGCAAGCGGCGTTGGGATGGTACTAAGAAAGTCTCGCACACGCTCGTCTACATCGGCCTGCGTGACCGGCACATGGCCGTCGCCCTCGTCGGCATCGTCCGCCGCACCCCAGCCGTTAGCGCCGCCTGTGCCTTTGCCGCCGCCCTGCGCCTTGGCAGTCGCCGCCGCTCCGGCGCTGGGAGGCAGCACCGTCTTGATGAGGTTGCTAATCGTCTCTTTCATCTGATGGCCCTGGATTTCCCTCAAGTGCGTGAGCTTCTCCTTGCGCTTCTCGACGGCGCCGCCGCCGCCCACGGTGCGCTCGACGTTGATCCGCCGCCCGTTCATGGCCGAGTGGTGCAGCCGCAGCGCCGTGTGCACATCCGACTCCGAGTCGAACTCGACAAATGCCGTGCCCTTGGAGGTGCCGTCCCGCTCCGTGCGTAGGCGCACCTGCACGCCGCCGACGACGCCGCTCGCCTTGAAATGGCGGCGGATGTCGGCCGCGGTGGCGCTGTACGGCAACTGGCCCACGAAGAGCGTGCACGAGATGCGCTCCGCGAAGCTCCCGTGGCGACGCTCCTTGGTGCCGTCTGTGGCAGCCGCCAAAGCTCCTTGGGAGTCGTCGTCGTCGTCGTCATCCCATGCCGTGCTGACGGCGGCGGCGGCTGGCTCCTTCTCCGAGGCTGATGCTGGCTCAGCCGAGGCCGCCCGGGCCAATCGTCGTGATTTGCTCGCGGGCATCCGAAGCTCGTCTCACGAGCGACCGCGTCGCCTCATGTCAAGTCAAGTATAGACTTGACTCAAGTCAAGATGAAAAGACAAGCTCCCCGTCGACGCGGGCCAATGCGCCGCACAAACAAATCGAGAGAGTGCACTTTTTGTCTCTTGAGGTACATGCGACTCTAAAAATGCCCTTTAACGGAGGGCGCTTGGCTTTTCGTTTCGAGATGAGTGGATCTAGCGGCCGAATCTTTTGCTGGAGGACATCCATCTACGTGTGCACGCCCAGTCAATTCAGCCCTCCTCCTCCCGCTGCCTTTGCCGTTCACCGCAACGCGGTCGGCGCAGTGCGTTGACGCATCCCCGTGTGGCCCCTCCCTCGCAGAGCACCGAACCCCAAAACAGCCATGGGCTGCGCCTCTTCTACCCCCGTCGTCATCGCAGACCCAGCGAAGCCGGAGGAGCTCAAGCCCATTGCTGCTGAGGAGGCCCCAGTGCTCAAGGCGGCGCCGTCGATCGCCGACGTAGTTGCGCCCCCGACCGAGGTCGTGGCGACAGAGGAGGAAAAGCCGGTGGCAAAGCCGTCGACCGAGGTAGTGGCGGCCGCGGCCGCGCCCGCCGCCGCGGTGGCGCCGGAGGTGATTGCGCCTGCGGCCGAGGTGGTGGCGCCCGAGGTGATTGCGCCCGAGGTGATTGCGCCCGAGGTGGTTCCGCCCGAGGTGGTTCCGCCCGAGGTGGTTGCGCCCGCGTCCGCGGCAGCGCCATCCGCGCCCGCGCCCGCGGCAGCGCCACCCGCGCCCGCGATTTCCGACGAGGTGCTCGCTTCGTACAAGGAGGCCTTCTCCGTCTTCGACAAGGACGGCAGTGGCACCGTCTCCACGAGCGAGCTGGGCGAGATGATGAGTGCGCTCGGCCAGAACCTGAGCGCGGAGGAGCTCGACGGGATGGTCAAGGAGGTTGATGCCGACGGCTCCGGCGAGATCGACTTTAACGAATTCTGCGCATGCATGCTGAAGGCCAAGGAAGGCGGCGCGACGGCGCCGAAGCTGGCGGTGGTGGTGGAGGAGAACGGACTGCTCTCTGGCCTCAAGAACTTTTTCGGCCGGCTCTTCAACCGCGGCCCGTCTGCGGAGGAGATCGCCGCAGCCGAGGCGGCGGCCGAGGCGGCGGCCGAGGCGGAGGCTGCGCGCATCGCCGCGGAGGAGGCGGCGGCGGCGGCGGCGGCGGCGGCGGCGGCGGCGGAGGCGGCCAGGCAGGCCGAGATGAAGGCGCTGGCGGAGGAGGTGGCGGCCCAGATTCTCGAGGAGGGGATTGCGATGGCGGAGAAGCAGGCGGCGGAGGAGGCAGCTGCCAAAGCTGCTGCGGCCGCGGCCGCCGAGGAGGAGGCAGCGGCCGCTGCCAAGAAGAAGAAGAAGAGTTTGACCACCAAGATGATGGGCGAGATTGGGAGCCTGCTCTCACCCCGTGGCAAGAAGAGTGACGCGGCGCCCGCTGCCGCGCCACCCGTCGCTCCCGCGCCACTCGTCGCTCCCGCGCCACCCGTCGCTGCCGCGCCCGCTGCCGCGCCGCCAGTTGAGCTGGTGCCCGAGCCGGTGCCTGTTGCGGCGGCGCCCGTTGAGGCTGAGACGGCAGCGGCGGAGAAGGCGGCGGCGGCGGAGAAGGCGACGGCCGAGGCGGCGGCGGCGGCCGAGGCGGAGAAGGCGGCGGCCGAGAAGGCGGCGGCCGAGAAGGCGGCGGCCGAGGCGGCGGCGGCGGCGGAAAAGGCGGCGGCCGAGGCGGCGGCGGCCGAGGCGGCGGCGGCGGCGGAGAAGGCGGCGGCCGAGGCGGCGGCGGCGGCGGCGGCCGAGGCGGCGGCGGCGGCGGAGAAGGCGGCGGCGGAGAAGGCGGCGGCGGAGAAGGCGGCGGCCGAGGCGGAGGCGGCCGAGGAGGCGGCGGCGGCGGAGAAGGCGGCGGCCGAGGCGGCGGCGGCCGAGGCGGCGGCGGCGGCGGAGAAGGCGGCGGCCGAGGCGGCGGCGGCGGCGGCGGCCGAGGCGGCGGCGGCGGCGGAGAAGGCGGCGGCGGAGAAGGCG
>Ga0210241_102199_pt1 | contig 11602 bp, 12 predicted proteins | sample ChrtobMetP5a_8mM_FD_155488 | JGI IMG/M metagenome (GOLD analysis project Ga0210241, IMG submission 155488) | Chrysochromulina tobin associated microbial communities from unialgal haptophyte culture, Seattle, Washington, United States - P5a_8mM | ecosystem: Host-associated > Algae > Haptophytes >...
ATCCAGCACCACGTGTGGAGCTACCACGGCATCGCCTCCCCAGAGGACCAAGCCAACGACAGGCGGCTCCGGCTCGCGGCCGACGAGCTGATCTCGGTGGTCGCGTACGTCCTCTCTCAGGCGCGGCCGGTGCTGCACCTCGGCTCGGAACTCGCATTCATCGAGCGCTTTGCCGACGACGGGTGCCTGCTTGGCGAGCATGGCTACTGCCTCGCGACGGTCCAGGCCGCCTCTGGGTTCCTCCGCACGCTGACCTGGCCCCAGATTGAGCTTGGCTTGCAGAATGTGGCGCTTCGCAAAGGAGCGGAGGCGGCGGCGGCAGAGGCGGCGGCGGCGGCGGCGGCGGCGGCGGCGCCCCACAATGCCCAGCTGTTGCACGGCGACACTGGCGCAGCCGTAGCCGCATCAATAGCCGATGCCAGCAGCTCAGGATCGAACACGCCAAAACCACCGCGAACATTCGGGCCGAGATACTCTGGAATTGTGGAGCAAATCCGGGCCCGCAAGGCGAACGGAGGCACCCCAGCTGGAAGTAGCTCAGAATCGAACGCGCCAAAATCACCGGCACCGCGAACGCTCGGGCCGAAATACTCTGCAATAGTCGAGCAAGTCCGGGCCCGCAAGGCGAATGGAGGCACCTCGGCTGGAAGTAGCTCAGAGTCGAACGCGCCAAAACCACCGCGACCGCTCGGGCCGAGATACTCTGAAGTCGCCGAGAGAATCCGGGCCCGCAAGGCGAACGGAGGCACCCCGGCTGATGCAGCGATGAACGCGGACAACACCATGAGACGCATACGCCGCGAGCAGCGGCGGGTCGTGGGAGATCCTCCAGGAGATCATTCGGGAGATCCTCTGGGAGATCCTCCAGGAGATCCTCTGGGAGATCCTCTGGGAGATCCTCTGGGAGATCCACCGGGAGATCGGATTTGAGTACTTCGGTGTGTCTGGTGTAGCGACGGCCTTGCTTGTGGAGTCTCTGTTTGAGTTTCGGTAGGGAGGGGTCTCTCTCGCTTGCTGTGTGCAGCGACGGATGGGGGGGCGCTTGACGCTTGAGACATCTTGACGGATGACGCTCCCTGCAGCCTGCACCGCACCCTCGCTCCACGCCATCCCCATCGGCCATGTGTATTCGCGATTGTTCCGTTACCAAGTGAAACTCGAATCAGTCAAATACAGTCTCAGTCATTAGTATAGCCGAGGCCGACACGCATATCGTCATGCCACATCCGGACTCTCACTCTGGGGCGTTCATGTCTTCCTGGTGCTTCGCGCTTCCCCACGGCTGCTATTCGAGTATTCGTCCTCTTCCCAATCCGAAGGCGGATCCTCAAGCGCGCCGCCGCTGTCCCGCGACTGCTCGTCATCGTCGTCAAAGGCCTGCATCCAGTTCTTGGGCTGGGCGCCATACTGGGCGCCCGCGCGGCTGTCGTGCGCCTGGGAGGTGTGCGGCCTCGTTGGTGGCGCGCCCTCCTCGAGATCCTCAAACGCGGTGGTCCAGTCGGCCGCGGCGGCCGCTGCAGCGTCCTTCACAGCGTCCTTCACAGCGTCCTCGTGGGCGCCCTTCGAGCGCGGGGGCATCGCCCCCGGCAGTTGCCCATAGTGCGGCGAGAAGGTCGCATCCCACAGCTCCGCGGCCATCAACGCCTCCTCGGCACTCGGCGGCGCCTTGAGAGCCAGCGCCATCGCTTCCACAGCAGCCTGCTCGGGAGTGAGCGCCGTGCCGGGCGCACCGGACTGGGCGTGCAGGCGCGCACGCGGGGTGGACACCGACATGGGCGCCGCCGTGGGCGTTGCCCGCCCGCCGCCACCACCACCGCCCGCCGACTTGCGACTGCGCGGACGCTGTCGGCGAAGCGTCCCGCAGAGACATCCTGCACAGCTGAGGGCGAAGGCGAGGATGACGAGGAGAGGCCCGATGAGCTCCATCGCCAGCCGCCGCCCCGATCGGATCGCCTCGAGTGCGCCGCCACCCCACGTGAACAGCAGCAGCAGCGCCGTCAGCGTCACGAGCCAGAGCCCTCGACGCGACTGGCGCCACCACGCCTGAAGCTTATCCGCCGGATGGGCATTCGCTGGCAGGGAGCGGTCCGCGCCACCGCAGTAGATGGACGCTGTGAGTGCGAGCTCGAGGAGGAGCCACACGTGCATCGGCAGCAGCGCCAAGCGCCAGCTCACGTGCAGGCCACCGTCCCCGAGCAGTGGAGGCAGCACAGTGAGCTGCGTCGTACTGAGCAGCAGCCATGCGGCGTCACGCGCCCAGCCGCCACTCGGGCTGTCGAGGCGGGTTGGGCGCGCGGCGGGCTGGCACGTGGCCGCGAGCAGCTGGCGCTCGCGCAGCGCCTCTGGCAGCCCCGACAGCGCCACTCCCCGCTGCACGAAAAGCGGTGCGAAGACATGCAACCAGGCGAGTGGCATCGCGTCAGGCCGAGTGTAACGGTCACGCTCGGCGTCGGGGCTCGTCTGATGGAGCCGATAGCACAAGAGCACGAGGAAGCTCAGCTGGAGCGCCGCCGTCGGAACGAGCTCACGCACCGCTTCGCGCGCCGCTGCGGGCGTGTCCGCGCCGGCGCCGATCACGGCCGCCATCGCCGTCGCCAGCGGCAGCGCCAGCCACAGCGGAAGGAACAGCAGCCACCACGGCACCGCGTCCAAGTAGCCGTCGTAGTGGAGCGCGGCGAGCACGAGGGCGAGGCCGAGCAGCACCACAAGCAGCGCGCCGCCCGCCACGAGCCCCGTTGCGAAGTAGACCCTCGGAGGCGAGGAGGTCGGCTCAACGGCGCCGACCGTGCGTGCAAAGCGATGAGCCTCCTCGTAGAGATGCAGCACGTCAAGCCCGAACGCATCGTAAACCTCTCGCCTTCGAGGGTCGCTCAAAATATCGTACGCCTCCGTGACCGCTGCAAACTGCGCCTTTGTGTCCTGGGCTGATTTGTCGGGGTGCAGCTGCACGGCGAGGCGGCGGTAGGCGCGCCGGACATCGTCGAGCGTCGCGTCCACCTCGCAGCCAAGCGTCCGATACAGGTCGTGCGGCGTGTAAGGCTCCATAGGATGGCCCCCGCTCAGGCACGCTCAGGCGCACTCTGGTGGGCGCCGTGATCCAGAAAAACAGGTCGCCATTTTACCTTCGCGCCAATACAGCGCGTTTTGTCAACATCTCACAGATGTTCACAGCATCCGCCCCGGGGCCAATTTGTAAGTTGTCTGCTCTGGCCTCTGCAGAGTTCCGCCCCTACGCATGGTACGAGCGTTCGAGGTGCATGCCCGCGCTCGGGCCGGCGACCACATGCGCGAGGGTCATCTTGGTGTCCGCGCCCTCCCTCCCCGCCGCCCGGAGCGCCTCGACCGCCTCACCGAGCAGCTGGCGCTCAAACTCGAGCAGCCGCCGCGCCACCTCCGCTTCCGTGGAGCCATGCTTCATCATCATCGTGCTGAGCGCCGTACCGAGCGCGCCCCCTCCCATCCCCTCGGCCCCCTCCGCGACGGCCGCGTCGTACCGAGCGCTCAGAACGGCGCCCTCGGCGATGGCGTCGTCGTGGCGCCGCTTGTGGGCCTCGAGCAGCGCGATCATGTGCTCCCTCGCGAGCGCCTCATCTCGGATGGGCCGCTGCAGGTTGAACTCGCGTCTCCATGCGCCGAGTAGGGGGCCATCAACGCCCTCGCCCTCTCCATTGCAGCCATCAGCCCCCTCGCCCTCCGCCGTCTTGAGCGCCGTCTTGGGCGCCGTATTGGGCACTTGTACGATGGCCGCCGCCTCGGCCACCTCGTCCTCGCGCACGAGCATCGCCCGCACCGCCGCGAACAGCGGGCATGCCTCGAGCCGATGATCGGGCACCCACCTGTGGGGAGTGAAGGGCGTCGTGGTGAGCACTTGCATGCAGCAGAACAGCGGGCATGCCTCGAGCGGTTGATCGGGCACCCACCACGCATGCATCGCTTCGTCACATCCGATGGCTGCCTGGGCGGCGGCAAGCTCGATGCGCCACGTGTCAATGGCGGCGGTCGGCGTGGCCTTGCCCTCGCCGCCCCCACCGCCCCCGCCGCCCTCGCCGCCGCCGTCGCCACCCCATCGGCCCAGCGCGATCGCGAGGAGCTCGTGCGGGGTCACGGGCACCTGTGGGGAGGGGAGCGCGTCGTGGTGAGCACTTGCATGCGAGGAGCTCGTGCGGGGTCACGGGCACCTGTGGGGAGGGGAGCGCGTCGTGGTGAGCACTTGCATGCGCGCACCTCGGCGGTGTGAAGCACACCGCCGGGCGTCGTGGTGAGCACTTGCATGCGCGCACCTCGGCGGTGTGCAGCACCGACGTCGCGTCAAAGAAGCCATAGCGCTCGAAGAAGTCGAGATAATCGCCCTCGTCCACCGAGATCGAGATTGCATCTCCCGCCGAGAGCGTGAATTCCGCATGTAACGCCACGCACGTCGCGTCGGCGCCAAGGCGTAAGGAGGCCACCGGCCCAACCTGATGAGGAAGGCAATCATAGGTCATCATAGGCAATCAGAGGCAATCAAGGTGAGTGGTTCACAGGAGGCCACCGGCCCAACCGAGGCATGCGCGGCGAGGTCGATGAGCGGGCAGAGGGCGAGGCCGTCGAGGCCCTCCACGCGGCGTGCACGTGTCTGCGTGAGAAGCGCCGCCCAACGGAAACGAGCTTCGTCCCAGTAGACAATCGAGAGGTTCAAAGCTGACAGCACAGCCAGTCGCTCCGCCTCCACCCGTCGCCGCCACGCGCGCGCGCGGTGCCACGCGACGCAGTGCCGCAGGAGGCGCGCCGCGGCGCTGCCCTCCTCCCAAGCGGCCAACATGGCTGATTCGAGCCGCTCGGGCGGCGCCAAGCGCGCAAAGTACGCCGCGCGAGCGTCGGGCAGGCAAGCTGGGGCTTCTTGGGCGCGTAGGCATGTGTTGGCGGATGGGCTGCTCGCGTCGTGTCGAGCGGATGGGCTGCTCGCGTCGTGTCGAGCGGATGTGTCAAGCAGCCGCAGCAGCGCCACGAACAAGCGCCCATCCTCACGCACGGCAACGCTCGCCTCGTCGCTCGCCTTCTCCAAGCCGCCCAACGCCTGCACGCGCGCCACCACCGCCGCCCACTCGGGCTCCGGCACCTCGGATGCCAAGACGCACGCCGCGAGGGGGATGGAGAGTAGCGTGTCGCCGCACGCACAGCCGGCGCCGGCATGCAGTGAGGCGCCTCGGGCAGAGTTGGGGCGTACCTGTGGGGAGTGGAGGGCGTCGCGGTGAGCACTTGCATGCAGCCGCGGGCAGCGTTGGGGCGTACCTCGAGGGTGTGGGAAGTGGCCAACGTCGCCAGCGCGGCCGTCGCATGCGCGGCGCGGTCATCGGCCTCGAGTACAGCCCACATGCGTACCCTCCGATGCGCCACCCACGCCGCCATCGCCTCTCGCCGCACCACCGCCTCGGCCACCATCCCATGCTGTCTGAGGGCCGCGTTCAACGCCGACGCCTCCCGCGCGAGCTCCGGCGTCTCGAGCCAGCACAGCCTCGCGCACCTGTGGGGAGGGGGGGAGGGCGTCGTGGTGAGCACTTGCATGCAAGCAGTCTCGAGCCAGCACAGCCTAGCGCACCGAGAGCGCAGCACGCGACCGAGCTCCGCGAGCTCCGCGTGGTACGCGAAGAGGGCGGCGGCCCCGGCCGCGGAGAGCGCTGTGCTGGGCACGGGCCGCGAGTCGAGCCACGCACGCAGCCACGCGGGATCGAGGAAGACGACCGCGTCCGCGCCGTGGTGAGCGTCCGCGCCGTGGTGAGCGTCCGCGCCGTGGTGAGCGTCAGCGCCGTGGTGAGCGTCCGCGCCGTGGTGAGCGTCAGCGCCGTGGTGAGCGTCAGCGCTGTGATGAGCATCAGCGCCGGTCGCTCCGCCGCCACGGCCGCTGTCGGCGTCGCCGCTGCCAGCGTCTCCGCCGCTGCCAGCATCGCCGCTGTTGTCAGCCCCTACGCTGGTCGTCGGCGTGGTCGTCGACGTGGTCGTCAGCGTGGGTGGCGTCGCGCGCCATCCCGGGCGCCATCGGAGGTCGAGCCGCGTGTCGGCACTGTCGAGGGTGGCGTTGGCGGGCACGGTGGGCGTCGTCGGCGGGCTCGGCATTGGCAGCCGTGCCGCGAGCGCCGGGCGCGCGCCTGTGGGGAGGGCGAGGGCGCCGTGGTGAGCACTTGCATGCGCGCACCTCGGCGGTGTGCAGCACCGCCGGGCGTCGTGCTGAGCACTTGCATGCGCGCACCTCGGAGCATCTCATGCAGCCCCATGGCGAAGGGGAAGTTGTGATCGACCAGCTGTGCCCATAAGCTTATGGAGCCTGAGCGCGGCTGAGCGCATAGCGCGGCTGGGGCCATGAAGTTCTGCGAGACGGCGGAGGTCCACTCGAGATTGACGACGGCGTGATGCCAGCCGGCTGGGATGAAGACCATGTCGCCCGCCCCCTGCACGCACCTGTGGGGAGGCGAGGGCGCCGTGGTGAGCACTTGCATGCGCGCACCTCACGAAGACCATGTCGCCCGGCCCCTTGCACGCACTCGAGCATCGTGAGCTTGCCCGCCACCGCGCTCCGCTGCAGCCGCGGATGCTCATCCAAGAACCAGCAAACGGGCAGCTGATGCTTTCCTTGGGCAAAGTGCTCGAGACCGTGCACGGCCATGTCGGTCTCGGGCGCGAGCATGCACCAGCGCTTGCGCCCGGCCAGGCACACGTTCCACGCGCTCGTGCACAGCGGGTCCACGTGCAGGAAGGTGCCGCTGCGCGCGCCGCCAAAGAAGCAGTAGCGCGCGCGCTTCGAGCCTGGGATCTCCGCGAGGAGGTCGTCGGCGAAGAAGGAGGGCGGCGCGAAGTCGTCGAGCAGCGCCGCGCGCTCGCCCTGGAAGCTGCGCTCCACCAGGTAGTATGGCGAGTCGGCCGCGTTGTTCGCTGCGTACTCCACGTACTCGCGCAGCGGCAGCCGCACATCATCAGCAAGGTCCATCTCAAAGTCGCCATAGTGCGCCACGAGCGCCTCGGCGCTCGACCACCGCTCGGCTGCGCGCCAGCCCCACGCCTTGGCGGCGCCGCGCATCACAAAGGGCGTCGTACGCGCGCTCAGGCTCGCCGCGAGAGGCTGCTCCGCCGCATCCACGCGGAGCTCCTCCATCGTCGTCGCCGCCGGTGGCGCAGCACCCAGGCTATCGACAACGCGGACGGCCTCCTCGCCACGCTCACGAATGTTGTGCAGAGTCGAGCTGCCGAGCGGCTCCAGCCAGCGTCGGGCCATCGGCGAGGTTGGCTCCGAGAACTCCATGTTCACTATGAATACACAGCGACGCGTCGGTATCTCCGGAAAGAGAAAGAGCGGCGAGACCCATGTATGAACTCGGGAGGGAGCGCGCCCGCCGACATGGGCGGTGGACCCCCAGATGTCCGCGCGGAACTAGGCGTGAATTTGCGAGGTTGGCGCGAAACTTCGCCTGTTCAACACAACGCGCTTCGAAGCACGATTTCTTTTTGTGAAGGTGCGTGCAAAAATGCATAACCTCTTGCTGTCTGCAGCGAGCGGCTACCCGGATAGAATGGACTGCTCGCAGGCCTTGACTGTGGGCAACACCATCATGTTTGACATATCCAAAAGCGATTCCCTGAGCACGGCCTCCTTTGTCGGCAAGGCGTGCGGCGGCACGTTCACCGCCGGCGAGACGCTCACCGCGACAACAAACGCGCCAGGCCAACACCTTATGGAGCTCACTGGCGGCGCGACGTTCACTGGCGGCAAGTGCGACGGGTTGCGCATCGACAATGCTAACTCCGCGACCGTCTCGACGACGGGCGCCGGCGCCGGCGCCACGATCGCCCTCTTCCTATTCGATACCTTCTCCATCGCGCCCAAGTTTGAGACGGGCGGCTCGTCGGCCAAGGTCGAGCGTCATGTGGCGCCGGAGCCCTTGGCGGACACTTCCGCCTCGCCGAGCCCTAATGCGTCGACGATCGTGGGCACGGAGCTCACCCACAGCCTCGACGACGGACCCGCGTTCGTCGTCTGCATCTCGGCCGCCAACTTGCCCCTGGCGGGCCGCCTCACGGCGTGCATCATCAACGACGGCTCATGCCCGAACACGATATCGCGCCCGTACCTGTCCACCGCGGTCGGCGGCACTGGCCTCTACCGCATCCCGGCTGGCAACTCCACCATCGACCCGTGCGCCTTCTACCGCGCTGCCGCGAGCACGCGCGCCGGGCGTCGTGTCTGGCGTGACTCGCGTCGTGTCGGGCGTGACTCGATGACGGCCGACGACGGGCTGCGCAAGGGCGCGCGCCAGGTCTTTGAGGTCGCGCTCGAGGAACCCTTCATCGAGGGCAAGGTCGGGGACGCCGACGTTAAGTACGAGTACTCGTTCCCGTACGGCCAGACGAATGTGAATGAGGATACGGCGGGCGGCGACCCCGTCGAGGAAGCGGCAAAAAGGGGCGGGGTGCCTCTGCGGTGGGTGGAGCGCTTCGACGGCGCACTCGTGCTGCTCGGGCTCGGGTTGCTCGGGTTCATCTTGGTTGCAGGTTGCTCGGAGCAGGATCGGTGCAGACCAAACAAGCGCTCCGCGAGTCGGTCGAAAACCAATCGCTCCTACCGTAACAAGTGGTTCGAACTGGCCTTGCTCGCGCACTTGGTCCCGCGCGTCGCCGACGCACAGAGCGCCTACTTCACCGTCGCCTCCGGCCCATGCACCGTCGATCCGAGCGCCCCGAACTGCATTCGCTCGCCCAACTTTCCGTCGAATTACGGCGTCAACGAGGCGTGCTCCATCACGTCGACCGCGCTCGCCATTGGAAGGCCCCTGACAGCGACCTCCTTTGTTACGGAGGCTGGTTACGACTTTCTCTACATGCCTAGCCACCCGTCAGGGACGTTGACGGCCTTCTCAGGATCGACCGGACCTTCCAATTTCATCTTGGGCCCGGGGACGATCCAATGGTCTTCAGACAACAGAGCCACCAGTACCGGCTGGCGAGTGTGCGTGCCGCTTGCGCCGCCGTCGCAGCCGCCGCCGCCGCCGCCGTCGCTGCCGCCGCCGTCGCCGCCGCCGCCGTCGCCGCCGCCGTCGCCGCCGCCGTCGCCGCCGCCGCCGTCGCCGCCGCCGTCGCCGCCGCCGTCGCCGCCGCCGTCGCCGCCGCCGCCGTCGCCGCCGCCGCCGTCGCCGCCGCCGCCGTCGCCGCCGCCGTCGCCGCCGCCCTCGCCCCCGCCGCCATCGCCGCCGCCGTCGCCGCCGCCGTCGCCCCCGCCGCCCTCGCCTCCGCCGTCGCCGCCGCCGCCGTCGCCGCCGTCGCCGTCGCCGCCGCCATCGCCGCCGCCGCCGTCGCCGCCGCCGTCGCCGCCGCCGTTGCCGCCGCCGCCGGCGCCGCCGCCGTCGCCGCCCGACGTTGGGTTCTCCCCCTCGACCATCGCGACGAACTCACCGATCACCCTCAGCGTTCTCGGCAGCTTTGCATCCCCAGGCGACACCCTCGTCCTCCTCCCGGCCGGCACGCCCGACTGCACCGGCGCCGTCCACGCCTTCTCCACCTCCGGCGGCCTCGTCAGCTCCTCGAGGACCCTGACCGTGACCATCGGCGTGAGCGGCACGTACAAGACGTGCATCTCGCGCCTCACCGGCCCAACGCTCGACTCGCAGTTCATCTACCTCAACGGGCCTCGGCTGATCGTTGCGAGCGCGAACGCCTACTTCACCGTCACCTCCGGCCCATGCACTGTCGATCCGAGCGCCCCGAACTGCATTCGCTCGCCCAACTTTCCGTCGGAATACGGCAGATACCAGCTACCCTGCTCCATCACGTCCACCACGCTCGCCATCGGAAGGCCCCTGACAGCGACCTCCTTTAACACGGGCGGCGCGTCGTACGACTCTCTCAACATACCTAGCCACCCGTCGGGCACGTTGACGAGCTTCTCAGGATATTATATATATAACGGGCCTTCCAATTTCATCTTGGGTCCGGGGACGATCACATGGTCTTCAGGCTACTACAGCAACACCGGCTGGCGAGTGTGCTCGCACTCGTGGCCGCCGCCGCCGCCGCCGCCGCCGCCGCCGCCGCCGTCGCCGCCGCCGCCGTCGCCACCGCCGTCGCCGCCGCTGAACACACTGAGATTTACCGTCACCTCCGGCCCATGCACCGTCGATCCGAGCGCCCCGAACTGCATTCGCTCGCCCTACTTTCCGTCGAATTACGGCGTCAACGAGACGTGCTCCATCACGTCGACCGCGCTCGCCATTGGAAGGCCCCTGACAGCGACCTCCTTTAATACGGAGGCTGGTTACGACTATCTCCACATACCTAGCCACCCGTCAGGGACGTTGACGGCCTTCTCAGGATACACCGGACCTTCCAATTTCATCTTGGGTCCGGGGACGATCCAATGGTCTGCAAACCTCTATCACGCCTCCACCGGCTGGCGAGTGTGCTCGCACTCGTGGCCGCCGCCGTCGCCGCCGTTGCCGCCGCCGCCCCCGTCGCCGCCGCCGTCGCCGCCCGACGTTGGGTTCTCCCCCTCGACCATCGCGCCGAACACACAGATCACCCTCAGCGTCCTCGGCAGCTTTGCGTCCCCAGGCGACACCCTCGTCCTCCTGCCGGCCGGCACGCCCGACTGCACCGGCGCCGTCCACGCCTCCTCCACCACCGGGGGCCTCGTCAGCTCCTCGAGGACCCTGGCCGTGACCTTCGGCGTGAGCGGCACGTACAAGACGTGCATCTCGCGCCTCACCGGCCCAACGCTCGACTCGCAGTTCATCTACCTCAACGGGCCTCGGCTGATCGTTACGATGCCGACGTCGCCAACGGCTGCCACGTCGGTCGAGGCCCTCGCTCAACAGATTGCCGCTCTCTCTGCCAGCGTGGCTGCCCTGTCCCCTCTCTCTGCCAATGTAGCTGCTCAGAGCAGTGCTCTTGCGACTCAGAGCAGTACTCTCTCGACTCTCTCTGCCAGTGTGGCTGCCCTGTCCCCTCTCTCTGCCAATGTAGCCGCCCTTTCGGCAGCCCTCTCATGCGGCGCGGGCGGCCGCCGGCTGGAAACGGACGCGTCTTCCGCAGCCTCCGTGCTATCAGAGCCATCGGGGCCATCCGAGTCCACCACTGCACAGACAGTCGTGGACGACTTCCTGAGCCTCCGCCCCGACCTTGCCGGGACGCTCACCGCGGAGCAGCGAGCGGGGATGGAGGAGCTCGGGCAGCATTTTGGGCTGCCGGCGCTCGCGTAAGGCGATCGAGCGTCGGCATCCCATCGCCTAGTACCCCATCCGTCATGACATCCGCATTCGCTCTATCGGCGGCGCTGTTGTCCCGCCGTCGTCTTCAGGGGAGTACGTGCCCGCTCGCCGCTCTTGCAAGCCGGTGCTCCTGCGGACCGTTACAGTACCCGCCAGCTCCACCCTCGCTGCCGCCGCCGCCGCAGCCGCCGTCCCCATCCCCGCCGCCACCGACTCTGCCTCCGTCGCCTCCACCTCCTTGGCCGCTGCCGCCCTCGCCGCCGCCGCCTCCATCCCCACCGCCGCCTTCGCCACCACCACCGTCGCCGCCCCCGCCCTCTCCACCTCCACCCTCTCCACCGCCGCCCTCACCGCCACCGCCCTCGCCCCCGCCC
>Ga0210241_102212_pt1 | contig 11503 bp, 8 predicted proteins | sample ChrtobMetP5a_8mM_FD_155488 | JGI IMG/M metagenome (GOLD analysis project Ga0210241, IMG submission 155488) | Chrysochromulina tobin associated microbial communities from unialgal haptophyte culture, Seattle, Washington, United States - P5a_8mM | ecosystem: Host-associated > Algae > Haptophytes >...
CGTGACCCTGTTCAGTCTAAGCACCAGTCTCCTACCTCTCGGGGCTCAACGACCCCTATGCCTCCGAGGTCCCCCTCAGGCAGGTTCTTACCGGCTGGCTCCCCTCTACCCGAGGAGCCCAGTCGCACAAACATCTAACAACATAACAAAAAAAGACTAAAACAAAATAAGAAACGGTTAACAATAACACTGTAACGTTAAGGATTTCCGCCTCGCGGCGCGCCTGGGCGCCTCCCGGGCCCCGTGCGGGCCGGGACGACCTCACCGGCCGGTCAGCGATCCGACCCGGCGTCCGCCAAGAGGTTGTACCTGATACTTCTCCGACCTGATGTGTGGAGATTATCTTTAACGTTTCGTTATCAGTGACATACCACGGCAATAGTACTCGTGGGGCATTCGATCGGCTACCTCCCCATGACCGTGCAGCAGTCGCTGAGTGCACGCAGCCATAAGACCATCTCTGAGAGTACCGCGGAGATCCGACGAACCTTGTCCGCATCGAGCTCCGCGTCCAGCAGATAGTCGGTACGCAGCGCATGCAGTGTGGCCTCGCTAAGGCAGCCAGGATCAAAGGAGGCCCAACGCTCCAGAAAGGGCATCACGTGCATGCCGCCGAAGATAGCGTCAGCAGTAGCATTGCCGCACAGCTGCCCGTGCTCGTCCGAAACAGGCTCGACTTCGAACACAATGCACATGGCCCGCAACACACGCAGCGCTGGCGGTGAAAAGCGGTCCCAGAAGCGGTACCCGTCGGCAAGCAAATTTGGAGGGACGGATGCCACGATCTTGCGCATGCGCTCTTCAGGTGTTGCAGGCTGAGGGTAGACTGTGCCAGGCGATGGTGGTGTCCAAATGGGCAACGATGGCAGAGGAGCATCTTCTAAAGATGATGATGTGTGACGTGCGGAATGCTCATTGGGTTGCTTGCAGTGCTGACACCCGAGGCCGGTTTGAGGAGCGACCGCCACGCCCATCACCTCGCCCGCGAGGACACGCACAGCCTGTGCCAGCTCCGCATTCGTTGCGCAGGAGTTGACGATGTCATGTGCGAGATGATGAGAAGACCATTGCTTCTCCGGCTTCACTTGCCCGATGCAGAGCTTGACCTCGTCGAATTTACCTTGCTTCTTCCGGAAGACTTTGTAGTATACCTGTGTGCCGTCGATCGTGAGGCACTTCTGCTCCGGCATTGTTGTGACAAAATCGGAAATCTGCGATGCACGCCACCTTAGAAGCTGCTGCTTTTAGTCAATGCCTCGAATCGCGTTCAACGGGCGTCTTCTCCAACAAAGTCGTGATTCGGCGGTACTTGTACGTAGTCCAGTCCTTTGCTGTGAACCGCAATAAATATCACGTGAAAGTCTGCTTGTCTCGACTTGCAAACAAGAACTCCCGCGGCCATTCCTGCCGCCGCGGCCGACTGCAGCTTCTAAGAGCTCAGGTAGGGCGCCTGGTCGCAATGGGTGCGTCATCATCCTCTCCCGAGGCGGAGGTGTGGCCGCCGGATTGGAATGAGATGCAGGAAGACAAGCGGAAGACTGCACGAGAAGCGATCCTCTCGCTCTCTGCGATGCCGCCGCTTGAGTTTCTCGCGATCGCGAATGCGCCGTACGTCATACCGGCGGCTGTGTGGCGTTTCGACGAGTACCATGCTGCAGCCGCAGCGGCGGTGCAGGAGGACATCAAGCTCAACAAGATTATTTACAAATGTGTACCGAAGAAGCTCGAAGAGTCGGAGTTCTGGCGGTTATACTTTTCACAGGTGCTTTACATCCTCGACTCCGTCAAGGTACACGGCAAGTTTCCGCCGCCGCCGCCGCCGCCGCCGCCAGTTGGCAAAGGCGGGACAACAAAGGGCGTCGCGCCGGCCCTTCCGCCGCCGCTGCCAGACGACTCAAGCTGTATTCTCTCATGAGCGAGCTGCGACCGCGCGTATCTTAATGCTATGTTTCGAAGCTTCCCGCTTCTGATGCCTCCCGAGTAGTGCAAGATGCCTGAGTACATCCCGCTGCTCGGAGCGAGCCGCTTCGAGGTGGTGGGCGAGCTCGCGGTAGCTACCCGGAAGTCAAACCTCACAAGCGTCCGCCGTCCGGACCGTCCGGACTCCGGGGTCTCCTGTTTTTGCAGTCCTTTTCTCCCACAGCGCGTACGAGCGCTAAAAAGAGCGGCGAGGCTCTACATGTACATGTACAGTACAACATGTGGCTGCAGACGCCCACTTGACTTGACTTGAGAGCACCCTTGACAACTTGGTCACGAATCCTCGTTCGTGGTGCCTGGGCCCGCGCTCGACGTGGCACACCGCACCGCAGTTCTATTGACATGGCGGAGGCGCAAATTGCGGCACTGACCGCACAGGTCGAGAAGGAGAAGAACACCGCCAAGGAGAACCTGCAAAAGGCCATCAAGGCCTCGCGCGAGAAGAAGGTCGTCGAGACGGAGCTCCAGCAAGTGAAGGCGCAGCTCTTGCAGGCGCAGCAGGCGGCAGGCGCAGCAGGTGCTGCAACTCTCACCACTGAGGTGAATACGCTGCGTGCCGCTCTCCAAGAGGCGCAGGGTAAGCTGGAGGAGCAGGCGACCAAAATAGAGGAGCTCGAGGCAGAGTTAGAGGAGGCGCAAGAGACTGCCGAGAGCTGGCAGGACGAAGCCGAGGCATCGGCGTCTCAGCTCACCGCAGCGCGGCAGCAGCTCGCGGCCAATGCGGCGGGCGCCGTTCCCCTCGGGGGGAACTCCTTGGTCGTCGAGGAGGAGTTGCGCTCGCTCCGCGCGCAGCTAGCGCAGGCAGCAGCCCTGCGGCAGATGGAAGCGGCGGAGCGGGAGGGATTGATGGCGACGAATGCGAGGCTGCTGCGCGAAAAGTCCGAGCTCGAGGAGGAGGTCGCCTACATCACCGAAGAGCTCGAGAATGCCGGCGGCGGCAATGGCGAGCGAACGGCCGCTGCGCCGGCGCCCGCACCGGCGCCAGCGCCCGCCACCATGATGCCTGCCATGATGCCTGCCATGATGCCTGCCGGCCTGCCGGCCGAAATGGGTGGCGGCATGATGGGCATGGGTGGCGGCATGATGGACATGGGTGGCGGCATGATGGGTGGCGGCGACCTCGAGGCTCTGCTGGGCGTGGGTGGCATGGGAATGCCGGCGCCCATGCCGGCGCCAAGCATGGGCAGCGGCATCGACGTGAGTATCATCGATGCTGGCTTCGGTTCGACCGCTCCCGTTCCCGTGGCCTCCGCCAGCCCGCCCGACGCGAGCGGTGACGCCGGTGGCGACAGCAGCGCGGCGGGTGGCAAGAAAAAGAAGCGGACGGTGACGCGTCCCGGGTTTGCGCGTGACGCTGAGGTCCCGGCGCCGACGCCGGCTGCGGCTGCGCCTGCGGCTCCTCCGCCACAACCGCCGCCACCACCGCCGCCACCAGCACCGCCGCAACCAGCACCGCCGGTGCCCACGCCGGCGCCCACGACGGCGCTCACACCCACGCCCATGTCCACGCCCATGTCCACGCCCATGTCCACGCCGGAGCAGGGCATCGGCGCCGCCGGCGCCGCAGCCGTTGGCGCGGGAGGCACGCCGACCAGTTGCAGCAGCTGCGGCAGCGGAAGCGGCGCCAAGGATACCAAAAAGTCGGGCGGCTTCTTCGGTCGCAGCTCCGCTCCGAAAAAGGTGGAGCCGCCACCCCCAGCGGCTCCCGCCAAACCCCCGCCTACGCCTATGGACCCTGCGCAGAAGGAGGCCGTCAACGCGGAGTCGCGTCGCCTGGGGCAGCGCGTGCATCAGCTCTTCGGGGAAGGTAAGTATCCCCAGGCGCTCGACATCGCGGAGCAGCAGATGCGACTGCTCAAGGAGAGCTTCGGAGACGGGCACCACGAGTACGCGACGGCGATGAACAACGTGGCGACGCTGCACCAGGCGCTCGGCCACTACTCACAGGCCGAGCCGCTGCTGCTCGAGGCTTCTAAGATCCAGGAGCGCACGCTCGGCTGCGACCACCCGCACACGGTTGCGTCGCTCTCCAACCTGGCCACCGTGTATGAGGCCATGGGTGAAAAGGAGCGCGCTGCCTCCATGCAGGCGCTCGTCAAGATGCACAAGCTCAGCTGGGAGAAGAAGCAGTCCAACCCCAAGAAGCGTTAAGGATCCATACCGGCTAGCGCGATGTGGACCACTAGACGACCGCTGAGGACGGTCGATGACGTACACGCTCGAGCCCAGCGCTCGCGTCGGTGCCCAGTGTGACACACACACACACACACGGCCGAAGGGCAAGGGAGCTTACAAGGGAGCTGCGGGCGGGGGCTCGCGTCTCGCAGGGACGGTCTGAGAGGTACCGTCTGAGACCGTCTCGGTCGCACTCTCGTGGGGCGGGAGCGGGTGTGTTCGCTAGAGTTCGCAAACGGAGGGTAAACGGAGGGGTTCCTTGCGCTCGTGTGAAGTGGATCGAATCGCGTCGCGGCGTCGAGTTCGTGCGTTTCGACCGTTCGGTGCGTGGGAGCAGGGAGGCGCCCGCATACCCAGGAGGCAGCCGGCCGGACACCCGGCGACACCCTGGACCCCGGCGGGCGGGCGGCGGCGCCCCGGCGGGGGACCGACCGGCGCGGCGCCGGCGTACAACCCATGGTACAACCGCCTAGCGGCTGTTTTTAGAAAATATTACCCTACCCGCGACCGACGTGGATACTCACATCATGATCAACCAGATCCCGCATGCGATAGTACTGTAGATCGCCGACGGAGCCCCGTGTGGCTCAGATCAATAAGAGGGGGCAGGTACGCTTAGTACTCCTCGCCCTCCTCCTCGCCCTCGCCCTCAGCCGACTCGGCGCCGACCTCCTCGTAGTCCTTCTCGAGGGCGGCGAGGTCCTCGCGAGCCTCGGAGAACTCGCCCTCCTCCATGCCCTCGCCGACGTACCAGTGGACGAAGGCGCGCTTGGCGTACATGAGGTCGAACTTGTGGTCGATGCGCGAGTAGAGCTCGGCGATGGCCGTCGAGTTGGACATCATCGCGACCGCGCGCATCACCTTGGCGAGGTCACCGCCCGGCACGACGGTCGGGGGCTGGTAGTTGATGCCGCACTTGAAGCCGGTCGGGCACCAGTCGACGAACTGGATGGTGCGCTTGGTCTTGATGGTCGCGACCGACGCGTTGACGTCCTTGGGGACGACGTCGCCACGGTACATGAGGCAGACAGCCATGTACTTGCCGTGGCGGGGGTCGACCTTGCAGAGCATGGACGCCGGCTCGAAGGCGGAGTTGGTGATCTCCGCAACCGAGAGCTGCTCGTGGTAGGCCTTCTCGGCCGAGATGACCGGGGCGTACGACGAGACGACGAAGTGGATGCGCGGGTACGGCACCAGGTTGGTCTGGAACTCGGTGACGTCGACGTTGAGGGCACCGTCGAAGCGGAGCGACGCGGTAAGCGACGAGATGATCTGGGCGATCAGGCGGTTGAGGTTGGTGTACGTCGGGCGCTCAATGTCGAGGTTGCGACGGCAGATGTCGTACAGGGCCTCGTTGTCGACCATGAACGACACGTCGGTGTGCTCAAGGAGCGAGTGGGTCGAGAGCACGCAGTTGTACGGCTCGACGACCGCGGTCGAGACCTGGGGCGACGGGTAGATGGTGAACGAGAGCTTGGACTTGCGGCCGTAGTCGACCGAGAGGCGCTCGAGGAGGAGCGCGCCCAGGCCAGCGCCGGTGCCACCGCCGACGGCGTTGAAGAGGAGGAAGCCCTGGAGGCCGGTGCAGTTGTCCGCGAGCTTGCGGATGCGGTCGAGGACGAGGTCGACGATCTCCTTGCCGATGGTGTAGTGGCCGCGCGCGTAGTTGTTCGCGGCGTCCTCCTTGCCGGAGATGAGCTGCTCCGGGTGGTACAGCTGGCGGTAGGTGCCGGTGCGGACCTCGTCGATCACGGTCGGCTCGAGGTCGACGAAGACGGTGCGGGGCACGTGCTTGCCCGAGCCGGTCTCGGAGAAGAAGGTGTTGAAGGCGTCGTCACCGCCGCCGATCGTCTTGTCCGAGGGCATCTGGCCGTCGGGCTGGATGCCGTGCTCCTGTGGGGCGGGCAAGGGAGGGCGACAAGACGTGAGGGGGTGCATGAGACAGGAAGAGGGAGACGGAGAGGAGGTCGTGGCGCGCTGGCGCGTTGGCTGGGCAAGTTGGGATAGGGTGGTGTGCAAGGCATGAGGAAGAGGCCGCTCCGATGCGCGTGCGCGTGGCGGTGGGGTGGCGCGCGCAACGCCCTCGCTGGGAAAGCGGAATAGCGCGCGCGGATGGGGCAGGCCAACGCGGGCGCGCACGAGGGTCGCGCGCGGTGGGTTCGAGAGCGCGCGCGCGGACGCACGAGGCAGTACAACTCCCAGCAAGCGTTGCCGATCTGCACACCGCACTGACCAAGGTGAATGGAGATAACCTCACGCATTGTTGCTTTTGATAGGTTTTGGTTTTTGCCGGTGCATAGCAACGGATTCCCCGCCAATTGCTCAAAAAAGAAACGCTCCGATTCCAGACTTGCGCCCAAATAGCGCCAAAAGAGAACTCCCACGAAAGCCGTTACGCTACATTTCTTTGTTGTGCACCCGCTCGGCTTCCTTGGGCTTCTTCGAAAGCGTGATTCTCTTGGACAGGCAGAGAACTGTAACCGACACGCCGGGATCCAGCTGGCATGCTCCGCTCTGATCCACATGCGTGCTCGCCCCGGGCCCGGCTGACGCCGAGACCCGAAGCGCGAAGGCATGTTTGGATCCCTCCGATCTCCACGACACTCTCTCAGGTTGCGCTCACTGCCAGATCTCGGGAGATGAGATCGGGCGGAGGATCGGAGGCACAACCTTCTGTAGGTCAGGCTAGGTCAGGCAATCTGCAGATTGCAGACCATCTGCAGATAGCGATCAAATCGCTAGACCATCGTCGTAGCCGCCGCGGGCCTATCCTCGGGCACGCCATCCGGCATCGGCGCCGCAGTCACATAGACCACGGGCGCCTGTACGGCGACGGGCGGCGTGGCGGCAGCGGACCCCGGGGTCGCGTCGCCCTCAGGGCACGCGAAGCCCTGCACCACCCGCGAGATCGGCGAGATCGGCTCGATTGGCTGTGCGACTACTATACCGGGCACGGGCTCGATCGGCTCGATGGGCCCGGTAGGATCCCCCGGGACGCGCTGCACCGACGGCACGTCCTCCATGGCCGGCATGCCCTGAACTGGCGCACTCTGCAACGGTGCGCGCTGCACAGCCGCATGCCCCGGGACGCGCTGCCCCGACGCGCGCTGCCTCGGCAGGTGCTGCCCCGACGCGCTCTGCACTGGCACGCCCTCCACCGGCACGCCCTCCACCGGCTCGCCCTGCACCATCTGCGGCACGCCCGGCATCGGCAGGCCCTGCACAGGCACGCCCTGCACCGGCATGCTCGCCATGTGCATCAGCACCTGCTCATGCTGTGGCTGGTAGATGTACACGCCGCGGTAGGTGCGCGCATGCGAGTAGCGCTTGCACGACTCCGTGTACAACGTCACCAGCTGCATCGAGAGCTGCCGGTCGGACATGCGGCGGTTGAGCTGGTGGATGCGCTCATCGACACGGCGGTTGTGAGTCTTCATCGACGCCGACAGGCCAAAGAAGAGGATCGCGGCGGCGAAACAAAAGGGTGTGTTGATGGACCCCGCCGAAGAGTCCCCGGCGAAGAGCATGACGAGGATCCCGATCGGTATGAGTACAAGCGCCCAAGCGGCTTTGCCATCATTCTGGTACGTGCGAACGAGTGCGGCCATCGCAGTGGTCCACTCTCGCCATCGGCTGTCTGGCCAGTGCATCGCTTGCGGCGGCTTGGGCATCGCGGCGTCGAAGGTGCGGTCCTTGCGGCAGTTGAAGCTCTCATCCTCAATGTTGATCACGATCGCCTGCTCGAACGCAATGCGGTCCGGAACTTGCATATGGGACGTTGCGTGGACGGCGGTCGTCGTGAAGAAGCGTAAAAGAAGGGCTTTTTCAGATAAAAACAAAGCGACCCGATTCGCATTTCCAACTTTGGGTACACCCGCACGTTTTGAATTGTTCTGTTCTATCCGCTCTTTCGGCGACCGGCCGGGAGTGCGTCCTCGGTGCCTCACGAGTGCACGATCATGCCCTCAAACAATCTGCAATTCACGCTGCGCTCAGGCCTCACGATGGGCTCGCTCTTCACTGGTGCGAGCATCGTGCACTACCTCCTCAAGCCAGATCTGGTACGTCGAGAAGCACCGTCCACACACAAATGCGGATTGCTTGCGCTCCACGTCTGCCAAAGTTGACGTGCTCGCGTTGCGAATCTTGGGCTTGCTCATCTCACAGACCGTGCCTGACCTGGCAACTGCAGCTGCGGCGGCTAAACGAGAAGCTGAAGGGTTTGTTGCGGCGACTACCTTCAGCGGAGCAAAGCCGGGTTTTATCTTCAAGGCTGACGTGGCTGGATTGGGCTACTATCCGGATTCTTCCGCGACAAAGTAAGTGGCGAACTTTGCATTCTGAGCATTGAATCCGTTGGCGTCAGACACCAAGTAAATGAAGTCTCCTTGAAATACACACCACGTCAGCACGTGGCTTGCCCACGCGTCCGCTAGCACACGCGTCCGCACTCGCGTGAGTTTAGCCGAGCTTGTTCACAGTTACAAATATAATTTTGGTAGCAAGGGTAGCTTGTTCAGTTACAAGTCTCTCTCTGTCCGCTCCTTCCGGCCCCGAGCGCCGAGGAAACACATTCGCCGCCACGTCGGGGAACGCGTCCGTTGGCCCAACAAGCTCCCTCAATCCTGCACTCCGACTTCGATCGCTGCCGCCACCCTCGCCTCCACCTCGATCCTCTCCGCGACTTGGTTGCGCTTGTTGGGCAGCGGCGCATCTGTCTCCATCGATTGGCGCTGCCGCCGGCCTCCATCGCGCCAGACGTCTTGTGCCTTGAGCAGCGCCGCCCCGACGTCGAGCGCGTCCTCCTGAGCGAGTAAGTGGGAGAGGAGAGCAACAATCTCGGGCATGTCGTACTCGTGCGCGAGCCCAAGGGCTGACTGCACGCTCAGCAGCACCGTCCGCGTCTGGTGCAGCGCCTGATCCTCACCGAGCGCCGCCTCAAGCAGCGCACCAGCAGCTTCGTACTGGCCGAGCGCGCACGCGAACATGAGCGCCGTCCACCCGTTGTCGGCGCGAACGCTCTGGCTCGCGCCGCGCGCAAGCAGCGGCCCAAGCATCGCCGCCTCGCCGTTCGCCGCCGCGAACATGAGAGGGGTGCGCCCGAGCAAGTCACAAGAATCGACCTCGGCTCCCGCGTCGAGGAGTACAGCGGCAACGTCAGCGCGGCCTGCCTGGGCGGCGCTCATGAGCGCCGTGGTCGCCCATTTGCCAACGCCCTGATCGAGGAACATGGCCGCCCGCGGCGTCTTGCACAGCTCGGCGACCGCCTGGACGGAGCCGAAGACCGCGGCTGACGACAACTCGGTCGCCTTCTCAATCGCAAGCAGGACCACCGGATCGGTGGCGACGTCGCAGAGCTGCAGCTCAACCTTGGGCGGAGGAGCCGGGGTCGTGTCGTGAGCGGCCAGTGCCACCTGCTGCGATACCTTCTCGCGCGGAGTTGATGGACGCTTGCGCGGTGACGACGGTCTCTGCTGCCGCGGCGACTGCGGCCGCGGCGACTGCGGCCGCGGCGACTGCGGGCGCTGATCACGTGGCGAGCTCGGGCGCTGCTGGCGAGGGATTTGAGGCTGCTGGCGAGGAGATAGAGGTTGACGGCGAGGCGATTGAGGGCGCTGCTTGCGGGGTGATTGCTGCCGGGGTGTCTGACATTTGCGAGGGGACTGCTGGCGATCGGACGGCACATGGTCGTCGCGCGATCGTGCTGACGAGTCTCGCGCGCCCGAGTTGCGCGGTGTGGTCAGTGAGACGTCTGGCATCGCGCCGAGGTGCAGGAGTGGCCCCATGAGCGGCGTCATCGGCGGGCGCGTGGGTGCGTGCGTGTTCGCGTCTTCGGACCGAGGCAGGCTCCGCGCGTCTCGACCTCCCAATTTCTCCAAAAGCGCGCGCACCAGGTCATGTCAAGTCAAGTCAAGTCCACAACAAGCAAGTCAAGTCAAGTCTGCGGCCTCCGGAGCACATTTGATAGGCTTCTGTACGGTTGTCTGTTGTTTATGTACATGTGTAGACTTGAATTGACTTGGCGCCGCACACCGGGACGAGACGAAGCCTTATACACGAGCCGCCCTCGGCAGGGCCAAAGGCTCGGCAGCGGCTCGGTGGAGGAGGCGGGGAAGGTTCCGGAAAGCGAGCTCGCTCGGAAACGTGAAAGCGAGCGAGACAGAACGCGCAAACGAGGATCTCGCTCTCTGAACCCCTCGTCGTCAGCACGCTCGAGCCTCGCTTCCGACCTAACACCTCGCGCAGATACGAATGACGACCGCACACGCATCGGGCCGCTCGATGCTCACTTTTGTTCTGCTCCTCCTCCAGCTGAGCGGCACGGTGGGAATACCTGTGCAGCCCACGTATCAACTTGGGTCGATCGTGGGCAGCGTCGCCTCGGCGTCCCTTGTGCCTAGCCACCGCCGATTGGCTACAAGCATGACGGTCAGCAACGCTGCCAGCCTGATCGCCACGCTGGCTGATCCGATGATTGACACGATCGTCCTCACCGCGGGCCACTACATCCTCAGCGCAGAGCTGAGCGTGCTGAGGAGCGTGAATATTGAAGCAGCCGAGCCGGGAACGGTCACCCTCGATGCTCAAGCGAGCATATCGAGCCAGCGGCGCGTGATCCACATCAACCCCGGAGCGTCTGGATTTGTTCGGCTGCTTGGTCTCCGCATCACTGGCGGGTACCGCAACCCTCCCGTCCGCAGCCTGCCCGGAGCCGCCAGTGCAAGCGGCGGAGGTGTCTTTGTGACGTCGGGAACGATCGACTTCATCTCGTGCAAAGTATACTCGAATACGGCCAGAGCAGCCGGCGACAATGCCGATGGTGGGGGGATCTATGTATCTGGAGGCGCAATCGTCAGCTTCACATCGACTGACATCTACTCGAATGCCGCCATCGGATCCTCTGGATGGTTGAATGGCGGAGGCGTCTTTTTTGCGGGTCGTGGAGGTGCGCTAGTATTTGAGTCGTGCAACATACACTCCAACTCAGCGTATATGGGCGGTGGCGTCTATGTTGGAGGCCCAACCACCTTCTATTCGAGTAACGTCTACTCAAACAGCATATGGAACCAATGGGGTGTGAGCGCAGATTTGATGAGCGAAGGAGGATTAGTGTGCCTCTCTCAGACGAGTATGAGTGGAGCATTTGTATTCCCCAACAGTGGAGGGACCATCGCTATAAGCGGCTGTCCGTCCCGGCCACCACCACCCTCGCCGCCGCCACCCTCGCCCTCACCACCTCCGCCGCCCTCGCCACCGCCGCCCTCGCCCTCACCACCGCCGCCGCCCCCGTCCCCCCCCCCCCCCCCCCCCACCCCCCCCCCCCCCCCCGCCCCCCCCCCCCACCCGA
>Ga0210241_102218_pt1 | contig 11447 bp, 10 predicted proteins | sample ChrtobMetP5a_8mM_FD_155488 | JGI IMG/M metagenome (GOLD analysis project Ga0210241, IMG submission 155488) | Chrysochromulina tobin associated microbial communities from unialgal haptophyte culture, Seattle, Washington, United States - P5a_8mM | ecosystem: Host-associated > Algae > Haptophytes >...
GGTGGATGGATCTCCAACATCGCCAAGTCCCAGAAGAAGCCCAAGGATGAATTCGAGGAGCAGACGCTCCTCGCCATGTGGACCGCCCGGCTCGACGTCGGCCGCATCAAGTGCACCGCGGCCGCCTTCTCGCCGAATGCGGATCTCCTCGCCATCGGCAGCAACGACGGCGCAACGTCCATGTTCAATCCCAAGACCGGCCGCCTGGTGTCCAAGCTGGGGGTTGCGTACACCAAGGAGACCGACCTGATGTCGATGCTCGCCGACAATGGCCGAGGCATCGTCATGGCGCTCAAGTTCAATCCCGCTCCGGGAGTGAAGCCCAGGCTGCGCGTCGCGCTGTCCGACGGCAAGGTGGAGTGCTTCGATCCGATCACGGGCGCCTCGAGCGGCCTCAACGTCGTCGACGGCGGTCAGACACTCGCCCTCGACTACGCGACAGACGGCACTTGCTACGCGGCGGGCGGCGTCGACCCGACTACCCCCGGCGGCGGTGGGCCAGCGGTGCGCGTGTACGACGACAAGACGTCGAAGCTCAAGATGACCTGCACCGGCGATGCGACCGTCCCTGGCCACTCCAATCGAATCTCGTGCATCCGCTTCCAGAACAGCTCCCAGCTCGCCACGGGCAGCATGGACGGTGCGGTCTGAGTGCGGTCTTAGTGCCTTCTGAGTGCGATCTGAGTGCGGTCTCCTGGGCTGATTGCGATCTGAGTGCGGTCTGAGAGCGGTCTGAGTGCGATGGGATGGATTGCCAACCGCTCCCAGAACAGCTGAAAGCTCGCCAAAGGCAGCACGGGCGGTGCGGCCTGATTTGCGCTCATTGCGACCGGACGGCCTCCCTAATTAGGAACTGTCAAGCTCTGGTCGGTCGGGTCCAAGGACCCCATTAAGACCTTACCGTCCGACCAGACAGCTTCGTCCATCGCCTTTGAAGTAGTTGGCCCGTCGATCGACTTTGATGGCCATTACATGCTCGTCGGGAGTGCTCGCCCACATAAGAACTTGCTCCTGTACGGCATGAAGACGGACCAGAGCATGTTCTGTTGATGACCCATGATTGCCTCCCTCATCAGGCCGAGACGGACCAGAGCATGTTCTGTTGATGACCCATGATTGCCTCCCTCATCAGGCCGAGACGGACCAGAGCATGTTCTGTTGATGACCCATGATTGCTCCTGTACGGCATGAAGACCAACACACGCGGTTCTCGGAGATTGGGTAGAGTGCCTCTCTGAGTGCCTCTGATTGCCTCCCTCATCAGGTACGACATGAGGAACTACAAGCTGGTCTCGGAGATTGGGTGGCGCAAGCTCGCGCCCGCGAAGACGGCGGCGCAGCGCATGTGGAACCGTGCCAACCTCGCGAGCCTGCAGAAGAGTAACATCCTTGCGGCGTCATTCACAGATGGGGGCAAGATTGTCGCGGGAGGTGCGACGAGATGACCCCTCTCTGATGGACTCTCTGATTGCCTCTCTGATGGCCTCTCTGATTGCCTCTCTGATGGCCTCTCGGAGGGCCTCTCGGAGGGCCTCTCCGATGGCCTCGAATGAGCACTGATGGCCTTTCTCATCGGCATGACTTGCCTAATTTGGGCGTGACTTGCCTCCGTGTCCAGGCGCGATGGGCGCCGGAGGTGTGGTCAAGATCTTCACACCCAACACGCCACCAAAGGATGCTCAGCCGGTGGGCGGTGATGCGGCCGGCGCTGAGCCCGACGCGATGAGGGAGTTGTTCTCGGCCGTTGCGAGCTTCTCCGTGCCAAGCGGCGTGATGGGCATCGACGTGTCTCGCAAAGCGATCATTCGAAAGGGGGAGAAGGTGCCTCTGAGTGCCTCTGAGGGCCACTGAGTGCCACTGAGTGCCACTGAGTGCCACTGATTGCAAAGCGATCATTCGAAAGGGGGAGAAGGTGCCACTGAGGGCCACTGATTGCCACTGAGGGTCGCTGATTGACTTTGATTGCTTTTGATTGATATGGTTTGCTATTGATTGCTATTGATTGCCTCCCCGATGGCTCCTCAAACATTAGGTGGGCGAGGGCGAGAATGCCGTCGAAGCCGCCGAGGACATCAAGATGATGGCCGTCGCCGCAGCCAATGGCATCGTCTACGGCATCAAGCTCCCTAGGGATCTACCGCACCACGCCGAGCTCTGAGCTCGCCCATATTAGGAACGCCTCTCGCGATTGACGAGACCGGCGGCGGGGAGCTTGGCGGCGGCGTGACCCTCCGAGCTGCGCCCTTATCAGGCAAGCTGCACTCCTCGGAGCCGGCCATTGAGCATGCAACCTTCTAGCATGCAACCCCTTGATATGGGCCCCCCATCATGCCACCTTCTAGCATGCAACCCCTTGATATGGGCCCCCCATCATGCCACCTTCTAGCATGCAACCCCTTGATATGGGCCCCCCAGAATGCCACCTTCTAGCATGCAACCCCTCGATATGCCCCCCCCAGCATGCCACCTTCGGAGCTCTGTGAGCATGCCGGAACCTCTCCACAGCACAGGAGCAAGTGAGGATGTTACAGAGGAGCAGACAGTACACGCCTCTCGGCGTTCGTATGCGAACGGGCCTCGGGGATGCACCCGAGGGCTCACTGCTGCTGTGTGGCGACGCCGGTGCGCCCTATGGCGCGCTTCGTCGAGTGCGCGCCGTCGTGGCGCACTCGAGGGCTTCACTGCTGCTGTGGTCTGGCCTCTAGAGACTGTGTCTGACTGTGTGCCGTGCGTGGAGGCTGGAGCGCCACGCCAGCACCGGCCGAAACGCGCGGCAGAGTTTAGGCGAAGTTCTGCGGTTCTGCGCGCGGCGTCGCGGGGGTCCGTTGGTGCGTGAGTTTGGCGTGAGCCGGGCTTCCTTGTCGTCGGGGGCGTTGGCTGGACCGGTCCGCTGGTTTCAAGTCTCTAGTCTGTGCGAAGCGTGGCGTGTATGCGCGCTAACTATAAACTAAGCGCAAGGACGAAGGACTGGGTAAAAACTAATCCTTCTAATGTCCGACACGCGGGGACTGTCGTGTGGAGACGTCACTGTGCGGTGGCGCGGGACCGCTGTCCAACTCCAAAGCCGTGGGAAAGCCGTGGAGGTAGGGGCGGTAGCCGCAAGACGAGCGGGGAGACCCACACAGTCGCATGTGACGCTGTGAATCTCTAATTATAAATTAAAGTTTAATTAAAGTTTGGGGGCGACTCGCTACGTTATCTTCTATAATCAAAGACGCCACCCTAAATGCGTATCTCTTTCGTCTTTGCGCGTGGCGGCACCGTCGGCACACCGCCATGCGGCGCTGCGTGCGCTGCCCCCCTGGCGCCACTGTCACTGCGTGCAGGCGCCATACCGCCAAACAAAAAGGCCCACGCGCCTCCCACACAGGAAACAGAAAAATGACAGGATCACGATCAGAAGCCAAAAAGAATAGCAACACTCACCCCTTCACATCACTCACTCACTCACCCCTTCACATCACTCAATCAAATGCACACCATGATGCACACGTGCTACAATAATGTACCTAACCAAAAAGCGAGAGCACAGTCCAGAGAGTCGCAATCTAATCATACTACCAATGCATACTACGTAATATGCATCTTTGCCACTGGCGGAACCGTTCAGCGCGCCATAGCGCTGCTGCGCTGTCCCCTGGCGCCAGTCACTGCGCAGACGCCGCACCGCCAAAGGCCACGCGCCTCCCTTCTTGAGTGGCGGCCGGTTCGGCTCGAGCCGGATCACAACATACCATACCAGTCGTCGTCACTAGTCACGGTCACGGGGCCAACGATGGCGTTCTTCAAACTGTTGAAGCTGCTGTTCTTGGAGGAGCTGCTGTCGAATGTGCGCGGCGGCGACGACGGGCCGAGCAGCTCGTCGGGTGAAATGGCGTCACCGCGGCGTAGCAGGAAATGCGTCTCCATGACACCCTTGCCCTTGACTGCGATGGCGCCTCGCGGCTGCAGGTAGAAGGGTAGGGGGGGCGGCAGCAGCGCGCCGGACGCGGCGGCGGCGGCTGCCGCCGCCCTGTCGGCCGCCTTGTCGGCCACCTCGGCGGCCGCAAACGCGGCCGCGAACTTGTCCGAGACGTGTGTACGCCCCGGCAGCGAGTTGGACTCCATGCGCGCCGTCGTGTTGATCGTGTCGCCGAAGATGGAGTAGTGCGGCAGCGTGCGCCCGACGACGCCACCGACAGCGGGCCCGCAGTGGAGGCCGACGCGGATGAGCATGTTGCCCGAGTTGGGTAGCTCGTGGCGCCCGGCGCACTCGACCATGTCGAGCGCGCAGCGCGCTATCTGCAGCGCCTGCGCGCACGGGTCGCGCTCGCCCGAGATGCCGGCCACGGCGACGAAGGCGTCGCCCACGGTCTCGAGTTTCGTCACGCCATGCCGCTGCGCGATCTCGTCAAAGTCCTTGAAGAGGTCGTTGAGCATGGCCATCGTCTCGTGCGGCGTGATGGTGCCGACGAGGTCCGTGAAGCGGACAATGTCGGTGAAGAGGAGTGTCACGTGCTCGAAGTGCTCCGCAACGTGCTCGTCGCCGGCGCGCAGCATCGAGACGACGCGCCGCGGCAGCATCGAGTACAGGAGGCTGTCGTTCAGTTGCTGCTGCAGCGCGATGAAGACGATGAGCGCGGTGATGAGCGCCGCGATGACGACGACGGCCGCAACGGCGCCGTTCTCAGGCACGGGAGTCAACGAGCCCGTGCGCGGCTCGATGGTGATCACCCAGGCGGACGAGTAGGCGCGCACAACACTCGAAACGGCCCCGGCGTCGTACGCGCTCGTCGGCAGCGAACCGTCACTCGACGAGACGACGACCAAGGGGAGCGCGTCCATGCCGTCGGAGGTCTCGACGGAGCGCGCGATGGACCACTTGTACTCGGCGCCCAGATGCTCGATGCCGGCGAGCTCGAGCAACTGGCTCCACACGACGATGATGGTGAAGAAGCCCCAGAAGCGCCGCCCGTCGCCCGTCGCGTTGGTGTCGCAGAGGGACGCGCCCGTCGCGGCGCTCCGCACGACGTCGCAGCCCGTGACGGTCGTGAAGGGTCCCAGCGGCGAGCCGCCGCGCGGCCAGCGGTAGCCGAGCGACCACGGGTCCGCAGCGGCCGTCGTCGAAGCGAAGAGGGGGATGCGCGAGAGCAGGGCGCTCTGGCCGTACTTGCAGAAGGCGGTGCACTTCGTGAGGGGCGACAGGATCTTCTTGGGACCCTCGATATGAATCTTCCGGTCCGTCAGCGCGAGGACGACCGCCTGGCGCCGGTTGGCGATGACCGAGCTCGCATTGAACAAGTCGTGCCCGCCACCCACGTCTCCACCCACGGACCCGCCGCCCGACGACACGGGGGGGTAGATGGCCGCGACGCGGCCGTACGGCGCAAGCTGAACGTCGTTGATGGCTGGCGACGCCATGACGAGCGCCGGCGCCGCGCGCGTGAACCATCTCTGCACGGCCTCGTGCGTCGGCGGTGGCCCCGACTCAACGAAGGTCGCCGCCGCGAGCGACGGGTTGAGCGCGCCGCGCAGAACCGCGCCGAAGGAAACCGCGACGGACGAGAGGAGCGTCTGCGCGCGCACCTGGCGCGCGATCGCCTCCGAGTTAGTGTACCTCATCATGACGCCGTGGCCCCCGCCGGCGAGCACAGCGAAGACGACAGCGGCGAGGCCCAGAAAGCGGCACGGTGCCGCGCGCAACTCGCGCCAACCGCGCCACGCCGACACGCGTGCACAGCGCGGCGCGCGTGCAGCGCGCTTCGCCGCGCCGGCGGCGCGCGGTGCCGGCGCGAGCTTGCGTTTCATGACGTCGTCGTCGACGACGGACAGGACGTGCACCATACATGGAATGTTTTCGCAGTGGTACGGGAAAACCGGGGCTTTTTTAGGGTTAAATTGCCGGCACCTTTTCGGGTCCGTCGATTCTCCATTAGTAGGAAAGTTTGCTTTTGGAGTCCGAACCATACCTGTACTCGCACGCACTCGAGGGTTTAGCGTACCTCCCCAAGCGATGAACGTGTACTACGGCGATCGTGTACATGTACTCGATGGGCGTTGTCGACCAAGTTGAGCCTTCTCTGGGTTTTCTTGTGAGAATGGTGTAGGATTCTGATTGGGGCGCTGACAATTCAGCGCTGTGGGGCGGGGGACTGAGGATTCAGCCGGTAAAGTCGGGGTGTGTAGGATTCAGCCGGTAAAGTCGGTGTGAGTGTAGGATTCAGCTGTTCACTCCCGTGTGTAGGATTCACCATCATCGGAAACGCGAATCCTACAATCCTTGGAGCCAGAGGACCACGCTCGCTCACCGAATGCTGACGTCGCCGGTCGTGGATGCCCGTGCCCGGAACCGTGAATCCTACACACACCGGTGTGAACAGCTGATCCTACACACCGACTCGTTTACCGGCTGAGGATCATCAGACTTCAGAGTCAGTGCCGCCCCGCGCGCTACCCGCGCGCCGCGCCCGCACGGGCCGCGGCACCACGCGGGCGGGCGCTGAATCGTGAGCGGCCGCCCGCTATCCGTGAATCCTCCGGGCGCATTAACATATGAATACCTCGCATAGATTGTCGACCTCCATCCTCCTCAACGACCGGACCCAACGTGCAGACCCAACGTGCAACCTACCGGAAATCAAACGAAACACATCGGAATGGCTTGGCACACGCGCGGCCAAGCCCCCCCCCCTCCACCGCACAGCTTCGATTCCTCACCCGCGCAGCGGAGCCTGGCCACGAAACACACACCGCAGTCTTCCTCTCTAAAAAGCCGCGCCACGCTCAGCGCCACACCACGTCAGGTAGTACGCGCCCCCACCACGATTTGCCGTACGCGCCGGCGTGTGGAACCAACATCTCCGAGATTGAATCTCCGGACCGTCGAGGGTGTCGTGAATGCACAACCATGCGACCCCCCCTCGGCGTACTGCTGTTCACACCCCGAGGCCGCTCGAGCCTGCTGTGAATGCACAGCACCATGCGCCCTCGTGAATGCACACCCATGCGCCCCCTCCCCTCGGCGTACTGCTGTTCACCCCCGAGGCCGCTCGAGCCCGCTGTGAATGTGAACCGCGAGACAGAATCGGCGTGATCGGCGCGCCCCACTTGACGAAACACATGCGCACTCGCTGACACTCTGTACCATGCGCCACTCTGCCACCGCTGTGGGCAACCAGTCACGTGTGCCTTGCCTAATTCGGCTTGCCAGTCGACTTGCCTAATCCGGCATGGTACTCGTCCTTTCACCGCCAAGGGTTTGGCGCGAGAGCTGGACTCGGACTCGGTCCATCCAGCCCACCTAGCCATCTTATCTTAGGCAGTGAAGTCCTCCTCCTCCGTCTTCGGCTTGCCCACCTCGGTCGAGACCATCTTCTCAAGCTTGCGCAGCTCGGGCTCGGGCAGGTCGGACTTATCGACGTACCTGTGGGAAAGGGAGGAGAGGGCGCCGTGGTGAGCACTTGCATGCAGCCGTCGTGCTCGAGCGCGCCTCCGCCATCTCGAGCTTGGCGACGTACCGCTTGGCGACGTATCGCAATCAGAGTTCATCAGAGGTAATCCGATCGAATTGGGGTCGCAATCAATGCCGCGGCACGACGTACCGCTTGAGCGAGGCAATCAGAGGTCATCAGAGGCAATCAGAGGTCATCAGAGGCCATCAATGCGGCGGCACGACGTACCGCTTGAGCGAGAGAGCGAGGAGCACATCTGCGAACTTGACGAGCCCTCCCGGTTTCTCGACCTTGAGCTTCTTCGCGATGGACCTGGCGCTGTTGGCGGCGTCGTCCTCGCCGAAGGTGCCGAGGGGCGGGGGCACCTTTGCAATGAGCTCCGGCAGCATGCTTTCAGGGAGCTTGTTGTTGGCCTCCGGATCGAGCTCAGCCCATGCTTCCATGAAACCGTCAATGTCGGAGGGCGAGACGAGGTCGGGGTTCTGTGAATGTGAACAACGACGGGTGGTGGGCATCAGTGGTCATCAAGGGCGATGGTCATCAAGGGTCATCAATGGTCATCAAGTGATCATCAGTGGTCATCAGTGGTCATCAGTGGTCATCAGAGGTCATCAGTGATCATTTTCGCACCTGCTCGGAGAGCGAGGTGAAGTTCTCGATCCATGGTCATCAGAGGTCATCAGTGGTCATCAGTGGTCATCAGTGGTCATCAGTGGTCATCAGTGGTCATCAGAGGTCATCAGTGATCATTTTCGCACCTGCTCGGAGAGCGAGGTGAAGTTCTCGAGGATCACAGCGACCATCAGGTTGAGGAACACCAACGTGCCGAAGAGCTGGAAGGTGACGAAATACGGGATCGCGACCCATGAGCCGCAGTCGACGCCCTCGGTGCACAGGCCGGACTCTTCCTGCACGAGCGAATCTTGGAGCAGCAGCGTCCAGCCGTCGCCGGTCACCGACTGGAGCAGCAGCAGCATACCTGTGGGGAGAGGAGAGGGCGCCGTGGTGAGCACATGCATGCAGCCGTTGGTCACCGACTGGAGAAGCAGCAGCATACCGTTGCCCACGGTCTGGAAGTTGCCATCAGTTGCCATCAGTTGCCATCAGTTGCCATCAGTTTCCATCAGTTTCCATCAGTTTCCATCAGTTGCAATCAGTTGCAATCAGCAGCATACCGTTGCCCACGGTCTGGAAGTTGCCATCAGTTGCCATCAGTTGCCATCAGTTGCCATCAGTTGCAATCAGCAGCATACCGTTGCCCACGGTCTGGAAGTTGGCATGAGATTCGACGTTGTCCTGAAGGACCAACGTCGCGAACAGGTGCATGCCGAGGACGGCATAGATGAACATGACGAGCGCGAGCAGCGAGCACACGTTGAACACGGGTGGGAGAGAGAGGATGATGGTCGTGACGAGGTCACGCAGCCCCTTGACGCCCTTGAGGATGCGCAGGATCCGCACGATCCGGAGCAGGCGGAGCACGCGGAGCAGGAATGGCGGCACCGGCAGGTAGGCCGTCAGGTCCGCCGCGAGGTCGTCGATGAGTGCGGTGCAGACGAGCACGAAGTCGAAACGGTTCCAGCCGACCGAGAAGTAGCCTGATGAGGGGGCGCAATCGGAGGTGCAATCAGTCGCAATCAGAGGTGCACTCAATCGCAATCAGAGGTGCCATCACTGATGAGGGGGCGCAATCGGAGGTGCTCAGTCGTGCTCAGTCGCAATCAGAGGTGCCATCAGTCGCAATCAGAGGTGTGCTCAGTTGCAATCACGTACCAATCGGGCCGAGCGAGAAGATCTTGAGTGCAAACTCGGTATAGTAGACGCTGATAAAGAAGCGCATCGCGTAGTTGTACGCATCGCCCTTGGTCATCTCGAAGCCGGAGATCGAGATGAACGCGTCGTCCTCAAACTGGTACGATTTGCACGCCATCAGCAGCGTGTTCAGCAGGATGATCGTGATGATGAAGATGTCGAAGTTGACCGACATGACGAGCTTGAAGATGTACATGCGCATCGAGCCTTCGGGCGGCGGCACTCCCTTCATCGGCTTCGCGAGCACAGCTGTCTTGATCGTCTGGACCCATTGGAGCTGAGCGCCGGTCATGGTAGCCGAGCCCGCGCCCGTCTCGGCGGCGATCGAGTTGAACGTCTCGACGATCGCGCCGATGAAGAGGTTGAGCGCGATGAAGGCGCCGACGAACATCCACGAGATCGTGAAGAGTGCGGCGGGCGAGTAGTCGTTGCGCACGGGCGCCAGGCCGGGGCCCTTGGCGGCCATCGCCTGGAACATCTCCGTCTCCCAGAGATCGCCCGAGGTCTGTGTGGAGATCGTGAGGAGATCGTGAGGAGATTGTGGGGAGATCGTGGGGGGGATCGTGATGAGTCGTGAGGAGATCGTGAAGAGATCGTGAGGAGGGGGCGGCAAAACAAGGGCGCTCAAGGGCAAATCGATGGCAATCGAGGGCAATCAACCGGGAGAGCGTACCTGGAGGAAGAGCGCGAGCATCGCCGAGCCGAAGTTGTCGAAGGAGTTGCCTGGAGGGTTCTCCCACGTGTTGCCCGCCGTCACGCACTCCTCGACGGTGGCGATGGTCGGATCCTCCGTGCACATCGCGAAGGTGCCGGCGAACATCTGCATACCGAGGATGGGGCAAAGTCGGCAATCAAGGGCAATCAAGGGCGATCAAGGGCGATCAAGGGCATCAAGGGCAATCAAGGGCACTCAAGGGCAAAGTCGGCAATCAGAGAGGCCGTCAGAGGCCGTCAGAGGGCCATCAAGGGCAATCAAGGGAGATCGCACCTGCATGCCGAGGATGGCGAAGACCGCTTGGATGAAGAGGTAGACGGCAAGCACATTCATGACGGCCGGGATCGAGGCGATGAGGGTCGCGACGATCACTTTCATCGACTCAATGCGACCGACGAGCCGCAGGGGGCGGAGTGCACGGAGCACGCGGAGGGACTTGAGGGGGGCGAGCGCCTCAATGTCGAGCACTTCCGCGGCGATGACGGTGACGGAGACGAGGACGATGGCGAAGTCGAGTTGGTTCCAGCCGTTCTTGAGGTAGGCTCGCTCGGTGAAGAGGAAGCCATAGGCGATGATCTTGAGGAGCGCCTCGGTCACGAAGATGGCCTGATGAGGGGGGCAATCATGCGGCCCATCAGAGAGGCCATCAGAGCAGCCATCAGAGAGGCCATCAGAGAGGCCATCAGAGAGGCCATCAGAGAGGCCATCCGAGAGGCCATCAGAGAGGTCATCAGAGAGGCCATCAGAGAGGCCATCAGAGAGGCCATCAGAGAGGCCATCAGAGAGGACATCAGAGAGGATCAGAGATGTTCACAGCTCCAGCGGCACGCACCGTGAACACGTAGTTGGTGAGCGTCAGCTGGGCTTCGAGAGGCGATTCGGGGTCAAGGAGTGGCGAGTCGATGGCGAGCGAGACCGACGAGGCGATGATGATGAACAGGATGAACATCTCAAAGTTCGGGTGACGCACGAACCACTCGCAACACCTGTGGAAGACATGGCGAGTGCGTCATCAGCGCGTCGTCAGCGCGTCATCAGCGCGTCATCAGCGCGTCATCAGCGCGTCATCAGCGCGTCGTCAGCGCGTCGTCAGCGCGTCGTCAGCGCGTCATCAGCTTACCTGCGAATGCCGTTGCGCGGGCCGAAGAGGCAGAGCGAGTGCTCCTGGGGCCATGGCAATCAACGGCAATCAACGGCAATCAACGAACCACTCGCCTCACCTGCGAATGCCGTTGCGCGGGCCGAAGAGGCAGAGCGAGTGCTCCTGGGGCCAGGGCTTCTCGACGAGCAGGTCAGACTTGGGCGGCGGCTTGGGTGGCTCCTCCACGGGGATCGGCTCCTCGCCTGGGGGGAGGGGGGGGGAGCGCCGTGGTGAGCACTTGCATGCAGCCGATCGAGCCGGCTGTTCGACGGGGATCGGCTCCTCGCCTGGCTCGGGCTCCTCTTCCTCGCCGAATGCCGAGAGCACCATGCCTGCACGCAGAAAGGGG
>Ga0210241_102224_pt1 | contig 11372 bp, 5 predicted proteins | sample ChrtobMetP5a_8mM_FD_155488 | JGI IMG/M metagenome (GOLD analysis project Ga0210241, IMG submission 155488) | Chrysochromulina tobin associated microbial communities from unialgal haptophyte culture, Seattle, Washington, United States - P5a_8mM | ecosystem: Host-associated > Algae > Haptophytes >...
GCCCACTCAATGAACGCGCCGAATTCCGGCGAGACGCCCGTTGGCACGTCAAGCGCCATGAGCACGCAGTTGGCGAGGATCACGCCCACCACCAAGAGGTCGACCGTCGGCGAATCGAGGAGCCGCAGGCACGAGCGCCGTGGCTCCTCATCGGCCCGGAGCCCCCAGGCTAGCCCCGAGCGCGTGACCCCGGTGCTCTGCGTGCGCGCTTGAGCTTGTTCCGACTCCAAGAATCCCGTGCTTAGAAGCTCTCTCGGTCCAGCTTCACGAGCGTCGACGACCTGCTTGGACTCGGCGGCGGGGCCAATCACACTTAGCCAGGATCGCTGCTCTTCGAGCGCCTCCTTCATGGCCTTTGCAAGCTCCTTGAGCTCAGCCGCTTGGGCGGCATGCTCCTTTTGCAGGGCGGCCAGTGACTCGAATGCCATTTTACTGAGCGCGAGCTCCTTGAGCTGAGCCGCCTGGATGGCTTGCTCCTTTTGCAGCGCAGCCAGCTGCGAAGCAAATGATGAAGCAAACGCCGGCTTCTCCGTTGCTTTTGCCATCTCCTGCTCGCTCTCTTCGCCGGCTCGCTCGGCCTCGGCCATCGCTAAGGCCAGACGCTTCTGCTGCACTGCCTGCATCATTGTGAGGCGTGCAACATCCGCCTGGTGCAGCTGGCGTACTGCCTCGTGCTCGACCGCCGATGCCACCGTGTCTGCTCCAGCTGTAACTGGTCGGCGATTAGCTGGATCTCTCCGTACGTCACTCGCTGCTGCCATTGCTATGTCACCTGGTGGCTGTGGAAGTGCGCCGCCTCTGAGCGGCTCGGGCACGCTGCCGTCGTCGCTCGCGGACTGCTGGAACGCGGCGAGACGCGCGGCCATAGCGTTCGACGCTTGGCGCGGATACCTCGCCGTGCCTTTTCCGGCCGCGTCGGAAGGGGCATAGCTCATGCGGACCCTAGCAATAGCGAGGGCCACAAGTTTACGTCGCAACGTGTATACGATGGGAGGCAAATTTGGGTCGAAACGTGGCGTAACTGTCCCCGTGTTTCAGCGCATTCGGAAGTTTATGAAATTTAATGCATGCGTATCCGATCCAGAGTTGTCAGGCCAAAGCAGGACTGCTACTGACGGCGGCTGCGACCGTCGCGAACTCGACCGTTCGCAGCATTTGGGGTTGGTCACGGCGGAGGACGTATACGCAGCTGGCCAGCAAGACCAGTCCGACTGCGGCGACGGGTACGGCAGAGGCCATCGCTGTGCTTGCTTGGGCGGTGACGAGCCGCTTGAGTAAGACGACGCTCGCAAGATATAAGGCAATGCCGACGCACGGGAACATGAGGGCGTTTAACCGCGCGGGTTGTGGCCGCGCAGAGCCCATGTGGCTGCGGGCGTCATTGAGGCAGAGTAGCAGCGCCGAGGCAACGCACGGCAGTAGAAGGCCGTTGACGATCTGCGCGGTCATAATGATGCTAATCGTGGGCAGCTGCAGCAGAGACGGGATCAGGCTGAGGCCCAGGAAGGTCGCAAGGAACACGTGCCGTCCCCATCGGCACCAGCGCAAGCGGCCGCTGAGGTCGCTCAGAACGCCGGGGCGATCTGTGATGGCGTCCGTCGTGACGTCCGCGGTGGCGTCCGCGGCGGCATCTGCGCCGGCCAGGCCGCGGACCGGCTTGGCGGCTTCTTCGCGGCGGAGGCCGAAGAGTTCCTCGAGTGCAAGGGTGGTGCCGAGAGGGATTGTGAGCGCCGATGAGATCCCGGCTCCGAAGAGGCCCATCGCGAACATCACGCGCCCCGCGGGGCCGACGAGCGCCTCGAGCACGTGCGACACGTCTTCGAGCTTGAAGGCGACGCACGGCGGCCGAGAGGGCACGAGGGTACCTACGAGCAGCACGAGCACCGAGATAAAGCCCGAGAGCGACGAGGCGAGTCCGACTCCCCGTCGCATGGCCGCCACCGTCGAGGAGCGTGCGATGGAAGAGCCCAGTAACAGATTGATCGGGATGGCAGTGGTGCCGACCACCGCGAGAGCAAGCTCGCTCCCGCCCTCTGGGATCAACGGCACCAGACCCGCGAGTACGTTCACGTGCACACCGCTGCTGCCGAGTGCCGTGGCGAAGCATACGATCATCAGACCAACCACAGCCGAGAGCAGCAGCGAGATGCCCTTCGTGCCCCCTGAAGCAAGCGTCGCCATCGTCAGCGGCAGCAGCAGCAGATTGATCGCCTGGCGGACGGCCAGCACGCCGCCGCCACTGACTGGCTCACTGGTGAATACGCCCACAGTTCTGTTGACGTCCGATGGGCTACAGTCGACGGCGCTCAAGTTGAGCAGCAGGGTCGATGGCGTCATGAGCATGTCTACGGCAGCCACTGCGGCCGAGACGGGCACGCGCGAGAGTGAGATACGGGGGCTCGATCTGATGTGGCGCGCCGCACTAAGGTACGACACGCACTTGTCCCTGCAAAGTTGTTGCACTCGTAAGCAAAGTTGCCGATCACACAGAGCATGGCGAATATACATCGCCCGCTCGCCGCTCGCCTTGACTGTGTTCTGTGGCGAACCGACTCGGCGAGCGTTCGACCCGTTGTAATGGTGAGGCGGGCCGTGCCTTCCTGAAGGACCCAAGCGATGGATGCTGCGATGCACACGCACCAGATTAGCTGGCCTTGAAAGTCGGCACCTGCTTTGGAGCACATGGCAACCGTCCCGGGCCCAATGGTTGAGGCGGTGAGCACTGTCCACATGAGAGCGTCGCTCAGTGCCGGCGGCACCGTGACCTTCATTCCGCCCGAACTTCAAGCTGCGAGAGAAGATGAGAACTTACTGAGCTACCTACACATTGGAAGGACCCCCGCAGCGATCGATTTGTCCGCATTTGACAAGTTTTTGCGGACTGTACCCCGTATTGGTACTACGGTGTGTCTGTGTCTCAATAACTCACTCCCTCACCGCGCTCACACACACATCCTAACGTGCACAGTAACGGTCACAGCTGGCACGCAGGAGGAGTTGGGCTGCCTGACTCTCCCATTCTTTCGCCATCGCCTCCGCAAGCCTGAGCCTCCCCTCGCCTTGCCCGGCCTTTCAACCACCTTCCACAGCACATGTTCAACAGTCCTCGCATGTTCCACAGCCTCCACACTCACGGTCCGCCCGCCCCCCCAATCACGTCCCCTAAGGCCTGTGGCACGATGCCTCAGAGATGGGAAAGCGGCGCCTTGGCACGGCCGAGGAGCTTGCCGCTCAGAAACTGGAGCTTGGCGAGCGCCGCCGGCTTGATGCCGCAGCGGTAGTAGCCACCATGGAAAGCGTTAGCGGAGAGGAGGTCGTGAGGGTGCGCGAGGCTCACCCGCGGGTTGGCCAGGCTCGCTGGGTTCAAAACGTCGTAGACGAGCAGCGCCGCCATGCACACGCTCACCGTCTCGCCGTCAAAGACAGCCAAGGGCTTGAAATAGCCTGTGCCTTCGAGTGCCACCGCGACCGTGCCCGCATTCTTGTTATCTCCCGAGACCACCGACGCGGTGCGCGCGGCCGGCGCCACGTTGGTTGATACGAGGACGCCGTCGCGGCAGCGCGCGAGCAGCTGGCGCCACATCTGCATGCTCTTTGCAAGTGCGTAATTGGGGCCCTGGAGGGAGAGGAATAGGTCCTCAACGAACCGATCCGGCGCACCTGTGGTGGCAGACTTGACCGCTGGGCGCGCGTTAGGGGCATAGCCGAGCATCGACAACCAGGAAGCATTGTACGCGGCCTGGGCGGCGGCGTGCACCGCCGGCGGTACATCCACCGCGATCGAGGGCGTCTGAATGTAGGCGAGCCCGCTCGCGCTCTTGGAATCCACGGCCTCGCGCATGACCGCATCGCATGCAAGAGAGACGCGTACATGTTGGTCGGAGTCGAGGTACGTGTACATACCCATGACCGCAGGCGCCTTGAGTGTCGCGAGGACGCCCTTGAGCCATGCGCCGATCTCGGGTGTGTCCACCATCAGATCCGCGCCCGCCGCCGCCGCGAGCACCTCGTCGCTCGCCGTCGCGTCGGTTGGCTTGTAGAGAGGGAATATGAGAGTCCCCGATGAGGCGCGAGCGAACTCGATGAGACTGCTCCAGTTCTCACGCTTACGGCGCGCTACGCCGACGACCGTGGCACCCCAGAGAAGCAGCGACTTTAAGGGGCCGAGCGCCGATGTTGCGCCGAGCACCACGAACACCTTGCCGCGCAAGTCGAGTGCTTTGCCACCGCCGACAAGCGACGAGAGCGCTGCAGCACAGTCGGGCTCCATGCAACCATAGTCGGCCCACGCCTGAATCTGTGCGCTCAAGGCAGGGCCGCTGAGTTGCTTACCCTCGTAGGGCACCTCGAGCGTCAGCGCAGGCGGCATTGCGCCAATGACCTTGCCAGTCGAGAGCGCGCGCTGGGCCGATGGCTTTGCCATCGCCTCGGGCAGGCGGACATTTGCTCCATCCCGCACGAACTCGAAGTTGGTATAGAGTGCGTCCAGACCCGCGTCAGCCATCTTCAGTGCGTTCTCCGGCGACGCAGCGGACACCTCCATCAGACGCGTGAGGTGCTTGGTGTACTCTTGCCGCCAATTCTTCTCGCCAGAGATGGCCTCGGCGAGGGAGGCGTCAGCGGCGCCAGCGGCGGCCGCGAAGATGAGCTTGCCGCCAGCGAGCGTCGAACGCTTTCCGTTGCTGTCGGAAGGGAACTGCACACCCTCTTCGGCGCTCATGGTCCCCTCAGCGGATGCGATTCGCGGTGTGGATCCGCATCTCACAGTGTGTCGACAAAGAAACCGAGCACCGCCGCGCGAATTCTCTGTAGAAAACAATGAGCACCCAAAACAGGAGTTTGGGGGCACAACTCTTCGTTGATGATGGTCGCCCATCCAGTTCACATCAAGAAAACAAATGCAATTACGCAACGTTTTCACCGATTCAGGCCATGGATGCCGCCTCCGCGTAGCTGTTGCTTTGGTTGCGCGTAATCGCCGACGCTGCGCGGCGCAGGTCACGCAGGACGGCTTTTGGCAGCGTGCCGCCGCGAGGCGAGCGCAGAGCCAGGGCGAGGGCGAGCGAACGCGCACGCGCGAACGCCGCTTCATCGGCTGAGCTGAGCTCGGACCCCGCCAGTGGCGCCCCTTCTGTCAAGGCTGGAGGGGGCTTGTCCTTGAAGCGAGGCTCGCGACCACCGCCGGCAGTCCATTCTGGGGCCGCCTCTCGGGCAGCGGCCGTCGACTGGTGCCGCCGTGCCGCGCCGTCGCGGGCGCTCTCTTCGTCATCAGCGTCGGCGTCGCGCACGCCTCGCTTCTCTGCACGCTTCTCCATCTGGGAAGGCACGTGGATGAACTTGCCGATCTTAGGGCGCGCGTGGCCATCGGCTGCCTGCTCAAGCCCCCCGCGAGCGATCACGTCTGAGCGCTTCGCCATCCTCGCATCGAGGATTGCCTGCTGTCGTGCCTCAACCAGCTGCTTCTCCATCTCCTGCGCCGCCAGCTCCTCCGCCAGCTGCTTCTCGATCTCCTGCGCCACCGTCAGCCGCGGCGGCGTCTTGACTCGCCGTGGCTCCGGAGCGCGCCGTGCTGTCATCCCTCCGTGTCGGGAGACACGACGGTTCTGGATCTGCATGTCGAACCCAATGTGCTCTGCGTTGACGCCCGCCGGGCCAAAAAGCCGCTGTTGCACGAGGTTTGTAGGACGCGCCGCGATGTCCTTCTGCTGGCTGAGCTTCAGCAGCCGCCCTAGGGAGGGGCGACTGGCAGCACGAGGCGGCGAGCTCGAGGGCGGCCGCGGTAGTCCAGCTCGGCGCTCCAGTGCAGTCGCCTCCTGCTTTGTCGGCTCTTGTGTTATCGGTTCGGGTTCCGTCGCATCGAGCGCCGCCGCATCATCGGTTGCCGTTGTATCTGGCACCGTACCGTCGTCATCTGTGTCCGTTTCCTGTGCGCTGCTGATGGCATCGGCGCTGCGTTCGAGGCGTTCGGCGCTCGAGCGTGACTGCCGCGACCGTCGCGACCGTCGCTTGAGGCGAGGCAGCGCATCGACTTCGTCCCCTGTGGCGGCACAGCCCTGAATTGGCTGTGTGCGCGGAGTGCCCGAAGAAAACGACGCGTGCGGCAGTTGTGAGCTGCGGGCAAGCGTGGACGACCTACCAGCAGGCACCACAAACTCGTTGCCGGTGCGAGTGATGCGGGGCAGGTAGACAGGGCCAGGCGAGACGGGGTCCAGCGGCCAAAAGAATGGCCGAGGCCGCCCTTCTTGACGCGGCGGCGGCTCGTCTTCTGGCCGTGGCGTAACCTGCACGTCGGCCATGGAGGCAGGCTGTGCGGGCCTAGGTGCGGGTCCGGTGCCTGGGCGAGCGCTGCTGCGGGCTGGAGTGGTGCTGCGCGCAGCAAGCGTACCGGCCGCGATCGCGCCGCTGCCCCTGGCCGTGGCCGCGCCGCTCTCCTCAACCTCCGTACCGACCCACGGGGCGAAGGAGTCGGAGCAGCCTCGGTATGTTGGGGGGGCGACGGAGGCGGGACGTGGCTTGCTGTTGGGTGGTGGAGGCTCGACGGAGGCGGGACGTGGCTTGCTGGGATGCATCATCATCGCGGCATGCGAGTCGGCATCAAGGTCGGCATGCGCGTCTCCGCTCAAGGGGTAGGCTGGACTCGAGCCCGCTCCGTGGTTGCCCGCGCCCAAGGACGACGTCCGGGTGTGCTTAGGAGACGTCGACTTGAGCTTGGAGAGGTCCACCTTTGGTGCGTAGTCGAGCGGCGAGGGGAAGTCGTGGTTGTCGGGCGGTGGTAGCATGCGCGAGCTGCGCGAGACGAAGACCATGCTCTGGGCAGGCGGCGGGAAAGGGCCTGAGAGTGTCTGGGAGGCCGAGATGAGATGATCAAACGAGCCGAGCGTCAAGATGTGGTTGGCGCTCGTGCTCATTGCCGCGCCCACACGTGCGCCGCCTTCAAGGAACGGCGTGCGCACTGTGCTGCTCGAAGTCCCAAATGAGGGTCGTGGCACCTCGAAGGCAGCGTACTTGTCGACGGCGAGCTTCCGAAGGTGCTCTGCGAGCCGCCGAACCACGCGCATCCTCAAGACCTTCGTTGGCGGCGCTGCCCGCCGTTTGTACTTGAGGTGGTGCGCGGAGAGCAGGTAGTTGTGAGGTTGACCATCCCGAAAGGCCGCGGGCGCCGTCGACGAGCTGCAATGGAATCGGCCATCGGCATTCGGATGGTCGTCGAGAGCCAGCATGGCCGCAGCTGACACTCCCGCGGACGAAGGGGGTGCGGACGGGGGGTGGGCGGCACGATCTATGCCCTTAGCGCCCTCGCCTGCGCCGCCTGCGCCGCCGCCGCCCTCTCCGCCTCCCCCGCGCCCCCCGCCTTCGCCTCCACCGCCGAGCCCCCCACCGTCCTCTCGACCACCACGCGCGGAAGGAGGGCGCGCGGAGGGCGGGGACTTCGACGGAGCGGCCACCTTTTTCGAGTTCGCAGGCTGGGGCAACGGGAGGACTGCGCCGGTCCCGGGCGGAACGAATTTGCCACGTTTCGCGTTCCGGCAGAAGCGTGACTGCACCTCGTCCGGAATGACGCCGTCGCCCATGCAAATGAAGAGCGCCGTACCGGGCTCGTCCTCCGGCCCGAGGTCCGCCTTGCCTGGCTTGTCTGCTGCCGGTGGCGGCAAGAATAGGAGCACGTGATCGTCCATCGCCACCGCCGCCATTCGCGCAGTGGCGGCCGGCTTATAGCCGGCAGCGTCGGGCCGCCGCCATTCCAGGCTCTCCTTGGGGACGATGGTGACGCCGCTGCCGCGGGAGTCTTCGCTGAAGGCGTGGCAGCTGCGGCTCATCAGATCGGTCGTCCACGCTGTCACATCGCCCTCTACGGAGCCAGCCACCGTCCGCAGCCTGGGATCCTCCTCCTCGAGAAAGCGCGCCGAGGAGGTGACCTCTGCCGATGGCGCTCCTTTCCTCACCGAGGTCTCCTCCTCCTCGCTCAGGCTGCCCACGCCCAGGACAGCGCTCACCTCTGGCCTGCCCACCGCGGAGAGGATGGGCGCGCCAGCAGCTGCGGCGTTTCGGCGGCTCCACGGCCCTCCCTTGTGCACTACTGTCGACACTACGGTGGCTATTGGGGCGTCGAAGGTGGGCGAGCTCGGGGGGGCCCGTGGTGTCCAAGTTCGACTCTCGACCTTGCCGTTGATCGGACCGATGCTGGGCACGCGGCTGTGCGGATCGGCGACCGAGCGAGCTTCCTGTTTCGCCGCTGCCTCTGCAGCTCGCAGGCCGCAGCCCGAGAGCCCGATGACGTCCAGGTACGGCTCGCTCACGCAGCCGTTCGCCGTATGCCCACCGAAGAGCAGTACGCCCCCGTCGCGCGAGGCGAGCAGGGTGGAGCCCGCGCGTGGCATTGGGCGTGGGCCTGGTGGCTTCAGAGCTACCCAGTGGCACAATCGGCCATCGGGCGACGGCGAGAGCGTGAGCACGTGCAGATCGTCGAGGTATTTCGCGGATCGGAGTTGCCGCCACGGCGCGACTTGCTCCCCTCGCCCCTCGCCCTCAAGCCCAAAGCCGCCAAAGATGGCCACGCGCATGTTCGGACTGCTCGCCGCGTCAGCGGCCGCACCGCCGGTGACGTCCGCGAGTAGCACGGCGGAGTGCAACGCCCGAGCGGTCGGGGGAGTGCCGGCCGGGAGCAGCTCAAGCCAGCGCGCATCATGTGGGCGCATCAAGAACGTTGAGGCGGTGAGAAGACCCTCGGGCTGCTCGGGGGCAAATGAGTCCACAGCGAAGCCGCCGATCACGAGCATAGCCTCCTGCTGTGCCAGAGGGCCTTCGCCCCAAGCGTACGGCGAGGGCAGCACTGTGGCTGTGTGCCCTGCGCGCGCGACTGGCCAGCCGGGCTGGGCCGCGTGGTAGGGCCCTCCCTCCTTTGCCCAGGCAACAGGCTGACCATCCCACTCCTTCTTCTCCGGCACTGGGCGACGGGGCGGGGCGAAGGGCGGAGCCATGGGCTCCGGTGGCCTCGGTGGCCTCGGGGCGCTTGGCAGGAGCGCGCTTGCGACTGTCATTGTGTCGGCCCAGATCAGGTCGGGCGTGCGGGGCGCCACGGCCGCCACGGGCGTGACGGGAGCCCTCGCCGCAGCGGCAGCGCCGCCTGGCGCACCAAACTTGGAGGCGGCGCCTGGCGCTCGAGGTGCGTACTCTCCAGGCTGGATGCGAAGCTGGAGCACCCAGCACTCGTCGCTCAGGCTCGCACGGCAGCCTCGTACGCCGGGAAGGAGGCTCGAGCGCTCTCCGCCGAAGATGCAGATGCCGCCCGCGCTCGGCAGCAGGGCCGCTGAGTGGCCGGTCTTGAGTTTCGGTGCTAACGCGTCGATGCGCTCGGAGCTCGGGCACCAGGAGAGCGAGGGCAGGTGCAGTATCGCGAGGCACAGGCCACCACCGTTGAGCCCAAGCTGTCCCCGCATCGGGCGGTGCCCGCCAAGCACGTAGACGTACTGGCCGCAGCGCGTCGCAGTGAACGAGCTCGCAAGCAGCGGCGGCCCCGTCAGCTGCGGCGGGAGATTCACAGGCTGGCCTGGGAGGCGCGGTTTCGGCGGCGGCCCACCGGACTCCGGTTGCGGCGCCACCTCGGCGCGGATCCACCGGACGAGCGAGGGCTGCCAGTGTCGCGCGAGCGCGGGAAGCTCCCCGGTGGCCAGGCTGCCACCCACCAGAAGCGCGCCGCCGCCGCTCGCTTGAGGGAGTGCCGTCAGGGTGTGACCCGAGACAACGGTGTCGCGCACGGCATCGCCTGCCAGCTCTAACGACGGGTGCCCCAAGGACGGGCCGAGGGCGTGACAATTGAGCGTGACCTCTCCGGCGGCGCTGATGGCTACGTTGGCCACCACTTGCTCGTCCACCCAGCCATCAAAATCGCGGCCACCGTCCAGCAGCCATCGCAGCGTCCACCCCGCAGAGCTTGGCAGCCTCGAGGGAAGCAGGCAGCACGCGGCCGCCCAGCGCGGACGCGGCACGTCGCCGTGCAGCCGCGGCGTGCTCCACCGCAGCGAGCTCACCGACAACACGTGCAGGTCGTTGAGGCAATCTTTGCCTGCGCCGCGTCCCCCGAAGACGACCATCTCATTCGGAGAGAGCATGCATGCTGAATGGCCTGAGCGCGCCTTCGGCCAAGTGCCCGAAGGCTTCAGCTGCATCCAATGGAGCCTGTCGTCCTCGCGAGCTGGCCCCCGCGCCAGGTTCTTGAATGCCCAGAGCTCATTGGACGGTATCGTGAAAGTCTCTCCGCCGAAGAGCAAGAGTTGAGAGCTGGCCGGCGCCCGCACCTCGTCGCCGGCCGCCACAAGCGAGTGCCCTTGGCGATCACTTGGGCCACGCACGAGCGCCAGGGGCGGCGGCGAGAGCCAGCAGAGCGCAGGCACGTTGAGCATGCACGTGTCACTGCGCAGCGTCTGGTGGCCGCCCCAGCCGCCGAACACGATCATATGATCTCCGAGCATGCATGCCGCATGCATGGCCCGGGGAGGGGGCACGTTGCCGAGCATGCCTCGGGCTACCCACCTCCCGTTTGTGAATACGTGCAGGTCGTTGCGCACCTCGGCGCCGTCGTAACCACCAAAGACAACGAGCGCGAACTCCTGGTTTTGGCCCCATTTGACCGCAACCGTCGAGTGGCCTGCACGTGCAGGTGGTAGATTGGGCAACAAAATGTTGGCCCTGGCGAGTGCACTGAACTTCTCTTCTGACTGCCCTTCTCGAGCGCTTCCCGGGCGCTTCTTGCGTTCACGCTCGGCGCTGAGCAGCGCAGCACGTGCAATCTCCTGCTGCTGACTTGTCTGGGCTGCGCCTGGAGCATCCGTGATCGTGGTGCCTCCGATGAGTTCGTAGATCTCATGCTCCATGAGCGCGAGTGGCCACTTCGCGTTCGCGCTTGTCCGTTCGCATTCTCTGTTCGTTGGGAGTGAGGGGCGTCGCGTTCGAAAAAAGAATCTGCAGGCAGGCGACCGTCACAATGATGCCTGCCCGACCGAACCGAAAGAATCATTTGTGGCATTTACAGATCCTCAGAAAAGTGCTCGTGACAACGCCGTTAACTTCACGAAACACGAAGGTCCGCGCGTCCCGCTTGCGTGGCTTCTCTGCCGAGCAAGGATGAGCGACGGAGCTAGACATTCTGATCACGAGGAGCACGCCGACTTTACGGGTGTAAACGAAGACGACGAGGACCTCGACGATGAGGTCGAGGACGAGGAGGAAGAAGAGGACGGCGAGGAAGAAAGCGAAGAGGACGGCGATGATGATAATGATGACGAGGAGGGGTCGGACGAGGGGTCGGACGAGTTTGACGAGGAGGGCGAGGAGGGCGAGGAGGGCGAGGAGGGCGAGGAGGGCGAGGAGGGCGA
>Ga0210241_102226_pt1 | contig 11360 bp, 9 predicted proteins | sample ChrtobMetP5a_8mM_FD_155488 | JGI IMG/M metagenome (GOLD analysis project Ga0210241, IMG submission 155488) | Chrysochromulina tobin associated microbial communities from unialgal haptophyte culture, Seattle, Washington, United States - P5a_8mM | ecosystem: Host-associated > Algae > Haptophytes >...
TTCCTGCATCACCGTTCGTTCGCCCATCATCAGCATAACTCCCAACTACAGTTACGTTGAATCAGAACATGCTCCCCTCTTCAAGCGGAGTTTTTCAACAGAATACGCCCAAATGCAGACGTTACGCTACCGACTAACGTATCCTTACAGCCGCCACTGATGTGGCCAGTGGCAAGGATAGCCCTCTGCGTGAATAACATCTCAATTTAGATACTGATTATGCCTGCAAACTCTCTTCGTTTCTTACACCAGATTTGCAGTTTGCATGGTTGCCGGTTCGCCCACCGTTCTTTTTTCACGACCTTGGATTAGCCGGTAGAGCGCAGGCAGCACGATCAGTGTCAGAATCGTCGAAGAGATAATCCCGCCAATCACGACGCTGGCTAGCGGTCGTTGCACTTCTGACCCTGCGCCTACATTGAGCGCCATCGGGACGAAGCCCAATGAAGCGACCAATGCTGTCATCAAAACTGGACGCAGCCGTGTCAGCGCGCCTTCACGGATTGCAGCATCAAGATCCATCCCGCGTTCCCGCAAATCCTTAATAAATGACAGCATGACAACGCCATTCAACACAGCAACGCCAGACAGTGCAATAAACCCGACGCCTGCGGAGATCGACATCGGAATGTCGCGTAGCGCCAAAGCTGCAACGCCGCCGGTGAGTGCGAGCGGAACGCCCGAGAATACGGTGGCAGCGTCTTTGGCTGAGCCGAACAGCGTGAACAGCAACCCGAAAATCAAAAGCAATGCGAGCGGCACGACAATCTGGAGCCGCGTAGCCGCCGACTGCAATTGTTCAAACGTCCCGCCATATTCGACATAATACCCCTCGGGGAGTGTTACCTCGGCGTCAATCTTGGTCCGCAGCTCAGCGATGAACGATCCCAAATCGCGGCCTCTTACGTTTGCAGTGATAACTGCGCGGCGTTTGCCATTTTCGCGACTGATCTGGTTAGGGCCGACCGAAAGCTCTATGTCGGCGACTTGCCCGAGCGGCACGAAACCCGCCGCGCCGTCGCCGCCAATGGGGATTGGCAGACTGCCAAGCGCATCGACGTTGGTGCGTAGCTCTTCAGGAAGCCGGACGACGACATCGAAGCGTCGGTCGCCCTCGAATACTTGTCCCGCCGCACGTCCGCCGGTTGCGGTCGCGACTGCGTCCTGCACGTCGCTCATGTTGATGCTATAGCGTGCGAGCATGTCACGTTTGGGGGTCACGGCAAGTACGGGCAGGCCCGTCACTTGCTCGATCTTGACATCCTCGGCACCGGAAACCGAAGCGACAACTTCTTCCACCGCGCCGCCGCTTTCGAGCAACTGGTCCAGGTCGTCGCCGAACAGCTTGACCGCAACGTCCGAACGGACGCCTGCAATCAGCTCGTTCATCCGCATTTGCACCGGCTGGGTGAACTCATAATTGTTGCCGGGGATTTCCGAGACAGCTTTGTTCAGTTCAGCGACAAGCTGCTCACGCGGTTTGCGCGGATCAGGCCAGTCTTTGCGGTCTTTCAGCATGATAAAGTTATCCGCAACCGAAGGCGGCATCGGATCGGTTGCAACATCGGCTGTGCCGATCTTGGCAAACACCCGTTCAACCTCTGGAAATTTGCGGATGCGTTCTTCGAGCGCACGTTGCATGTCAATCGCTTGGCTAAGGCTCGTGCCGGGAATGCGTAGCGCGTGCATCGCAATATCGCCTTCGTCGAGATTGGGAATGAACTCCGAACCTAATCGGGTGGCGCCTACGCCCGCAAGCAAGACAAGCGCCACAGCGCCGCCGATAATCAGCTTGCCTCGCTTCATAGTCGCATCGAGCAACGGGGCATATTGGCGATTGAGCCAACTCATCACACGGTTTTCTTTTTCCTCAACGCGGCCCGTCACAAACTGCGCGATAGCGGCGGGAACGAGGGTCAGCGCGAGAAGCAACGCTGCGGTCAGTGCCATGACGACCGTGATCGCCATCGGATGGAAGGTTTTGCCTTCGATTCCCGTTAGTGCAAAGATCGGCAGATAGACGACAGTGATGATGATAACGCCGAAAATGCTTGGCTTCATCACCTCGGTACTAGCGCTTGCGACCAACCCAAAGCGTTCATCGCGGTCCAGCAAGCGGCCAAGCCGATGCTGCGCCTCGCCCAAGCGGCGTAAGCAATTCTCGACAATGATGACTGCGCCATCGACAATCAAACCGAAGTCCAGTGCTCCCAGACTCATCAAATTGGCCGAGGTCCGCGTCTGCACCATGCCGGTCAGCGTCATCAGCATAGCAACAGGGATAACCGCCGCCGTGATAAGGGCAGCGCGGATATTCCCTAAAAGAAGGAACAGCACGACAACAACGAGTAACGCACCTTCGGCGAGGTTTTTCTCAACTGTCGCAATGGTACGGTCGACCAATTCGGTGCGGTCGTATAGAGGGTGGGCGACTACCCCCGCCGGTAGCGATTTTGTCGCCTGTTTGAGCCGCTCGGCTGCGGCTTGCGCAACCACGCGCGGGTTTTCACCGGTCAGCATGAAGATGGTACCAAGCACGATCTCCTTGCCGTTCTCGGTGGCGGCTCCTGTTCGCAGTTCGGAGCCGATCACAACCTCGGCAACATCGCCGATGCGGATAGGGACACCGCCGCGCGTTGCGACGATGATCTGCGACAAATCGGCTTCGTCTTTTGCCTGACCCGGCACGCGGATCAGTATTTGTTCGCCTGTACGCTCAACATAGCCTGCACCCCTGTTGGCGTTGTTGGCTTCCAGCGCCTCGACAATATCGGTCAGCGACAATTTAAGTGAAGCGAGCTGCTGCGGATTGGGCGTGACATGATATTGGCGCGCATAGCCGCCGATAGTATTGACCTCGGCAACACCGGGGATTGTGCGCATCTGCGGCCGCACGACCCAATCGGACAGTGTGCGCAAATCGCTTGGGGTGTATTCCGAACCATCGGGTTTGCGCGCGCCAGGTTTTGGCTCAACCGCATACATGAAAATCTCACCAAGTCCCGTAGCCAGTGGGCCAAGCTGAGGCTCGATCCCCGGAGGCAGTTGCGACTTTGCCGACTGGATACGCTCATTAACGAGCTGGCGCGCGAAGTAGGTGTCGGTGCCGTCTTCGAATACGACAGTTACTTGACTCAATCCGTAGCGTGAGATTGATCGCGTATAGGCAAGTTTCGGGATACCAGAGATTGCGGTTTCGATGGGAAAGGTAATGCGCTGTTCGGCTTCGAGCGGTGAAAAGCCCTCCGCCTCGGTGTTGATCTGCACCTGAACATTAGTGATGTCCGGTACAGCGTCGATGGGGAGCTTGGTCGCGCTATAGACGCCGAGCGCGCAAAGCAGCGCGACGACAGCAAGCACGAACCAGCGTTGGCGGATGGAAAAGCCGATGATACGGGCAAGCATGTCAGTTATCCCCGATCAATGGTCATGGCTCGCGCCCGACTTTTCGATGTCGGCGCGAATGAGAAAGGCTCCCTTAGCGGCATAAGGCGTACCGGGCTTGATGCCCGAAAGCACCTCGGTCCATTCAGGCGACTTCCGCCCGAGTTCCAGCATGCGGACCTCGTAATCCTGTCCATAATTGGCAAAGACCACCGTGAAGTCGCGGAAGCGTTGCAAGGCTTCGGTGCGTACCGCCAACGGCACCTTAACCGCGTTGATCGTCACACGACCACGAAGCGCCATACCGGGACGCAACCGCCCACCTCGATTGGGGACCGACGCCCGCATAAGCGCCGTGCCTGCTTCGGCATTGCCGTCGGGTAGATATTGGCCGAGACGTGCCGCCGCGATTGCCGTGCCTTCCATCGTATCGATCTGCACCGCCATGCCGGGCTGGATCGCGCCCAAATCCTTAGGAAAAATATTGAACACGACCGTCGTCTGCGCAGGGTCAGTAATGACGTAGAGTGCGCGGTCAAAGGTCACATCGCCGGGGTTGCCATTGCGTTCGGCAACGACGCCGCTCACCGTCGAATAGACCGGATAGACCTGCAAGGACTCGCTCGACTCGATACGCGCGAGCAACTGGCCCCGCTTCACAGTGTCGCCGACCTGTTTTGTGACCGAGACAATCCGACCCGGAAACTGTCCGCGTATCTCCGACCGTGCAGTCGTCGCTAACTGGACTGTCCCATATAGCTCGCGCGTCTCACCGATGGTCGCAGGCCCGATAGTCTCAATTTCGATGCCACCGGCCTTGGCGGCATCAGCCGTGATCCGTGTGCGACCTTCGGGGCTCGCATAACGCCAGACATGGCGTTTGCCGCCTTCGACCGCGACAACCTCGACATCGAAGCTGTGGGGTTCCTCGACCACGCCTTGGCCGGTCAGATAGTCCTTCTCGGCCTTGAACCGGAACGTATTGACCTCACCGCCCAGCCGCTTGAGCGTCACTGTCAATTGCACGGTCTTGGCATCGCCTGGTTTGCCGTCCTTTGTCGGATAAACCCGGAACTGCGGCGGCACACCGTCCTCGAAGATGGTCATTTCAACCGCGAAGTCGCCATCTTTCAAAAGTCGGCCGTTGTGCGGCCCTTGCGCTGGTTCGCTTTCCTCGCCATGCTCCTCGGCGGGTTCGCTGCTGCTGTTACAGGCTGCCAAAGGTGCGATGATAAAAAGCGCTACGGCAAGCCGGGTGATGATGGTCTTTTTCATGGATTAGTCCCCCTGTCGGCAGTGGCGTCAAAGCGCCCTGTCAGCCGGTCAATTTCTGTTTGAAGATCACGGGTGCGGATAACGGCATCGAGCCATTCAGCCTGCGCCTCCACAATGGCATCAGCGGCACCCTGCATATCGCGGAACGTGAAGCCCCCGCGCGCATAACCATCGCGTATTTGACGGAGTGCTTTGGTCGTCTGCGGATAAACCTCGCGGACGATGGCATCCGCACGCGCACGGGCGGCATCGGCTTCGGCGCCAAGACTGGCCAGACGGCGGAGCCGGTCGAACCGCTGCGCCTCGGTCGTCAGTTCGATCCGTAGCTTTTCCGCCTGCGCCTTGGCGATATTGCCCTGATTACGGTCGAAGCGTCCCAAAGGAATGGTCACACCCGCAACCAGCGCCACATCATTGGTGCCGCGCAGAAAACGCGCTCCTCCATTGATGGTGTAGTCCGGTCGCGCCCGCGTGTGTTCCATAGCTACTGCTGCCGACGCCCGCGCGACCTCGGACTGCGCAAGCTCGGCATCGGCGGTGGCAAGTTCACGCGATGCTTGAATGCCCGACAGAACCTCACCGACCGTATCGATATCTTCAGGCCGACCGTTCCAATACGCAGCAAGCGCCGCGCGCGCTCCTTGCTGGCGCGCCTCAGCCTCTGTCAGATTAAGGCGTGCTTGCGTTACCCGCGCTGATGCGCTCGTTTCGACGAACAGAGGGTCTTTATATCCGCGCACACGCCGCAAAGCCTCGCGCTGCATCTCGACTTCGACACCCAGCCGAGTTTCCGCGATCTCGACGACATAACCGGCGATCACAACGTCGAGAAACGCACGCTGGACAGCGCTGACAAGTTCAAGCCGCACGACCCGCAACGTTGCTTCGGCAACACCGATGTCGCGTTCTGCATAGGCGACACGCGCGTCGCGTTTGCCGCCGCGCTCGATCGTCTGGCTGTAGGTTCCAGTGATCTCGGCTTGGCCGAACACATTATAAGGTCCGCTGCCGACAAGGTTTTCGCCTTCGACGGTTACAGTTGGGTTGGGCCGGACGCCCGCTTGAACGCGGCCAGCTTCAGCAGCGGCGATCGCAGCTGCGCTTGCGCGGATCGACGGCGCGGTATCGATTGCCTTGGCAATGGCCTCCTCCAACGTGATCGGCTCTGCGAAGGCAGCCATGGCGGGAAAGGCCAGCGCCGCCGTCAGCAGGGCGGTGCGCAATTTGAGAAACATAGAACAATTCCTGAACCGGATGACACGTTAAAGGGCCGGGCGCGAGGCCCGCCTTGACGGCGCGGTTCAGGCAGAGGGTGGTTCGGTGGGTGGTGCCTGGCTAAGAGAGGTCAGCGGGTGGGCACGGTGGAGCGACAATAGCGCCTTTGTGGAGGTTACAGCGGACGCAAGGTCAGCCATGCGCGCGTCGAGCGCGGTCGGGCAATGATGATGGTGCAGACTGTCGCCCGCGCCGTCGTGCGAAGGCGCTTCGTCGCCGTGATCGTCGGCCATCGCGACATGACTACTGCTCGCGCCATGTTCTGTATGATGGCTTCCCGGTTCTTCATGTGCAATTACAGGCGCATGAAACGTGCTCGCGACAAAGGCGACAACAAGAATCAATCGGGCGAGTAGAAGCTTCACAGTTCTCCGCTTAGTCGTGCCTCGCAATTTGGGCAAATGGTTCGTCATTTGCAACTTCCTAAACGGCCGTCGGAACATTAGGAAGCCGTCCGCTTTGGGAGGATTAGGCTCGGAAGCAGACAGTCGGCTCCCGGCCCAATTCCGGCCATTGACCGAAAGCGCTCCTGAACGCGTATCGTGTCCTGTTCACGCGGGCGAGGCAGGGTCTGATCGTGTTCGTGCCGTACGGCGACGCAAAGGACCCCACTCGACCGCCAGCGTTTTACGACGAGACGTACGCGTTCTTGATTTCGTGCGGCATTCCCGAACTCAAATAGGGCTAGCCGAGAACGCCACGCACCGTCCTCCGGTGATTGCTATGTGATTGCTGAAAATTACAAGCTGTCGCGATTTGCACAACTGGTATCATTTAAGTCATTGAAAAATATGGTGCACCCAACTGGATTCGAACCAGTGGCCCCCAGATTAGGAATGTGGAGTGAAATTGTAGAAGAAACGGTTCTGTAGAACGTCCACAACTGAGGACTTCTGCGGGTTGCAGCCAAGAGATAAAGAAGGGCTTTTCGGGGTCCCTTTTTTTTGGAGGTGGGACACCTCAGATAATGTTTTCGAGGGCTACAAAAGCATCGAAACTACCATGAGGTACGCACATGTGCACCAACGAACTACAGATGAGGTGTTCAAGACGGTGGGACGATTTCATGAAGTGGACCAATCCAACTCCAGCATTTCTGAGGGTTACAGCGCGAAAAACGTCGGTCCCACCGGTGGGACGATCAGCCCTAAAATGACTCAAATTGCTGCAAGTGCGAACTGCTAAGTGATTGAAATGGTGCACCCAACTGGATTCGAACCAGTGGCCCCCAGATTAGGAATTATATGCCATATATGCATTTGAAATTCCCCTGCACTCCTTAACTTGTAAGAGGGGTTGAAATATTCATTGTAATTAAACAATTAATTTTAACTCTTACAAAATCCCCACACTCCCTGACATTCCTGAATGTTCTTGCTAAGTGCTTACATGGTGCTTACACGCTGAAGAATGGAAAGCGTCAAGATATCCAAAAAAGTCATTGATGACCTGCCTCCGACGGGGAAGACATATTTTTGCTGGGATACGCAAATCAGTGGATATGGCGTCCGGGTGACGGCAAATGGTTCAAAAGCATTCGTATACCAGTATCGCTTGGGTGGCCGTGGTTCGCCCGAGAAGCGCACCACGATTGGCAAGTGCAAAATTCTCACCCCTGACGCAGCACGTAAAATTGCCCTCGACTATGCTGAAAAAGTTCGAGGTGGCATCGACCCTGTCGAGGAGAAGAAGGTATCATTGAATGCAAGGGCTCAGCGCAAAAAGGCAGATATCGAACTCGCGTTCAAAACCTACTACAAGACCTATTTGGAAAAGCGGGTTAAAGTGGACGTGCCCAAGTCCTATCCATTTATGGAATCTATCCTGCGCCTTCACGCAGCCCCGACGTTAGCCGATAAGCCCGTCGACAAGATTACCCGCAAAGACCTTATTACCGTCATCGAGACTATCCCATCGAACCAACCCGCCGTCCGCCGTCAAGTCTATCTGATTCTAAGCAAGCTCTTCAAATGGGCAGTCGGCAGAGACGATATTACCGCCTCCCCGATGATTGGAATGAATGCGCCAATTGCAGCCAATGCACGGGATCGTGTGCTGATGGATAATGAACTAGTTCTGGTGCTGGGTGGTGCCAGAACGTTGGGCATAGTTTTTGGGTCATTCTTCAATCTTCTGGCGATAACCGGACAGAGGCGCAGTGAAGTTGCTGGCCTTGATTGGTCAGAACTCAACCGTGACGAGTGTCTCTGGACGCTACCGGAAGAGCGTTGCAAAAACGGTGTCACTCACCTTGTGCCGTTGAGCACGGCGGCAATTGCAATTCTTGACCAACTTGCGGCTGTTACAGAGCAGAAGAAACCTGTTTGGCCATCAAAAGGCTTGGTCTTTACCACCACAGGCAGAACACCAATCAGTGGTTTCTCGAGGGCGAAGAAGTTGCTCGATGCGGCCATGCTCAAGATTGCCAAGGAACAGGCTGCAGACGCTGGCGAAAACCCTGAAACGATTGAGGTTGCCGATTGGCGTATCCACGATCTTCGGCGCACGATGGCAACTGGTTTCCAGAAACTTGGTGTTCGGTTCGAAGTTACCGAAGCCACCCTCAACCATATTTCGGGCATGAGCCGTGCTGGTGTTGCGGGTGTATACCAGCAGCATGACTGGAAAGAGGAAAAGCGGGAAGCGCTCGAAAAATGGGCACAGCACTGCGAAAGGTTGCTGGCAGGTTGATATTGTGTGACTAACCAGGATATGCATATTCGGATATGATCCTGAGGTAACATGCAGATGCCAACCACCACTTCCTCACCGTGGGTTCCTCTTGAGGCAGCCGTGAAAGAGTTCGGTCCTTGTGAAGGTGGGTACGATAAAGCACGTGTCAGGATTCTTCGAGAAATCTCGTCGAACTCGGCATTCACTTTTGAACTGATTGGGGAACCACCCGCCGTTACATGGGCTAAAGGCTCTGAAGGCAATGTCCGGGAATGGTTTGGGGAGTTGGCTGATGCTCTCTCCCGAGATGCCCCTGCCACTGAGCTTTTAGAATGGCTGAAGGATTATAAAGCAGGTCCACAAGTCAATTTTTTGCAGGTCAGAGAAATTTGGATCACTAAACAGCCGGAGGGATGGATTGCAGATTCTGACCTCAACCCTATCTGGAGCGAAACTGAAGCGCTTGCATGGATTGCCACAAAAGACAGTTATATTGTGGGCCTATCCCGAAAAATGCTAGATCGTGGCCAATTAGATCAATACATCGGTCTTCTCGCTTGCATTAGTTCAAATAAAAGCCCCGGTTTAAATTACGAAACCCATCATAAGCCGCAGTGGCAATCTCGTGATCGCTTGGGCAGGTCTTGGGATGATCTTCGTCGGTTTTCAGTGGCAAAATCCATAAATGAAGCCAAGTTATCTATTCTGACGTACGATTCTGAGGCTGGATGTGTGAAATTCGAGCCTAAAAGTGACGAGACGCCTCGATTTCTAAAGAAGCATGTATTTCAATTTTTTCCTGACCCCCACGCTACACTCCCATTTGATCAAGAGGCTGCAAGGTTGCAGCAGCAGATGAGAACTGGCGCTGCTGGACGGCCAACTAAAGGGAAGTCACTTTATCTGAGTGAATTTCATCGTCGAGACAAATCCGATGAATTAAGTGAGACGTTAAGCGAAGAAAGTCGCCACCTAGCCAAGTGGTTTCAAGAACATTATCGGATGGCGGACCAGCCAACGCCGAAAACGATCGAGAACACCATTCGCAGTGAATTCAACGCTGCCAAGGTTCGTCGGCTAGCTCCCCCAAAATAGCCCCCAAAAATAAACGAAGGCCCATATTTTGGGGTTCTTTTTCGTGGTTTTGAGTTGCTCTAAATCCACTCCTGTCAGCGGTAAGGACCGCATCAACAGGAGAAAAATATGGCACCAAATCTACTAACCCCGAAGCAACTAGCGGAGCTGTTTGCGGTCAATGAAAACACACTTGCGAAATGGCGTTTGCAAGGCATTGGCCCCAAATTCATCAAGATCCAACGCAACGTTCGCTACGCGTCGAATGATATCGATCGCTGGACGAACGAACGCACATTTGCATCTACCACAACTGCTGATGCAGCATTGAAATTTGGGGGTGCTCTATGAACGCCGCCAATACAGCGGCAAAAGCCGGAATAAGTAACCAACCATAAATCCTCAGATTTGAAGGGATTTTTATGAAAATATAAGGAAATTAACATGACTAACTACAACGAAAACTACGTCCTATTTGATAAAGCCAACTTATCAGAACTTCCAACAATCGTGCTTGATCACATTTCATCAACGCTAACAAATGAAGGCACTGATTATACGTCGTTCGACGGGATATGTCTGATTTTAGAGCGTTCTCCAGAATTCATCACCATCCAAACGTGCGAATGCTGTGGGAATATAAGGATCAATGCTAACGTGGGCGTTGAGAACCTCAACGGTCATTCACATGGATTTGTCGAAGAAAATCTAGGCGCATTGATCAATGACGAATGGTGCGAAGTATCATCTTTCTCTGATGAAGGCAGACACGTCGTTTCATTAGAGATGATTGTTCCTTGCTACGGGTACGCTTTGCTGAATTTTCCAACGTCCTTGGGAGATTTTGAGCAAAAACTGAAATCTCTCATGGCGGCAGCCTCCAAGCTTGGCTTGGAAATCATCCCTGATGATGACGCCGAACTGATAGCCCGCAGCAACTAAAACCAACGCAGACATAGCAAGGCAAAAGCTCGACGGGTTTGTCGGGCGATGCCTTGCCATGTCCAGACGATAGAATTCAAATAACCAAAATTGTAATTATATCATTAAAAATTTGAGGAAAAATATGAAAACTGATCTAAATCAACCTATAACTGACATGCACAAATATGTTGAGTCTGGTTGGGCTAAGTGTCTAGAAAATATGGGGGTTCCACATGTTTATTACAGAAAAGACCGCTATGCTATGTTTGGCGGAAAATACGAAAGATTCTATGCAAGACTTAGCGACTGCGACCAATATATTCATCTTTACGGTGGAGAAATTTATTGTAATCCAAGTATGCTTCGTGAAAGCTTCATAAGATCCATTGTAACGTCAGAAGTATATGAAAAATTATATGAATCTTATGGAGATGAGTTCAGAATAACGCTTTATAATGATGATGATAGGGACATCATCGGATTATCTGTAACTGTCCGTCTGATAGATCATACCGATATGAATATCGAGTTGATTACCAAAACATATTATAGCCATGTGAGACTTGTGACCGAAGCCGCCAAAAAGATAGGCTTAGACGTTGCATCCGATCCAGAAGTTGAAAAAGTTCTGGGCGCTACAAACGCATAAACACCCATACGACATAGCAAGGCAAAAAGCTCGACGGGCTTGTCGGGCGATGCCTTGCCATGCCTAAAATCCTGAAAAACGCACCCTTTTGAACTGAGAATGGAGA